>Ga0209092_10003480_pt1 | contig 13639 bp, 10 predicted proteins | sample FraStrMetagenome_FD_187446 | JGI IMG/M metagenome (GOLD analysis project Ga0209092, IMG submission 187446) | Marine eukaryotic phytoplankton communities from Arctic Ocean - Fram Strait ARC3M Metagenome (SPAdes) (version 2) | ecosystem: Environmental > Aquatic > Marine > Oceanic | place: Fram...
CTCCTCAACGCAGATACCACTCTTTGTTGAGTGACCGTATTGGCTGTTTGTATTTTCAAGAAATCATTGTCTCGTTTTTTAGAATCATTGCTTGTCGAGTCTTGAGTGCTATTGTCACTAGAAATGATCCTTGATTGAGATGTCGCCAATGTTGCCCAAGAATTATCAAAATTCGCCTTTTGCTCATTTTTCTGAGTGTCTCCCAATTTTAAAGCAAGCAATTGTTGCACGGCAATTCCTTTTTTTATTTCATTCAACATTTCCTCTGGATCTAATCCAAGCAATCCTGCTTCTTGATAAAGCTTTGCCTCCATTTGGAGATCTTTTGTTTTATGATGTTGACCATCTGCAGACACACGGGTGAGATAGTCATTCACTGTTAGGCGGAATTCCACATCCTTTGATAGCGGTTCTACTTTCATATCTCCCCCAGTGGCTGGTTTACTCGTCATATTCGGTGAAGAATTGGATGGTGGACTTCTCTTCGTAGCCTCAATATTTTGCTTTTCAAGCAAGTTCGTATGTTCATAACATTTGGTGGGTGCTTTTAGAGTCAATTCAGGCTCATTCACGGTGGAATTCGAAACTAATGGGTGTGTTTGGTGTCGTTGCCAATATTTGGGTTGACTTTCAGCGAGATTGCTCGAAGGTACTGGAGGTAAAGAATTGATTGTAGGAAACTCGTGTACTTGGGCATATGAACGTTGTGATCCATTCATAGCAGATAATTGTTGAGATTTCGGAGACATTCTGGTAAGAGGATTTGCATGCATAGCAGATAAATGGCTTTGATGTTGACGCATCTTTTGGATTCAAAATGTTAGTGATTTGATGGAGAAGCATTGTGTTTGTAAGAAAACGAAAAAGTATGTCTTCTAATAGCAAAGTATGGGTGTTAATGATAAAAACTTACCTGGATTGGAAACTGATGTTGATGATGGACAACGTGAATTTGGGAAGATCCTTGTCCCTGTTGTGATGGAGACCATGGCCCAACAGCAGGGTTTTCTAGTCGATTCAATCCTTGATATGGTTTTGATTCACTCAAACGTATTGCATGCTGTTGGCGTACGTGCGAAGTCAGATATTGTGGAAGTATTCGACGCATAGCGTGATCGTGATCTCTGTGCAGTATATCTACAGCAAGATCGCGTGTCATCGCTGGACCATGTCTAGCCATTGGTAGTCCGTGCATTTCAGACCATTGCATTGGCGCACCCCGCATGCCGACCAGCAATCCATTGGGATTGGCACCTGGAGAAACTCTATTCAGTCCATGAAGATCTAGCTTCGCTTTAGCTCCTTCTACTCCTAATTCTTTCCTGATTTCAGGAGCTCCTTCTCGCAAAGCCTGGCTAGTCTTTTCCCGGGCCTTTTGATCGCCAATATCAAACCACAAATTGGTAATATCATTCCTTTGAAGAAAACGTCCTGGAGGATTCATGTTTCGAATTTCTTCCACTATGGATTTGGAGACCAGAGGTTTTTCCCGTTTTGAGGAATTTAAATATTCGCGTTTCTTTCGAGTTACCAAAACTCGAAAGTTTTCATTTCCAGCATGATTGTTGGTACCCCCGCCTCTACCACAGAGTACATCATTAGCATATGGGATTCGAATGCTTTTTTTAGCATACAAATCGGCCTCTATCGAAAGTCACCAAGATGAGAGCATATTCAAAAATAGATATTGTCGTATTCTAAAACTTCACTTTCTTACCTTTTGCGTCTTCCTCGACCTTCCTTATCTTCGTTGGTTGTGTGGATTCGTCATTTTCTTCTTTCTCGGGGTTGTTTGAGTCGGAAGTAGGAACGTCAGGATTCGATTTTATTTCCTCGAGCGTTCGTTTTGCTACTCTTTCCTCTCTTTCTTCCGTCTGATCCTCTTTTTTAATCAAATCGGATGTCATTTCTTTGTCTTTCAATGGAAGGCTGTCGTTGCTACCTAAGAGAAAAGGGCACTAGATAAGAAACTTTTGAAAATGAAATGGTGGACGATTTAGTATCTGTGCTTGACGGTGAAAAGCCTTCTGTATAAGAATGATTTGGATCTACAGAGAATGCTGATCGTAACTTATCAATGTAGTGATTCTTTATCCAAAAGCTTTGCGTCGTGCCCGACAATAACAACTTTCTAAGTTCTGGTGTGATGTCTGGTTTCCTAAGTTTAGTCATCTACTATTCGTATATATATCCAAGATAAAATCATTTAAGAAAAAACGAAATGATAAGAAAGTATATATAGGAGACTTAAGGTCTAATCAAACCAGCTTACTATTTTACTTAGGTGTATAGTGCTATATAACCTATGTGGTCACGGACCGAGATCTTAACTATAATTGGAATCCCATCGAAACAAGATTTATTACACCTAAATACTTTATCGTGCGTACTTTCTCATGAGAAAGGCCAAACTATTATTCGTAAATCAAATTTAATTCAAGTAAAAACATTCTGTCAAAGAAGAATTATGATATTCTTTTTAGAGATATTTAACCAAATAAATTTACATGTGTAACGATTCATATCTTGTGAGGATACGCTGGAGCTGAGTCCCAGTAAATGTTTCTTTCCTAATTGTATCTTATTTGATCAGCTGCAGGAATCATTATTAAAATAGAAATCGATAAGACCATTAATCCTCTTTTTAAATATTTTGATTCCTCCTTTATCTTTAATGTAACTAGAGAAAAAGCCACCACTCTTACTTATGCGTACAAATTAAAGCTTTACCGTTAAATATTAACTTCCACTTAGATCGTCGAGCAATTCAAAAGGCTTTATAAATGGAGTAAGTTCAACACGTTTAGTAAATATTCATTTAAAATAACACATGTCTGCTGTAAGAAGTTACAGACCAATTTCTGTGCTCATTTGACAGCGGTGTCAAAGATTGTAAAGTTATTAGTACTGATAACCTACGATGTATTCCTACCTCTTATTATGCTGGTGTATCTTTTCCGAGATAATTAATGATATACACGGGAAGGAGATTTTGATCTCATGTTATCTAAAGATTTTTGGTGCAATTGAACTCCGAGATAGTGATCTAAAATGGGTTACGAAGAAGAAGAAGAAGAAAATGTCGTCCTGGAAGTAACTGGATGGGATAAAGCATACATACCTCCCGCGGAAGAATCAAAGGTGTGTCTCAATAAATTGCAATTGCCGAGAATATTTAAAACTATGTTCTTAAATTCCTTCAACTTATATATCAATTATTCCAAAGTATGCCATCAGCGGAAAGGTTTCTCAAGTTATAACATTTTCTGTGGATAATGGTGAAAGCATCCAATCAGAACCAGGAACAATGATGTATATGTCGAATGGAATGAAGCCTCGTGTCTCATATGAGGGTTGTTGGTCCCGTGTTTGTTCCGGTGAATGCTGTTATGCTGTCAACTATGACAACTCATCCGACGAAGAAAAGGCTTTCCTAGCATTAACCCCTAATTTCCCTACAGCCAAGGTGGTACCAGTGGAGCTTAAATCCAAGGATATTGGAGGAGAATTAGTCGCCAGTTTAGGAGCTTACATGGCTTCATCTGGAGAAGTTCATGTTGGTACCTCATGTGATTGCTCTTGCACTGCTATTTTCTCTGGCACAGGTTTCATTAGGCAGACCTTGGAGGGAACTGGAACCGTATTTTTGGCAGCTACTGGAACTATTGTACAGAAAGTATTAGAGGATGATGAAGTCATTCTAGTTGATGGAAATTGTATTTTAGCGTTCGCAAAATCAGTAGACATTGATATTAGAAGAGCTGGGAGTCTTGTAGGGATGGTCGGTGGTGGAGAGGTATGTCAGGATTCTTTTTTAGTCGCATCAAAATCATTGCATTTTTTTCTTAACGCTTCTTTTCATTACAGGGAATTTTTAATACAGTTTTAACTGGACCAGGTTTGGTCTTGATTCAAAGTATGGATAACAACACTTTTCTTCAAGCTATGCAAGCAAACAAAATGTATAGGAGGTAGATTCTGTTGTACCATTTCACTAATGATGGAGATGATTTCTTTAAATAAGATTAAGAAATTTCGCAAATATTGAAGTGTTGTTATTGTTGTATGCATATTAGAATAGATGGGCGTGGATAAAAAGAAATATAAATGATAAAACATCTGATTTATTTCTTGACTGTGAAATGAAAATATTATGATTTATCTGCTGTGTTTTATCCTTTCAATGTTTGTCTGTTTGAAAAGAACAAGGGGAAAAACCTAGGTTTTTCGCCACGATTTGTCAATCTCCTATGCCACATTTCAGTGCACCAATAATATTTTCCACTCTTCTTATCTTTTGCCATTGCCATGAAAAGACTTGGAAGGAGAAAGACAAAAAATGAGTTTAAATAAAGTGGATAGCTGTTGACTGTCTTTCAGCGGGATATCGATAATATAACTCACGGATAACCATTAAAGTATGGAGCAACATCTATTTGGAAGTATGGAGTCAATTCTAAGCTATATCGAACCGGAGAGAAAAAATTAGCGAAGAATTCAAATGTATAAACCAAATTAGGTTCAAAGTAAAATTTTTCCAAATTTTTCTGTTTCGAAAAGTACTTTCTTCTAAGTTCTGCTTTCTTTGGAACTGAAGAATCCCTTAAAAGTGTGGTATCTTCTGTGATTCCTCCGTTTTCACTTTCTCCTTTCATCGTCATATTTATATTGAGCTCATTCGTGTTGTCAAATTCTATTTCATCGGCGGTATCAATTCGAAAACATTGACATCCTGCGACAAGAGGGTGCTCAAATTTAGGAGTTTGGGAAAAGAGATCGCTGTGTGGATAAGAAAAGAAATAAATGTTTCGCATAAGGGATGATTGATAGCAGGAAATGATTATAGCATAAGTTCTGTCGCACCATACAAACGAATCTGGCAATCTATTTTTAAGTAGACCCATTCCACGTTTCACCAAACTAACAGCTGGTGTGTTACGAAAAGGTCGTCCAAAATCTTGCCCAGTCAGCACTTGATCAAAACGTGTACGGTGCTTGAATTTTCCTTGTACTGTCCATTGGAATTTTCGTGATCGTCCCTTAAAATATTCAGAACTAATGATTCAACAGATGAGTTTCAGAGAATAAAATGAGGCGATTGCATGAATTGAAATATTACAATACATACTTTGAGATTCTATTTTTTTTAAGGAGAAATTTTCCAGACTCTGGAGCTTCTTTTATTCTGGATGCAATAATGCCTTTGAAGAGAGGGCCTTCAAACTGTATTATCTCTCCATTTAAAGGAAAGCACGCGTTTCGCTTTACTATAGGTTTGTATTCATAACAGACATTACTTTTCAGCTCTAACTTTGATTCAAATACTTGAATTTTCTTCTGGTGTTCTGCCTTGCTCTTGGATGCATCATATTTAACGTATGGAGCCCTTGAGGAAGCACATACATACACAGGCAAATCATCCGGCCATTCTTCTGGAGCTGGAATTTTAGATTCATGAAAGTAAGACATGAAACTATCATAGCCTTCATTTGAGGTAGTACCTTCGTTGTCGGTTTCCTTTATCATTGCCATCAATTATCGTTGAAACATGCAGGAAAGTAATGTAAGTATCAACCGGAGTGTACCAAGGTAATCAACATTTTTTTCAATATTCCAAATATGAGTTTGATCTGAAGACATTAATTTCAAATATTCGCCAAATAATAAAGATAAAAAATGAGCAATTTTTCTTTATTTATAGTACGCCTCGTGGAAAAGACTAAGCAGGTTGAGGAAAAACTTAAGACGAACGTACTCGATAATTGAGAAATGGTGATAGAGAAAACTTTTGGTCCTTGAATGATTCAGTATGGGAAATATACGTACTGATACTATTTATGGATAGAAAAAAGGATAACCATTGTTTCTAGAATTAAAGGCCAAACACCGATTGCTCGATTTGTATCTTTTGGAGGACTCTTGAAATATATCTAAGAGAAGATCATCCTACTGAAGCTCAGATAACGAAATTGGTTTTTTATTATTATCGCCTTCTGACCACTCAGTGCCACCCTACTCATCATGTCTGACTCTGCAGCGGACTCCAACCTTAAATCCCCTCTGGCATCTCTAGCGGCTTTCGCACAATCAAAGGGCAATTTATTTCCTTCTTTTGAGCAAGCTGTACAATCTCCTGTCGCTCGACGTCTTCCGGCTTTATTTAGCAAAGTGTCGTTCGATGGTAGGACAGCGGCTTCTTCTGCCGCTGCTCCTTCGTCTTTTAAGGATGGCTCTGATGAGACAAATGGGATGAGTGGTTCAGGTAAGTCCGGGGGGGGAGATACCGTTGGAGTGTTTGTTTTGTCTGATGAAACGGTATGTTGTGGCCAAATCGGAAATTCGGATCGTTTTTGCACCATTGTTTGTGCTCCTGGAGAAACTCGATGTGCCATCAAATCTCACCAAGTCAAAGCTCCAGTAAAACCAGGATATGTATATATCTGTGCTCCAGCCACTAAAAAGGTTCAGGGCGCTGCTTTTCAGAATCCCCAGCTTTCCGTCGATGTTGTCGGAGACAAGCTTAACGATCTACAAAATTCGCAACTTTCTATTAAAGCTTGGAATAGAGTTTTTTCGGCTTTCGATAATATCAAGGACGCGCCTTTGGACGAATTGAATGATATCAAAATTTTAGCTCAGAAACCAGCTCAAGCCCCTTTCACCGCAATTAAACGAAAGCGAGCGCATATGGAAGAGGACGAAGAACCATCACGCAAGGACGAATCTTTATCTCTCCCTACAAAATCTATTCAAGGATCCTTCGAATCCTTCTCTAAGGAAGATGATATCAAATTCAAAGAGTCTTGGTCCCAATTGATATCATGTTTGGAAATTTTATGTCAAGATTTTCCTCAATTGCGTTCTGCTATAAAGAAAACGAAATTGGATCTTGAAATAGCTATCGAATCCGTGGAAGGAAGTGTAGAAATGATTAATATCGATATTGGCAATGACCCTGGTATAGATCAAGGTCATCCAGTGACTTCGCTTTGGAGTGGTATTCAATTAGCGTCGCGAAGGGCTCAGCAAGCTCAGGAGTTGGCGATGTCGCAAAAACAATTAATCACATCAATTTACTCTGCTCAACAACAAACATCCTCGAATACATCTTCACTACAAAATGATTTTCGAAATGTTCATGTCAAAGCTGAAGAAAATGCAACGTTAATTCAACACATCCTCACCGAAATGCAATCAAACTTGAACCCAATGCTTCAAAAATTAATAGAACAATATCAAGTAGGAGCTGGAAACACAAATCTACCGTTAGGAGATATCATCAAGCGACTTGTAGAGTTGGAAACATCCCAAACCTCCCAGTTAGGCGGCATGTTCCCAAATTCCACATCCATTCCCATTCTGCAACGCGATGATCACCAACAGGAGCCGCCGGTGCATGCACAATATGCGAGGCTAGAAGCTGAATTGAAATCTTTTTCCGCTCGATATGCTACCCTTGAGGATAGATTGCAATCGGAATCCGTTACTGTCAATGGAATCACGTTTGGTTCACTTCGAGACACCACCGATTGGGTTAAAGCCAATGTTCCCAATTTTGTACCAGATGGATTTCATGACATCATGACTCTGCTCCAGACTGTAACAGAGCCTCACATTGCGTTCAAGGATGGGATGAATGAAACGTACATGTCTCAAAAGGTTGGATATACTTCGAAGGTTGCTGCCATCATCGCTCATAGTTTTAAACTTGAACTTCCCGATATCTTTGGTAAACTTTCAGTTACTTCTGATAAGAGCTTTCCGCTTCCTGCTGTTAAAACTCAAAAGCAATGGAACCCAAATGACGGCGTGTCCGGTGTCATGCGCTATACAAATGAGAATTTGGTGTTTCAAGTTGAGAGTTGTAAAGCCATCATCACCCATTCTTACGCTTCATCCAAAGCCCATGACCTTGCCTTTCTTATGCTCACGGAAGCGCATTCGTACTGGACTAGACTTGCCACTTGGATGAATGAGTTCTTCCTTAAACTCACCATTGTTTCGAGTTGCTCTACTGATGAGGCCTGGTTACTTGTCACTTCTTGTGTTCGGGGGATGTTTCGAGAATTGCGTAGGGTGCGACTGTGTGCACAAAACGCTGATGCTATTCCAGATAAAATTGTTTCAACGAGCTACTTTCTTTGGGGGTCTTTACAAGCCCACCGCATCATGCGAGAATTCCTGACCAAGAATTTCGAGGCTCACCCATCTGTTACACCCATCATCAATATGCATCTGTTCCAATACAGAGTTCCAATGAGTATGTTCAAAACGATAAAAGATAAGGTTGGGTCACTGGAGTCTACTATCAAACAGTTGAAAAGTGACATTGATCGGCTAAAGAATCCTTCCAATAAGAAAAAGAAGATTGAAGAGCAAAAGGAATCCTGATGTTTAAGTGTTCCTTCTCCATCTTATGCCTTGAGCGGTGTTTATAAAGATTCCCTCACATTAGATAACCATAACATTATAAATGTGGGAATTTTTTGTATGGACTCCAACTCTTTTCCATCTTGGATAATTGCCTTACAACAGCACCGTTTTCGTATTCTTTGGGTTGTTCTTTCCTCAGCCTCTCGTTGGAAACACTGGCTGCAATCACAATACCCCTCCCTGAATATTGTTCATGCTCTTAGCGTCAATGCCTCACAACCCAATTGGATATTATGTCATGGCAGACCACCTGGTTCTGCCAATCCATGCTGGGCCTTTGATGCTTGTTCCCTTTTAGTTGCAACCAATACGCCTCGTCGCTCCAAACACCGTAATGAAATGTGGGATATGCAATCTCTTAAGCTATCTCATACTGATGTTGGTGGTGTGTCCGATGGTGTGTTTCGGTTTTTCGTTTTTATTAGAGATGGTTATACATTTGATTCTTCTCAAATCAACCGTTTGCCAATACGAAATGTGAGCATGATTATAGATTCGCTTGTCTCAACTGGCACTCCACATCCTGTCCCACATCAACATGGAACTTCCATTCCTTCTGTTTATCGGGATGATGATGGCATCTTGTCTGTTGCTGGCCTTCTTCCCTTAGCCGCACCTCGGCATCGCTTCGTTGTCCCTTCGGTTTTTTCCGCAACTGGCTGGCTTCTACGGCGTCTCGTCCCTGCTGAACTTCTTTGTGCCTTGGATTTCCCTCTCCAGCTCGTTAAAACCACTCCGCCAGCGGTTTCAGGCCAAATTTTCAAATCTTGCCAGCTTCCCATCAAATGTCTCCAGGCCATCCTTTCTCTTGCCTCTCAGGTTTGCACCTCTTCAGCGGCGCTTCCTAGTCCTACTTCAATAGAGGGAGACGGGGGGGGGGCAAACACATTTTGTTTGCGTTCCCATGCGGGGGATAGGACCGATACCAGCACTCTGGTTAGCATTGATTCCACTATCTCCAATGTTCCTACCAACTCAGCCTTGTATGACACCTCCAAAGCGACTAAATCAGATGATGCCGCAGTACCTGAACTCATATGGTCAGAGCGCATACGAATTGGAGGTGCACACTTAACTACTGTACAAAGGATGGCTCTCAATGGGTTGCGGACGATGGGCCTACGATGGTGGAAACGAAGGCTCACCAGGAGTTTTTGGAGCTGGTTGTATAAAACTTCTACAAATCTTTGCAGATCAAGAAGGAAAGAAAAGATTCGCTGGGATAACACATCCAAATCATACTCATGGATGTCTTGTGGAGAAGCCAACTATTCATCATGGTGCAAGCGGATATTTAAGGTCAATCAGAGGAATATGGTAGCAGCTCGCGAATGTATATCGAGGGCAGCAGCTTCAACTTGGTGGGAATGGAATGGAGGTTCACGACCGTTCTTCTGGAGATGGCCCTCCCACTATTTGAAACCCATAAGGGATGGCGTGCCCCCATGGTTTTCCTCCGAGCCGGCAAAGTGGATTCGACCTCAGAATTGTGAAAGGGACACTAAGGAAAAGGTCATGCGCAAGTTAGAAACAGTTTACAATCAGAAACAATATATAGAGGATGGTTTTGTAAAAAACTTAACTAGGTTCTTCGCAGTGCCCAAAGGAGATCATGATATCAGAATGGTATATGATGCCTCAGTGTCTGGCCTCAACGATTGCTTATGGTCTCCTTGGTTTTTAATGCCAACCATCAGATCCCATCTGCGCACAGTGAACCCAGGCTACCACATGGCGGACATCGATATTGGTGAAATGTTTCTGAACTTTGTGATGGATGATACCTTGAGGCCTTATTGTGGAGTTGACTTCACTTCTTACTTCCCAATGCACTCCAAACAACCTTCTGCTGTCAATTGGAAACGATGGTCCAGGTGTTGTATGGGTCTCAAGTCGAGTCCATATAATTGCATCCAAGGTATATTGCACGCAGCAGAATATGTTATGGGAGATAGGCATGATGAATCGAATCCGTTTAGATGGAAGATGGTGAAGTTGAACTTGCCTGGTAGTCCTGACTATGATCCCACTCTACCGTGGGTAGCCAAATACAGATCGGATGGTCGCATTGCTTGTGATTTACTCATCTACGTTGATGATTTTAGACCCACGGGACCTACGGAAGAAGAATGCTGGCAAGCTACTCGGGCTACTGGGTCAAGGTGCAACCACTTGGGGATCCAAGATGCTAGTAGGAAACGACGAAAACCATCTACTAGGCCTGGAGCGTGGGCTGGATCAATCATCTGTTCAGAGAATAATGAGCTGAGTGTCACGGTCTCCCAGGAAAAATGGAATAAGACACGTGACAAGATTAGGTGGATTCATGAGCAAATAAGGCAGGAGGAGCCCAAGATACCTTTTAAGGAATTGGAAAGGATTCGTGGGTTTCTCATCTATACCACCAGAACGTACCCTGAGATGATTCCGTACCTCAAAGGAATTCATCTGACTTTAGATGGTTGGCGTGGCGGTAGAGATCCAGAGGGCTGGAAGTGGATAAATCCGGAGGTCAAAGATGAAGAGCTATTTGACTATTTGAATTATGGTACTAGTAACTCATCTCCACCTGAATATGTCATCCCAGTGCCACGATTGAGATATGATATTGCGGCTCTACTAGAACTCACCCTGCCAAAGCAACCTCCTAAACACATCATAAGGTGCAAAAGTGCTCTTAGTGTAGTGTATGGCTTCGGAGATGCTAGTGGAAAGGGATTTGGATGTGGGGTTAAAGTGGACAACGAATTCTTCTATAGGTTTGGGAATTGGTCGTCGGACATCTCTGAAAAATCTTCCAACTACCGTGAACTAAACAATTTGGTATTAGGAATTGAAGATTGGGCAACTGCAGGATTGCTGAATGAGCGTGAGGTTTTCCTGTTCACGGACAACACCACTGCCGAAGGTGCCTACTATAGAGGAACCTCATCTAATAAGGTACTCTTTGAATTGGTACTCAGATTAAGAAAGCTGGAGCTCAACCATCAAATGAAATTGCATGTCATCCATATTGCCGGCACCCGGATGATTGAATCAGGCATTGACGGATTATCGCGAGGTGATACTGGTGAAGGTGTAATGGGAGGAAAGGATGTCCTACATTTCATCCCCTTGAGTCAGTCTGCGGTGGAAAGAAGCGGAAAGCTACTCCCTTGGGTTCACAGTTGGTTTGGCAACACTATAAGATTGTTGTCGCCTACTGACTGGTTTGATAAGGGTCACACCGAAGAAGGTCCTTGTTTGTGGGCGCCTCCCCCGGCCGCGGCGGAGGCTTGTATTGAACAACTTTGTATTGCTAGACATAAACGAACTTCAGTGGCTCATGTTGTTATTGTACCTCGTTTGATGACTGCAAGATGGCGAAAGATACTTGGAAAAGTTGCTGACACATTGTTCACTGTACCAACTTCATTGGATGCCTGGCCCTCTCACATGCATGAACCTTTAATTATTGCTTTGATTTTACCTCTACACAGATTTCATCCGTGGACATACCGTGGATCCACACTCGTGGGAGCATTGGAGAGGGAACTGCGACAGCTGTGGGAAACCATGCCAGAAAGGGCAGGGATTGTTTTGCGCGAATTTCTCAGCCAGACGGAGTCATTGGCCACCTTGCCGGAAGGTGTGGTGCGGCGCGTGTTATGTCCCTCACAGCCAGGACAACTTTCCAATAGTAGTGGCTCAAAGCGAAGATGGGATAGTATTGGATCGGCCGGAGAACAGCACACGTTTTCGGGTAGGAAGAAACGGTGATAACTTGTTGACAATGTTCCAATGTGACCTTTGTCACTATAGGAACATCATGGGTAGGGACCCCCAACCCAACCTTGGATCTGATGAGCTATTGTTAAGATGTATCCGACGAGCCTCACTTGATGCCTTGTGGGCTAGGGAGCCATCCACAGTTGGTAACAACTTGAATGAATGCAGGAGAGCTGTACGTATAGGATCAGCTCTTGGATTTGCCAACAATTTTCCTTCGATGGGGCCGTTCCCCTTAGAGGACAGCTGGGGTATGAAATACGCATGCACTATGTTGATTCGTTCGCTAGACGAGGGTAGAACAGCGCGGACTATTCAATTTGGCACTATGAGGAAGCTGAGAAGTTGTTATACTAATGTTTATCACTCTAGTAAACATGTATCCAAGCTGGTAACGATGGCCAAAGACATTCGAAAAACCGTTATAACTGACAGCCCCACCTATGGTTTGTGGTTTGAAAGGTTTATGTTAGGCTGTCACAAACGCATGGGTGAAGTCTTGAAGCAAGACATGGGAATTTCTATTGAGGCAATGCATAAGTTTTGTAGCATAGGTGAAGAGAACTACTCAGATGCAACGAGTCCCAGCCATAAGCTACAAGAAGCTCTTTTGACGTTGTTTGGAATCGTTAGCTTTTGTGGAGGATTGAGAGGGGAAGAGGTACCGCTTGTTGACTTATTCGGATTGTTTAAATATTTAGAACAAGGTACTACCGGAAAAATAGAACATGTCATTATACCGCTACTTGGGAGGTTCAAAGGAGAACGTGGTGAAAAATATCACCTGCTTCCATTAGCTGCAGCAACACATAGTGGTATACAACCTCGAAAATGGGTTGATAGAGTTGCTCAAGGTTATGCACACTTTAACATACGCCGCGGCCCGGTATGGAGATCACAAAACGGGTATAGAGCAAAGTTGGGTGATTGGGAGGGGCCAGTTCTAGACAGGATCAAAGATATTCAGAATAGATACCCCCATGTTATATCACCAGATTTGGATGTGTATGACGAATACGGAGTGAGTCGATCGTTTAGAAGGGGTTCAAATACACATGTTCGAAATATGTTAGGGCCCACCAATGGACAGATGGTGGTGGACTTCAACAATAGATGGAGAAAGTTTGATAGAGCACAAGGAAGAATGCCGAGTCTGGGCATGTCAGATTACTACACCGAGATACATCAGGCATTGCCCAGACTTATCCAATACTCGGCGTGTCAGTAAGGTAATATGTCTTGAAGGCCTGACCCCTATACCTTTATCCTAAACTGACATTTGGAAGGCGAATGCATTGGAATCGACGATGGGGAGTTACAGCTCAAAGTATACATTAATTTGTATTGAGTCTTCATATAAAAGGTAAAATGATCTGTGTGGCATTTTAATCCTATTATCTCCTTTCTCCTGTTATGTTTAAGAATATGGTAATTCAAA
>Ga0209092_10003481_pt1 | contig 13636 bp, 19 predicted proteins | sample FraStrMetagenome_FD_187446 | JGI IMG/M metagenome (GOLD analysis project Ga0209092, IMG submission 187446) | Marine eukaryotic phytoplankton communities from Arctic Ocean - Fram Strait ARC3M Metagenome (SPAdes) (version 2) | ecosystem: Environmental > Aquatic > Marine > Oceanic | place: Fram...
ATACTACGTGAGAGTCTACTTTATACTCTATACATAAACATATCGCTTGCCTAAGGAACGTGGCACATGACTACTCGGCGAAGATGCCTACGACTACCGTGAATTACGTGGACTACGAAAGCAACATCCAGATTTAATGACCTTAAGACTTGAAGCTTGAAGGATTGAAGGGAATCTGGATTCTGGAATCTGGATTCTAGATATTGGATTCTTGATTCTGGATTCTGGAACCGGTATTAAATTATTTTACATATATAATATATCCAATTATAACATATGTATTTCGGAAAGCTCAAATGCAAATGATACATACATAGTGTACATATCGCATCGAAGTGACATGTGAATAGAAAAAGATTACTCTAGCATAAGCATTTTCGGATGTGTCACATGGTATACGTCAAACACATTCACATATGTCAATAAAAAATATTGCCATCGCTTCGTTTTGAACGTGTTTGACCACCGCTATCTGCGCATACCCTTGGTTGAGACTGATATTAAATAAAAGGTACAAAAAGAAAATTAATTTTCGAGTTCAGAGAATTCTAAAACACAATGTTTCGATATCTATTTCTGTTCGTTATTATTGAATCGGTAAAGAATTTGTTTGGATTCAATTGCGATGACATGCTTATATATGCAGAACCTATCTTTGCTGCTGGATTAACTAAAGTTTTAACCAAAAAAACAAGTATAACAGAATTCAATATAACATCAATGAAACTTCCTGCATGCGTACCATTTTCTTCGTGCTTGTCGAAAACTGTAGTCCAAGGAAAGCGAACGAAAATTCCAACTCATTCTCCGACTTTGTCGCAGTATCCTTCATCCCTGGAACCAACTGACATGCCTTTAGCTATACCGACGATAAACCCGTCACATAACCCAACTTGGGTACCAACAAATAGTCCTTCAACCTTTCCGACGACAAATCCTTCTCAATATCCTACAAGATTACCATCTTTTGCTCCTAGTGCCGTTCCTTCCACCATCCCAACGAAATATCCATCTACGCACCCATCCTCGATGCCAAGTGAAAATCCTACATTTTCCCCCTCATCAACTCCATCACGAAAGCCAACGAAGAGTCCATCTTTATACCCAACATTGGACCCAAGCGTTGTTCCGTCGTTGGTCCCAACAAAAAGTCCGTCACTACTACCAACAACGTATCCATCGTTAGCTCCCACTTATATCCCTAGTAAGAGCCCGTCACTCCTTCCCAGTTCAATTCCATCACGAAAGCCAACGACGAATCCATCTTTGTACCCAACATTAGCCCCAAGCGTTGTTCCATCGTTGGTCCCAACAAAAATTCCGTCACTACTACCAACAACGCATCCATCGTTAGCTCCCACTTATATCCCTAGTAAGAGCCCGTCACTCCTTCCCACATCAATTCCATCACGAAAGCCAACGAAGAGTCCATCTTTATACCCAACTTTAATTCCTAGCGTTGTTCCGTCGTTGGTCCCAACAAAAAGTCCATCACAACTACCAACAACGTATCCATCGTTAGATCCCACTTATATCCCCAGTAAGAGCCCGTCACTCCTTCCTACATCAATTCCATCCCGAAAGCCAACGACGAGTCCATCTTTGTACCCAACTTTAATTCCTAGCGTTGTTCCGTCGTTGGTCCCAGCAAGTATATCACCGAATCATCCCTTCCACTTAAAGTCAATTCCATCCAAAACGCCATCAACTTACGCTCTCTCTTCGGAGCCAAACCAAGTTTCAATATTGACACCGACTACAATTTTATCTCAAACACCATTAGCGATTCCTTCTCTGTATCAATTTTTAGCTCCATCAGCGCCACAACTAAGTCTTATACAAACTATAACTCTATTTTTTGAATCGGCAAACATCGATTTATCGCGGTTAATACCTTTTGAGCAAAAGATATCAAACGATATTCTTGACGTTGTAAATATGAAAATGACTGACTATCATAGGCATGCAACTGCAATTTCAGTATCTGGAGGCTTTGAAAATGAATCGACTATCATGTTAACCTTCAAAGTCAAAACGCTGCATGAAAATATTGAAAACTTATACTTTGTTCTTGAAAGTATTCTAATGGATACAATGCATGAATTAGAGGCAGTATTTGTGCAGAATGGATTCGGGACAGCTTCTTTACTCTTGGTTGATGCGCCATCCACAGAACCAACAAAGTCCTATTCGCCAACTACTAAACATACAATGACAAATATCACTTTCACATTTTTAGCAGAACATCTTGATTTGGTATCGTTTGAGGGTTCAAAAGCGTCTATCGAAGATGATGTTTTTGATTCTTTAGGCCAGCTCTTAGCTGAGGATGAGATAGCAGTTATAGGTATCACTTCGTTCGCTAAAAAGGATAATATTGATAACTATTTCAACCTTTACTTCGATATTCGAATATTTTCAAACACAATTCTTGAGGCGCAAATAATTTCAGAAGGTATGCTTTTGGAACTTGAACGGAGGATCACAGAAATTTTGATGGAACATGGATGGACGAACATTGTTTTACAAAAGACAACAACTCCGAGCTCTCCTCCGACTACAGAATCTCATGAGATTTATCCGCCAACGATAGTAGACGACCCAACGCGATCAGAAAGCACCGGTCAAACGATTGTTTACCAATCTACAATCGCTGGGGTGACGGCAGCTGTGGCCGGAGCGGTAAGTCATATCCGCAGCAAACGTTATTTAAATCTATAACTTAATTTTTCCTGGTTTCTAAGGCGGCTTCAAGTGCCGCTTCAGCATCGAGTGCCGCTTCAGCTTCAAGTGCAGTTTCCAGTAATGCCACTGCGGTATCAATGGTATCTAATAGATATGGAATAAGCAAAGATATCAGCGATCAGATTAATAAAATGAACCAGAAGATGCTGAGCAAAAACTTAAAGAAAGAAAGAGATCATCGTAATTTTGTTGCCAATATGGCAAGGCAGCGACGAAACTTGTTCAAATTTAGGAGTGTCGTCATCTATGCGGTCGCAATAATGAAGTTTGCATGTGCGACTGAAGTAGATAGCGAAAAAAAGGAAATCTTGATAAATTCTATCTTTTCCGATTTCAAGAAAGAAATAATTGATCGCTGCCAGGTCTATCAACATAGCGCTGTAAGCAAAATTGCTAAGGGTTGGAATAGTGTCAAAACTCTCGATAATCGTGCATCGGATGGTGTTTCGTTAACAAAAGGATTCGCACTAGTTGCATGAAGAATAGAATCAAATAAGGTTAATCATTGCACGTCATTCTCGTGCATAAATTTTAAAGACTAACAAAGGCGCTATCGGGAAATGGTTGTTCCTTTCCGAACAGTCGTTTTGAGCCTCATTTTTTATAATGTAAAGATGACTGCAGTTTCAAGAACCACGAGTATGCATGCAGAAAACATCCAAATATATATATTATTGTCATAACTTTGCTTGTCTTTTGAAAACAGATAATAAAAATGTCTTTACATATTCCACCAGTTTCAAGAGAAAATGAATAGGACAATCAACTTCGAGCCATAACCATCATCGTTTTCGAAGCACAACACATCTTACATCTTTTATCTAGAAATATAGATCAAACCGTCCAATAAACGAAATTAGCTTTTCAGTCGTGGCTCCAAAGCTCGCAATTTGAAGCTGTCAGGTGTCAAACAGTCAAACACCGCTTACGTGTCAACCCTTGCGATTTCGCCCATCTGCTCGGAATATCATGTCTGTGATCCATAATTCATAAATGAATGTACTTCTCCACGTAGCGAAGTACGAAAAGCGATCCAATTTTTCCAATTGCTGCCGAGATGATTCTTTCTCCCGAAAAAAAAGAAAAATGCCACCACCCAATGAAGCCCTTTTCTTTTGCCCTAAAAAATCATAGAAGTAGATGTCACTCACTTTCTCTCTCTACAGAAAAAAAAAAGACAGAGAGAGAAAGCACAGAGACCCACCACAAAAAGAAACCGTTCAATCCCACATTCCATATTAACAAACAGTATCATGACGATACTCCATGCCATAACCCCACCACCACGCCATTCTTACACGACTGCTTTCACAAAGTCTGTCCGAATATTTTCCTATCGAAGCCATTCTTCTACGACACCCAATACTTCCAATCATTCCTCCTCGACGACTACGACAACTCACAGTCCCAGTCACGCTCACATTCATAATAGGAGCAGTAATGATGGTAGTAGTAGTAAGGCAGTTGCAGAGCGTGCCTATCTTAAGAAACATCAGCATTTGCGTCCGTATTCCTCATTGAATTGCAATACGCCTTATAATCTGTGTTTTTTGCGTCATGGGCAGTCTACGTGGAATCGTGACAATAGATTTATTGGTTGGACGGATACTCCGTTAACGGAAGATGGTGTGTTAGAAGCTCGTGTGGCTGGTGAGTTATTCGTTAGTTAGTTAGTTAGTTAGTTAGTTAGTTAGTTAGTTTTAGTTTGTGTGTTGAGGCTGTTGGTGGAAAATTTCTATTTTGTGTCCCATGTGACTACTCACATGTTCAATGAATCTTTTTTATTGGTTATTTTAAAAATGTGATTCTCAGGTCAAATGCTTTCGAAATCCGGTGTCATGTTTGATGAAGTTCATACGAGCCTTCTCCGTCGTTCCATTCGCACAACCAATTTAGCTCTCATGGAATTGGGGCAGGAGTATATTCCAGTCCTGAAACATTGGAGACTGAACGAACGAAACTATGGCGATTTGGTTGGAAGAAATAAGAAAGAAGTTGTTGAAAAGTACGGAGGGGATAAGGTGAAGTCTTGGAGGCGTGGGTGGGATGATCCACCTCCCGATATGGACGAAGATCATCCATATTGGCCTGGCAAGGATCCTCGGTATAAGGATATGTTGGAGAACATTCCTGCCGCGGAATCTCTTAAGATGACGATGGAACGTAGTGGTAAGTATTGGGATGATGTGATTGCGCCGAGGTTGCAGGAGGGGAAGACTTTGCTTATCGTGGGACATGAGAATAATTTGCGTTCGATGATTAAAAGACTAGAGGATATTGACGATGATCAAATTATTGATTTGAGTTTACCTCGAGCTGTGCCGTTGGCTTATAAATTGGATTCAAATTTGAAGCCAATTATGCCGTCCAGTGGTCAGCTAGATCTTGCTACTGGATTCTTACGAGGCGAATGGCTAGGTGGAGACGATGCTGTGCACAAGATACTAGACCGCGACCACAAACAAGTGTATGACTGTTCCGTGAAGGAGAATTTGGAAAAGGGGGCAAAGTGGGAGTCTTGGAGGAATTGGATGGAGTTTGCTATTGGTAAAGACAGTCCTGATTCTGCCGCAAAAAGTGCACATAGCAACTATGCTGATGGTGGTATGCGGGGGAGTCCAAGAGGGGCTCCATGATAACCGCTTCGAAAAAAAACGAAAACTAATAGAAACGAATAAACTTAATGATGGTGTGCAAAATTTGCCTTCATTGAGGAAGGATAAAGTAAACATACCACGCACGTAGCTATCATAAATAAGAATCAAAATAGTCTCAAAGGCGGGCAGGGCGGTATGATGTACGAGCTCTCCTATAATACCTTGATTAGGTAATATAGGTGCATTTTGAGACCTGAAAAATAGGAGCTTTGGTTGTAGCATCGTAACGACAGGATTTGACATGTAAATAGGACTTTAAATTAGGAAATTTCGTAAGAGCATCGTAATGGTTGTCCTATTTGCGTAACCAAATCTCCTAGATGTTGATATTGCTTGCAATGAGAATTTCTTCGATGGAAAAGTTGATTAATGTTAGGGTTATATATATAAAATTTTCGTTTTTATTTTCAGCATCCAGGATTAAGCCAACGCTCCAATATTGTACCGCCCTATGGCGGGTAGTGGTAAATTTCATAGCTAAGGATATGAGGTTTTGAATAGACCTACTACTTCGACAAGTTTGAGCGCAATTTTAATGCAAAGATCACCTACAAAGATTGTGAAAAATCAGCATGGCTCAAGGACGAAAAACACGTGCAAACAATTGTAAGCATTCAAATAGACTTACAGCATTGGTGTGCATTCTTAGTATTTTACGGGCATCACTAACTGAATGACTTCGTTGTTGTTGCTGTTTTGTTAGAGCTGCTTTTCGTTGTTTTTGCTGTTTTGTTGGATCTGATTTATGCTGTTCCTTTAATTTCGATGCCATCCTTTTACCTCTTGCTATTTGCGCACCAGTAGCCTTCTTCATGTTGCGACCGCGCATTTGCCTTGTTGCTTCATCCAACGCACCATTTCCCGCGCCGCTGGTACCCTTTGTTCTAGTTTCTTGCAAGTTCATCTGCCTTCCTTCGCCCGCCCTAGCATCGGCTGTTGGCCCTCCTCCTCCCGAATCTCCACCACCACCTCCTCCTCCAGCAGCAGCAGCCTTCGACCAGAACATTAGCGAAAACAAATTAAAACAAGCCAAATTTAATTAAGTTACTCACCGCTGCTGCTGCCGATCCAGCCGCCTTTAGTTCACAATCGATAAGAAATGACTAAGAAACATGTGCATTGTCTACGACACACAAACTTAATTTACCAATACTTACCGCTGCTGCTCCAGTTGCAGCAAGAACGCCAGCACCAACAGTTCCTGCGACTGTTGACAAGGCGCTCGGATTAACAGTATATCCACTCGGGTTTGCGGAAGGAGCGTCGATAACATCTGAATCCAAAGTTATAGAATTCACGAACTCAAAGAACGGACCGACAAGCTCATTTTCACCTAACGCCGTTATAAGCCTTTTCGATCCTTCAGTCAATGTTTCTTCCATTGTACTTTGCAGATTCGTGCCACGAGGAACTTGCGCAGACATATGCACATTGACCGTATAGGTAAACCAGGAAAAAGCTGTCTGTAACCGCCGAGAAGACGGTAAAGGGTTAGGTGATGACACTGATAATTCTAACAAGACGATATTCGAGTCATTTCTGGACTGCATTTCTTGCTGAATAAAATAATTTAAAATATTTTCAAAAGTTTCAACTTGATCGGTTCTTAGCGCGTTGTCAGATGTATTGTTAAAAGTGATATCTAGAGAAGATGTTAGGATTTCAAATGTCGGTGAGGTATCAGGCATCACTGACGGCGAGCCGAAAAGGACTGTTGGTGAAATGATCGGCGGGATATCAGGTTCCAAGGATGGCATGCCAGGAGAAATTGGCGACATAACGGGTGAGATACCAGGTTCCACATTCGGCGTGCCGGGGACACTTGGAGAAGTATTCGGTGAAATATCAGGTTCTACATTTGGCATGCCGGGGGCAATTGGCGAAATGGCAGGTGAGGTACCAGCTTCCGACGGTGGCGTGGCGGGGGTAACTGAAGAAACATTCGGTGAACTGTCAGGTATCACTGTTGGCATGCCGGGGGTAACTGGCGAGCCAACCGGAGAGGTGTCAGGTATCACTGTTGGCATACCAGGAGCAGTTGGTGAAATGACAGGTGAGGTACCAGCTTCCGATGGTGGCATGTCAGGAGCAACTGGAGAAACATTCGGTGAACTGCCAGGAATTACTGTTGGCAAGCCGGGAATAACTGGAGAACTAACCGGTGAGGTATCAGGCATCACTGACGGCGAGCCGAAAAGGACTGTTGGTAGAATGATCGGTGAGATATCAGGTGCCAAGGATGGCATGCCAGGAGAAATTGGCGACATAACGGGTGAGATACCAGGTTCCACATTCGGCGTGCCGGGGACATTTGGAGAAGTATTCGGTGAAATATCAGGTTCTACATTCGGCATGCCGGGGGCAATTGGTGAAATGGCAGGTGAGGTACTAGCTTCCGATGGTGGCGTGGCGGGGGCAACTGAGGAAACATTCGGTGAATTGCCAGGTATCACTGTTGGCATGCCGGGGGTAACTGGCGAACCAACCGGAGAGGTGTCAGGTATCACTGTTGGCATGCCGGGAGCAGTTGGTGAAATGACAGGTGAGGTATCAGCTTCCGATGGTGGCATGTCAGAAGCAACTGGAGAAACATTCGGTGAACTGCCAGGAATTACTGTTGGCAAGCCGTGTATATCTGGAGAACCAACCGGTGAGGTATCAGGTGTCACTATTGGCGAGCCGGAGACAGTTGGTGAAATGATCGGTGAGATATCAGGTTCCAAGGTTGGCATGCCAGGGTTAATTGGCGACATTGTAGGAGAATTATTAGGTCCCGATGTTGACGTGCCGATCACGTTTGATGGCTTCTGGCTAGACACGACAGAAGGAAAGGTAGATGGTCTTTCAAGACAAGTGCAACAGGTACACTGTACCATGGCACAATCCACAATAATTATCGAATTTTCGCACATCGAACTTGGTAAAGGCCCCGTGATATCAGTATTTCCGATATCAATCATTGTTAGACCTTCGTAGTATTGTCAAAGCATAAATATGAGAAGGATATACGTGAAAATATGCCTACTTCATACTGTTCGAACTATACCCACCTGTTAAATTAAACATCGAATCCGGAAGCTGACCCGACATATCCGTGTCACTGAAATTAATTTGTTCCAATAAGCTCAGCTGCCCAATTTCATTCGGCAGCGTTCCTTCCATATTTAAATTTGAGTTAGCTAATAATACAGTCAAACTAGACAGAGTGCCAATCTCACTTGGCACCGATCCACTGATTATATTATCGTTTATCTCAAGTGTGACCAAGTTTGTTAAATTTCCAATCGTAGTCGGTATCGTACCATTAATGGAATTGCTTGCCAGTGAAAGGGTCTGCAAGTTTGTAAGAACGCCTAAGTTTGATGAAATGCTTCCTGTGATGACATTAGATGATACGTCCAACGCGACCACATTTGTCAAAGAACTAAACCAACTTTGGGGAATGGTGCCGCTTAGTACATTGTGTGCCAAATTGAGCGATTGCAACTCTATTAAGGATGATATTTCAGATGTGAGGGTTCCTGTCAATCCACTGTCAATCAAAGCTCTGCGAGTTGTATCAACCAACGCCAGGTTGTTTGATAAGCCCAAATGAAGCAGGCTCGTCAATGAACTCAATTCGGTTGGAATCGTACCGTCTAATCTATTGTAATCCAAATACAAGTGCGTCAATGTCGACAACAAGCCAATTTCTGTCGGCAAAGTACCAGTCATAGTATTCCTACGAAAGTCTATTACTCTCAGGCTATCGAGCTCCATCAAGGCACCTACTGGAAATGTTCCGCTAAGGTCAAAATCGGATAAAGTTAGGTTGACGATCTTAGAATTCGTGTCACATGTGACGCCAGAATAGTTACACTCCGGAAGTAATGGATCGACGAACCAATTCGGTACGACACCCCAACTATCACCGTCCAGTTCATTGTAGATTCGTGTGAGGATTTGACGATTAAGCGTCGTAGGAACTTCTGATGGTATGAATGTTGGTGTCATCGAAGGGGGCAAACTAGGAAGAAGGCTGGGAACAAAAGTTGGTAATGCAGATGGTACCAAAGATGGAGCGGCACTCGGTCTACTACTTGGATTACTGGATGGTATAATACTTGGAATCATGCTGGGGGCCAAAGACGGCTCAATTGATGGGACTACGGTTGTATCAACGCTCGGGATGAGACTAGGCACCATGCTGGGAAAGGAAGAAGGATACAGAGAGGGATATCCCGAAGGCTCGCTCAAAGGGGCAAACGTTGGGCTAACGCTCGGTATCATACTGAGCAAAACGCTGGGAGGCGTAGACGGTTCCAAAGATGGACGTTTAGAAGGTTCACCCGTTGGTGCAGATGTCGGAACAACACTAGGGATAAGACTAGGTAACACGCTGGGAGGCGTAGACGGTTCCGAAGATGGATGTTCAGAAGGTTCACCCGTTGGTGCAGATGTCGGAACAACACTCGGAATAAGACTAGGTAACACGCTGGGAGGCGTAGACGGTTCCGAAGATGGATGTTCAGAAGGTTCACCCGTTGGTGCAGATGTCGGAACAACACTCGGAATAAGACTAGGTAACACGCTGGGAGGCGTAGACGGTTCCAAAGATGGATGTTCAGAAGGTTCACCTGTTGGTGCAGATGTCGGAACAACACTCGGGATAAGACTAGGTAACACGCTGGGAGGCGTAGACGGTTCCAAAGATGGATGTTCAGAAGGTTCACCCGTTGGTGCAGATGTCGGAACAACACTCGGGATAAGACTAGGTAACACGCTGGGAGGCGTAGACGGTTCCAAAGATGGATGTTCAGAAGGTTCACCTGTTGGTGCAGATGTCGGAACAGCACTCGGGACAAGACTAGGTAACACGCTGGGAGGCGTAGACGGTTCCGAAGATGGATGTTCAGAAGGTTCACCTGTTGGTGCAGATGTCGGAAAAGCACTCGGGATAAGACTAGGCAACACGCTGGGAGGCGTAGACGGTTCCAAAGATGGACGTTTAGAAGGTTCACCCGTTGGTACAAATGTCGGATCAACGCTCGGGATGAGACTAGGCGAAATGCTAGGAATGAAACTAGGCATTACACTTGGGATTGAAGATGGTTCAAAAGATGGACGTTCAGAAGGTTCACCCGATGGGACAGATGTCGGATCAGCGCTCGGGATAAGACTGGGTAACAAGCTAGGATCTGAAGACGGTTTCGGAGAGGGATATGGCGAAGGTTTCCTCGTTGGTACAGATGTTGGTACAATGCTCGGGATGAGACTAGGCGAAATGCTAGGTATGATACTAGGCATCATACTAGGGATTGAAGATGGTTCGAAAGATGGACGTTCAGAAGGTTCATCCGATGGGAAAGATGTTGGATAAACGCTCGGAATGATGCTAGGTAACACGCTGGGGACTGAAGACGGTTTCCAAGATGGATATTCCGTTGGTTCACCCGTGGGTACAGATGTCGGTACGATGCTCGGAATAAGACTGGGCAAAATGCTGGGAATGGCACTAGGCACCATGCTAGGGATCAAAGACGGTTCGAAAGATGGATATTCCGTAGGCTTACCCGATGGGACAGGTGTTGGATCAACGCTCGGGACGATACTAGGGATCATGCTGGGGACTGGAGACGGTTTCCAAGATGGATATTTCGTAGGCTCGACCGATGGAGCGGTTGTCGGAATGACGCTCGGAATGACGCTTGGATTCAAGCTTGGAATTGTAGATAGTTCCAACGATGGAACGTTACTAGGCTTGAACGAGGGAAATTTCGACGGGGAATCTGATGGGGCACTTGATGTAGCAACGCTAGGTTCTGTACTGGGCTCTGAACTGGGAAGTAATGTTGGTTCAAATGAGTGGGAGGGAAAATCGGATGGCAAACTCGTTGGAACGGTGCTGGGGTAGATACTCGGCCCTGAGTTCGGATATGAAGTTGGTTCGAAAGAGGGTGAGTTGGAAGGATTATCTGATGGACCAATCGTTGGAACGACACTTGGTTGTAAAGTTGGTCCCAAAGAGGGTTTCTTTGAAGGAAGGTCTGATGGAGCAAGTGTAGGAAAAGTGCTTGGTGAACTTCTTGGTCCTATGCTTGGTAGTGAAGTAGGGATTAGAGACGGAAACATGGATACTGTTGGTCCAACGCTCGGTGCTAGCGAAACCGTCGGTATTTCGCTCGGTATTTCTGTTGGAAGCATTGTAGGACTTATGGAAGGAGAAGTCGACGGTATTTTCGTGGGAACCGAACTTGCTTCAATCGAAGGTTTCGTCGTAGGCTTAAGCGTTGGTAACTCCGTAGGTTGAGGTGACTAAATTGAATGAATCGAAATTTTTTAACGAATTTGTTCGAAGTATGAACCAAAAACAAAAACTTACATATTGAAATGCAAACCACTGTAATATATATCCATAATTGTCGGGAGAGGAGGATGATAGGACAGTGCCATCGCCGGAAAATTCCATGCGTTCGAATAAATTTGGTATATTGAAAGGATTATTTAAAGTGTTTCCCCACTGAACCCAATCACCCGTTAAATCAGTGCTGAAAAAGAACACATGCGCTATGCCAGAAACCCCACTCTCGAGTGGATAATTCGGTGAGGAAATTGCAATTTTTTCTCCATCATCTGCCATGCAAACGACTTGACCCATTCGCGCATTTGATATACTGCCTTCAAAATTTGAACCCCGTTGGACCCAAGTTCCGTTCGACGTGTTGTATGTGTATACATAGACTTCGCCTTTCTCATCAGAAACGCCAGGGGCACCAACGATGATTTGTGATCCATCCGCAGAAATATCCACAGAATATCCAAATTGAGCATCGCTTGTATCATCTTGTAACTTTCGAACTATCGTAGTAGTTGGCATTTCAATCGAATTTCCGACTTGAGTCCAACTCTCCGGTAACAAAATATCACTGTCATATTGGTATACTCGAACGCGATTGGCACCCGGTTCCCCAACACACAAAGTCATACCATTGCTCGATAAAGCAATGTCAAGCCCAAATCGACCGTTCTCGGTACTACCTACTATAGGAGCACCCATGACTCTATACGTGTTACCATTCAACATGTACACCGTAACACTGCCAACATTTTGCAATGCTACAAGGGTGTCTCGGGAATTGGAAACGGCTATAACCGTGCCGTCACTGTTAAATTTCACATTATCACCAAATAAAGTATTATCACCAACAGTGCGAGAAGGATAAATAGTGTATTCATCGGCTTGATTTCGATTATTCCAAATATTATTTGATGCACTTTCGTGTACGATGACACGACCCTCAGAGAACCGACTGGATTCATCCGTAATTGGTATTCCTATTGCGAAAAATCTACCATCATAGGACATTGTCAAATGTTGGCCTGCATGTTCATTGTTGTTTCGACCACGAAATTCGCTTCTGTAGTCATATCTAGTACTCCCGGACCTGCTCTTCAAGTGCACATCTCCACGTCCCGAATCATTCCAATATTCTGGGCATCCATAGACATAAAAGTTAGCATCTCCTGAAATAGCAAGGCCTGTACCGCATCTATCATCCCAATTACCGACTGCGTCATACACATATTTCCAAATAACTGTATGTCCAGAGTCAGAGTTTTGACCATAAGTAATTTCAGCGTAGGATACGTTTTTCTTAGTAACAGCGACAAAGAAGAGGAGTAGCCTCCAAATAAACGAGTCGCGCAGCATCATCCGATGTGAGCGTGTGTGTTTAATGATAGTTTCGATTAACTTTGAAAGTTTAAGGTGTCTCTTTGAAATCTAATCGACTCTTGAAATGTGTGATGATGATCTTAAGGTAATAAAGATGCGTCGTGCTTGTTTGGAATGTTTCGGGTTCACTGCTTTGGTCTTTGTGGATCGAAATATTCCAAACGGCGTCAAAGATTGCTCAGGCAATGTTTGATACACATGTCGAATTTTCTTTTTCTTAAAATCTACACTTTCAACAGTCATGGTCATGGTACACGAACTTCTTCAAACGTCAACCTTGTCTTTTAGAGATTCTATTTGAACATTTACCTCATCATGATATAATAAAATAAAAATAAATCCAAATATTCTTTCCATTAACAAATTGTACATGTATGAGTTTTTTACATATTTATTATGTGTACATCTAACTGTTGATAAGTTTGTTACCAACTCGGCGAACATCTCGAGATGTTCGCCGAGTTGGTAACAAACTTATCAACAAAAGTGAATCACCAAGGCCACGTCTGGTCCTTGACAC
>Ga0209092_10003482_pt1 | contig 13636 bp, 6 predicted proteins | sample FraStrMetagenome_FD_187446 | JGI IMG/M metagenome (GOLD analysis project Ga0209092, IMG submission 187446) | Marine eukaryotic phytoplankton communities from Arctic Ocean - Fram Strait ARC3M Metagenome (SPAdes) (version 2) | ecosystem: Environmental > Aquatic > Marine > Oceanic | place: Fram...
AATGTAGCACTAAAAAGTTAGTATGAAAAAGTACATTATAAATATTGTTAGTTTTCTGCTAGTGAGCCTTGCTACCAAAGGACAAGATACAAAGGTGATAAAGAAGTATAAGCAACTATTGAGTAATAGCTGTATATCTGATATAGATATCGAATTATAAACGGCTAAGTACTGGTAGCTGAGATCAGACTTTGAAATGCATTTTATAGATACTTAGTATTTGACCTGAGTATATTGACTAATGATGGCATTGGAGAATGGGATAACGCAAGGTTTGCCTACTAATATGCTGGATATAATCTACCTGCGTACTCTTATGATCTATATGTAGGTCGTTGATGTGAGTTTTGAAAGTGTAAATTAAACTGACAAACCGGTACATTCTAACATAGGTTATTTCAGTCCTACCACGTAAGTATCTTGTTCTTCTTTAGTTTATTCATTCCCAAAATGTTTCCAACCTTGAGCTTTTAATGGATGTATATTGCCACCACTACTATGAAGCGTAATGCCATCTTTCTTAGCCGCCATTTCACCGATGATAAATACGTCCGGCATATACCTAACTTTCTCTAAATCTTCTTCACTTATTGTAAATAACAATTCGTAGTCTTCACCACCGCTGAGAGCACAAGTGATAGGATCCATGTTGAACTTGATGGCCATCTCTTCTGTACTTGGGTGCAGAGGTACTTTTGATTCTTCGATAAATGCGCCTAGTCCAGACTCTTTGCAGAGGTGAAATACTTCAGAAGCTAATCCATCTGAGACATCGATCATAGCAGTGGGTACTAAATTGTTTTTAGCCATATAATCGATTACATCTTTACGAGCCTCTGGTTTGAGTTGACGTTCGATTAGATATGGTTGTTCTTCTAGATCTGGTTGAACTTCCGGTGATTCTTGATAGATTTGTTTTTCACGCTCCAATATTTGTAGGCCTAAATATGCAGAACCAAGATCACCAGTTACACATAGTATATCACCTTTCTTAGCACCAGATCTATAAACGATTTTATCTGCTTGAGCAGAACCTACAGCGGTGATACTTATTACTAATCCTGTAGGTGATGATGTCATATCTCCACCTACGAGATCTACATCATATAGCTCACATGCTTTGTGTATACCGGCGTACAACTCTTCCATTGCCTCTACAGAAAATCTGTTCGATATAGCAATAGATACAGTTATCTGACTAGGTATTGCATTCATGGCATATATATCCGAAAGATTGACCATGATAGATTTATACCCAAGATGTTTCAAGGGTGTATAAGCAAGATCAAAATGAATGCCTTCAACAAGCATATCTGTAGATATCACTGTTTGAAGATTACCGAATTCCATCACTGCAGCATCATCTCCAACACCTTTTTTAGTACTCTTTTTAGTACTCTTAAATGTCTTAGTAAGATGATCAATTAAGCCAAATTCTCCAAGTGAATTTACGTCTGTTCTTTTCGCTTCCATTGTTATAAGTATAGGTAATATGTGATTGGGAAATTAGGAGTTTAGGAGAGTTCGTTATTTCAATATGTCTCCAGCCAATTTCCAGATCGTATCATTATCAGGTAGGGGTGATGTATAATGTTCCATCTTGCCATGTACTGGATGATCTAATGCTATTTTCCAGGCGTGTAATCCGATAGATCGATCTTTGTTGGCTCTACGTGCACCATATTTGACATCACCTTTGACTGGACATCCGAGGTGAGAGAGCATTACTCGTATCTGATGAAATCTACCAGAGTGCAATTCAATCTCTACTAACTGATATTTATCAAAAGTATGTATTAGCTTATAACTCATCTCAGCCTTTCGATAGCCTTCTTTTTCTACTTCGCTGAGGTAAGCTTTGTTAGTTGTACCCTTAGTTAAGTATGCTACTAGATCGGCACTTTCCTTAGGTAACGTAGGTTCTACTATGGCTAGATAAGTCTTAACTATCTTTTTTGAGTTGCTGAGATGAACTGTTGCATTCTTAGATTTCGCTAAAATTACACATCCACTTACAGGTCTATCTAGTCTATTGATCAGTTTAAGATCAGACTTAGCGTATGCTTGCATAGCAGTTAGTAGATCTGCATCATTGGTTTTATCTGATTGTGTAGGTATTCCTGCAGGCTTATTGAGTATAAGGTACTGATGATTACGTTCGATGATCCAGTCTGATATATTTTCTTTCATATTATGTTGTATTTTGCTCTTATATGGTAAAGAGCAATGGCGTATTAGCTGTTGAAAAGCCTTAGATAATAATGTCTAGTCTACTTCTTCGTAGTCAATATAATCATCTCGATCACCCTTTTTCTTGATTTTAGATTTCGTAGGTGCTTGTTTGATCTTTGGCGAGTTACTTCTTATTCTAAAAAAGTAAAACACCAAGGCTCCAATGAGTAGCGCTTTAAATAACATGTTTTGTCTAATGGTATTAAGATGCAAAGATAAGATTTAGTTTTTGGTAAGGTTGAAAGTTTGACGTATATGTTATTAGACAGTGAGATGATTTGGATAATTCTCAATTTGATGAATTGGGTTTGTATTAAACGGTAATTTTGGGGTGAAAGCTGATAAGTGGGTGACAGCTTGGAGGTAAGGCTCACATAGCAGCTTGGAGATATACTCCACATTGAGCTTTTAAGTGGTCATGTCTCTACGATTTCTCCCATCTAAAAGTATCTCTACAAGAACGCAGCTTTAATTAACCTATCATTCACGATTTATTGACAAGATGGATGCTTTGAGTTGCATTTCTTAATAGAGGAGTAATGAAATGGTAATTCTGTCCTGATCATCGCATTAGTAAGAAGGAATTAGTTTCTAGGAGCACTATTTCATGTCTAGGTCAGTATAATGAAATCATCGTTAACGTTCATGAAAATGGGTTTTATCGTAACTATTGAATAATAAGACAATCCTGAACGTTTTTGATATATTTGCAAGGTAATGACAACGGCATATTATCAATAATATTTAAGTATAGTTTTCATTCTTATAATAATTACATATTTATAAAATAAATATGGGTAATACGCTATTTTACAATGATGTATTGGTTATGATTGTTGTTTGTGACATACAGATAGATAGATAGAAAGAATAAAATATGAATTCATTAAAAAGATTATCCAACATTACAGGGCTTGTAGTATTAGCTGTGGCTATGGTGGTTTATTTCATGTCTGTAGAGCGCGTAGGTAGCTTATGGGATTGTGGAGAGTTTATTTTAGGAGCCTACAAACTACAGGTGGTTCACCCTCCAGGGGCACCATTGTATGTATTGATCGGAAGGATATTTACATGGTTTGCGGAGATTCTCTCTGATGATCCTGCTGACATCGCATTTGCAGTCAACCTTATGTCTGGATTATGTACAGCACTTGCTGCGATGATGATCTGTTGGGTTACCATCATGCTCACTAAGCTTTCTTGGAAGGGTAGAGAAGGAGAAACTACAGACGGAGAGAATCTAGCTATCGCTGCTGGAGGATTAGTAGCTGGACTTTCTACAGCATTCGCATCTTCTATTTGGTTTTCAGCAGTAGAAGGTGAAGTATATGCAATGTCGACATTCTTTACAGCCCTTACTTTATGGTCTGCGGTCAAGTGGTACTACCTTAGTGACGATCTAGATAATGATAGGTGGTTAGTGCTTTCACTCTTTTGCGGTGGTCTATCAATCGGAGTTCACCTATTGAGCCTACTGACTTTTCCGGCTATTGGATTATTATATTATTTCAAAAAATACAAAGAACCTAATATCAAAGGTGGCATTCTCAGTATACTAGCTGGTGTGTTCATGATTGGATTTATTCAGAAGATTGTTATCGTGGGTATTCCTACGATATGGGCTAAGATGGAGCTATTTACTGTCAACAGTATGGGTATGGGAGTTCACAGTGGTTTGATCCCTACTATATTGATATTAGCAGCTTTATCGTTTGGTGCATTTTACTTAGCTAGACGTATGGGAAGTCACCTTCTACATATATTAAGTTTCTCAGCGGTTCTTATTATGATTGCATTCTCTACGATAGGAGTTGTGGTTATAAGAGCCAATGCAGATACACCTGTTAATATGAATGTACCTAGTGATGCCATGAGATTATTACCGTATCTCAACAGAGAACAATACGGTGAAAGAGCTTTAGTAAAAGGACCGCACTTTGATGCCAGGCCAATTAAAGTTAATAAATCGCCACGGTATGGTCTAGTAGGAGATAAGTATGAAGTGGTGGACGAAAAGTATGAATATGAGTATGCTAGTAAAGATCAGATAAAATTCCCTCGAATAGGACACACAGAATCTAGTAGACCAACGCTACACCGTAGATGGAAGAAATATCTTACTGGAAATGATAAAGGCAAGCCGACAAGTGGAATGTATAATATGAAATATATGTTTTCATACCAGTTTAACTGGATGTACTGGAGATATTTCATGTGGAATTTCGTAGGTAAGCAAAACGGTTCTCAAGGATACGAGCCATGGGATCTGAAAGCAGGACATTGGGAATCAGGACTATCTGCATTTGATGAAAGTAGTTTATTGCGTAAGGTTCTTCCAGGATCTGGTGAAGGATACTACGAGCAAGATGCCATTACTGATGTTATGAAAAATAATGAATCTAAAAATCACTATTTCTTCTTACCCTTGATATTTGGGCTGTTCGGATTACTGTTCCATGCACGGAATAGTCCCAAAGAATTTATGGCTATCATGATGCTTTTTTTAATGACAGGATTGGGTATTATTATCTATTCCAATCAACCGCCAAACGAACCACGAGAAAGAGATTATGTATTAGTGGGTTCTTTCATGACTTTCTGTATTTGGATAGGAATGGCAGTACCAGCATTATATTCTATATTCAAAGAACGACTATCATTGCCAAGTATAGGTGCGGCTGGAATGGCAGCAATGCTTGTGTTGTCTGCACCTGTTATTATGGGATTCCAAAACTTTGATGATCACAGTAGAGCACATCATACTGCCTCTAGAGATTACGCATCGAACTTCCTCAACAGTGTTGATGAAAATGCTATCATATTTACCTATGGAGATAATGATACTTATCCGCTTTGGTACGCGCAAGAGGTAGAAGGTATCCGTAGAGATGTGAGAGTAGTTAACCTTAGTTTGATCGCAGTAGATTGGTATATTAATAAGCTAAGAAACAAAGTGAACGACTCACCGGCATTAAAGCTGACAATACCAGCTGAAGGTTATAGAGGTAAGAATAAAAATCAAGTATATTTCGCAACACCAGCGGGAATAGAGAATAATCCGGAAGCGCCTATAGAGGCTATATTAAACTATATGAATGATTCTCGTAGCATTAGAGATGATGGAGCAGGAAATAGGTTTAATACATTACCCACACGAAATATATTCATACCAGCTAATAGGGATAAGCTTATCGCTAATGGCCTATTAAGCGCATCAGATACTATTAATAGGGTAGGTAAGATTCCAATTAAATTCTCGGACAGTAAAGGGTATTTGCTTAAGGATGAAGTTGCTATTTTGGATGTAATTGGATCTAACTTTGCGGATAGAGCTATTTATTTTGCGGTGACTTGTAAAAACGAAAAACTACTAGGTCTGAATGACTATATGCAGATGGAAGGACTTGGTCTGAGATTAGTGCCATTCGACAGTGGATCTGATCGAAATCTTCCTGGATTATATGGTAGTGGACGATTAGATATAGATAAGACATTCGATAATGTTATGACCAAGTGGAAGTGGGGTAACTTTGATACTGTTGATACCTATGTAAATGGTAGTTATGGTGCAGAGGTAACCGCAATGAAGGTGATTATGCTTAGGTTATCATCTAAATTAACAGAGATGAGAGATAACGAAAGAGCAGCTTTAGTAGCTGACAAGTACTTTGAATCTTTTCCCCACAATAACTTCACCTATGATGCGAGTATTATACCATTTATTAATGTGCTTGTGAGGGCTAAGAAGTATGATGATGCTAAGAAGCATATAAGAATATTAGCGATAGCAACTAGTCAAAACATGACATTCTATGAGTCTCTTGATGGCGAAGTGTTAGCAAGTTCTTGGAGAGATGATATGAGGTATGACCTGAGATCAGTAAATGATCTGTTGTCTATATCTTCACAAATGGAAGATACTGATTTCCTAAAAGAGATGGAAGAATTACTGAAGGAATATATGCCTTCGCAAACACCTGTTAAAAACTAGAGTAGATTCATTTTAACCCAAATAATAAGACAACAGAAATGAAAATATCAATCGGCTGTGATCATGCAGGATACGAATATAAGGACAACATAGTCAAGTATCTAGAGAAGCTAGGACACAAGGTTACAGATCACGGAACAAATGGGCCAGAATCAGTTGATTATCCGGACTTTGTACATCCTGTGGCAGAGGATATTGAGAGTAGAAAAGCTAAGTTTGGCATCTTGATATGCGGTAGTGGTAATGGAGTTTCTATGACTGCTAATAAGCATCAGAAAGTACGAGCTGCACTTTGCTGGACTACAGAAATAGCTAAGTTGGCTCGGCAACATAATAATGCAAATGCGATTTCTATTCCTGCGAGATATGTCAGTAAGAGATTAGCGACTAATATGGTCAAAACATTTTTAGAAACGGAATTTGAAGGAGGGAGGCATAAGAGAAGAGTAGACAAAATGAGTTGCTAAGTTTAAAATTGAATACAATTAATATTTTGGAAAGATTGGCTTGAGTAATATCAGTCAATCTTTTCCCATTATAATACAATGAATACTATGAGAATAGAAAAAGTACTATCAATAGCTGCAGCCTTACTTTTTGCGCTACAGTTGAATGCTCAGTATGTGAGTGGAGTAAATACCCCTGACTCTAGTGCCGTTTATAATACAGATACTAGCGATGTATCTGTATTACTCGCTAATACGATTTCAGCAGAAGATATGAGAGAGCATCTCACCATTTTAGCTTCAGATGAATTTGGTGGTAGAGAAACTGGCCATCCTGGTAATGACATGGCCGCGGAGTACATCTCTGGTCATTTGAATTCTTTAGGGGTACCTAAGATAATGGATGGAGATTACTACCAAGATGTTGCATTCACTTATACTACTTGGCAAGCTAATACAGTGACTATTAATGGCAATGATTATAAAGGAGCGAAGGATTTTATCGCGTTTCCAGATAAGACGGGTAATGCTTCATTTCAAGCAAAAGAAGTACTGTATTTAGGTTATGGAATAGATGATCCTGAGTATAGCGATTACAAAAAAGTAAAAGTGAGAGATAAGGTAATCCTGATAAATAAAGGTGAGCCAATGAAGAAAGATAGCAGCTACTGGCTGACAGGTACTAGCGAACCGTCGAGCTGGACAGGAGATATTGACAGAAAACTAAAAGCAGCTAAAAAGTATGGTGTGCGAATGGTCCTTATAATAGAAGATGGCTTGAGAGAAATGGTAGGCAAAAATCGAAGAAAATTATTAGGTCCTACAGTTACACTTACCAATGGACTAAAAGATAATACCGAACTTGCCAATCACCTTTATATTTCTACTACGATGGCAAAGGATATCATCGGAGACAAAGACAAAAAAGTAATCAAGTCTAGAAAGTACATTACTAAAAAAGGTAAGAATTGCGATGCGAAACTGAAACCAACATTTGCTGTAAATCAGCTAAGAAAATCTACCATTCTTTTAGGTAGAAACATACTCGGATTTTTTGAAGGTACTGACCTCAAAGATGAGATCGTAGTGGTGTCTGCTCATTATGATCATATCGGTAAGAAAGGAGACGTAATCTATAATGGTGCTGACGATAATGGATCAGGAACTACTACTGTTCTTGAGATCGCAGAAGCATTAGCTATCTCAAAAAATATGGGACAGTCACCTCGAAGAAGTGTGCTTTGTCTATTGGTCACTGGAGAGGAAAAAGGATTGTTAGGATCATACTACTATTCGGAGAATCCAGTGTTTGATTTAGATAAAACGGTAGCTGATGTCAATATCGATATGGTAGGAAGAGTAGATAAAAAGTACGAAGACAATCCAAATTATATCTACGTAATAGGATCTGATAGATTAAGTACTGACTTACATAAGATCAATGAAAACGCTAATAATACATACGCAGGCCTTACGCTCGATTATAAATATAATGATGAGAAAGATCCAAATAGATATTACTTCAGATCAGATCATTATAATTTTGCAAGATTAGGGATTCCGTCTATATTTTTCTTCAATGGTGTTCATGAGGATTATCACCAACCAGGAGATACTGTAGATAAGATCAACTTTGATAAAATGCAAAATGTGGGTCGATTAATATTCCACACCATATGGGATCTAGCAAATAGAAATGATAGGATAGTAGTGGATGGTGAAATTAAGGGAAGAAAATAAATTCCAAATTCCAAAGACAAAAAAAGAAAATTGCAAAGGAGATAAAATTCCAAATTCCAAAAAGGAAAAGAAAATTCCAAAGGAGATAAAATTCCAAATTCCAAACCTAGGACATGGCTCGAGCCATGTAGAGGTTTGAGATTTGGAATTTATTATTTTCTTCTTTTTTGGAATTTACGATAGTTATCTAACTATCGTCACATCACCTACTAATTCGAATACTTCAACATCATTACAGAAATCACCTTCGGCTCTGATCATCCAAACGAATACTCCTGCGCGACCAGCTTTAGTGGCATATTTTCCATCCCAACCTTGATCTAAATCATCGCTATGATAGACTAAAGATCCCCATCTATCAAACACATCTAAAGAATATTTTGATATCTGTGTTGGATCTTTATATACCGGACGGAACTCATCATTTATACCATCTCCATTAGGAGAAAAAATATTGGGAGCAAAAAAAGTGCCGATCTCAGTCTCTATGAAATCTATATTCCATTCATAATAGCTTACAGAGCAATTGTCTTCTACTTGTACATTGTAGATTCCTTCTGTATTGATAGGAAGAGTACTGTCTGAGCTTCCATCGCTCCAAGTAAATGTAGCGTTGCCAGCAGCGCTGATTACTTCAGGTTCTAGCATCACATTGGACATGCTACAGTCGATTAATGGATCTGTAAATGTCACATCTAATTCTGCTGCTTCTATTATTTCAAAAGGATAAGTGTGTACACAACCGTCTACTCCTTGCACGTATAAAGTATAAGTCCTAGCATCTAAGTTTTCGATATTTGGAGTGGCACTAAAGAGTAATCCGTCAAGAGAATATTCTAATCCATTCTCAATACTTGCGAACTGAGCTTCTCCATTATTGATGCCTATACAAGCATCATCAGTATTGATTACAACCATAGGAGAAGGAATGGTCTGCAAAGCAAAATTTTCAGTTGTCGAACATCCATTTATATTCTCAATATAGATCGTATAACTACCTTCTGGTAACCCATTAAAATTAGGATCACTTTGATAATTGATCGCATCTATAGAGTAGCTATAAGTGCCTGGTCCCATTTGTGTTAGCGATAGACTTCCATTGCTTTGTCCTTCACAAACATCTTGTCCTGTAAGATTAACCATTGGTAATTCTTCTTCTTCGATGATAAATCCATAACTGTAACTACAGCCATTCACATCATATACTGACATGGTATGATTTCCAGGAGATAGGTTTTCATAAGTCTCTAGAGAAGAAACGCCATTATTATCTAGATCGTAAGTAAGTACTCCTGTACCAAGATTAGTAATGGTCACTGTTCCATTATCCATTGCTGAACAACTTGCGATGGATTCGATACTGAGAAGAGGTTCTATATATTGATCTATATTGAATGGCATCTCCCAAATACATCCTTGTGCGCTAGTGATGTAAAGCATATAATTGCCAGATGATAATTGTGTGATATCGCTAACATTACTAAAAGAAATTCCATCGAGAGAATAATCGTAACTCTGTCCATCTAGTACCATAATACTTGCAGAACCTTCATTGGCATTGCTACAAGTCAAAGTAGTTGCAATATCTAGTATTGGCTCAGCTATCATATCTACCGTGAATGGAATAGTCTGAGGGCATCCACTCGAATCTAATACCCAAAGATCATGTACTCCTGGCGCTATATTGTCATAAGTCAGATCAGTTGAAAAAGATGTGGGATTGTCTATACTAAAGGTAGTTCCAGCGAGATCCGAAGATAGAGTTATACTTCCACCAATAGAAAGGTCACAGGCTGGTTCTATATTCAGCGTGATGATCGCCTGGGGTAACTCTATCGCATTGATGATGACTGTCGAATCACATCCAGCAGCACTTAGATATACTATTGAGTCGGTCTCTCCTGGAAGAATGGTGAGTGACTCATAAATTAAGGACTGACCTGGACAAGTATTGAGATCTAGCGTTAGCTCTTGCCTGATACATTCATCGGTAAAAGGAAAGTCCTTATTCTGTTCTTCGATACATTCTGTAAACACAAAATCTTCATTTTGAGTGGGAGATGGTATATTGTAACCAAGGCTACTTACATCTACGACAATAGAAGGAGAATTCACACCTAATTGCTCAAATAGATAGTATCCATTGGCATCTGTAAGCATGGTTGCTACTACAGTTGCTCCATCCATTAATTGGACTACAGCATTTTCTAATAGCTGATCTCCTGCGTCATATATTCCGTTTTCATTGGCATCTAGAAATACAATGCCGTCGATCTTATGGTCTGCAGGCTTAGGCTCTATAGATAGGATATCACTCGTCTCACTACATCCACTAAAGTGAGTCATTATGACTTGGTAATCTCCTGGCTCCGTTAATTCCAACCATGTCATATTATTGGACATCGATGAACCATCTTTTATCCATTCATATGCATATCCTAAGTTCTCTGGTAAGCAGATAATCTTTGGGAAACATACTTCTTGACAGCCATTTGGAAATACATCTTTTTTTGGTCGCGGGTAGATAGTATAACCTCCTGGCCAGCCTTCACATCCTTCATCGCTTATGACTTGCACTTCATAGTTTCCTGCTTGCGTTGTAGTGATCGATTGCCCTTCTTGTCCATTACTCCAATAATATGTGAAAGTAGGATCGTAGTTAGTTATACTCAATGTATGTGTAAGGTCTTCGCAGTCTTCATTTTGATCAGTAACTACTATTGGGCTAGCAGGAAGAGGATGTATTAATACTGTAAAAGGTTCTACGTCATATGTACATCCATTAGTTGGATCTGTAACTGTAACGCCTATCACGTGTGTACCTGGTGATAGATTACTGAGGCCGTTCCAATAGTACAGTGTATTATTAGTATTGCTGTTAATGGTCCATAGATATTCTAATCCAAATTGATACGGTATCGATAGATAGAAGCTTTCTTGATGGCATAGCTCCATATATTCTGTATACGTTTCTGATTGAAATCCATCTAATTGCTCAATTCCTTTGATGATTAAATCTGGTACATCGTGGAATCCAATTTGCACAGCATCAGGAGTATATTGACAACCACCTGCATCCGTAATGGTCACCGTGTATGATTTGTCATCGCCTATTTTTCTGGATTGACCTAATGAACCATCAGACCATAAATATGTAAGTCCACCAAATGGCGCAGTGAGTGTTGCTGAATCGCCTTGACAAATAGGTCCACTCGGCATCAAAGATATATCTCCAGCTAGCACACTATTACTGATGTCGACTGATTTAGAAACAGTATTGGTACATCCGTAAATGTTAGATGCAGATAGAGAGACATTATATATCTGGCTATTGCTAAATGTATGCAGAGAATTACTTAGGTCTGATTCATTGGCTGCTCCACTACCAAGATCATCAAAATCCCAACTCACTGATATAGCATCTGCAGAAACCAAGGCATCGAATGGTATCGCTGTATCTTGACATTGGATGACGGGAATATTGAAGTCTACATTGGGTGACCCTTTTACTTCTACTTGTTTAGTCATACGTGCTTGGCAGCCTGTATTGGCTGTGATGGTAAGCGTAACATTATAAGTCCCACTGTTAGAGTAAATGTGCATTGGGTCTTCATCGCTAGAGTTATTGGCTCCTCCACTACTCGGATCACCAAAATCCCAACTGTAATTAGCTACTGAGTAGCCAGTAACGAAAGTCACTTCTTGATTAAATTGTATGCCATCATTCGCACATCCTTCTGCTGCTGTAAAGTTAGCCGCGACAGGTACTACAATATCTACATAATCCCAACAGTATGGTGGATTAACATTAGCGTTCACTTCGGCGATCATAGTTACTAGATAGTGTCCAGCATAAGTAAATGTATGGTTTGGATTTTCTAAAGTACTAATACTATCCACGCCGGCTTCAGGATCATCAAAATGATAAAGAGTAGTTCCAGAAATAAAGTCAACTGACGTATTAGTAAATGAATATTCAGTACAAAATCCAATATTAGCCGCGGTAAATGATACATAAGTACCGTCTGCGCAAGGTGGGAAATTGGAAGAATTTCCATTGCATCTTCCATTAGGTCCACAGTATTCAAAGAGAGTAATTTCGTTAGATACCGTAGTACATCCATCTGCATTAGTTGCCACTACATAGTAATAGCCAAAAATTGAACTACTCATACTATTGGTTGTGACGCCAAGGGCTAGACCATCTCTATACCATTCGTAAGTATATCCAGATAGGGTATTGAGTGCATATAGGGTAGGCCCTGAGTCGCCATCCGCTGGACAAAATCCAGTATTGTCAGGAGTAGATATACGCACCTCTGGCATTATAAATTCTTCTATTTCGAAAGTTTCTTGAGATAGACATCCATTTATATCAGTCATCTCTACAAGGTAAAAGCCAGGATCTAGAGTGAGTGAATTATTCGCGCTTATAGTGGATAGGCTTTCATCTTTTACCTCGATCGATGATCCTGCAGGGAGGGTTATGTTGACATTGGCTTGCTCACCTGGACAAACTCCAACTGGGGCTGTAATCACAACTGGAGTTTCTGCTAAAACATCTATATTATATCCAATAGATGCAGTACAGAATCCTGCTGTTATTGCATGAGTTCCTGACATATGCCATTGTATTTCTAAGCTGCCATCTGGTAATGTTCGTATACTACCGGCATCGCTAGGCGTGATTTCCCAATCTGTAGGTGTATCTGTAAGACCGTCTACTTGATATATTTCTTTAGTGTCAAGACATACTACTGAAGACCCAGATATACTACTGCTAGCTGCGGGTGTCGGGTTGATAGTGAAGGGTTCGGAGTAACAGTATTCGTCTACATCGCTGATAGTTACTGAGACACTGTATGGTCCACTACTTGACCAAGTATGAGAGATTTCGTGTCCAAAAAGATTAACCATGGAGCCTCCGTCATCTATGACCCATCTTACATTGATTAATTGAGGGTTTATGGGTAATGTATAGTTGGATGTTGTGCCTGTACACACGATCAAATCCCCTAGAATATTCACGTTGATTTCTGGTCTAGCTTTTACAGGTACATACACAGTCTTTATCGGTTCGCAGTATAAGGCGGGATCTACAGATACGTCTATCTTATATATGCCAGGGCCATCATTAAAATAATATTGAAGTACATCTTCAGCTGTAGCAGTATAAACTGTAGTACCATCTGGTCCTTCGATATTCCAGTCCGCTGAAATATAGTTC
>Ga0209092_10003483_pt1 | contig 13631 bp, 9 predicted proteins | sample FraStrMetagenome_FD_187446 | JGI IMG/M metagenome (GOLD analysis project Ga0209092, IMG submission 187446) | Marine eukaryotic phytoplankton communities from Arctic Ocean - Fram Strait ARC3M Metagenome (SPAdes) (version 2) | ecosystem: Environmental > Aquatic > Marine > Oceanic | place: Fram...
GTCAACCCGGAATTAGAGATTTTATGGTAGTATTGGTTTATTAAGAGGAACGTCGCAGATACAAAAGTACTCAAACTAGATGTGGAAGTATTGGAAGTATTGGAAATGTATTTCTTGAAAATACTTTCACTTACATCATTGTTCGAATCAATTGTGTAAGAAGCTTCCACTAATGGGAGTACACGATAAAGAGACAAGAGATAAACTCATTTTCGTGTTATTTCTACAAGATGTGATATCGGAAAAGGGAAGCTATAGATACATTTGAAATTTCTCTCTCCAAAGATGTAAACAATTAAATCCTTAATATACTTCAAAATTCTTGAACACACAAGGAAATACACAGCACAATGCACATCCTGATTACTTCGACTCTAGTCAATAATGTTTCCTGTTTCTTTTTTGGTTGTTTAGACAGAGTATCATGTATTTTACTCGTTTTTATAACCTAGACGAACACCCCTGCCGGTACCTTTACCAACAATGAATGTAACCATAGCAAGGTATTCATTTATATAGATTAAAATCTATATACAAGAGAAGGAAACAAACAGCACTTTTTTTGATTCAATACCAAATTTCATCGGGATCGACTCTTGTATTACTCTGTTTCCTGTTTTGTTTTTATTTTTAATACAATGCATCATCCATGAGTCGCGTGGGAACAGATAGGAACAATTTCAATGAATGCCGATTCCACTTAGTATAGTCTAGATCAATACTTCATAAATTTTTCCTTTCAAAGAAGGACTAAAACAGGTTTGTTGCAACGAATGGTCGAGAATACTTTTTTATAATGTCACATCTTCGATTAATTTTTCATTTATTGACAGAAGCATTCGATGTAATGATATGAACGTAAACGTCCATACAATGCCGTTTTGGCCCCTACACGCATATTAAAATTGAAATTCGATTCATTGATTGAAGAATATAGTTTGACATACAAAAGTAAGTTCCTTTCTCCTTTTTGCTGTTCATGCAGCAAAAAGTGAGGATTCAAACTTTTGCCCTATTTTTTATCATAATGTGTACATAAAAAATAACGGACGTACGTTTTTTTGCATCCAAAAAGCACTTTTACCTTTCGTGAATTACCTCTTACTTCAAAAACAAAAGAAAATTTACTGTCTACGTACGGAAAATACAGATAGTTAAATCGAGGAAGAAGGTCAACCCGTAAATACTAATTTGAGGAGTTTACTTAGAAGAATATTCAATAGTACTTTACATACCTATTTTACGTATTCTGGACTTGATCTGTTCATCGTGTCGTTGGAGATTGTTGGAGATTGAGTGTTTGATAGAGAGAGATGGGTAAGTCATGGCGGAATAATGGATCAATCAGTTGATAAATGCAACAATGTAGAGACTAGCAGGAAAGGGGAATTCGAATAGGTATCATAGTTTAGGTCGCCGGCGATATGCCTCAGAATGAGATAAGCAATCACCATATTCTTGACTGCTGATCGAACCTCTACGGAGAAATCCTACACATCTATATGAGAATCCTGACCAATCGACTCATAAGAAAGAAACCGATCCCCTTCGTCTACTCCAGCAAAGCAACCTTTTCAACATGTTCAAATTGCGCTTTCGAAGTCACTCACACTTATTTGTTCTCGTTTCATGACATAAATAGTATCCCTTAAACTTCAAAAGCGTTTAGCAGCCTCCGTGCTCAAATGCGGAGAACGCAAAATCTGGTTAGACCCCAATGAAGTCAACGAGATCTCCTTGGCTAACAGTCGTCGTAACATTGCTCGTCTTCACCGTGACGGTTTGATTATCAAAAAGCCCACTATCGTGCACAGTCGTGCCCGTGCTAATGCCTGGTTGGAAGCCAAGAGGAAGGGACGACACACTGGTAAGTTTCTACGATGCACTGCAAAAGATTGAATGCCTATTGAATATCCAGTGGTGCAGTTTTACCATACTGTGCTCGTGTGGATCGTGCAATGTTCCCGAAAGAGAATGCTGCCACGAAGAATACAATATGGGCTAGAACATCGTTCCCCTTGAGAGACACGGGTTCCAGCCGACAAACTGGAGGTCCTTTTTCCACACATGATGGCATTTTATTCATATTCATCGTGTACTTTTTTTTGAGACCACATTCCATTTTTATGTTGCGTGATATTTACAAAGGAAGTCCATCACTCATACGATTTTGATGTTATGTTATTATGATCATAGGACATGGTAAGCGTCGTGGTACAGCCAACGCTCGTCTTCCATTCAAAGTTATCTGGATGCGACGCACACGAGTCCTTCGTCGTCTTCTCAAAAAAATGCGTGATGCCAAGAAAATTGACAAGCACATTTACCACTCCCTTTATGCTCTTGCCAAGGGTAACCAATTTAAGAACAAGCGTGTTTTGGTAGAAACTATCCATGAAATGAAGGCTGTCAAGAATAAGGAGCGAATTTTAGCCGAACAAGCCGCTGCCAGGAAGGGCCGTGCCGCCGCTAGGTTGGCAAGGAAAGCTGCCAGGGATAAAAAGAATGAAGGTGCTGAGCCAACTAATTAAACAAAACTAATTATTTAATGTTAGCATTATTTACATCAATTTGAAACGAAGTAGCTTAATTGGAAATTGTCGCGCATGATATGTGTATTTTTGTGAGAGTGTTACATTTCTGTATTAATTCAATATATATACGGTACCATTAAACTATAATGGATAGATTTCGGAATGAATTAATGTATTTAGATATAATTGTTCAAACCAACATTATATCTCTTTGATCTCCAAAATCGAAGTACGATCCTGACGCTCATTTGCAGTCATTAATAAAAGTAGACTCAGCAACCTTCGTGATTGCGGTGAACAAACAAACAAAATTCACAACGATACCTTCTCAGATCATTCTTTGTTTCCAAGCTGATACGTGTAGAAATTCTTTGTCTAAGTTTGCTTTATCTTACAATACACAAAAGAACAGGATCTCTATTATGAAAATACTTGACATAGCGTGTTTGTCAAGAAAGGATGCGAAAATGCCAAAAAAAACACGAGATGTATTGTGAACGCACAAATTCAATAGTTTTGATTCACAGAACTTCAGTTGTAATAAACCATAGTACATTATCTGTGCATATTTCAAAGTCATTTTAAAATCGACGGTGCAGAATACCTTGTTGAAAGTTATGTATTGGAAATATTATTCATTAGTTCTATCTTTTTCTGTTATTATGTTGATACAGTAATAGGCTCGTCTCTCCCTGTTTGGCACGCAGCGTAATTGTTTCGTGTTATAGAGTTCTGTATATATTGCGTCTCCAGTAGTATGTATTGAAAATGTAGGGTGCCACATAAATGGAAAACAATATTCATATAGCGTTCAAACCATGTCTTCATAATCATTATTTGTCTCAGTTGAAAAATGAGAGAAAAATGCATTCTTGGATGCTAATATTTTACATAGATTATTACTTAGAGATGATATGTGTCACTTACAAGTTTTATAAAAGATACGTCAGATAGTCTGAATCTGCACATAAAAACTGATCAATATGGTACCAAAAACAAAATTAGCCATAAAATAATCGTTCCAAACTTGATTTACAGACCCAAAAGCAGTTAGGATCTCTTTTTAGATCCTTTTTCCCCTCTTTTATTACTAAATTTCAGATTGGATATGGGGAATGAGGAAGTTGAATAAGAATGAAGAGTAATATACTTAGAAGAAGTACTGTGTTTGCAGACGGAAAATTTGTCTTTGAACCCTTGCTCAGTAAATGCTTTCCATTGATAAGATCTAATTATTACACTTTAGAGCTGTAAAACGAACAGTCTGCAGTATTTCCAATCCTTATCTTTGAACAGGCACAAAAACCGCCTACAGTCGCGATTTTGATACACAACTATTTAAGATCAATAGATCCACACTATTTCAAAGAAGTTTTTTTCCAGCAGCATATTAACACCTCTGGGCTAAAATGGCAGATGGTATCATCATCGGGCTAGGAATAGCAGCTCTCGTGGCAATCCGACAGACAGAAATATTTTGCCCTGAAATTGATTTTCTCTGTCCTAGAATCCCTATTTTAAAGAGGACAGATGCACCTACATCAATGCCTTCTTTGAGCCCCATAATTTCACCAAGCTCTTTTCCTACATCAATGAGACTATTTCAACAGCAAGGAGGTGATATATTTGGAGAATTGACTAATGAACAGCTAGGGTTAAGTACAGATTTATCCAGTAACGGGGAACGCATTGTGGTGGGTGGATTTGGATTGTTCCATATTTATGATTTGAAAGGTAGTCGATGGACTTATCCAGCAGATTTAAGTGGTTCATTTACATCTTTTGTAACGGATTGTGCCATTTCGGCAGATGGGAATCATGTTATTGCTGGCGAGACTGCTGCAAATATTGTAGGACGTGCGTTGGTTTTTGAATATGGAGAAGATGATAATAAAAGAATCGGTTGGTCCTTGAAGGGGACTGTACTTACAGACAATATTGTGGGAGATGAATTTGGGCATTCTGTAGATATCTCCAATAATGGAGATAAAGTGATCATTGGAGCCCCAAAAACGTCTTCGGTGACTATTGCAGTTTATGATCGCGGTAAAAGCAACCGTTGGCGAATAGCTCGTATTGAAAATACATCTCCTGGTTTCGGAAGTGCAGTTTCAATGACAGGAAACGGTAAATTGGCAGCTATTGGGACAGTCGATGGTAATGACGGAGTAGTGACAATCTTTGAAATCAACGATTTGATTAGTACGGATATTATTACCTTTTCACAAGATATTATTGAAAATATGTCGGTGTCTGGATTTGGAGGACAGGTAGCATTGGCCAAGGATGGAACAACAATGGTCGTTGGAACAGACATTGGCAAAACCGCAGTTATCTTTGTGTTAACTGAACAGGAAGGCTGGGGGATGTTCAATTTTATGACATCAACAGAAACATCAAGTAATTTTGGCCAATCCGTTGATGTTAGCGATAGTGGAACTAGATTTATCGTGGGAGATAAAGAAAGAAAAACTGCTACAGTGTTTACAATTAATGAAAATGTCGAGGCGTTAGAATCATTTGATTCTGTAGCTGTGGGGGACTTTGGTGCATCTGTATCGATATCTGGAGATGGACGCGTTTTTGCAGTAGGAGGACCTGGAACTAGAGTGGGTGGTGTCAATTCAGCTGGACAAGCATCTGTATTTGAGGCAGTAGAAAGTTATAGTCCTTCTTATTCAGCTGTACCATCACTTTCGCCAACAATTTCTTCCATCCCCTCTTTGCAACCAGTGCCAGTAAATTGAACTCAAAATAAATTGTATATAGGTATATTTTAATATTATTTCAATAATATAGGTCATCAAATTTAATCATAGAAAACTTTTTATAAAAAAATCTTATTGTGTATTTGTCATTTTAATGAAATATCAAAGTCATTTTATTTATTTTTATCCATTCATGTCAACCTATCAAGAGCCTGACAAGTGTTTCCTTGCCTACTGTTGGTGGTTCCCAAAAAAATGATCAGATATTATATAGTAGGCGGGAAATCAAGGAAGGCTAAGACACCAAAACAAATTTTGCTCGTGTTTTCGTAATATCCATTTGGCTAAATTCTTCGAAACACATGAGATTTCCTCTTAAACATGGAATGACAAAAACGTTCCAGTCGTACTTGTAAACTTAAACGTCCAACAACCTATGGTGAGATTTATTGTTAAAAAATAGGAGTACAATATTAATTTATGGAGATGGAAACTGATTTGATCAATTGATCAATAGTCAACATCCCAAAATTGCTCCACAAATTTCGTTCAACTAGAAACTGAAATTTCAATAAGGATTCCGGTATTTCTAATCATTTGCACTTCATTACTTTTCCATTTGAATAGAATAGCAAAATAATGATTTCAATATTTAGCAAGAGGAAACTGCTCATCGCGATCACGTTAATGCCCATCCTCGCATGCCAAGCAAAAGAAACCTCATTCATTACTTCCACTGATCAATCGCTACGAAAAAGACAAACTCAAAGCATTGCCACTAAATTCAGTAAGATACAACAGAAACTCCAAAAACATTTTTACAGGTGCGCAACAAACAAACCAACACCACGCATTACTGAAAGCCCTTCCACATTTCCCTCCAGTGCACCCTCCGCAACTGTAATTTGGTCTGAACTAGATTCAGGATTACCAGAAAGCGACGTCGATGGTACAAGTATCGCCTTTGGCACAAGTCTCGCTCTCTCTAGAAAAGGAACATCCTTAGTAGTAGGAGGAACTTCTGGAAGCTTCTTCTTGTTTCAGTCTGGAACGTCGATTCAAGAAGATTTAAGCGATTGGACCAAAACAGATTTATCCTTTCCCTTCAGTTCCTCCAATACTATTCAATCCTGTGACATTTCGGGGGATGGTAATTTTATCGTTGCCGGAGAACTCTCAACGGGTAGCCCTGGCAAGGTCACAGTATTTTTTAATTCTACCTTGTTTGGTGGATCCTGGCAAATTAAAGGAACATCGTTATCAGCAAGAGTAAATGGAGATTTGTTTGGTTGGGATGTTTCCATTTCGGATGAAGGTGACAAAATTATTGTAGGAGCTCCTGGAGCAAGACCTGCTTATATTCGTGTGGCTTCTTTTTTTCAGGATGATGATTGGGTCAGCACAGATATTGAAAGTACTATCGAAGGATTTGGATTATCGGTTAGTATGTCCAATGATGGGGCTACGGCGGTTGTAGGTGCAACAGAAGGAAATGGAACACTTGAAGTCCTTGATGTTGATAATTTATTAAATGGAAATGAGACAATATTTGAGGGCATAGGCGATGGATTTGGAGGCGCTATCTCAATGTCTGGAGATGGAGAAACTGTGATTGCTGGGACAGATGAAGGAGAATACTTTTCTGTATATGCACTGAATACTGAGCTAGATGATGATGACCATTTACCTCAATGGGAACAGATTGGCGACTTCACATTTGGGACAAGTGATCAATCTTCTTTTGGTCAAGCTGTAGCAGTATCTGATAATGGAAATAGAGTAATTATAGGTGCTCAAACTCATGATGTGACTGGATCAGAAACTTTGGATGGCAAAGTTTTTATATACGGTTCAAAAGTCATTCCACCAAAATTCATAGGTGTGTTTTCAACTGACACACCGGGTAATTTTGGTGCCGCAGTAGCTATGTCTGGTGATGGTAAGATGATTGCAGTGGGAAATCCCATGGCAGGAGAAGTTAGAGTTTTCCAAGGCACTGCATCAGATCAATAATCAATTATATTTTTATTTCAAACAGTTTCAGTATTTTGTTCATATAGTCATTCATTTATATTTCTAGGGAAGTTTTGTTTGTTTGAGACTCATTTTTTATAGCTCCTGACTTGGGGAATATGAAATTTGTAACATGAAATGATTGCTATTATGCATCAGAAGAAATTATTTAGAACTATGCGCAGCTTGAAATTGAAACCAAACATCTTACATCGACAATTCTTTTCTTCAGTTATCCCACTACTGTAGTGTACTTCCGATATATTTCTCATCCTTTATGAGCTTGGGTTTTGAAACGGAATACCAGAGGTCTCTTTTGTCTAGATAACACATTTAAAAAGAAGAACGAAAACTAAAGTACGGTAGTGTAAATAAGCTTATTCAATGCAGATGTGAGGTAATTTTTGTGTTTTTGTATATGCACTCATTTGTTGCGTATTTATTTCTTAGACAGGATTCGAAAATGGAATGAGGAACCTATTTTTCGAATCTATCATAGAAACGTTCAGCTACTTGTTAAGAAGCTTTTAGAGAATTCGATGTATTGCATGAGACCACGTCTGTGCCTTTTCCTCCTTCTTCTAATTCTTCATAAGCACATGGGAGAGAGAATGACAATAAATACTGATAGATGTCACTATTAGAACTAAGATTGTCTGCGTTCTGTAAATGATGATTGTATTTGTTTCCTTCTGGACATAAAGCATTGCTAGAAAGCGTTTGCTTCATTCGTTTAAATCTAGTTGATATGGGCCAGGGTAAAGATTGTTTTTGTAGTTGAATTTTCTTTAAACGATTTTCTTCTTTTATCTGAAGCTTTTGAATCGCAAAATCAAGTCTATCCCGCATTTCCGTGGCCTTTTGTTGTCTTTCAGCGTATTTTTGAGCCATTGTTTCCGAATGCACATTTCGTAATCTTAGACGATGACTTTTTCTTTCTTTGACTATATATAAATACACGAAAATTAATTAGTTCATTAGAAGAACAAATCTTTGTATCAGTCAATCAATTCTCACCTTTATTCTGCATTTCTTGCATCCATTCGTCTTTTTGATGGTCATTAAATTCTTCGAGTTGTCGTATCGCGATAGAGCCAATTGCTCCTCCTAAAGTATTACTCATACTTTTATAATGTTGCTGTTTGCGTTTTTGATTTTGTGTCTCAATTGATTTGCTGAGAATGATACTTCGTTTTTGTTCCAAGTTAGTTCTTGGCACGGACAGCTTTGATATTGATGGGGTATGTCCTTCAATTTCATTTCTGGTTTGTCTGTCAGAAGAGGATTTTTGAATAACTTTTACAAGATCCTCGCAATATGAACTCTGTAAATTTTGAGCGAAATGTGGAGCTTCAGAAACATTTGAAGATGAATTAGACAAATCATTTTTCTGAGAGGAATCGGTTTGATCCTTTTTTTTTTCTTTATAAACTCTGTATTGTTCTTTGATAAGCTTGGGAATTTCACTCTGTTTGATAGACGAATCTGTATTTGATTTGGTCCGGTTTTGACTTCTTTGATTAATTTCAATATTACAGCTTGCAAGAGAAGCAGCAACATCTTTACTTTGAAGTATTGCGAAAGGCGATGCTTTTGAAGCTTGAATCCTGTCTCTAGACTCAACATTTTTCTTTTCGGTCCACATGTCTCGGTGAGATTGCCGAGGCGATGAACTCTCGTTTCCAGATATGTTACGGAGAGGACTTGTTTTTGGACGAATCGATGTTGGGAGGAAGGTATGATGCAGAGGAAAATTATCTCTGAAAGCAGAATCATCTAAAGGAGTGTTTAACGACCAAATCCCTTGAAGCGGCAAAAGAAGTTGGATGTCACAATCTTTTGTTTCATGTTTATATGGATGTTTCTCATCATTTTTGGAACCAAGAAGAGTTGGATGTTTCTTATTTGTTTCACCAATATTTTTTGTTTCGGTTAGGAAGCCCTTGTCTTCACACTTTCTATTGTTGTCAATGAACTTTTTGTTTGACGAAAAGAATGAAAATCTGGCCCAATCAACTTCGTTCATCAAATGTGAACAGATAAACATATATTGACGAAAAGATAAAAGAACTTGCTTTCCCAATAGTCCATGATTCTTTTCATAATAAATGAGAACAGCAAATTATAAATATAAATGATGAGAGCAAAAATATTACTTCACTTCACTAATGGAATTTGTATGAATATTAGAACCATTCAATTGTCAGCTAACAACCTCACCTTCAAAAACTGGGTATATACTTCGTTTGAAGCATCTTTCAACGCAATAGGATAATTTAAGAGACGTTGAACTTTTTTCCATATTTGCAGGAAATCAGACGAAAGAACGTATCGATCAGCATAGAAATTTTGGGAAGATGGAGAAGAAGTCGATTTCAGCTGAACGTTTCGAGTTGGTGTGGATATTCTTGAAGAATTACTCCTGCTATAGTTTGAAGACGAAGTTTTGGTTGGGGTGGGTTTACTTCTTTGAGAATAATCATGAAAGGCAACGGCACATTTAACCATGACTTCTCTTTTGAATAGATATGCATTATTATTATGAATATTTTCATTGGAATGAGTTTTATTGCTTGGTCTTTTTTTGTGTTTTTTTCTTCTGCTGAGGGGTATACATTCCTTTACATCATTTCTCTTTTGTCTGGATAAGGCGGAAACGATCGCCGAAACCTCTTTCCAATTGGATTGATGAAGGTTGAAGGAACTCATTTCTTTTTTTGTTTTCCCCAAAGTCTTATCTTATCTTTTCATTCCCCATTCTTGTGTTATCGGGGATGTGCCAAGGGAAGAGTGTTGAATTATTAAGTTTTGTTGAAGCACAAAATGTGACGAAACAACGAAAACCTATTATTTTGCGTCGGCGCGCATTCTACGTTAGTTCTTTACGTAGGATTCATTACGTTGAAGTTCAAAAAAAATGATGAAAATACGCAAGAAAAGCATTCCCGCTCATTACCATGTGACGTCGAATGTAATGTACGTATGTCAAATTCGAAGCTAGAACATGCAAAAACGGTGAAAATACAACTCCTCTTTGGTAGTCTTGAGGACCCTTGAATGAGAGAAACAAGGGAAGTCAAACATTGGCTCATATATGAAGGTAGATGATAATAGCTAAGATCAATCATCCGTACACTTAATCGTCACTTAGCATCATTTAAAGGGACAAGAATCTTGAAAGTAAAGAAAAATGAAATCGATGTCAATATCTCCACAAAGCAAATCGATATATTACATGACATGTGCCATGGCAATGCATTTTTTTGGATATGAGTTTATAAGAAATTCGATATTATCTCTCTTCACTTCCCAGCAGGCTGGATTTCACTCCAACACGAATGAAAGTAGTAACAGAAATTCTACAAGCATAATGACATTAGCTATGGCCTGTTCAAGTCCCTTTTCCATGATAGTGTTATATTTTGCATATGGTAGAATGTTAAACCGCTATGGACCACGCAAAACATTATGTTTGGACATACTGTTAAGTTCTTTTGTATTTGCAATGTCTTCCTTTTATCTTCACATCATAGATTTTCCGATTGAAAATGAGAAGCAAACATTTCGCGAACCCACCTCTATTCTACCAATGATGATATTTTTTCTTTTCATGTATCAAAATAGTTATGTGGGACTGTTGCAAACACAGTATTGGTCATTTATTGGATCTTTATTGTCACCAGCTGAAGGGAAAGTATATTTTGCTCCCATATCAGGGGTTAGTTCCATTACATCCACTATCGCTGCTGCTATGGTGAGCCGTATTGTTGTGAAGGTAGGTTTACAAGGACTACTCATGGGCGGAGCACTTTCTTTAATTGCCAGTGCATTCCTGGCAGATAAGGCTTATCAAATATCAGAGGAGGTGAGAAAATTCTGAGGTATATATCTGTCATCATAGTTCAATTTTAAGAGATAATTACTTATTTGTTTCTTAACTTTCTTTTGTGACTTTAGCACGGCTTTGATCCATCTATACATATTACCAACAAAAAAACAACAAAGAAGATAAAGCAAGAACAATCAAAACCAAACAATCATATTGGAATTATTCAAACAACGAAAGATTTATTTTCTCGCGTGCCAACCTTATCAGCACTATTTTGCGAAGTCATTACATGTGGATTTTTGTCTTCTCTTTTGAATTTTATGTTTGTGTTTCAATTAAAAGAAACCATTCCAGAAGATTTCATGAGAGCTGGATACTCAGGAAAGGTAAGGACGACTTCTTTATCATCTTTCGAGAAGTTAGCAAATTAACTCGAACTTCTAATTATGAACATTCGTATGGTTTCACATTTTTTTCAAACAGTTTTATGCGCTGATCAATGCTACAAGTGCAATTCTCCAATTTGGTCCATTATCGTATTGCTTACAGCAAATAGATATCAGCTACATCTGGATTTTTATGCCTACCATAATGCTCTGTTTTTCTAGCGTTCAATGCTTTGTTATGATGAATCATTCAATGGACCAGTCACCATCACTATTTTTATTTGCAGCTTCCTATTTTGTAATGAAGACAATCGAATATTCTCTACATGGGGTCGCTTGTGAAATGGTGAGTCCTCATGGTTTATTTAAGTAGATAAACGGACTTTTGTACTTGCTCCTCACATAAAACTTTCTAAACCTCTCAATTTACAAACCTCATTCAATTGTGATTGAAAATAAATATTTCTGAATTAGGCTTATGTAACATTAGATTACGAAAGTCGCTTTATTGGAAAAGAAATAGTTGGAGTTTTGGGAAATCGAGTCGGTAGATCTGGAATCAGTTTGGCGCTTTCTGTCATTACAAAATATTATGGTGAACTTCAATTGCGGACCTTATCTTGTACTTCTTTTTTACTTGGACTATCTTGGTTTTGTTGCGGTTTGCGAATGAGCCGTCTCATTCCGACACAATTAACAGAAAAACATAAAATGGCATAATGTTAAGGTCACGAAATGAAAATGCGCAAGATAAAGAAATATATTAAGATTCAAATTATTTAAATTGCTTTAAGAGATTTATTAAATCAAGCTTTTTCCTTTGATTCTTTGAGACGAATCTCTTCCAAACTTCGTCTCTGTTCATTTTCTTTGTCTACTTCTTTCATACCCATGTAAACTGCTCCTGCAACACCAACGGAAAAGAAGATTCCAAAGTAAAAAAAGGACCATAATATAACATGAGATTCATCTGTCTGTATAGCTCCAGTCAATAGCAAGCAAAAGTATGCCGTTAAAAAGACAAAGAATAATATATAAAATGTAATGATTAGCATTACATCCTCCAAACTATTTCCGCAACCAAGAGGGTATTCTCCTTGTGTTCCATCACCCTTGGGATATTTTATCACTAAAGGTTGATATTTTTTGGCTTTCATGTGATTCCATTGGTCATTCTGACTAGACAAAGAAAAGGAGGACGTTCGATTATTTGCATTTGCGGTGTCTTTTACGGAAGTATTCATTTCTCTCTTTTATTTAATAATTGGACAGATTGCAGGAATATTTTTCGCTTTGAATTGTTTCAGTCGCTTCTCTTTGATATTTAGATATCGGATCTTATTGCTGAGCTTTTGCGAAGTAAACAAACAAATGTCTCGTTAGAACGGATAATATTCCATGCAATTTGGACTCAATACTATGATAAGCACTAAATAGTAGTAGTCTATACCCCATTATCCAATAGAAAGGATACTTTGATGACCAAACTATTTGCATGTATCCTTTCTTTTTACATGAAGTTAATTTTAGTGAAAGAATCTCACAACACATTTGCATTGCAGAAAGGTCCGTGCATTCGCATACCTGAATGAAGTTAACTTACATCAAAGAAAGACAAATACTTTGATTTTAGATTTCCCCTTGGTTCAAGCCCCGCATTGCATAGCATGGTATTTGAAACGATTGGAGGGTTATTTAAAACAAATCGTTTCAAATATTTAAATTTTAATTTCAAAAGTAAAACTGAATGCTACGTTAATATTTATTGGCCAAGCGAAAGCAATAGATAGATTAGAAGTAAATTAAATGAATGACATCAAATGTGATCGATTTTCCAATGTATTTTTCTTTTGTCACCCGATGAAGTACTGTTTTGTGGAAAAATGTGAGAAGTCGAAGTTGCATTTGAAATGATCGGCTGTGGGCCCCCCTAATCTAGGGCGGGCACAAGCCCCCTACAGTGCACTGTCATTCTGCTGTCTATTAGGCAAAAAATAAAAATATGCCCGAAAAATAGAAGTAAATTATATACATCATGAAGATGAACATTAATTCAGCGAAGATCATTGAATTATATCCAGCTCTGAATACAACTTTTTCTAATAGGGAATCTAGGGTCTCTAAATGTCACTCCCTCTTAGACTTAAGTAATTTCTCACTT
>Ga0209092_10003484_pt1 | contig 13629 bp, 7 predicted proteins | sample FraStrMetagenome_FD_187446 | JGI IMG/M metagenome (GOLD analysis project Ga0209092, IMG submission 187446) | Marine eukaryotic phytoplankton communities from Arctic Ocean - Fram Strait ARC3M Metagenome (SPAdes) (version 2) | ecosystem: Environmental > Aquatic > Marine > Oceanic | place: Fram...
CCAAGACGGTACAGAAAACTAAAAAAGTAGCTGTGCATTTTATTGCATCTTCTTCGCATGATTCTGTTATGTGGATCTTTTTATACCTGCTACGCATGTAAAATCGAATCCAACACAAGGAAGATTAAGTTCAAAATACATCCAAATTTTGGTGTTGAATCGAGGAAGATTTCAATTTTCCATCACACATTAAATAGATGAACTTACTGGGCTTATACGGACCGTACAAATATAATATGAAAGATATTTCTGTGGTCAATAACAAAGCTACTTAAAAGCTCATCTTTCATTTTTATTGTAACCCTACGTAATTCTGCACATCCAACAGTTAAATTTAATATGCCTTAAAATGACAGAAAAAAAAAACTATCTAAAAATAATTTTGATACTATTTACATCCCTCGATGTCAAATACTAGTTAATGACTTTGACATTGAACAATTATTTAAAAAAATATTATACGAAGAAATGACATATTGGCATTCTTTTTCTGACTCCAGGAGAAAATCTGAATATTTAAAGAGATTCACAAAAAAAGGAATTCTCCAAAGAAACGGCTTCTACCATACTTTATACGTACGATAGGTGCATGAATTCCTTTCAATTGCTCGTATAAGAACACTTCAGAAGTTGCCAATGCAGCCCTCCGATTTCGAGAAGAGTTGTGCATTTTCATTTTAATTATAATTTCAAAGAGACTGACCTATAATTATTTTTGCTGGTCAAGTTTCGTCTCGACACATGAGAAGCCAATTCAAAATTTTTCGATTTGCTAAGAATCTATAAATCCACTGAAAATGTGTATGGCCCATCTAATTTACACTTCATATGCACTTCCATATGGTAAAAATGTTTGAGTATATCCACAGGCATATATTTTGTCACCCGTCTATGATGAATAAACATGCTAACTAGTTAGTACACATCATGGATTTTGAATATGTTTTTTGGGCCTTGCAAGGCTATTATTGAGCAGTTTTGGAACATACACTCAAAAATTGGAGTCTACTATTTTTTGATGGAATTCTCGTAGGAATGAAAAATATGCTCCAAAATATTTCACATGGAAAAGACTTAATCTTATTAAAATCCAAATTCCTGATCTAACAACATCATTTATGTCTTGGATAGCTTCTTTACTCCGCAAATGAGCATTTGATCTTCTTTGATAATAACCCCCATTGTTAATAGGCAAGCCTTGTTATGTCGCTCCATCCATTGACACTTATTTACCAGTAGATGAGTTACCGTAATGTCGATGTCCAATCATAAAAATAACTTTCCAAAACTCCATTTTAAAAAAAAGAATTTTGCTTGTTTTCTGTTTATCGTCTAAAAAGATTTGAATTCGTACGAATATCTTTGTTTAGGTTTCAAAATGAGCTAAGCACATGGAGTTATTCTTTTTACGTCGTAATAAAAAACGATTCATATACGTTTATATATGCGTTTGGGATCTTTACCGTTGGAACGATCTTTCCATCCCATAGCATTTTAAATTGTTTTCTTTATCTAGTCAAAAATCTCTTATTGTACCACATAAAAAGAAGTAAACAAAAGATTGACATTTACGTTTTGATAGGACAAGTGCTTTTATATTTGTTTAGGGATATATTTCAATGATTTTTTGAATAGCAACTATTTAGAACTTGAGAAATTGGACGAAAACAATTTTTAGAGTATAAATAATTCTATGATCTTTGACGTTACTTAGCTTTGATCGACCTAACTGCCTTGGTTATGAAAAATCTTTTTGTACACTTTGAACCTCACTTTGTCTGTTCTTAAATTTGGTCGGCCTTGTGACTGCGGCTTGATTGGCATTTTGCGTTGATTTTCAAAATGAAAATAGATGCTGCTCTCATAAGTAGAGAAAATGCACACTGGGAGAAACTTTAGAACTATGATGATATTGTTAAGTAATAGTCTAAATATTAAAATCATATACGAGTTCTTCTTCTTCTGAACTCGATTAATTAGGAAATAAAGCGTGACGCACATTGTTTGTGACATGTTTGTTTGTAATTGAATAAATGTTTCAAAAACAATGCTCGAAAAGTGTTGTAAATAATTAGAAATGAACAATCAGTCTCAGTAGATTGTGTATCTATTGTAAAGCTTTTTAGCTGGCACGCGAATCAGGGCGTCCTTCATTGATCCGATATATGGCACATTTGAGCTCATCCAACCTTGTTTGAAATTCAGAAACTGATTCAGGAGCCACATAATTCACCATTTCGACGTGAGCATTTCTTTCAAGGCAGTTGCTGACTTCAAGAAAATCAATCTTTTGGTGGTTGGAGCATTTTACTACATTTAGTATAAATTAAATTTTACCAAGTTGAAAAATCTTGGACTCCTGTGAAGAAGAAGTTTACCGAAACCAACATCATCGAGAATGAGTAGTGAAAACGCAAACCCAGATATTCCATCAACAATTGCAGCGACAACTGCAAAAGAAATGCGTGGGCGGGCTCCATTAGTAAACTCTTCTTTGGCTGCTGCTGCCGCAGCTGGAAGTAGTTTGCGTGTTGCAACCACAGTTCCAGTTCCCTCAGATCCTCCTCAAAGTAGCTTGGACTTAAATCAATACGATCACGAAGACAACAATCAAAGTGCAGGTTCAACAAATTTAGAACGCAACAATAATATGTCACCCCCGTCTCATAACAATGGTGCTAGTTCTCTAGCAGCAGCAGCAGGAATAGCATCCCAAACTCAAACCTCGCACTCGCAGCCACCACCGGTCCCTCAACAACATCAACAGATTTCTTATCAAGATTCGCACGTGCAGATGCAGATGCATCATAGTTATCAAGCTCAGGCCCCTTATCGTCATGGACATGTAACTCAGCATCATTACCCACATACATCTCCTATGCCGCCTACTGGTATGCATTCCAATCATGCACAGGATTATCATCAACATCCAACACAGGTTGCGTTTAGTAGTAGTAAGTACCCTGAGTTGGCTGGTGGATTTGCTTCTGGATCAGAACAAGGAAGTGAAAGTCTTGGTCTAGGTGCATCACAACACGATAGTTCAGTCGAGGCTTCCGGTGAAGGAGATGATGCTGCAGAAGCACCTGTAAAGCTCTTTGTTGGACAGGTAAATATCCTTTTTATTCTATTGAAAATGGGATTCTTATTCGCCGAATGCTTTTACTGACACTATTCTATTATTACATTTGATGTCATTTCATTACATTGATTCAATAGGTACCCAAATCAATGGATGAAGCTGATCTTACAAGAGCCTTTCAGGAATATGGAGAAATTAAAGAAATTCTAATTATTAGGGACCGTCACACTGGACAACACCGTGGTTGTGCATTTGTTACTTTCAACAATGCTGCTGATGCAGCGAAAGTTCAAGAAACCCTCCATGACAAGTTCACTTTTCCAGAAGGAAGGAAACCTGTACAGATAAAGCCTGCCTCGGAGCCATCAAACTCACTTTCATCTGGAATTACTCCTGGTAAGAAATATTTAGTTAGAATATATCATTTGATTTTTGTTGCTGCTGTATTTCCCTCATATTATATATATATATTTCCATCCAATTATCTTTGTATAGAGCAAGAGAATAAATTGTTTATTGGGATGACGTCCAGAAATGCAGATGAAGATTCAATTCGTGAACTATTCGCTCCATTTGGAGAAATTAGGGAAATTTATATAATCAGAAATGCTGACGGTTCCAATAAGGGTTGTGCTTTTCTTAAGTATATTGACAATGATTCTGCCTTAAACGCGATTGAAACACTTAACGACAAGTTCACCATGGAAGGTGCCACTCGTCCTTTAATTGTGAAATTTGCAGATACGAAGGCACAACGCAAGGCGAGGACTTCTGCCAACGCACGTTTATATGGAGGTCACCGACGAATGGATCAACCAGGTATGCACAGTCCTCAAGCAGGATATTATCTTGGACATGGGCCAGTTCCTGTGTATCATAATTATCCGGTAAGTCCTTGAATTCGCAATCAAGATATGTTCTTATTTAGCCAAGCCTCTTATTTTTTACTGGAAAAATGTTCTCTTTTCAAAGCATACTGCTCCTTCAATGGGAATGCCGACACATTATTCACAAACTCCGTATACAGGGTCGTATCCCCAAGGCACACCACCTCCTCACAGCTACATGTACCCTCAACACCCATACGCGCAAGCAAGTCCCTATGGATACCCACCACCGGCTGGACCATACGGGCATACGGATGGTTCACCAGTTCCATCCTCATCTGCATCATATGAAGGAGGTTCCACTGGTGGTAGTGGAGTAGTGCCTCCCAATCTTATTCATACTCAACCACGTAGCAGTCTCGCAAGTAGACAACAGCATAGTATGGGTGTGCCCAGGCCTCACAAACCCTATCCAAGACAAGAAATGAGTGGTGGTGTAAATCCACGCCCTCGAGAAGGTCCTGCCGGTGCAAATCTTTTTATCTATCATCTCCCTCATGATCTTACTGATGCTGATTTAGCAACTGCTTTCAATCCTTTTGGGAATGTCATAAGTGCGAAAGTATACGTTGACAAGTTCACTGGCGAGAGCAAAGGTTTTGGTGAGTACTGTATTCTTTGATTGTTTGTGGTCAAGTTGATCTTAATAATTGACTTATCCCATTTTGTTGCGTTGATGTCCATGAATTAGGTTTTGTTTCATATGATTCCGTAATATCTGCAGAACAAGCAATTGAACAAATGAATGGTTTTCAAATTGGCAGTAAACGGCTCAAAGTCCAACACAAAAGAGTTAGTAAACCACCCACAGGGCAGCCTCCTTCATCAGAAATGGAAGCACCGCCTATTCCAGGCTCAATTCCACTCGTGCATCAAGATCCAAACATGATGATGGGTGCTTTACACGCTCCACTATCACATCACACTCAACCACTTCCAACAAACGCGGATGTTGACAATTTAACAGGAGAATTACAGGTCCTGGATGTTCAATATACAGAGAATGAAGAGTGACCTCGTTGGTGATAAATGAGGAATCATTATATCACTTTTTTTTGTCTGTGATTTCAATTATTCTTTTGAAGGATTAAGATATGCAAAGGTTGAGTTGAATAAGTATGGGATGGAAGCATTTTAATTGAAAATAAAGCCATCTGATAAAATATGTGTGTTTGATGTTTTTTTTCCTTTCGTATAGAGTAGAATCTTCACTATCATGTAGACTTATGTGTGTTATAAAAATGGTTGTTGAGACAAAACAAAATTACTTTTTGTAACAATTCTTAAACTAAATAACGAAACGGACATTTATGGACGGGTAAATATGTATAGCTCTTCATTCTATGTCAAATAAATCTCTACAATCAGAGAGATGGGAAAAGTTTAGCTTTAGATGCATCAAACTGGTGTATCCTCGCACTGCCAAGCATTTGTTCTGGAAGCTCATCGGAAGTATCGCCTTGAATTACAAATCCAATATCCACAGTTAAACTCTTCATATATGTTTTGCAGGTAGAGACTATGCTTTTTGCTTTCCTAGATGAATTTCCAATATCAAGATCAAACTCAAGATATTCCGCAATTCCCTCGCTTTTATCACCAGCATCGAATGAGAAGCTAGTAGGAAGTTTATTGCCTATGATTACAGGCTTACCTGCAATAATGCTTTTGACCACCCAAGGACCTTCTATCACCATTGGAATTAATTTTAATGACGATTGTTTTCGTTTGTCGTCGTTCATCAAGAAACGAGCAAACGTACGTTCCGAAGAGGAAAATTCATTTAATTCTTTTTCAATATTTTTTCTTTCTGTTTGATAATTTTTGGAGTATCTACGATGAAGAAAGGGTAAAAACTTTGTTGGTATCTCAAATGAAAGCACTAGAAGTCCCCAAGGAAATCGAAAGTTCACGACAAAGGTTGGTTTGGATCTGAGTTTTCCTTGAAGAATTACATTTGATCTAAGGGAAGCAAAAAAGGAAAAATTATAACAGCATTAGATTCCATAACTTTCTCTTTTTCTCGTTACTATGAGATTTGTAGAAACACAAAGAAATATTTTATAAGCTCACCTTCCGATATTTTCAGGGGATTCTTCTGTCAAAAACAATTCTGCTCCTCGCAATGGCAACAAATGTGGGTTTGATCGGACTTTTTTTTTATCATTGAGATAATTAGGACCACGGACGTAAAAGTTTTCAGCTTCGGGCTCAGTCCAACAATGAGTTTTATTGCTGCAATCTGGAATAGTTGGGTTATATTCAAAGGAAGTTGATGATTCTGAAGAGGTCACGCTACCAGAATCCTTTTCGGAAGAAGACTCCTTCACTTCTTTTGGGATGTCTAATATTGTTTGGTTAGCCGTATTCATGCTTCAGTAAATTTCTCTCCAAAGTGTGGTTCCAAAATTTCTTTTGAGTTTAAATTGTTTGTTCAGGAATACAAATGCTATCGGCCATAATTAAAACCGTGATCTGTTTGACTTTGACGTAGAAAGTATACGAGCAACGGAAAAGAAAGTCATACAGGTTGTAGCTTTTATCTAATTTAGTCGCTTTCGTAGTAACAAGATTTTTTCTGAGTGAATGAGGAAACAGGACTCAAATGAAATCGAAAATGATTAAAATGTATAGTATGTATATCATACAATTCTATATGCGCATTCCTGCATTCCTGTTTTTGCATTCCTGTTTTTGCAGGTTTCTTCAGAATTCTTCTTAGTTTCAAAATTGGTGCATAAAGCAATGGTGGTTCCCATTTCAGCATCAGAATCACAGAAAACTTCAAACTGATGTTGAAGAGATTCTTTTTTTGTGACCAATCTAAATGAAAATAATAGATGCGACTTATTATCTATACAGCGGTGATAGGGATAACGCAAAATCTCTCATGTATACTTTATTCAGTCACAATTACGGTACTCTGAGTTGATCATTCATTGATTGTGATTCGAACTTATCCTATTCCCTTACTATTTGACGGTTTTTATTACTCTTCAAGACGTATATAGCATTGAATGAGCTATCATGATGCTAAAACATGATACTTTGCAAGGACATTAATTTTGATTGTCACTGAAAAATTAAAAGGTCAATCGATTAACAGACTTTCATGGTTATCTTTGATATAATGAGAATAGCATCTGAGCAAACTTGACATCTTGATTGTCATGTTTATTGGTATATTTATAGATGCAAGGGCATGTTTATATTTTGTCTATTATTCTCAAATGTCCCATGGATACTTTGTCTGGCACTTCGCCACAATTACTACATTCTTCACTACTCGCATTTGTTTTAAATAATTCGTTTAGCAAGAGCAGAATTTTTCAGTCATCCCATTCTCATCGACCAATAGCCAGATTTGTTGTCCCTGTTTGTCTATCTCAAAACCCGCTATTTATGTCGCACTCTGCTGTTCAATCATGATTATCAACTTATTTCGATCGTGCAAAAGAGCAGGGCACGACTGAAACTCCATTTTATTTTTTACATATTGTTAGTAGTTTATGGTGTGCTCAAAAGTCAGATGCTTTCATTATGATTAGGAATTTCATCGAAACTGAGTTCTCCCAGAGCATCGTTTCTACCATCCTTTCACAATCATACACAATCCCTCAAAATAGAATGTTGTCAATAAAGAAATTTCCAAAGAATCTCTCATAACACCAAATGTAGAACCTCAAGGAACAGAAGTAAAAGGTACACTTGTGAAAGGTAAAGAAGACGCATTGATTTTGTTCTGAATGGTCATGTTACTTGTAGCTACCAGGATCCTTTAGGAGAAAATGTTTTTTATGAAATTTTGCTTAGTGATATGTTAATAGAATTGTCAAAAAGAATGGGATGATGCTTTATGATCAGTCAAATTTCTGGAATACATTAAGAAGTATCGGTATTGACGATATTGGATTTTCTAAAGAAGGAGAAGTGAAGATTGGGATTTTTTTGAAACACACTTTTTTCGGTTTCGTTTTGAGCATGGGTTTGTATATATTGTAATAGCAGTAATGTGAACGAAAATCATGTGAAAGAATTTGGGAGACTCTATGCAACACTAGTTGCACAAACAACTCCCTTCCATCCAAATTTATAAATAATAGATTTTATATTTTATATGATCATATTTCTTGTGCAACCCTCTTGTTTTTTGTATAGTGAAATTGCATCATGTAAAATTTTAAAGCGTTCGTTAAAAATATGACTTAATGTCACAAAGTTTTAGACTTTAAAGTTAGCTCATAAACTAAATCATACAGATTATTCCCCAGACGAAGCGGAATCGAGAAGCTTTTTAAAGGAATATGGAGCAAATGCAACTCCATCTGCTTTGAAGAACTTATTTTGAAACTCAACCCAGTGTAAACGTAGGGCATGCAAAAAACATTCTAATACGTCCATCGCCAAAAGCACACCAAATGTGACTCCAGCAAAAACTGCGAAACTCAAATACGTGTAAAACCAATTCAAGTTCAAGGCAACTAGGAAAGCCTTTTCCCAAAATACTTCGGCAAGCTCAGAGTGAGCAAGAGACAATGCCCAGAGACGAAGGTAAGATGCGGTGTTCGATACCATCCCAAGGACGAATTCAATAGTTTCAATGGCTTGATGAATAAAAATCTCTCCGAAACTATGCTCTCCATCATGATCTCCATCGAACTCAGTATCTAACTCTCCATTCTCATCTTCGTGAGCATGGCTGGATGAATGTTGTTTTGATAAGAAATAGGGCTTAGCGCAGAGTAATGTTGGGACACTAATCAGTGCCAAGAAGAGCAATATGTTTTGGGTGTTGGCTTGCCCACCATACATGGGCTCATCAACTGCACCTGGAGCAAGCGCAATATTGATCAAAGTTGTAATCAAGTTTGGCGGTTGACACCCATCACCAGTTCCACCAAAGTCCAGAGGACATTTATCAGCTGTGGTGTCTTTCCCTGTACAAGAGTATCCCCATGGCGTACATAGTCCATTTCCTACAGTTGTGTCACAGACAACCCAATTGAATGAATCGAATTGGATAGATTCCCATTCTGGCCCTGTGGGATCAAGACAAGTTGCTGAAAGCATACGTGCGTTCCAATCGATGGACCATTTGTAAAAAATGAGAATAATCATGTACACAAATAGGCTGGAGGCGAAAACGATCATAGGAATGAACTCAAAGAAGAAGTCGAGCGGTTCCCTGAAGTAAATTGCGTTCATACCCTTTAAAATAGTACCCATAAACATTTGAACGATTCCAAATGTGACAGATATTTTCATTTTGAAAGAATTGAAGAAGAGTAGGTCATTGGATGCAACTTTCCAAATGGGGTCAAGACCAAATGGATATACTGATGCATCAGTTCCGTACGGAGCCAAGTTGTTCGCAATTTCGCCATCTACTACCTCGTCGTCCTCTTGCCCGTCAAAGAGAAATCGTGATCCGAATAAGTTTAAACCCAAGCTGAAACAATCGTTATATATAAAGCCAGCATAAATAGCAAAGAATCCCATCATAGTAAGCATATATCGTCCAGCATGCATCCCTCCCGCCATTTCACCCAATTTGGCTTTATCGTTTTTCTTTTCATTGTATAAAAGGGTCAATCCAACACAAAATAGGAACAGCCCATGCCCTATATCACCATACATCACACCAAACAAGAAGGGGAAGGTTGCGGCAGTGAAGAGGGCGGGATTGGCTTCCCTGTATCTCGGAATACCGTAGGTGTTCACAAATTCTTGGTAGCCGTATGTGAATTTGTTTGTACCAAAGTGTGTTGGAGGAGTTGGCCATGGCTTGGGTACATGTTCTACTATGCTGCCCATAGAAGAGTCCATATTTTCATGTGCTTTATTGATGCTATCAATGACCATGGGGAGCTTATCAGCAACAACCCAACCTTCTCCACGGAGCATACCTGCGACATCCGATTTGAACATGTTCAGTGAATGATAAATAGCCTTCTCTTGAAGTACACTCCATGTCCATCGTTCTACTTGCTGTGAGAGTTCTTGGCAAAGATCATAGCGTGCTTGATGGTTCTTCACAAGCACTGTATTGGCTTCATTAAGGAGTTGGTTGTTTTCTTTCAACCGTTTGTCAACAGCGGGAATGTCTTCGAGGTCAGGAATGTAGTATCGGTGTGCTGTAAAAGCATCGCAAATATGAATTAATTTCTCCTCAATCCATCTAGATTGGTAAAATATAATAAAGACAGACTTTTCAACTTCCATAGTGGAATATGGGTCAACGATGGGTTTCGCAATGGTTGCAAATCTTACAAAGCAATTTCCACGAGTTGATCGAAAAATAATTCTCTCGAAACTGTTTCTTTCGTCAGTAGCAACTACTCCAGTGATGTATGAGAATTTAAGCTCATCAGCCTTGTGGGAGGGACCGCCATCTTCTTCTAACAAGGGAACATCCAAACCGTTTTCTTCATCATATTCATCATCAGCCTCATCTCCCAGTTGCAAGTTTGCCAACCTAGGTGTATCTATCATGAAAAAATTACGTGCTTTAGTGAGCACTTCTTGTAATTCAATAGATTCGTTATATTCCACAGTCAACTTCTCTGCCAATAAATTCAATTCTTTCAATTGTTTCTCATACACATCAAGTTTGGCGTCCAATACCTCCAAAAACCGGGCGGATAATTTAGTATCTGATGATTTCATTGTAGTAGATTGAGTACTAGTCACTGATTCAGTCTCGTATCGTGAAGCTGGGACAGGATCTTCTCGAATGAAGCCCATTTTATCATAAAATTCCTCATCGATTTGGTCAAAAACAACTGATCCAGGACCGATACTACCTTCCTCTTCTTGAATGGAAGAGAAAGCAGCAGCTGGAGGAGGGCTTACAACAGTACTGCTTCCGTTAGCGTTTGGAAGTGGTGTTTCCTGACGGCTATGAGCAATAAATTCGTCAACATCACCTGCAGACTCGATTTGAAGATCAAATTTGTCGCATTCAGAAGCAAAGAATCGGAGTTTACGTTCTAAATCGTCGCATCTCTTCACTTGAGCAACATAACGACGTTGAAATGGTGTCAATTCGGGGTTTAACTGTGAATGTGGTATGGTCAAGCAAATGTTGAGTAAGACAATCAAAAAAGATGAGTTCAATTATAGACACCACGATTCAGAAAATGCCTCTAAAGATAACAATCAAGATACAGTAATACTTACATCTGTGAATTGTAAGACACCCAGTCTTCCTAAATCAGCAAGACAGTCATGAGCAGCATCTTCATTCACAATCATGGAGACATATTCCATGAACTCGGAGCGAAACCATCTTGCCATTTTAAATGGTATTTTTTAATTTTATTCAAAGATTAATATCACAAATGTCTTTTTCCTTTTTTCCTATGGATGTTGTGAACAATAAATTCTGTAGAAATACAATCTCTTGAAATTTGGTCGGATAGTTTCAAAAGAGGTTTGCACCGAAATTTTTGGAGACGAAATGTGATTTCGGTAATCTGATATGTCTAACTCGATCGATTGGAAGGTTTGTTCAACTTTATATTTTAGATGATGTAGTTTTTCAATCCTACTTTTCATACGTACGAATAAGGAATCTGTGCTACTTTTTTATTTTTTTATTCCGAGAATTTGACTATCATTCCCTATCGCTTTGATACGAATTCTACAGAAAACCGTATGTACGTTCGTTCACAGCAGACGAAAAGGACATGCATACAATTCTTTCGCGAATGTCACTTCTCTATTCAATAATTTAAATTTAGATATGTATACATGTGCATTCATCACACATACGTTTTTGATCATCATGTGTAACTTCTCCATCTACTACTAAATAAAAGTTCGTAAAGTTCGCCAGTGATGAACATTGTCCTATGAGGCATGTATTATAAATTTGATGTTTGGTAGGGCTTAATATGTTTTGTTATTAAGTTTTTCAAGATTACGAAGGGCATAACAAAAGGCGTTGATCTATTAAGTATTTCATCTTTCTTAGGAAGAAAATGGGCTTATTTACACCTTTTGAATATTGTTCAGCAATCTATTTACAACTATATTGAAAAGAAGAACATGGGTTCACACAGATTATATTTATGATGTCAGTTTGTTTCTCTCTGAATTTCAATTGGAATTGTTACGGGTTTGGCAGCAGCTGGCTATACCTTTTTACAACCTCCAAGAAGATACTTTTTCAGCTTCACAAACTCAACTTTTCCATCAAGTAGAAAAAATATTTGCGTTTTTGGATTGTTGTTTTCATATAATGCAATAGAATATTAATGTCGCATTAGATCCAAAAAAAATTAAACATCCTATACAGGATATGATTCGATTTGAAAAAGAACTTATCCTGCAGAATTTTTCAGTAAATTTCATCATTGTGAAAATGAAAAGGATGATAGCTTGGAAAAGTCTCAAAGCATAGCGTGGGTCAGTGAAAATCTCATTAGTTCAACTCAAATTTGTGATTAGTGATATACTACAATTTAGAGTGAAAACATAATCCCAGGTGTACACTGATTAAGTTATGAGTCCGGAAGTCACATATCTTATGAATGAAATTTTGTTACATTCTCACAATTTCTTGATGATGTTCACACTTATCAGAAATGTAAAACTTGTCGTTGTTGGATATTGAATTTCGTCATTGAAATAAATTTGTATGCATCAAGTTTCATGAAAAGATAAATCTGAGACATTTGAACAAAGCATCCAATAGGGAATCGATGTAAAAAAGGGTAAGTTCAAATTCGTAACTTGATCGAAACATGAAAATAAGAAGACTTAACTTCAGTGCCATGTTCTTTGAACCAAATTAAATGCAATAGACATGATGAAATGATCAATCAATATCAAAATACTTGTTTTCTTCCATCAACTGATGACGAATCATGAGGATTTAATAACAAATAACGTGAGACCTCAATATATCTTTCATAATTAAAAAAATTACGAGAACGATTTCCATAATTATACAAGCGCAGCAAAAGATCTCAAAATATAAATCGAATGTTTGTCTAGCCTCGAAAAACTATGCAGAAAGTCTTTTATAATAAAGAAATGCGTTTCAAATAATGTATTAATGCGATGTCCCTCATTGCACTTGCTTTTAGATTTTGGTCTCAAGACAATGGGATCATGCATGACATCTATGATATGCTCTGATTACTTTAGGCGCAACTTTCTTTAATCCTCCAAGAGCTAGCAGGCTGGTGTGGTGTGCCTTTTATCGGGACCGATAAAGACTTGATTCTTTTGGTGACAATTTTTTTTTTTCAATCTTGACCCAAAAAGAAACCTTTCGTTTCTTATTCATCTCCTAAAGCCCCAATGGCAAAATCAATTTACCATCCAAGAATAGAATCAAGATTTTCATTGTTTTTTGTGTAAATTTTGACAAAGCTTTTGAGAGGAAAAAATAACTCTCACATAGCAGCAGTCGTATTGATCTTTTGTCGTGCGGTATCTTAAGTTAACTTTTAGTTAATTCTCTTTAGTAGAGCCTCTATAGTAGAATATCGTATTATTAGATGTACAACCTTATATGATGATGTATACCAATTTTGCATAGGCATCCAATCCATCAAATTTTTGCATGTCAAAAGCTTAAACAGTTGAACTCCAATTACTACCGAAAATGAAGCAACAAATTCTCCATCATCACCAGTTATCGCCATGGTC
>Ga0209092_10003486_pt1 | contig 13626 bp, 6 predicted proteins | sample FraStrMetagenome_FD_187446 | JGI IMG/M metagenome (GOLD analysis project Ga0209092, IMG submission 187446) | Marine eukaryotic phytoplankton communities from Arctic Ocean - Fram Strait ARC3M Metagenome (SPAdes) (version 2) | ecosystem: Environmental > Aquatic > Marine > Oceanic | place: Fram...
TATTTTACTTGCTATACTTAAGTATACATCATAGGGAATTAAGCATGCAAGTCCCCCACCTACTACATTTAGTATTAGGAGGACCAAGGAAGTATTTTCATACATACCAGCTTTTAACTCAGCTAAGTCCGGCACATCTGTTCTTCTCTTTCTCTTCATTTTCAATTTTTGTTTTTCAAACATTTTTTTTCAATTTTCAAATAATTTTTTATCTTTTTCACGCTTGAGTCATCAAGCTTTGTCATATCATATATTTTTTTCTTTTTTCTTTTCAAATTTTCAACATCATGAAAAACTCAAACAGTTTTCAATCCGGTGAAAATTTGGTCAAATAATCCCTCCACCGGGGATCGAACCAGTGACTAAAAATACTTTGAAGTTTATGGAGGGAACATATTTCCTTGAAACATGTTTATTTTCAGCACACCACCTCTAAGGTTCTTCTCTTGATTATCCACAAATGTCCCTATCCATTGGAATCATTTTTTCTCTACCACATTCATTTTAAAAATTAATTCAAATTTCTGTACTAGTAGAACAGGGTGTTCTGGTTGCATTTTGCTTCCAAAATGGGACTTCAGATGCATGTACACCATGTCCTAAATCAAAGCATTTAGGAAGTTGATCAAGAACTTGTTTGCTCCAGCATTATCATTTGAAATCTTGTCAAAGACAAATTTCCAACCATTCGTCTATGAATCAATTTGAGGCAATCATCCTGCTTTATAACCTCTGCAGGATGTTTCGTCAGTTGTCTACTGAAAGGAGCTGTGATGCACTTGCTCGTACAGAATCCACGATACTTTCTCCTATATAATTCAATCGATTTCCACTCGTGTTTATGTTCCACACATTGGTGAAAGAATCTATTTGAATTGTAGGAACTACGCTAATTATTTAAAAAAAAAGCTAAATAAAACAAAGAAATGCATCGATTTGAATTCAAAACATAGGAAGATGACTCTCACATAACGGAAAACAGTCGAGACAATCTTGGAAACATCGAAAGGAATTAATTAGGAGCAAGAACATTGAAATCAAATGATGTCAAGAACTTTCCGTTTGATTACGTAGAACACTGTAGAGAAGATACACTTTTTCACTCCGTTTCTGTAAGTAGGGTCAATATGGAAATAAGGATAATTGCGAACAATATCTTTTCCAAATTTGGAACAAGAACATTCTCCTAAGAAGAAGTTTTTAGTTAGTGAGATAGTTAGTTAGTACATCTGTGTTGATCGGAAAGACTTAGCTAACCGTCTGACATACATTTAGAAAGATGGGACCTCTTGATGGATCTTCATCACCTTCTTCAGGCCCTCCACCTTTAGGAGGACCACCAGCGTCTTCCCCAGGTGGACCAGATGGTATGAATGGCATGAATTCAAACTCTTCCGAGAATGTGAATGGAGCTTCTATGAGCAATGCTCACAATCACCGTCGATCACGCTCCCGGTCTCGTTCTTCTAGATCACCGCGTCGAGATCATCGTGATAGAGAAAGGAGGCATTCTCATCATCATAGGAGTAGTCGTGATGGAGGTGAGCGGGATAGAGACAGGGAGCGCGATAGGGATAGAGACCGCGATCGCAGACATAGAAGCGATAGTGATCGAATGCGCGATAGAGACCGCGAGAAAGAAAGTCTTAGAAGACATTCTCACTCTCGCAGAGATAGATCTAGGTCTCGTTCTCAATCTCCTTCGAGTCATGCGTATGGCAAAGTTGGACATGGCATGAACGGTGGGAATGGTGGATCCAGAGATGGAGGAAGTGGAAATGGCGCCGGGGCACACGGGCCCTATGGTCGATCGAATGGATCACGCTCTCCTCGACATTCTCCTTCGTCTCCACAGAACCATATGGGCGGTGGAAATGCTGGAAATCACGATCGACATCATCAAAGTAGTCATCGATACGGTAGTCGATCTCGGTCACGTAGTCGTTCTGGCTCACGTTCCAGACTACCACGTCGTAAATACTCTTCTTCTTCTCACAGGGAAAGAGACAGATCTAGAGACAGATCTAGAGACAGATCCAGAGATAGATCTAGAGATAGAGGTGGACACGGAAATCTTGGTAATGGCCCACCTATGCCACCTCCTCAAGGACAATATAGGCATGGTGGCCACCCACCACCTCCACATGGATATGGTAGGAATGGACCTGAGGATGATTTCCATCGTGGTGGTGAGTATCCAATTTACCTGCATTCATTTCAAATTTCAAAAATGGACACCATACGGTATCTACAATCACTATGACCTATTTTTTCTTATATTGTCAATGTCTTTTTTGAAATTTCTGTTTCTACATTTTTTGAAAATGAACATGGTTTCTAGAACCACCTTACCCACCCTACAATGGAGGCCCTCCACATCGTAACGGAGGCGGTCCTCCACACCCTCCACCTCCACATCATGGCCCCTATGGACCAAACTTCATGGGAGGAGGCCCTCCTCCACCCCCAAATCGCATGCCTGGAAACAATCGTGGCGGTGGACGTCGTGATGATGGTCCTCCTGGTGTATCTCTCCTAGTGCGAAATATTTCTCCTGATATTCGGCCGGAGGATTTACAAAATGCGTTTGGAAAGATTGGAGAAGTCAGAGATGTGTACATCCCGCGTGACTTCCATTCTCAGCAACCGAAAGGGTTTGCCTTTGTAGAATTCGCCACACCTGATCAAGCGAGAGAAGCGAGAAATGAAATGGATAGTTTTACCATGAAAGGACGTGTATTAGAAGTTGTTTATGCACAAGAGAGGAGAAAAACTCCACATGAAATGAGAGGAAGAGTTGTAGATGGAGATAGTGAGGATGGAGGAAATAACTTAGATCATCGTAGAAATGGTAGTGGGCGGAGAAGTAACAGCTTTGATCGGTGAGTTTGTCATAGTTTTATATATTCCATTCAATGTTGAATCCAGCGAATCTAACCGATGTTTCGTCTTTGAATATACTTTTACTTCACAAACTAGATCATCATCATTTGAAAGAATGAAACAAAGAGAAAGGGGAAGGAATAATCGCTGATCGATTTCCACTTTGGATTTCTTATGATTGCCTTTGTCCTCGGATCACTATCCTTAAGTATGTTTTTACAATTTTATTTTCGATCGTCTGATATATGTTTTTATACTATATACATGGACTTTTACATTGATCTTTTTGGGACTGCCGATATTCTCGGAAGGCTTCGACAGATTTCGTATGATTGAATTTTATATTCATGTAAGGGTAAATCTATTTTCCGAAATATGTATGGGCTCAGTTCGTTGGAGACATTTAGAATTTTTTACTTGAAAACAAGTGCATTTTTATTTGATCGATATTTCTGCTAGAGAATTAATTTCAAGCTTCTTTTGAGGAAATATATATCTCATCTACATTGGAGTGATCGTATACTTTTTGAGCACACAGAGATATAGTTGTTTGAATGAGAGCAGCTCAATAGGGCGACTAGGTAAATTCGAGACTTTTTTGTTCTTCAAGAATATGAACATCAAGGATAATTCAAGATAATCAAGTAACTTCAACTACATTGAATTATTACAAGCATACCAGAAGACACAAGGTATAACGACCAAGAAGGCAAATACCAATATGAAGATATTCAAGTGTCGTCAAGTTTGTGTTTTATGGATTGAATACTACATATATTTGTATATATTGCATTCTTCGAAGGTCTATTGTTTGCCTTCGAGAGTGATCACAAGAAATTATTGTAGTGTTTGACATGATTTTTACGTGAAGATTTAAGCATTTTGAAGAATTTGAAATATTATCCTTGTGAGAAAAAACTGACTCTGATTATGCTTCTATTCTGAAATTTAACGCATTTTCATGATGAATCGAAGCACAAACTAATATGAATTTCGTTTAATGCGTATCATACCCAAGTCTTTTGTAGTTAGTTTTACGGATTACTTCCTCAAGAACACAAAGTGGACTCAATGCCAGATGAAAATAAGAAGCATTGTAGCCTTTTTCCTCACTATTTTTGAAGATAGTACTCAAGGCAGGTAAGTCATACTAGCATCCTAAATTATGACCAGAACATTATGGTAAACATGAATCGAATTTATTGCAACGCTGCATGAAAAGTATTGAGCTTTACAAAACTTAATTAAATTAAGATTATAATAATGAACTTTATGAAAGACAAAACCAATAAACTTGTTACTATTCGAACCAACTAGAGTTGAATTCGAAAGCATGAAGTGTAATAATATCCAACCGTATTATATTGAAAATATCCATGGTCTACAAATTATGCAAAATCTGAATTTGGAATTCATTCATACTGCTGGTATGTCTCTAATGAGAGTTCCGCAATCAAACTCGAGATTTACATGCTTGCGAAACAGAACAAACATATTATGACAATATAAGAAGAATATGCATAAAACGAAAAAAAATTATCCACAATATGCATTGCACTTACCTTAATGAGTGCCACACAAAATATTAGGCTATAATCTACAACGAATATTATTGTTATCGTTTTTAAAAACTAATTCCGAAAAAAAAACTCGATTAATGTACACAAGAAACAAGAAAAAAAAGCCTTTTGTTATCACCACAAAATTTTTCTGAAGAATTTCTCCTGAGCAAAATCTGACTCATAATGATTCAGAAGCGCAAAAATCTCTTTAAGGAGTACTGCCGACGAGAGCTAACAACAAATCTACGATTGCATCAAATATTTCGGAAAGAGTCCCAAAAAAATCGTAGCTTTTAAGTGCGCTGACCTCGGTTCCTTCCGAACCCAAACCGTCATCAAAGTCATCGTCAAAGTCATCTGTTCCAAAATCAGTAAAGTTTCCATTTTTGTTCGAACCACAGTCACCAATAGTCCTACGTCTCCTCCTTCCATTTTTGAATTTATTGAACTTTCTTTGGTCTAATAAATCAGAAAAAAAGTAAAATTCCATTGAGACCATAATCCTAGATGAAACATTGATACTTGCTCAGTTTCAAGTACTTACCATCAAACTTCACTTCAAAATATCCTTGACCATGTTCACAACATATGCCATCGCGAGCAGAATCAGCTATGTTGAATCGATAACATGTGTTTTTATTCATACATTGCCCCCATTGAAATAGCTGATTCGTTCCGAAAGTGTTTACCCGGAAGATTTTGACCCATTTTCCCGTTACCTCATTTTTTTTTTGAAGGCTGGCTGCATTTTGGTGGGCTTTACGATCAAGTTGAATTTCTATTGAAAAATAAGACTCGTCAGCATTACATTCGGTTTCTTCTGTTGGTGCACCAGTTGGAGATCCAGTAGGTGATGAAGTAGGCGATTCAGTGGGTGATGGAGTAGGCGATCCAGTGGGTGATGGAGCAGGTGATCCAGTAGGTGATTCAGTGGGTGACGGAGTTGGCGATCCAGTAGGCGATTCAGAGGGTGATGGAGTAGGTGATCCAGTTGGTGATGGAGTAGGCGATCCAGTGGGTGAAGGAGTAGGTGATCCAGTGGGTGATTCAGTGGGTGATGGTGTAGGCGATCCAGTGGGTGATGGAGTTGGCGATCCAGTAGGTGATTCAGTAGGTGATGGTGTAGGCGATTCAGTGGGTGAAGGAGTAGGTGATCCAGTGGGTGATTCAGTGGGTGATGGTGTAGGCGATTCAGTGGGTGAAGGAGTAGGTGATCCAGTGGGTGATTCAGTGGGTGATGGTGTAGGCGATCCAGTGGGTGATGGAGTTGGAGATCCAGTAGGCGATTCAGTGGGTGATGGTGTAGGCGATCCAGTGGGTGATGGAGTTGGAGATCCAGTAGGCGATTCAGTAGGTGAATCAGTGGGTGATGGAGTAGGTGATGGAGTAGGTGATTCAGTGGGTGAAGGAGTAGGTGATTCAGTGGGTGATGGAGTAGGTGACGGTGTAGGCGATCCAGTGGGTGAAGGAGTAGGCGATTCAGTGGGTGATCCAGTTGGTGGCGGCCTTGGACAGAACGTGGCATCATATGTAGCAGCTTGTAATGCACTGCATGATTCGTCCTCGAAATATCCCAAAAGTTTCCACGTAGGCCGAACATTTGAATTTTCTCCATTGCATACATAAGATCGGATGTTCTGGTTTACATTAGCTCTTGGTGGTGAAAAATGATACTTATTTGAACCGACGTATGTGTTACTTCCACAAGTAATGTAGAACAAAGGAATCTTGTTGAATTCAGGCAGCGAATTTCCTGTACATACACTAGATCCTTGCAAGCACTGATTTACACCGTCAACATATGCACCGAAAGTATTCATGTCAGCGGAATATAATTGAATCGTTGTCCCATCTCCAATTTTTTCAGTTTCATCGTAAATATCTTCGTATACTTGGGGTTCCCATGCATTGCCGGTTGATTCCATTTCTAGCAATCTACCACTTGCGATATATTGGGTATAGATATAAGTCGAGCCAGGTCGGATTTTGCGTCTCGTGTTTGTTGTGTATACATTGTAATTCCGACGAGCCGAACTTGCAGCAACTCCGTAGCGAACTCGATTTGTTGGAGACCATTCTCCCCAAGCTCGTTGTTTTCCATGAATCACTGATAAAGCCTTATTTTCGGAATGCGGTTTTCCAATATTAGCGTAAGCAACAAGAATTTTATCCCCAGGATTGAATTTATCGTTAAATTGGGAAGAGACTGAGTTACTAGGTAGACACAAATACATGTTAGTTCCCTGCCAGCTCCAATGGATAACAGCAGGTACAAATACTTTAGCGCCTGTTCTCGCATTTTCTAGCTCAAAATTACAAAAAGAACATCCCGCCCCAGTTCCAAAAGTTGCTATAACTGGCAATCTCATGCAATGCAACCCATAGGTATCGCTATGCCAATTTGATTTTACAGCATTACCATTCACAGTGAGTTCTAAACTTACTCCATTCGAAACGGGCATTTGGTAAGGCGGTCTAGAATTATACACACTTTCTTCTACAACGACTTGCTGTGTAAATGTTGTGTAACCACCTGAGCTATTTAAATTCTGGATAGTATTTGGATCGTTTGACCAATTTGCAAGGGGATACTTCTGGCTCATGCTACCGTCTGGAGAGGAAATAAAAATGTCTCGAAGATTCGTAGATCTCGTTCCACCCCATGGTGTGTTGTGATAATCAGTGTATAAATTAGGTGAATTAGCTGAATTATGAATGATGGTAGTAAACTCAATTATTCCATCTCCACAGTCTCTATATCCATTGAAATAAATGGTGTTACTGATATGCTTGGTAGGAGTGTGTGCTTGTTGTCCCCATGAGGCGAAAAAACATTCCTTATCTGAGCAATGTTTCGCAATGCTTGGTGAAAAGAAAGGTTGATCGGTATGAGGCCCGTCTTTGGTGTAGATACCAGCTTGATGCATATAGTAATCAGAATCACCATTCTGTGCCAAATTTACGGCAACGGATTGTGTGACTTCATCAACCCATTCTCCATCAGTGTGGTATTGAGGCGGTATGGCTTCGAAAAATGGACCACGGAAGCTATAAATATTACCTCCACTACCAACTCTGATGGTCCATGACTTATCTGGATCAGCTGCGTTGACATTCGACATTTCAGCTTGAAAGACTTGAGGTTCAAATGGAGCTGCTGTTGGGTCCCAGTATGCTGGGGATCGATAGTGCTGGAAGGTATAACTTGATGTCTGGCCGGTGTAGGAATTCGCACCAGCCTCGCATTTACTGCCTCTTGAAGGCATGATGTCTCTCAAAAGAACCGCATCTAAATCATCACTAGCAATTGCCGAATAAAAAGAGCTGGATGCAAATATATACAAGAGTGCATATTTTAAGTTGTAGATCGTCATGTCACAACAACGATCTTAATTTTCGAGTTACTCAAAAATAAAGAATCGTTTTATTATGATCCATAGTTCCAGTAAAAAAGAGAACATCTTAATTTCGATTATTCAAAAAGACTACAAGGGTTATTGCGTTTAGATTAAATATTTATGGAGAATGGAGCAAACATTGCTAAAAATAAGTAGAAAAGAAAGCAAAACCTCTTTTTTTCTTCTTGCAAGATTTTCGGTCGGCTAAATTTGTCAAACTTCCCAAGATACTCTCGGACGTGTTTCATATTTAAGTTTAAGTACGATTGATTTCTTTAAGTATACTATTTTATTTAGTATCTTGCTTGAACTTGTTGCTACTTCTTTGCGGGTCATAATGACCCACTAGGTCATAACGGTTACATCTCCGTGGACCATTTACAACGGAGAAGCAAAGAACGAAAATACCTTCGATCTTAATGTTGCGTCTTGGATTATTTTAATGATACATATTGCAAGAGGAAATTTTTTCTGATTCTTTTTTCTCATGCGCTCGCATTTCTAAAATAGAGTAGCTGACATAATTTCCAAATGATGACTAACACGGTAATATTATGCAAGGAAATCTCAAGACATATTAATTTCCAACAAATAAATGCCAGTTCCAAGATGTCCCAAAGATATTTGTGAAAAAATAAAGCTTGAACATTGAATACCGAGACAAGAAAAGTTAGCTCATTAAATACGAAATATGAGAAAAGCTCTAGAATTCGTACGGTGCAAACATATTGTTTTATATTGTGCTTGTAATGTTTTTTGCAAAAGGAAATTGCGCATTGCTCAATTACAACTGCAGCAAAAATCAATTTCGCACGTCTATAATTTATTTTAGTTGTAGATATGTTGGGTAGTACTCTTTTTCAAGTCTTGTTTTAAACAAAACTTACTCACAATGTTGCTTGCAAAGTTCCAGCATGTATCTCATAAACCAAGATGACAAACTCAAATATGGAACATCTTTTTTTCAGCATATATGTACTTTCATACATATTTTACTTAAAGAAATATAGTTTCTCTTGTGTCTTATTTTCTAAAACTCATTATGTATAATATTTTCTAACTACATCGAAGGTATATAGTTCTTATATATTTGTAGAAATATCATCACAAAACGATCGATTTTCAGAACCTATTTTTTCTGTTGGTTACTTAGATAGTTTTCTAATAAATAGCTATTTCATAGTCTTTTGCAATAATTTTTTAATGCTGTAAAGAGTGTTAGGAAGTTCATCGATTAAGACCATTTTGAACTTATCAAAGACTTATTATCAGTTGTAGCATCTGGGTCATCATTCCGAATTCTCGCAAATTATTCATACAAGGAAAAACTATTAATGATTTGGACACTATAATACCAGATTGCATGCAAAATATAATGGAAGATCAACGGTGACTTTCTCAAAATTTTGTTGATTCCCAGTTTTGTTTTAATGCATATTTTAAATATTTTCCTGGCATGAAGGGCTTGTCTTGTGATATCTTATCCTCTTGAATAATAAATATATAGCAATGCGAGCACATGTACTCGTATTTAGGATATTTTTCTCCGTACGTTCCTACTATAAAAAAGATATTGTACCAATGACAACCATCATCGAGTTGCTTCATCATGCCACACCGAAACTATGTCCTTTACATTATTAATCATCATCGTAGTGCTAACTTTGTACCTCCTTCACATAATACATGACAGTCCATTTTTCTTAATAGCTCCACCATTGTCAAGACAGATATGCCAATTGCAATGCTTATTCTCCGGAACGTACGAGTTACCGAATCAAACAACCTCTGTTCGCCGTTACTACATGTCAACCAAAGTGCGAATTTATCTAATCATCAAGTTTTTTTTGGGAATTATTCTATTGCCAGTTTGGAATTTGTGCATGCTGATTGATGATATTTTCTATCCAGAATATCGTCAAATCGATCTATCTCAAAGTGTATTTTTGGTAGGAGCTTTTAGAACAGGATCTACAAGTCTTCACCGTCAATTATACATGGACAGTGGTGATGATGAAAATAAAAATTCGTATCGATACATCAGTCCTTACTATTTTGAACTTTTTTTCCCGTTTCTGTGCGTTTACTCATTTTATCAGAAACTTCAAAAATACTTTGGTCACGAACGAATGCAACGAATATGTGATAATTTGCTACACAGATATTTTCAAGATACTTTAGGACCTGAGGTTGTATTACGCCATCCGATGACTGGGAAAGAAGCAGAAGAAGATGATTTGCTTTTGGGGTCTTGGTATAAATTGAGCTGGTATTCCATCACAGGATTTCCTCATCCAAAGGCTTGGAAAAGCAGTGGCGAAATTCATAAATTTTCATCGATGGAAATGCAAAAAGTTATCACATTTTATGAACGAACTATGCAAAAAATCATGTACCATCGCATATGTACCACATCCAATACAAATTCATCAGCACCAATCTTACTGAGTAAATCGCATTTAATTGGATTAATGCCCTTGCTTAAATCCAAATATCCTAAATGTAAAGTTGTTGGGTTAGTTCGTCATCCAAAGAATGCATTTACTTCCTGGTATGCGTTATCACAGGCAGCATTGGATTCGATCGCCAATAAAGGACGCATTACTCCCATTGATACTGCAGTTGCATCCCATTTTCAATTTTGGGACTCATTTACACAGGACGAAATTCGATTTTTTCAACGTTTTATAGGAAATCTATCCACAAAAACGGTTTCGGATGATGGCACTGTAACTGTTATAAGATCGACTGATTACTTTTTGAATCATTTGGAAACCATTGAAACATTGTACAAGAATTGGCATTTTCCTTTCACTGGGACTGCTTTTGAGAAACAATTAACTCAGGAAACGAAGAGCCATAAATCATATCAAAAGAAAAAAGGGTACACAGATCCTACATTAGGAGATTTGGGAATTCAGGAAGAAGATATATCTGAGAGATATTCAAAGTATATTTCTTCGTTTCGATTAGACAAATAATCATTGTTATTCCTATTTGGTTGAAGATTTTCATACATTTCCTCCAGTTCCATTCGAATATTCCTAACATTACTTATTCTTTAGGTATCACAGCAAACAATTTCTATTGAAATTAAATCAAAACCTTATTTAACAGAATGTAAACTAACATTGTATGAAATTATCTTTAGACTTCAGAACATAAATAAGCAAGAAATACTTTATTCAGGGCTTATGTAACATTCCTATTATACATTGTTCTTCAATCTATACTTCGAAGTTTGTGAAGATTAACAGTTCGGAAATAGCACAATTATGCAAACATTGCTTTGCGGAAAACTAGAGGAGATGATCCAACCAATCCGGGACTATGGCGTTGAAACGAAGATTTCGCTGGTATGCGATTCTTATATTGCTCTTTTTTTGATCTATTGGTTGACAAATTATATGAAGTGTTTTTCTGTCTAGAGGCAACAGTTCTGTTGTTGCTACTGTTTTTGAGAACATCTTCATTTTGAATTTCAGATGGAAAATAAAATGGTGGTTGAATGGCATTAGCATCTCTGGAACCCCCATCACCACTGCTGATACTATCATCTGCTACCATATTCCTCGTTGATGATGCTGGTGGGTACAAATATTCTTCGATGGAGAGAAATGAAGCCAAATCACGCGAATATCGATGTGGTTGGGCAAAATCTGTTATTTCCTCAATTTTTAGCATACTTCGCCAAAACTTATCTAGCTCTTCTCTTCGACTTTCGCAGAAACTTTCCCTCAATTTAGCATTCAAGAACAAAAAAGAGGATGAAAAAGGTTTTTTGGATGGAAACGGAGTTTGAGAATTTGTTTCGACGTTCGTCAATTGCCAACCATACACATGAATCAGCTTTTCATATAGATCTTGAAATTGAGAAAATCTTTTCCAAAGAGTCCAGCTTTGAGTTGTCTCAGTCATTTCCCCTCCGTAACCTCTAGTTAAGAGGTTGCATACTATTTTATATTCAACAAAAGGTCCACTTCTATCTTTATCATTACCCTTATCTTTCTCACCAGCATTATTACTTCCTTCAGAAAGCGATGATCCAGATCTTTTTGTATCATTTTGTGTTTTTGGCGTTCCTGTGTTTATTCGGAATCCGGTAATAAATGATGAAAACGTATATTTCCGTCTCAGACTAGATTGCGTTGCTAAAGATTTACTTATGACACTTCTTTCTTCATTACCAGATATCCCAGTATTACCAACTACTCCACCATCAACACCGCTTTGTTTCTTTTGTAAATGTTTACTTGATACAAATGTCAAGCTTCTTAAAGATCCATTCTCTCTTAAACTTCGTAACATTCCCATGACATCTTGAAACTTTAAAGTTATAATTTGAATACGATTCACTTGGATGAGTCGATCACCTAACCGCACAGCTCCTGATGTTTGAACGGGCCCAAGTCTTCCGTTACTAAGTTTCTCCCAGCCTGCAACAACAATTATATCTCCAACTTCTGTTTTCTCAACGTTGTTTTTTGTTTTTTGAGGAGCCAAAAGCATTCCTGTAGGATGAATAGGTTCCATTAGTTTTGGTTTAGAGATCTGATTTAAATTTAATCCGTCGTGCACGAATTGTACACTTCGATGAACTTACCTAGAGGTGATTGTGGTGAATGTGTCGAGTGGAAAGCTTGAAGGTCGATTGTTATTGTTTCATGTTTGTTGCTTTCTCTTCCAGTGGAATGAGATGTAGATGACGACATATTTTTGTTTCTTGGAATACTCTTGCTGAGATTATCTCTGCTTATGCTCCCGTTCATTTTTCAAATTCCAGTCTATTTTGAAACTTGAGAGAAGACGTTACGTGGAAGTAGTTATTGGCAAGATTCGAATCAATTTCAATGGTGTTTCTTTTCAAGATAAATAGGACACTTCCTTGTTTTGTGTTGAATTCTGCTGACTAGATTCCAAATTTAGATAGTTATGAGTCTTCTGTTGCACAAGTATTCCTGTGTTGACGATTATGGTGGAATATCCAATCTCAAGGTAACCTCAAGAAAGCTTGAGTTTGCTTTTCACAGTAATAGGAATAATGACTCGGAACGATACCTAGTCTACGTTATAATGTACGGGGAACTCTTTCAATGTTTTCTTTCGAATTCACATCAACATTCCTAAACACGTAGGTTTTGTACTGGAGCGGTACTTCTATAAAGACCTATTTCCATGTTTGCTTAAAAAAAGGTTGGTAAATTTTGATGAAGTTTAATCGTTGAAAATATTCTAATATTGTCTGCTGCTTCAATAAATAGACGAGTTCTAATTAATTACATCTGTTGCTTATAATGGTCCCGCCTAAAATATCATTACACGACTTGCAGATATCGTACCTCAACTAAACTTAGCGCGATTTTTTCACACGTTGGTTTAATTTTTGCCACGTAATACCATGTGCTGTCACATTCTTGGATTCATTTCATCACAACCAAAATTGTGGACACCCCTGCCGTCTACTAATGATCTTCTTTGTATTTCCCGAGAACCACTTTCAACGAAAAAACATTATGGAGGTGTAATGCGGTTTTCAATGACATGTCGATTCATTATTGATGATGAAATTTGAAAATACTTAGTGATTCCAATTGAGTACGAGGTTTTTTCTCATGCATCTCTTGGGTTTCTAAAAGACAACTTCTTCAAACAAATAGAACATCGTCTAAATAGATCGTTTCAGTATTTTCCATGAGTATCTTTATGAGAAACATATCAAATGTGACAATTCATCATGGATAATTTAAATTGCATACATAGGATCTTTCCCTCTAAATCAAATC
>Ga0209092_10003489_pt1 | contig 13621 bp, 8 predicted proteins | sample FraStrMetagenome_FD_187446 | JGI IMG/M metagenome (GOLD analysis project Ga0209092, IMG submission 187446) | Marine eukaryotic phytoplankton communities from Arctic Ocean - Fram Strait ARC3M Metagenome (SPAdes) (version 2) | ecosystem: Environmental > Aquatic > Marine > Oceanic | place: Fram...
CCCTCCTACCCCAGATAATCAACATGCTTAATACGAAGTCTCGCTAGAAGCTCATCTTCCTATTCACGATAATCATACTCGCAATGGAAACCGGAGAAAACCTTCCACTTAGAAGTGGTGAAATCTTCTTTCTCAGAGATCTGACCCATAATAGAAGAAACGGCAAAATGTAAAACGATATTGGTGCGCACGAAATGGATGTAAAGATTCAAGATCCTCTTTTGATAAAAGATCTTTTATGTTGAGTAATCTGAATCTGATTTCCTAAATATCTAACTAGCAAAACACGTAGTAAAACTAGATGATTTTATTTTGAGAGCATATTTCTAATAAAGCTTGGACAAAAAATGCGATTCAACGTAAGCTCAATCGCTATAAAAATCCTATTATTATCGCTCATCCCTCGCCGATTATTCCAAATATTCAACGTTAGAAAGCGGATTATAGAAATCACAACGGCAATAGAGATCACAACGTCAATAGTATCTTAATACATTTTCGTTATTCCGACAATGGCAGGTAATTTGATGACCTGTCCACCATTTTGCGGTTTGAGCTTGCCAACTATCTTCAACTTAAACAGCAAAAGGTACACTAATGTCTCTGTCATTGGATCGACTTTCTTCTAACAATGTAAGTTCATACAGTTCCTATACTTCAAAAATGCTTAGATGTTTTCACTGTCTAGCATTTTGTTTTCCTTTTAAATACGCTTTCATCTCTTCAACAGGTAGGACGTCGTTGAGGGAACACGAATGAGGAAAAGTAGGAATACCTGTTACTTGAAACATGCAACGCCGACATCTGCATTCTTTGTAGTATAATGATGAATCGTTCTTCTGCTAACAATCTCTATCTTTCTTAAGGGAATAGCTTCATATAATGCAGAAGATTTTGACACACACACACGGAGCATATATATGATCGCTCTAACTTCAAAACCTGATGGGCTAAGCATCATGATTGTTTCATTTTCTGGTTAGGCGAATGATGATAGACAAGCAAGGATAGTCTGTTCAATACGTATTTTTAACGCTAAAGAGTCGTCGTTGTACTCAAATTCTAAGCCAGGCTACGCCCGACAATAGGTAAGTAAACGGTTTCTGTTTAATTGCTTTGTCTTTTCCTTTGTGAGTTACAACTTTATGAGGTGATTGAATCGTTGAGTGTCATAAACATTTAGAATAACTACGCCGTTGCTTTGTTCTTTCAACCTTGGTAATTGTCTCCATATTACGAGAGAAGTTACCCCACTAACATCTACAGGTAACGCGCCACATCCGATGCCAACAACGCAAAAAACGGTAAGTGATAGATTTACTTCTTCTTCTTCGGGCAATGAATAAGTTGCTTCTTTAAAATTTAGACAAATAGTAGGTGAGATTTCTGTGATGATAGTTATGAACTCTCACATCAACGTATTGCTACCACCCGTGATCTCATACTTATAAACCTTGTCTTTATTTTAATACTTCTTCCTTTTTCCTCTATCTGATTTCTCTCTCCTAAAGGAATAAAGGGATAAGTTTGATTGACCACACAAGACCGCCATGTCAGTATCAGAGGATTACATAAGAGTTGTCTTGTGATGACGAATACGGTTAGCTATCAGGTTGTCGCTCTCAAATTCAACTAAAACATCTCCACTTCTTCTGTTTGGAGGGAAAGCAAGAATCTCTTCTAAGGCATTCACATGATCATCACGGAAGGTTAATCGTACGTGCAGTCTATCTGCATCATCAAGTCTTTTTGCCTCTTTACTCAAAACTTTTGACCTTTTCTTTTTCCCTCCGTCGGATTCCTTTCTTGAGTGGCAGCAAGTTTCATTGAGGATTGACTAGAGTAGAAGCCGTTGATGGAGTTAATTGTCGACTCGAACACCCTTTTCAATGATTTTCTTCTTTCTCTCAGAGCGAACATCACCATGAAGGGCAACAACCATAAGATACCCTGTATCGGCCGCCGACTTACATAACGATTATATCTTTGTGAGATTTACGGCGAATGAAGAGATAAAACAGGGATCAATTACCCAGTGCTTGTCGAAAGGTCTAGAGGTTATGACGAAACAATACCTCGATCTTATTTACACTTGGAACGGGCTAAGGATACTTCAATCACAAGATCGAACGTCTTTCCTGGTACAACACGGATAAGGTCAGCATACAATGCCTCCGAGCACTACCTGACAGATACGAAATTCTACCATCCACATCGTGAAAGATCTGGATAGGTGGTACTGTAAAGACGGGTTTTCGAGGTGGAAATGTTGCAAGTGGATAGTCGCATTAATGAGGCGGTGGAGAAGAGAGTTACAGAGAACGAAAGTCATTATGTGTAGCGAGCGAAGATATTGGTTGCCACTTTTGCAGCAGGTAATAATTTCAATTTATTCCTCAGTACCTACAAGGTTTACAGTACGAATTGTTGGTCACTTTGGGAAGTGAACAATCGATTCAAGCAATTGCCTTATTTTTTGGCGAAGGCGACTGCATAATGGCAAGAAGAAGAAACCTTGACTCCTTCGAGCGCTACGGGTCACAAAAGGAAAGGTACTCAGCTTTATTCAAGAAGAGACTTAATGTAGCGCTAGGATGTATGACAATAAGGGCCCAAGGTGAAGTAATGTTACGTCGGATACAATTCATAAGAAGAACGAAGGAAGCAGCTACTCAGGCAGCATGTGCTGGTAATGCCAGAGGATATTACTCAGAATATATCAGTTTAGGGAAAATAATGACCCATTTTATATGTTTCGATCTACTACTCTTCTTCCGAACCAGTTATCGGTGAAAAGGACGAATTAAAACTATAAAGACAAAATTATAATTACCATGCTAATCAATGGAGAGTATCAACGTATGCACACAAGTATTCAAGTTCTCATCATTGATATGATTAATAAATCAAAACCTTGGCTATTCGAGAGCCTCAAAATATGTTTCATTGTCATATTCTAGCTGATATTCTAATATTGTTTATTATTTCGGATGATAAGACCTACGACCACCCACATCAAGAAAGGTCTTGAAGGATGTAACTAAAAACCGACTTTTCGAGGTAAAACGACGCGAATCCGCAATCCCATGAAGAGGACGATTTACAAGAGAGCTGAAGAAATCGAAGTTCATTATTTAAAGTGATTTTGGAAAGTAGATGTTACTTTTGCAACAAGCAATGTTTCTAAGACATTCCTTAGCACCTCCTAGTCGTATGGAAAAAATGAAAACGATTCGCTGGCGGTTGGTCATTTTTGTGAAAGAAATAAGGCAAGGAATTCGACCATTAGCATCGTAAGAAGCAGACTAATGATTCATGCAGGGTCCACCATTCAAAAGAATCTGTGCTTAAGCTCTTTCCAAGAAGAGATTCTAAGTGATCTAATGATACGTCCGGTACACTATCTAAGAAGAACGAAAGAAGCTGCTACTCAGGTGGTGTGTTCTTGTAATACCAAGGGTAATTACTCAAAATATTAAGACTCTTGAACCAATGATAAGGAAAATGACGACTTGTCTTTCAATCATATACATCAATTGCTATTAGCTATTACTCCTCTTTTGAACAAGTAACTGATGAAGAAAGCTACAAATCTAGATTTGAACAAGTATATAGTTAAAAAATGTCCTACCGATGTACAAAGTTTTTATGAATGAGAACTATTTAGGAGTGAACACAGTTAAATCGTTGCGAGAATTGGTTTGTACCCTTAGGTTTTCATCAAGATAAAGAGTATCGAACCATCCTTTGCCTACAGGTGGAAGCTTAACATTGAAGCCATTCAATTCTAAGGCAGCCGAAACAAACTCAAAATTAGTCCTCAGAGGATTAACATCATCCACACCTAGCTCAACGTCCACAGAAAAATTACCTCCATTCTTAAACACAATCAAGTTCCTCATATTGTTGCCTAAAATTGATTGCGAAATGTCATCGCTCAAATTCCAGTCCGAAAACAAATTGATTTCTTTTTCAGTAGTCCATTCTCTAGGATGCACGGTTCATTTAGTGAGAGAAGGGACTTCATATCATTATTAGTATATGTACTGATAGTTATACTTACAGTCTCCAATCTTTCTCGAACAAGCTACTCATTGAAGGTGAACTAGTCGGATTCAATGGTGAAAGTTCTTTGACAATCTCATCAATGACCTTTCGATCCTTTTCTCCATTACGACAGGTGTCCAGTAATTTCAAACAGAGCTCGTTTCGTCGTTTAACCTCTGAGAAACTCTTGTACTTACTACCTATGCCCCCGAATATAGACTGCATTGAGCTGGAAAGAAATAGGGGTTGGACCAACGATTCTGACCATTCGATGGATATGGACAAAACTGCATAAAATGCTAAATATCGAAACCAGAACATTTCTTCCAACCAACGCAATAACCTTAGAATGTGATAACTTTTAATAAACCTTTGTACTTTGAAAAGTGGCGAGGGAATGCATGCACAATGAATTGCTTGTGCCTCTTTGTTCAAATAATTCCATGTTTCGATTGTTTGTTTGCGTGCGTGCGTGTTTCTCTCTTTTCTTCTTCATATTCACATATTTGGGACATGTGAGAAAATTCACTACTCTGTTTCTATTTTTTGTGTAAATTCGTGTTCCAACCATTTTCATCCCCCAAGAGCTCCCTCAAGACGACTCTCGTTGAAAGTCTTTGCCCATAAGCGGAAAACCTAAGTATATCTAGAATCTAAACTTACCAACGTGTTCCAACCATTTTATCTTTTATCCCTCAAAACGACTCTCACTGACATCACTCTCGCTTTCTCCGCTGAATGATTGTCACCCGAGACCCGAGACTCGAACGACGATACCAACACATCAACATCGATTTGATTTTTGTGTAATCATTCACCTTTTATAATTGTTGGAACTATAAAGAGGAAAAAAGATTGAAAATGAAGGTCATTTCCGCGATTAGCACCCTACTTCTAGTGGGCTATGCTTCGGCATTTACCCTCAACAAAAGATTTTCTTTTGGCACGAGATACGCCAGTGACAGGACCGCCCTCTTCATGTCGGAAGAGTTGGAGATGATCGAACTTGACGTCGAAGAACGCATGTCGAAGTCTGCTGATAGTTTATCAAAAAATCTTGGAACTATATCTACTGGACGTGCCAACCCGTCCATGTTAGATAGAGTGGTGGTAGAATATTTCGGCGCACCGACGCCGTTGAATCAACTTGCGGGTGTTTCGGTTCCTAGCTCCAGTCAGCTTCAGATTGATGCTTATGATAAATCTTGTTTAAATGACATTGAAAAAGCTTTGATATTAGCAGACTTAGGTATGACTCCCAATAATGACGGCAGTGTCATCCGTCTAAATATTCCAACCCTCACGGAGGAACGACGTAAGGACCTTTTGAAGCAAGTTAAGGCACTTGGCGAGGAAGGAAAAGTTGCCGTGAGAAATGTTCGAAGAGATGGCGTGGACAAAGTGAAGAAATTAGAAAAGTCTTCTTCTATCAGCGAAGATCAAAGTAAAGACGGACAAATTACTATCCAGTCGTTGACTGACAAGTTCGTCAAAGTAATTGAAGAAGTAGTAGCAAAGAAAGAGAAGGACGTAACTACCGTGTAAATTTGAAATACTACATTACAAGATTTCGGAAAGTAATTGTTGTCAATGTAAGCGGAGTAACCCATATTAATGACATTTTGAATCCTATCTCCTTTTCTCTTGTCTCAAACGTCAGCATAACTCATTAAATCGGAGGTTTTCGAAGTAGCCACACTATCCTCTGGACCTACGACCCCTCCTTGAGCGATGAAAACCACTTCACTAGTATCTTTCTCATGCCATTTATTAACTTCTTTTTTGCTGTTAAGTCGATGATTCGAGGGCGTTGATGGTAACGTCGCTAAATCTGCTGTTCCGACTGTTGTCCGCGATCGCATCCGATCCATTGCTTCGTTTGCAAGCGCTGTCACATGCCAATTTGCATGATGAGAAGAGTATATTGATCCAGACATAGTAATATAGTCCGCACGTGTGAACTTACCATCAGCTTTTGCGTTATCTTTCCTATATACGTGACGTACTTTCACACTCGTGTTCTTTCTACTGTAAAACATCGAAAGTATTCCAGTTGCTTTTTCATAAAAAGGACGCAATCCAGGATTTTTGCATTTATAAACTTGATTAAGTTGCTTTATGATCAAATCCGAATCGCCTTTTATTTCGATATTGATATCGGCTCTATCTTTGCAAAACCCTGCCTCCAACAGATTTTTTACATGTTCGATTCCAATGATCAGGCCCTGATATTCTGCTACATTATTCGTAGCACGACCAAGAAACAGAGTCTCTTTAATGGTCCCCACCAGAGTGCAATTTCCACGGAGACCGTCGCTTTGTGACAAATATATATCAACTAAGCAGCCGGAACCTGCCTTTCCTGGATTTCCTCTTGACCCACCATCGAAGGATACAATAAAGATGTACTGAAGTTTATGCTCGCTCTCAAAAAAAGATTTCAAGGATTTTAGTTGATCGAAAAGAATTTTTTTTATTTCACCAAAATCACAACAAAATCTTGACATCTCGATACAATTTTCGTTCGAACTTTTTTCACTTTCTACACCTAAATCAAATGTATAGTTCGAACTGCATGTTCGTGCTTTCTTCTTGTCCTGTACAGAATACTTATTTAACAGGTTTGACTGTTTATTGGAAAATGATTGGCAACCCAAGTAGGTTTCTGCTTCTTGAAGTAAACTGAATGATTTAAAAGTTGCCCCACTAAATCCTTTAACCTTTCAAAGATTGGATAACCAGAAAAACAAAGGATAAGGTAAATGTTTTTGGTTCGTTTAGATTTACTTCATTTCTCGTACACTTTTTAAGACCTAAAAATGAAAAGACGTACCTGCTCTTCACATTTGGCCCAAGTATTAAATATGCCTATCACCCGCCCTTTCTTTACTGCATAAAATTTCTTTTGTTTAGTTTTCGGCATCTCGCCCATAAGTTGAAGTATGGAATAAATATAAATTTATATAATTATTGTTGTTTTGATCGATAGGCATGAGAAAGAGGAAAGAATCATGTCGGCAGTTGTTTATTCATAAAAATATATTTTAATGTGGCCCGTTCGATTACCGAGCGCAGGTCGACGACAAAGATTTTCTGTAGGTAATTCATTTTTTCAGGACGAAAACAGTTTGTTTGTAACCGTTATAGAGATATATCAATGTCTTCCTGTCTTACTGCCTACTGCCTAATTCTCAATTATGTTTCCACAAAAACTTTTAGGTGCGGCTTGTTTCGGATATCAAATACGAGTATGAACTACTTGAATATTCCCAACGATCATCACATAAGTCGAAAAACAGTATTTCGTATTATCTCTATTCAATAGCATTGCGTTCTCGTGAACACAATATATAATCAAATATTTTACATATATTTTTCACGGTAAAATCCAGAATTAAACTCTATTCCCACGAAAGAGTTCGTTGTAGAAAGCAATTTATGTTGGTGACAGCTTAACCTTCCACTTCGTCATCCTCGTCCTTATCAAAAGAGTGCTTACTATCAAAAGACTTCGAAAACAAGCCACGTTCGAAAAAGTCGTCATTTTCACCTTTATCGTCTTCTCCACCAAATTTACACATAAACATTGGTGACTGCAAGTTATTAAATGTAGTGGGAGACTCCTGGAAGGAACTAAAATTACTAAGGCCCGCGTTAGGCGTCTCCAACAAATTCAAGCTCGGTGACTGCAAATCTCCAAACAAGGCGCCCGCTGATCTCAACGGCGTTGCATGCGTTGGAGTCTCTAGTTCCGCATGTGCACTAGCTTTTTGCTGCCGGGGAGAAGTTCCCATTGACCGGCGAGACCGAGGAGGAGTTGTACTTGAACTGGGTTTTCGAATAGGAGACATATTCATCATCGGCAGTGACTTACAATCATCAAACGAAGCGCTGTCGTGAATTGCGTTCAACCCAGCCGACATGGGAGACTGCACATCCATGTTGAACAACGCTGCTTTTCCAGTATTCGCAGTATAACGCTTTGTCTGAGGCGACAATAACGAGGACTTTGGTAAAAGCTTTCGTCGCTTTCGAGGTCCGTCCGCTGTCAACGCTTCAGTGGAAGACACCACCAACTGATCCCTGGCAGTCTTCTCGGCATCTTTTACAGCATCATCAGATGTTTTCGACAAAGACTTAGGAGCTTCTACTGCACTTTTCGAGTCATTCTCCCCCTGTGCAAAACCTGGAAACATTGTCAGGTCTCGTCCCATCATCATGGGAGGCATGGCAGGAACGCCTGGTGGCAAGTTAATCGGGGGTGGAAATGGCATTCCCTGCGCAACAGCTGCTGCTACGTTCATATACATCTGTGGATGGGCATAGTAGGGGTGCATGTATGGATTATGAGGAAATCCAGGGTGCGGTGCGGCTGCATTTCTGGATATGGTGGATGGAGCTATTGCTTGTGTCTGAGAAACAGGAACAGCACCAATTTTGCTTATAGCTTTAGCCGTTCCTCCCTCAGCTGTAGCCTTGTTCGCAGATCGTTTTGAATATGATGGGAGCTGCGACTGATTTGGTTTCTTACCTTTCGCACTGTTCGTTGTGCTCACGGCTGTGGCAACAGGACCTTTCGACGAAGCCACATGTGGCTGTATCATGTGCAACGCAATGACTCCAGCTTCCACGCTCGGTGTGGTGAGAAAGGCTTGGAACCTACGTTGTCCGGCAGGCATATGTTCGTCAGGATCAGGGACTTCCAACATGGTCCCCCGCGGTGCTCGAATGCCGAGCAACGTCTCTTTGGTGCTGTAATTCTTTCGTATGGATTCGAAGGGAAGATATAATTGTTTATTGGGGATACTGGATGGTTGCACTCGATCTAAGAAGTCATCCAATAGTTCCTCTTCCTCTTTCATATCCATAATTTCTTTTTCAATATCTTCAGCACGATCTTCCAGTAATGCCTGAGGAACCCCTTCTGTATCACGCCCTTCGCCTAGTGACCCTCCCATCCATGCGATAATATTCTTATTACGTTTCTCAACTAGGCCCACACCTTCCATCACGTTTGTGATATCGTATATGCGACGTTTGGTAACGTTGTATTCCCGGCAAAATACTCCGAGTTCGATCTTATCATGTTCCGGGCTGTTTCGAATATATTGTAAAAATGCTTGGGTTATTTCAGAGAGCGAACTCGAACTCGATGACGAATTAGCAGAAGTTCGATTTTGATGCAAGGGAGCACGAGCTATCGGAAGAGCATTTGCAGTTGCCACGGCATAGTGTACCGCTAAATGCTGTGGCGATGGACCAGTTGCTATTGTATTTACGAAATGACGTTCAAAATACATCGACATCAGCAATGAGGGAGGATGCAAAAGTCAAGGAAAAATTTCAATAAATATAAGAAAAGTCACTTCGTATTTATTCAAAATTGTCAAAAGAAGCCCTGAAAACAGGAGACAATACAAACGCTCTCCACGTCAAGAAAACGTATGTATCACACAAACTAACATGTGAATACTTACCACCTTGTTGTTGCTGTTGATTCGCCCGTTTCGATTTACGTACACCAGCAGCAACGGGATTGGATACCACGGAAGGTACAGTAGATTTATGAGTCTTTAATGAAGGCGTCATATGTGGTGTCTTAACTTTACCACGATCGCGGTCACGATCATGATCGTGATGGTCCTGTGTGTCGCAAGTAGGTTTGTTTCGTTGCGGTAACGACGAGGATTGGATCAATCCAGGTTCAATATTTCCGCTGCTCGTTATGGAAGTACGAATAGCGTCTGTTTTAACCTCATGCTCGGTATCCTGTTGTTGTTCCTTCAACTTTTTCCGAGCCGCACGCTGTACAGCTTCACGACGAACGGAACCTCGTGTCCGTTTCATAATTATGCAGTTATGTTATTGTCCGTCGACCGTGTCGTCGGTATTATTTCTCATCAAGAGAGCAAAAGAAGAAGAGGTGTGCGATGAGGATGGAGGAGGATCGTAATCACGTGCGTGTTGGTAAGGATTTTAAATTATGCGCCAACTTTTTGTCAACTGCTGCCCGAATTCAAGTTCCATACTCGTGTTTGTGGGTGTCCGTGTGTAGAAAGCGAGGGGAGGGTTGCGCAACGAACAGTTTGCTATGTACTCTAATGAAAATTTGTGATTAGTTCTTGTATATGTGAAAACGGATAAGATTGGATATCGGTTTAACTGTGAAATTCCATGGTGTCATTATTTGGTTGATTGATAGGGTCATTTGACATAATTCATTAGAGTGAATGACATAATGAATAAAAATGGTAAAATTTGAATTGGCCAATAAAATCTCTTAAGAGGATGAGTTGTAACTACAAAGTAATTTATACCTGGTACAAGAGTAGAAGTTAATAAAATAAAAGCATACAGTTTAAAAAAAAAATCTCTTAAAAGACGATTAGAATCCCCCTTAAAATTTTGGAAAGAATATTGATACGAACCAATCATATACATGTGTGTATATGCAGTATGTTCCCAAAATTTGTAAATTTTAGAAACGAAAGACAAAGCTTCAAACAAATTTTAACAATTTCAATTACCCCAACCTCCTTATCATTGCGTCCTTAATGTCTATGTAGATTTATAATGAATATAATGGAGGAGAAGCTGGTATATTTTGGAATGACTAGAATAGAGCTCTATGTTAGTTCAACGGGAAATTTAGGTCAAGCAGGAAATGATTTTTTGGGGTTATAAACTATCTTCGTTGTTTATAATCGTCGCGTCTCATAAAAGATGTATCTTTAGTCTTTGCTTGGAAAGTGTCAAATAAGTAATAGCTTCTTTCTATCATGAGATATGGAGCCTTGTAAACACCATATTTTGCGCAAAATTCAAAATTGCGTAAATGTTAACTTTTAGATTTTCTTTCCAGGTACCTCAAAAAACCATTTTAAGTGCACTGTCCTTTCATAAATAGTGTTTCAGATATATTTCTATATTTATAGGATATAATATGAACAAACAAGTTAGACATAGCTTAACAATCAATCATCCTGATTCAAATTAACAATTCCGGTAAAATTACGAACTATTTTCAGGGTGAAAAACAACCTCCCTATATCCCCATGAATATTAGGACTTGACAGCCCTCCGTTGGTGCCTATATTTTTGCTAGGAAGGAGTGAAATGAGTGACGATGTAGTACATCAGGTTTAGATCCATTAGAAGAGGAAGCCGTGAAATCGCTAGATTTTGATGACGTTTCAGAATTTCACTTCTATATTTTGACTGTCGCGTCCTGCAACCCTCATGTTCAAACCACAAATTGAGGAGTGTTTGATTTAGATACAGTTGGTAATTTTAGTGTTGAGGAGTGATCAGTTGTTGTGTGAAGAGGCTGGCAATCGAATTGATCGTGCTCCTTTTTTTTGGTTCGGGTTGAAAGGGTTATCAAACATTTTTGATTCTTTTCAACTGTAATCATACTTTTTACTTATTAGAAATTACTGTTATCATCAATTCTTGTGAAACAGATATAGATTGCATAATTTCAAACACGTCCTCTTCATCATTCACTGGTCACTTGTTCGGAAGAAGAGTAGTATCATTCGTTTTATGATCGAAACATACAATATGCGTCATCGTCTTCCTTATTATTGATTTAAGACTCCCAATATAATTACCTCTGGCATTTCCAGCACACGTTGCCTGAGTTACAGTGGACGGTATTGTTTGTGCTATTGTGTAAAAGCTTTCAATATAAGTTGTCTTTTCAAACTTCCGTCTAAATATCCATCGTCTTGATTGGCACTTTCGGTGGTTGCTTCGGAGGCAGAGGGATTTCTTCGGATTCGGACTTGAAATGGAATTGATCGGAAATGTTTGTGAGCGGAAACTGTTCATTTCTCAACAACTTCGACAAGGCAAACCAGTCTTTGAATCTGCCAGGAAAGGTTGGATGACAAACTTGGGGATATCGATAACACGTTTCAGTCATAACAAACTGGTCAGAACCTAAGAACTTCTTCTCAATTACCCAGCTCCATAACGTCTCGTAATACTTATCATACAATTCATACATAGCCTCCTTAGTTCCTATGAAGGCGTTTCCCGCTGTAGCCACTTTGTTAATACCCCTCGTTGATAAAGGGTCATTACGTACATGTATTAACATAACCTTTGAGGATGGAACGCCCGCCGAAATAAGATTCCGGTTGACAATGAGCTCGCCATTTTTTCGGGATACCTGTTCGCTTCTAAAATATCCTGCGTCCATCCACATAAAAGTAGATGAGTCGAACGGATTGAGTTCCATAGTAGCGTGCACGAGCACAAGCTTCTCATTCCAAATTTTATAAACGCCAGTGCCTTTGTGTATCTTTGCCTCCAAGTCTATAGTGTGTTGTTCTTGCCAAAATGACTCCGTAAAGGTGGTTGACATCACCAAATCATCAAATTTCTGAGGCACAATAAGAGTAGGGGCGTGCGTCCTTCGCTCCCGGACAAAATCTACCCATTCACTGTCTGGTTCGACAAAGATGACAAGAGGGTCTGAGGCTCGTAATAAACATTGGAACCATTGTCTGTACCACGATGTATGATGTTTTGATTTAAAGTTGTAATATGCTGACACTAAAAGTGGATTAAAGAAAAAATAGTAGGTTGCATCGATGTAAAACATTCAATGGTTGATAAATTTACCAATTGTTGCATCATTAGAAGTTGCCTGAGGACCCACTAATATGCCTTTATTTGCGATCGCATTTGCTGTTCGAGAATCTAGTTGCGGCCATGGCGGAGGGTCGAGCGACTTAAGTTTCCGACGTAAAGAATCCATCAGCGATTCGTCTTCTTTACCTACATCCGATCCAATGACATTGCTCGGCGGTTCGTCTTCTTTAAGTTGGTATGCCCCAATGTTAGTGCTTAGCAGCTCCTGAGTCGTGGTATTACTTCCAAAATACACAAACATTTGAGACGTGCAACACAGCGCAGAAACAAGAATAAAAAGCTGGGCCATCAATGTATTCTTAGCCGACCTTGATCTGATGCCATCCGACCTTGATCTGAAGAGAAAATTACTTTTCATGTTCACTTCTTATGACAATCGCCGTACACCACAGTATGGTTTGCCTATTGGCATTACCCAATGTCTAATAACAACGGTTTCGTGTTGTGGACGCTTACGATGTACGATTCACCAAAAATGGTACAGTACGACAGACCAGAGTAGTTATGACCTTGTTGCGCACGCTGGACGGATGGGATTTTGGGACGAAATCTGGATGGATTGCACGCACCTTCAAACAAACGCCACGTGTCGCAAGTAGGGTTCCGGGTAGACGTGGCAGATGTCTACCAAAGTGGTATGGTAGAGGTATACCGTTGAGGTATGTCGGACTACCATTCGAGGATGAGGTCTACCATGATGGCAGACCTATAATACTCTTCTACGTGCAATACGCTGTGATTGCTCTGTAACTTGTCAGTTTTGTTCCAATATTTTCCTCATCATGTTAAAATAAAATTAAAATAAATGCTTTCAGTAATTTGAACTAATTGATATGGATCAAATGAATTATATTGCTCGATTTCTGTTTGATAGTGCTGCATCTTGTGTTATGATGATTGTCAGATGGATGGT
>Ga0209092_10003491_pt1 | contig 13619 bp, 10 predicted proteins | sample FraStrMetagenome_FD_187446 | JGI IMG/M metagenome (GOLD analysis project Ga0209092, IMG submission 187446) | Marine eukaryotic phytoplankton communities from Arctic Ocean - Fram Strait ARC3M Metagenome (SPAdes) (version 2) | ecosystem: Environmental > Aquatic > Marine > Oceanic | place: Fram...
AAAAGAATATGAAAAAGAATATGAAAAAGAATATGAAAAAGAATATGAAAAAGAATATGAAAAAGAATATGAAAAAGAATATGAAAAAGAATATGAAAAAGAATATGAAAAAGAATATGAAAAAGAATATGAAAAAGAATATGAAAAAGAATATGAAAAAGAATATGAAAAAGAATATGAAAAAGAAATCAAAGAAAGAGAATCAAGATTTGAAAAAGCAAAAGAAGACCCAGAGAAAGAAAAAAATGGATAGAACCATACATGAATGTACAGGAGATACCAGAGGAGCTAGATGAACAAGGAGATACCCTGTAGTAGACTATACAATCAAGCTAGACCAATCCCTGCGGCTGTGGTTCACGAATTCATGTGGAGTTGAGGTAACGCACAGGACAAGCAAATCACACGACCGTTTTATGTTTATAAAGAACAAGAATAAGACAGACCTAGTAAGACTAACGGAAAGTAACGTTAAATGGACTTTATTAAACCCTTAATCTAGTTTATATTGTAGATTAAAGGATAATTGGAAGAGCTTTAGGTCGATAACTAGCCATAACATCAAGAATGAGCAAATGGGCAAATGTCAGCGAGGTGGAACCTGTACTTTTGCTCTAAACCAGTTGGCACATCGTTTACACAGTGCAGGTAAAGATCAGAGGAAATTGGGACGATAGTCTTGTATACAATTCAAGGGCAAAGACCAACAGATGTCAACGAAGATGTTCAATCAGGAATTTTCACACCTAAAATGAAGGAACTAGAACTTGATAATGTGTTCACAAAATACCTAAAACATGATATACCCCCTACACATCACACAGGCTCTAAACCCATCTCCGCCATCTACACTAACTCCTCACTTTTAGTCCAAAAAGGTATAGGATTTCAAGCAGACCATCGTAACAAAGGTTATCCCACCTCAAATGAAAACCCTCCAAATGAACGATTATAATAATAAAAAATTTTTATTTTATGTGGAGATCACAGCCACATACAAAGTAGAGGCGGTGTGACCCACAGTTTCTAGTCCTAGAAACTCTAATAGTTAAATAAACGGGACTTAATCGCTAATCAAACGCGATCCCTACGTATAAACTTGTGTATATCACACTTCTTAATTTCTTCACGGTTTGCCTGTTCTCCTATGCTTGCTTCCAATCTTGAAATCCAATTGCGGATACTTCTGTCAGTGCTCTTGCGAAAATTGCAATTGAACGATTATAGAATATATAAAAAATACTTACAGTGGCCCATAAGCATTGTAAAGCTAGAAATGACTTTCGTAAAGCGGAACAGCTATTGAAAAGAACACAAGAAAAAATATCTGAGCATAATATAGTGCAGATGGAAGAACTTGACGATCAAATAGGTCGAGCAATCCAAAGTGGCCTTAAGCAATGTAGAAAGATAAGGATGGGAGCTATATACCTTTCTCAGATACTTTAAAATAATTATGTAACGAAAAACGACTCTGGCTCCTATTGTTGAAAAAGAAAGTGGATCAAAAATTTTCCAATCGAGCCATTAGAAGACTCGCAGCCTTTAGGAATGTTAAAAATCCAATGAAAGTAAATTTACAAGAAGTGAAGTTAGATTCAAAACAGTAGAGAAGAAATACACGTCTTTTCTCGCAAGCGCGGCGGATGAGAGAAAGGCGTTCTACGTGGAGTTAGCAGCTACAAATGCTACTAAAAACAAGGCGGGAAGTCCTACAAAGTACAGGAGGAGCAATGAAACCTGCAAAGCGCTCATGGACGGTTATGACCTATGACATGTTAAAATAAAATGCAAAACTCATCCCCATCACTAAAATTGAACGAGACATATATATCCCAACCGAAGATGGATAATTGTGTACAATAAATGAGTATGACTGTAAAGAAACCAGAAGATATTTGGGTGTGGAATAGCGGACAGATGGAAGCAAAACCAGCCAATGTAAAGTTCTATGAATAAAAATCAAAATCTACGAGCAACTTTGAGTAAAATATGCAAAACTACTTTATTGTTAACACCTATCCAGTGTGAGCAATTATCAAACAAAATATTCTCGACTGTCTTACCAAAATGCGGCATCACATCTAAGTTCCCAGCTTCTTATAGAGGATATCTAAGCCCAAGATATCAAGGTCTTGGATTGCCCCACATCTACTTAGAACAGGAATCAACAAAACTCCAAGAATTCCTACTTAATAGCTACACAAATTCACCCTGCTGGAAGCAAATGCAATTGGGATTGGAGGTAGCATAGGTGGAACTAGTAGGAGGCTTTTTGTATAACCAAAACTATAATCAACTCGCCGACATATTACCATCATCATGGATAAAATCACAATGGAACTTTGCATGGGAGCACGATATAACCTTTAAAAATTGGAAAACAACAATTCCACTACTCAGACAAAATGATTGCTACATAATATCGACGCTGATTGACGCGGGTGCTTCCTCCACCACTATCCAAACATTGAACAAATGTAGAAAATATCTAAGGATAGTGATATTAGCCGACATTACCAATGGCTCAGGAACCCACATAATTGACTCGGTATTTGAAGGACGGCGCCCGGATATACCAAAACCCTCAACACGTGACTGGTCCATCAGGAATCAGTTCATGAGAGCAACGTTTACCACTGGATCGAACACAAGGACCCTTAGAAAGAAACTAGGGAAATGGCATAAAACCATCATACCAGATCACCAGTGGTTCTATGATCATTAAAACTCTACCCTCCTCCGCCATATCAAAGGAGCACTCTATACTGTTCACACACTAACTAGAAGGAAATCGTCAAGATCTTCAATCACATGGTTCCAAGCGTTGGCAACAACAGTAATAGACAATACAAAGAAAGAGACCCTTCAACATGCAACAATACAAAAGTTTGGTGAAAACAGGAATATGGTTGCAGCAGAGGGATGAATGGAATATGTGGTGTTGAATGACCCACATGACTTACCTGAATCTATATCCATGTCGCCACCAATCTTCTCCAGTTATTTAAATCCATAGCAGTTCTAAAGTGGATATACTCACAAACCCAATCAATTCTGCAAAAGATTACTATAGACGAGCTGCACAAAATACCAAATAGAGGGCTTAGAGTAGTAGCAGAAGGTTCCTATAAAGATGACAAGGGTGGAACAGGGACAATAGTTGAGTCAATAGGATCAACACAGAATAATACTTCTGGCACCAGTTATAGCAAATACAATATACTTCATACAAAATGACACTTACTGCTGCAAACTATCGGGTCTACTAGTAGGTATGTACTTTACAACAATCAATCAATAACTGATACAGTTCAACTCTAACCCTAATTTTCAATGGATTGACTAACAAACAAAAATATTTATGATTTGTCTTTTAAGCCGTAAAAAAAATAGATGATGCAATAATTTTTGCCAACCGTGCGGTAAAATTAAACATACAGGACATATTAAACACATATTGGAAACCACACAGTTTCCACGACGAGGGCAGCTGACACTTGTGGGCCAGACAGATGACAGCTGGTCTCTTATTCCATATGTCCAACAGAGCTGTCATTCACAGATGGCAGGCAGCAGCTGTTGAATGCTACTCAATGCATATGGATAAAGCTGCAAGCTTTGCTTCAGCAGCTGCTTCCCTGTGAGGAGGAAGGCTTTGATGATTTTGTTTTTATTAATTTTGATGTCATCTATAAATCACTACATGTGTATTCATATCTAACTATCAAAATCGCTGCTAAATTTTAATTTAACTATTAAAGTCGCAGCTATAGTTTTAATGAAATGATCACATCTAAACGTAGACTAATTTAGCTGGATCATAAACTGTATAGTTCACACCGTACCCTACTGATAAAGAGAATTATCCGAAGTCCCGAAAAACAATCTTAATTTAAATTTTGAAATTTATCCTATATATTTTGCAAATACTTCAACTTACGTACTATTTTAAATTATGCGAAAAGCGCAATATTTGCATCAAAGCTGAGTTCAACTCAAAGAATCATAGAAACACGTCATGCCGAACAGCAGTCTCATGCTTCCTAGCAGATGGGTGCCTACCCTTCTTTTCGTTTTAGCATGTGAACTTTTGTGTTTTGGAGATCTAATTCATGAAACAAAAATTCATATTGAAGCTTTTCAAACGCCATTCTCATCCAAAATCAATAGAGGGCCGTCAGTCTATCACCAATCTAGTATATCAGGTTCCAAGAAGGGTTTAGGAGGAGACTTTTCCCCCCCTGAACATGGAAATATAGAGAACGAACCAGTTGACCGCGCAAAAAAATTGGTATCAAGAAGAAATGCATTACTTTCGTCCATGGGATTGTTTGTATCTCCAATGACGGCCGGAGTTCTACCACATATGGCGATGGCTGTTGAATCGGATGACACTGGATCTAGTGGTACCATTGCAGAGCAAGAAAAGGTGTTGGTGATTCTGTCAGGAGAAACGAAGCAGGTAAGATTGTTTTCACTAGTATTTCTTTCTGGACTATTCTTTTGTGGACATCTGATATCAATTCTTTTGGATGGAACAAACAATACGTATTCAATAGCTCTTTAATGAAGGCAGAGCCAAGGAAATGCAGGGTAATATTGCTTCTGCCTACAGAATCTATTCCAAAGTCACAAACATAGTACCAAGGGTAAGATCCATCCAATTTTTAAATTCTTTCTGTCTATTTCTATAAAAACAAACCGTGACTTTATCCAACATTGAATCCTTTCAAATGATAGTTCATTTATGGTTGGAGCAGCCTTGGAAACACGCAAGTTATTATTGGAAAGCTAAATGAGGCTGAAACATCGTATTCAAAAGCGATTGATTTATGCAAAGAAAATTTGGACGTTGTCGGGGATCAGTTTGGAGTACGTCGATGTGATGACCTATATGTCCTTTATTTGAATAGGGGTAGTCTGCGTTTAAACAACTATATGCAAAAGGTCGGTTCTTCCTTTGTTTGCATTCCTGTTCTTTGCGATGTATTTATAACTAGAATATTTCTATTTTTATCAACACCTATTGTTCTCATATTATAGGAGGCACTTAGAGACCTAGACCTCGCAGCGACATTGCGTGGAAAACCAGATGCCATCATACTCCAAAATAGAGCTCGAGCACGTGAATTAAACAGTCAATACGGAGGCGCCGATCGAGATTATGATGTGTCTATATCCATGACCTCCAATGAAGTTGCTCCATTTTGGTTACGGTCCGCCATGGTAAAATTTCAGCTAGGAGATACTTTGGGAGCGATGGATCTGTTACGTCGTGTGGAAGTGAAATTTCCGGAGGCGCCAGAAGTTCGAGCAGCATTGGCTGCTATGTTATGGAAGAAGGGGGATCAAGGGGGAGCAAAACGAAAGTTTTTGGAGATTCCAAATGCTCAGCGTTTGAATTTTGGGAATGAGGAATATTTGACCAAAACTGTGTCATGGCCTCCTCAAATGATTGATAATATCAAAGCAGTATCAGCTTCATTTGATGAATCACTCTGATGTTATGAATTAGAAAATTGAGGTGAAATGCCATTTTTGAATTTGATTTTGACGCAAATAAGTTTCATAATTAAATCTATCTATGCAATCTCTTAAAAAATGTATTTGTAGGTTTTATATCGTTATTGATACTCTCCAGCAAGTAAGCATAATTCATTGTTTGTATCCACGAAAATAACAACAGTGATTTCAGATCATATCATGTTGCATCATATAAAGGAGACCACATAACCTTCTTTGGGTGAGAGCAACCTTACAAAATGTTATCCTCAACCTTGGTCATCAAAGGATCAGCAACAACGCTCACTTGTTTCACTTGTGTAGCTTCACTGGAAACAGGTACAGCCTTAGCAGATTCCAACTTCTTCTCCAACTCAGCAGACTTTTTGAAAGCTGCAACAGCAGGTTCAGGCATGATTGAAGAATGATGATTAGAAATCATCCATCTGCCATTTTCATAAGTGTATACGAAAGAGTAACGGCCACGAGTCTTGGATCCATCATCAAAGGTAAACTCATAAATTCCTGTACAAGAAACGAAATAAAATAAATGAGATATTTTTGTCCATCAAATGAGTTGATCATAATGATTTCATAGCAATTTGCTTACCAGCATCTTGAGCCCAGTTAGGTCCAATCTTAATGTTACCCTCCAAAATCTTTCCGTCAGGCTTCTTCTTCAAAAAACCAACAAAGTAATCGGCGATTTGCTCGGTAGAGTAACGAGCCTTATCGGAAAGGGTGGGCAACAAAACGGCATCCTTGGAATAACGATCAGCTACAATGGATGGTTCACCAGTGTGCAATGCACTGTTCCACAAATCAAAGAGGGCGCGAACTTCAGTTTCAGTGATCTTGGCAGGGCGGACTACTTCTTGTGGCATAAGTGACGAATGGTGATGGGAGATGACCCATTGTCCATCTTCAAAGGCATACACGAAGGAATAACGAGCCTTTACTTTCGATCCATCCTCAAAAGTGAATTCGTAGATACCTATAAACAAAAAATGAGACGGAAACAACATGAGAAATGGACACGTTTCTATTTTTCTGGCAATAGACAATTAAATGTTTCAACGTAGAATCTTACCGGCATCTTGAGCCCAGTTGTTTCCAACATAAATCTCTCCTTCTAAGATTCTACCAAGGGGTTTCTTGCTCAAAAATCCAACAAAATAATCCTTGATTCCCTCAGAATCGGTTCGTGGCACGTCAGATAAGGTGGGGAGCAAAACTCCATCCTTTCCATAACGCTTAGCAACTGTGGCGGGGTCTCCAGTCCTGAGAGCATCGTTCCACAAATCAAACAATCCACGTACTTCGGATTTGGTAATGGGTTGAGAAAGGACCACAACACCTGGGTTTTTAGCAGCAGATTTGGAAAATGGTTCGGAAAGAACGATTTGAGTGGTGGTAGTGGTTGGAGCAGTTGGAGTGCTAGGTTTAGGATCATTGAAGAACACTTGACCGGCAAGCAAAAACCAGAGTGGCAGACCGAGGAAACCTACTCCTAGATACACAAGGAGGTTTACTCCGGGTTTATCTTGAGCAACAGGAGGGGGTGGAGGTACAGGAGGAGGATAGTAATACTGTGGTGGTGGCATGTATTGGGGAGGAGGTTGCTGGTATTGAGGATTTGATTTGGATGGAGGAGGAGTTTGGGTGGAGTCATCTCCAAAGACAGACCGTGAATCTTCATCTACTACGTTCACATTTTTGCTGCCGTCGTAGTATCTCTTCAATTGATCTTCGTAAGAGGTCATACGAAGAGTAGTAGAAGGGGTAGATCTAGAGGTAAATGGTGTGACTGTGAATCCATTAGTCATGGTGGCCATCATGGCCACCATTGTCAAGGTCGAGTTGATGAATTTCATGTTGATAATATACCTAATGTGGAAGAATTATGATTTCTTTGTGGGTGTGACGTAAGACAACTTTCTCGTTTTCTTCGTTTTCTTCGTTTTAGTGACGTTAGAATTCATGCGAAGCCCCATTCGAACGTACAAAACGGATCTCTCTGGACCGTTCTAACCACATATACGGCACTTTATCGGATCATTCTACACAATGTTCGTACCTAGAACCATTTACGTGAAGAATTTTTGTTGTCATTCGATAGGAGAATCGATTTTTGATGTCCGTTAAATCGTACTTTGTTGCATGACGCAATCATTCTATTTTTTATCCGTAGATTAATTATAGGCTTGAAGGATTTTGGAGTGACGTACAGTTGAAGATTACATCATCTCAAATCGTTCTATGTATCCTCAGTATTGTTTATGTATGTTAGCAACGGTACGATCGATGCTTGTAATAATTTGGCACACGCCAAGTAATTTAGTATTCCGCCCAAATAAGTAAGTAAGTAGAAATTATATTTTAAGTGCTATAGTCTAGTATGTAAACAGGGAATAAAAAATGCACTGGTCCAAACTTTAAGACCGATATTTTTCAGGCGGCGAAGCCGCCTTTTCTATTACAATGAAGTCGTGATTCAATTTTCTTTTATGACGTAACCTGTCTTTGACTTCGCTAATCGTTTTTCGTTTGCCCGTTGAAATGTTGTCGGTCCCTTTTTTCCAAATTCTTTGATTTTCACTATTTGAGTCCCGTATCTTTACATAATTACCTAGTTTCCTCTTCCGACATTTTCCATTCACTTCAAATTTTCCTACAATCCTTATTGGCGGGAGTTTTTTTTCAATTTTTCGTTCGGTATGTGAAATTACTTCCACCTGTCTTCGTTTGCTTCCATTCATATTCTGATTCATTTCTAACATTTGTGACTGTTTTGGCTTCATGTTGACTTTCCTGGATTTGTATGGATTGTCATCGTTGGCCGGTTCATCCATGCAAGTTGATTTGGAAGGCTGATTTGATTTCTGATCGTTGAATGTGGTGTTCCCGTTTTTCGTTGTTGGGTCAATGCACTGGTTTGTCTTGTATGTTGCACTCACATTGATTGAGTGCTTCATATAGGCCGAAGGAAGTGTACATTTTTTGTTTTTTTTTCTTGGTGCTCTTTTTTCCAGGGTTGATCTGATATTCCTGGGTTTGTACGTTGCACCTGCATTAACCAAGTGCTTCATACTAACCGATGGATTTATTTTCGTCTTCCTTTTCATTTTGTTTGCCTTTTTTTCTTTTTTATTTGGCTGCAATTGAAGATGAGAATTCAAATCTGTTCCTATTGTATTTCGTTTTTCGATCCCCAATTTCTCTGCTACATTCACTCTACATTTCCACATTTTGACTGTTAAGATTGGAGCTTTTTCAAAGAACTTATCGGCACGGCGAACCAGGTGAGTATCTTGCGGTAATAGTCTCCAAAATTCATTTCTTAATTTTGAACAATGTTTTTTTAGTTCATCTCTTAACACTGATTCCGCTGTTCCTTTCGAATTCGCATGTACAATTTGACACCTTGTGTTCCACATATGGATACTCATTTGCAATAATGCATGTGAAATCGTCAATGCCCACGAGTCACCACTCACGAAATGTCCGTATTTCTTCTCAAGATTTCTCTCGTGTGCTCGCTTCCATTTGCTCAAAAGAATTCCTTTAAACATATTCCTGATACCAATCTTCATCTGGGACAGTACCGCCTTCCTTATTTTTTTGTATCCTTTCATCCGTCGTGGTGTTGTAACTCGAAATTCATGTAACCATTGTCTTATCACTACCATCAACCACCTCCTTAACTTAGGATCCGTATTGGCTGCTTTGAATGTCCTATTCAGTCCTTCTAATTCAGAATTTCTTGGGGCAGTCATGAGTAGGTGAGTGCATCTTAACACATGCAACGTAGACTCTACTTTTTCATTACACGGTGGGCAAATATCTGAATCTGTTTGTTGCCAATCTTTTTTTCTTTTTGTGGTGTCCCACAAGTCATGCAAGCATTTAATTGGTGTTCCTCTACCATATTTAGGCCATTTCCGAATAGATTGCTCCAATGAAGTCCAATCTACATCCGCTGCTAGTGTTTCCTTTATGTCCCATCCTCGAAGTGCTTCCTTTTCACCAATGAAATCCCTTCTACTTCTTGAGAATTCTGATTCCATATTATTAGTTAGGCGGTACCATGGTGAACTAAAAGAGATTTGTTGAGCTGGTAAGTGAGGCATTTTTTTGTAATGTTCATTGATTGAAAAATTATATTGTTTTTCAGCTAACTTATCCATTTTGACATTCAATTGAGCTTGGATTGGCAATTCTTTTATTGGTACATGTTCATCTTGGTGAGATTTCACATGTGTAAACGCTATTTTTGTCTTCATCTCTTTCACCTGTGATTGTATTTCTAAGATCACATCCATATTGCTTGTCATTGCATTTTTCGTTGATGGGAAAATTCGTTTTTGAAGAATAGTTATCGAAGATTGGCTATCTGTGAATAATTCAATTTGATTTGGTTGATTTGGTTGATTTGGTTGATTTGGTTGATTTGGTTGATTTGGTATATGCAATGCTTGTTCCATTTCGCGGATTTTCGTCACTACTCCCAATATTCCCAATAATTCAGCTCGATCGGAAGAAGCGTATTCTGGGTCAACTAACGCTGGTGAATGAGCTTTGTATAGTACTCCACCTGCTGTCCCATAATCACTCGTTGTACAACATTTTTTGTACAAAAATAATTCGTTAAGTAAAATAAATGTTTTGCTAAGTAATTTTTAGTTTTTTTGTACAACGCAAAACAGTAAATATACTTAGCAAAAAAAATATTTTACATAACGAATTATTTTTGTACAAAAAATGTTGTACAACGAGTGATTATGGGACAGCTGATGGAGAACTATACCACAACACCTCGTTTCTATTCCGAATCTTCGGTTATGCTCGTTATTTCCCTCAGAAAGTGGACCAAAAATCTTTTTTGCTAGACAAAAGGCAAATGATGCTTTTTTGCCTACATGGGCAGATCCGTCTGATGCCGCTGCTAATTTCCCTTTAATAAACAACTTTTGAAGCTTTTCCATTTTCTTTACTGTGGTATATTTATGCTTATTCAATATTGCTTTGCATTTCGAATTTAGTATTCCTACTTTTTGTGTTGCCTGAACAGGTACCAATTGTATATTTTTTTGACTTTGTTTGTCTATCAATGGAAGCCGTGCTACACTTGGATTTAATATAAGCATTATTTCTCCATTTTGAATCACGTCAACTATTTTTCCACCTCTTAACAATAACTGTATCCTATCCTCGGATCTATTATATCTCACAATTTTACTTTCCCTTATCGATCGTTGCCTCCTAAAAAAAACCTTTCCATTCGATATATATTTACCTTTTTCATACATTTTCCATGTATGCAATTGATGACTTGCATATTTACTCTTTCCTAATTTATGACTTTCAGCGTATGGTACCAAGAAGGTATCAAAGTAAACTCTCCATATCTTCCACCATTCTTCTGGAACTTCTTTTTTTGGCCAATTCATTTTACTTCCTCGAAAATTTTTTCCATCTCCTATATGCTTAAGTGTGCTTTTGCCATCTATTGCCATTATGTCAGCTATTGTTATCAACCTCAAAAGTAATCTGCACGAGTTTAATTTGTGGAGTATTTTTTTATTCTTGATGGCGTTCGAGAAAAGGTCCATTATATGCTTGTCATTTTTTATACCTGTTTCGAAAGTACACATATGTGTCAGGTCCGGTTTTACATCTGCTTCCGTCCAATATTCCCACAAGTGCGTCACCCAAGTTGGAGTTATTAGTGTCTTCCACTGATGAAAATCTAATGTATAAAAGGGTTGATCAATTCCTATCTCTAATTGTGTGTACTCCATGCTTATTCTTAGTAATTTTCCAGTTTTGTCATTGAGTCTCAAATGCTTGATCAAAAATTTAGTTTTAATGGTACCCATCACATCATATAGATGTAATACATTGAGTCCTCCATATTTTTCCGATGCGCATACTAATTCTCTATTGAAATTTCTATGTATGTGATACCCATGACACAATACAGGAATGTATGTTTTCATAATTTCATCACAATCTTTCTTGGTCAGGCAACTTGCTGCTAATCTATACTCAAGTTGACGTAGTAACACAGAATCATATGCTAATAACTTCTCATGCCCTCTTAAAAAAGATGCTGCAACTCTTTGAACCCATGCTTCACATTTTTTTATCAGTTCTTTTTTTTGCTTTGTTTGATTCATCGTCGGGCTCACGTAACATCCTAGTGTCTTATGTTCTGCTGTTACTTCAAACCTGGGAACAATTTGAGGGATGGAATCATGTCCATTTCTTGTATTTATGATTCCTTCAATTTCTATGTTGCTCATCATTTCAGCTCTTCCATTTTTAAATTTAAATGTCACGTAATACCAAAGACACTTTTCTATAGCGTTTTTTCCTCCACTGGTATGTAAATACAGAGAGTGTTTCTGATTGTTCCACTTTGCCTGTTCTAAGATCGTTTTCTTTTTGCTTTTTCCTCTTTCATTTGTTCCTAATCCAGCATCATCTACGAAGTAATCTCCGAAGGTTTTTATTTCAATTGTACCATCAGGATTGGTGAATATCATTCCCTTGCATTGCATTTCCATCGCTTTCGATACTGTATTTAACGTTGCCATACAAGATTGGCCGCTCCATCCTATTCCTTGTCCTGCTCCATATTTTGGAGTATTCTTCGATTTTTTTATTTGATCTTGTGTTAATCCGTACCCTGTTCGAAAGTACAATCTTTGAGCATCAAGTGCTTTTATCATATATATTCCTGCTTCTGGTGGACTTCCTAATTTTTCATTTTCTAATGATATTAATTGTGGAATTAATCGATCAAAACAACTGCGTGCGTCTTTATCGATAAAAATTGCTTCTTCTGCAAGTTGATGCTGTATATTGTAGTATAACAACTTGTTTATCACTGCCGATTGAGCTTGTCTTCCTCGCCGACCTCCATATTGATCATTTGTTAATGTTTTCTTTTTTTCTACATAATGCATCAGATCACGAGCCCAATGTTGCTTTGCGATTCCATTTAATTCAGCTTCCACTATACAAATAGGTCTCAATCTATGAATTCTTGGTCGACCAACATCTTTTTCCAATTGTGTTATCGCAACTTTCTCATATCTTTGTAATACTATTTGCTGACTCATTGCTAAGCTCATAATATCGTATATTATTTTGAGCATTTTATCATTCGGCATCTCCAATAATGCTTTGTAGTGTCCCCAATGTCTCCCTGATGGAGATGAAGTTTTATTTTCTTTTGTTTTCATAATCATATTTTTGAATTGTCTAGTATTCCGCCCAAATAATGCATCATCAAGATTTGGTGGATGTATTATTTTTTATATTTTTGTATTTTTGTATTTATTTTCTTTTGTAAAAAAACAACCGTTCAAACCCATATTCTTTTCTCGTATAGACCCCACCTCATAACATCATGTGTCGTTTTATACTTTAGAGAGATACTTGATACCCGCTCTTAGATTTGAAAAATTATAGAGTTGTATAATCCAGGTTTATCAGAGAATGAATGACATCATGATAATCCGTGTATGTACGAATGATATGAATCTTATATCTTTTACTAAAGTCCTGAATATGTTCATTTAGATGTTAATTTGGATAAGCTCACTAATTAGTTTTGAATACTACTTTAGTTTTATCATTATCGATTACTGTGCAATTGCAGTTCTAAAACAGGTGAGAACCTTAATATTAATTTAGTTTATCATGACCCAGACTCTATATTGAGTTATGAATGTATTAATGGATCCAGGGACAACTTTCCGGATTCGAATATATTAAAAATTGATTGAATTACAATGAAAAAACAAACCCTGGAAAAACACGACCAGGTTGAAGTTCAAGATTGACACATTGTGCCCTCTGGGTCAATGCTGGGACGCCAGACAAGTGCTATCAAGCAATCGAAGCACGGATGAAGACAAAAAGGTTGATACGGCCTCTCATCATCTTAAATCTAACAATAAAATAATACTGAATATCAATATTCGTGTTAGACTTCATTTCATGATTGAATAACATATCTCATGATAACTGAACCATATGTTCATCGTATCTCACATTAAAATACACATTATGTGATCTTTGTTACTTACCTATAAAACAGTTAT
>Ga0209092_10003492_pt1 | contig 13617 bp, 9 predicted proteins | sample FraStrMetagenome_FD_187446 | JGI IMG/M metagenome (GOLD analysis project Ga0209092, IMG submission 187446) | Marine eukaryotic phytoplankton communities from Arctic Ocean - Fram Strait ARC3M Metagenome (SPAdes) (version 2) | ecosystem: Environmental > Aquatic > Marine > Oceanic | place: Fram...
TCAAGCATAGCGCTGCGCTCAAATGCTAAACATGGTAAAAGCAGGAAAAAATCGAAGGCAGGGAAAGCTACGAAGAGTAAGTACAAATTTCACAAAAGCTATTCATCCGAAATTCGTAAATATTTGACGAGTAATACATCTCTTCACATGTAGTTTTTCTCGCGTTGAAGCGTGTACCACGACGTATAATTTGGCCACAATCTTTATTCATACAAATTCCATCGTACGGTAACTCGAAGCGACATATTCCCTTCGTTTCATACTGATTATGTCCCTTGCTTCCGGCAAATTGGTTCTTTGACTTTTTTTTGTAAGCTCCGCTTTCGAAATACTCAGGAGGTAAGTAGTAGCCGTCCGCCTGTGTTGCAGCGAGCGAAGACATGATGATGGTAATGATATATGATATACGATTAGGAAGATGGAAGGATGGGCACTTGTACTTTTATGTGTGGTATAAGGAAAAAGAAGGGCAGCATGGCAGCGTACAGATACTACGTACAGCTTCTCTCTCTACAATCCTGAGGAAATAAATCATGCGAAGTTCCGAAAATCGAAAATTGTACGAACGTTACTCTGAAAGGCTAATTTCGATTCAATACATAAGAATACCGGTAATGAAACGGCCATGGCTACATCTCTACGTACTATAGCTCAAGAGCTCTCTCTAGCTTCAGCTCTCTCGAAAGAGTAGACCTCTGGAATGAAAGAAGTGTGGCATTCAAAAACTTCAAACGAAACTCTATCAAATAATAGCGAACGAGCAATGGACGATGGCACCAAAAGCAGCAGGCCAAAGTCGGATCTATGGTTCAGCCGTCAAAAGGCGAAGGCGGACGAGCAATGGTTCGAACAGTTCGAGAAATTAAAGTTATACAAGGACACTCATGGTGATTGTATGGTTCCAAATTCTTATACGGATGATTTTAGCTTGCGTGGTAAGCAATATAGGAGGAGGAGGAGGAGGATGATGATGCGGATTGTTCATGATTTGGAAGTTGTTGAGTGTGTTGTCGAATCCTCATTTTTTATGAAAATGTCTATGAGGAAGGTGTCGACGGTACCGTAGTGGCACGCCTCATTTTCGACTCAAAAGCGTTACTGAGATGGATGGATATTTCTTTTGAATGTGTCTTGCTAACATGTTTCGTTCGAGAACTAAATTGTGAACTCATATTCCGTTTCCTTTCAATTTTGAACTACGACATACAGATTGGGTAAAGAACCAAAGGTTTCAATATCGTGCTTTACGAGAGGGGGACCCGTCTCGGATGACGGAGGAGCGAATCAAACTTCTCGAACGTAAGTAGTGCAATTTTGAACTTACAATGCAATTGTTCTACTTCAGTTTGTTTTGAGAAAGTTATAGCAACTATGAGTAATCTCACGAGAGTTGCCATTATTACAGAGTTAGGTTTTCAATTTTGCGTCCCAGCGGCCCGCACGGGACCTAAGCCAAAGGGAGGTGAACCTCGTGCGCCGAAACCTATGCCCGAATTCATTGATATCGTGCGCAGCAAGGAGAGTAGGTGGAACGATCGGTACCAGGAACTCAAACGATTCAAGGAGAAGTTTGGACATTGTATTGTACCAACCAAATACAAGCCAAATCCGTCTCTTGGATGTTGGGTTAGTACCCAGCGTGTTCATTACAAGAGACTGAAGGTCGGTAGGCATACTGCTCTTACTCAGAGTAAAATCGAAAGATTAACTGAGATAGGCTTTATTTGGGATGCATCAGAAATTACGAAGGAAGAAAAGAACAATATACGAACTGTCACGACAAAGAAGAAGGTCGTGGGGAAGAGGAAGAAAGGGAAAGGGGATGAAGACGTAACGGCGCCCTCCAAACTTCCTTGGGTGGAAATGTTTAAAAAGTTACGGACGTACAAACAAGAATACGGCGATACGCTTGTCCCCTCAAGATTCAAAGATAAAGCACTTGCAAATTGGGTTGTTGCACAGCGTCGCAGTTTCAAAGCAAAGGGTGGTGCAAGACTGGCTCAGTCAAGAATTGACTTACTTGACGATATTGATTTTGTTTGGGATCCATCCAAGAGCAAGAAACGTAATATAGGCTTTAAACAGTCGAATGATGGTTTGGACGAAGATAATGACGATGAAGAATCAGAGGATGAGCCCCCCAGAAAGAAAACCACTACTTTAAGCTTTTAGGCACATATTGTTGGGCTCGAGTAATTTTTGTGTAGAATTGTTAACTAAAAGATGTAATTTATATGTATTTCTTTTATTTTGAAAAATATGCGTTTTCACAAAGATTTCCGTTCGTCATGATATTTTTTCCGTTACATATGGATGGCCAGCTTCTATGTTGAAACTCTGCTTCATCCTCTTGGTGTGAGAAGCATTTTTCACAAATTAACTTATTATATATTTTTTTAATGTATTTTGTCAAAAATATCGAACGTCATGGAGAGCACATCAATTTTGAGATATTTTTGAGAATATACCTTGTATATTTTGCGTCGTGAGATTCCATACTAGGTAGATATCGAGTATACTACGTATTATACCTTGTGTAGAGGTGAAGATGGTGAACATCCGTAATGTATAATTTGGGTCATGTATTTCCATTTTAGATATCGAGTATACTATGAAATAAAATCAAAGAATTTCCGCGAAATGAAATCAAATTATTTCCGGTCAATAGAAGTGAAGGAACATAACATGAAATCAACAGACATTCCTGACTCATCCTTTTTGTTTTTACGGGTTCAACCAGCTTAAGGAAACGACCATTTCTCCATCATAAATTTGTCCGTAGAAGAAGATCAGACCTACCTGGTATCCTGATGTAGATTTAATTCATTCTCTTCGCGAACATCGCAAATAATTGTCACCGGTGCTCATACAATTTTTTCAACAACCAGTATTTTAATTTTTACAACTACTCTTGTAAGATTGCATAATTTAGACCTCGTCCTCTTCATCATTTTGTTTAGTACCATACTTCCAAAATATTCTTCAGGATACTAAACATCCAGATTGTTTTGTGATCCTTCATATATGAAAGTATTCCTAGCACAGTCGCACTTCAGCGTGTAAATGAATAAGTGCGATTTTATACGAAAACCAGCTTTCTTTTCTCGATTTATCAATTGACTCGCATTTTCACAAATCAAGGGGTCAATTTATCTTATCTGGGCCAGGTAGATTTATCATAAATGGATCACTTTCTCGAACATCAATTATGAATTCAGTAAATAACATATCTTCACTGTCAATATTCAGATGTACGATAGTTACATTATCTTCTCGGGAAACTTCGAAATGTTTCTTGCCGACGTGTATAAATAATACACTTCTGTTTGGCATTATATTTGTAAAATCTTCTTGAAGGCCTTTATAAAATTCGTAAAAATGTTTGTGATTCTTGGCGTGAGAAAATATAACTAATGCAGACGCGTCCGCGGACATATTCATTTGATCGTTAGTAAATTTTTTTGCATCCAACAGTAAACTTTCTTTAATGATCTTATGCTCATCGCCAAAGTTCTTCTTATTAATTCCATCGACCAGGTGCAAGCCGATAAAGAGAACCTCTTTTTCAACAAAGGCAAAATTTTCTTTCCTGGATTCTTGTCTCCTAACAACCGGAATTTGATGTTCCCAGTTTTTTTCAAAGCCCACAAAACTACTTTTCCAATCCTCGAGTGCATCAAAAGGATCATCACATGTTGCCCAATCGTTTTTCCCAGGGGTTACATAGACTGGGATAGGTGACTCAATCATTATAGCGGCTACATCGGAATATACGCTTTCCACACATTCAGAGTTTTTGGCCTTCCGCATGTCGCCCATGTGAATAAAAAAGTCATTAGTGTCTTTATCTATACTTTTGAGTTCTTCTCGAAGGTTGTTATATCTTGATTCAGGCGTGTCAACAGTCGCAACAAACGAAATAATTGAGAAATTGTCTGTCGGTAATGATGATGGTGTTGATGATGGTGTTGTTGTGGGAGGAAGTGACGGTGCAATGAATGGGTTCAAGGACAACGTCTTTGATGGTGTAAGAAAGTGTGTGCTTAAGGATGGTGTAAATGTTGGATAGTTTTGCAATATTGGAGCAGATGTTGGATCCTCAGATGCCTCTATCTCTAAACTCTCCAAAGAAGGACTGAGAGTTGGGCCTAGAGAAGATGTTGACGAAGATTGACGTGTCGGTGCCGCGGAAATAATCGAGGGTAAAGTAGAGGGTAACGAAATCAAAACCGGAGCCATTGTTGGTTCTTCAGATGCATCTATCTCTAAACTCTCCAAAGAAGGACTAAGAGTTGGGTCTAGAGAAGATGCCGACGAAGGTAGACGTGTCGGTGTCGTGGAAATAATCGAGGGTAAAGTAGAGGGTAGCGAAATCAAAAGCGGAGCCGATGTTGGTTCCTTAGATGCCTCTATCTCTAAACTCTCCATAGAAGGACTGAGAGTTGGATCTTGAGAAGATGTCAGCGAAGGTTGAACCGTCGGTGTCGTGGTAATAATCGAGGGTAAAGGAGCCAACGTTGGTACCTTAGATGCATCTATCTCTAAACTATCCATAGAAGGGCTGAGAGTTGGATCTTGAGTAGATGTCAATGAAGGTTGACCCGTCGGTGCCATGGAAATAATTGACGGTAAGGTTGATGGTAATGAAATTAGAACCGGAGCCGATGTCGGTTCCTCAGATGCTTCTGTATCTAAACTCTCGTCCGCGACGGGATTCAGCGATCTATATGACGCTTGAACAGTTGGCGCATTCGTGGGTATGAATGATCGTAACTCAATTGCAGATGGTGGCTCTGACAAACTCTCGTTATAGTGATGATGATTATGCCCATCAGAATTGGGTGTATACATAATATCATCATTGGGTACTGCAGATGGCGCGTATGTCGGCCATGATGTCAAAGTAAACTCAGATGTCTCTCCCAATGAAGAACTCACTTCAGCTCCAGACGTTCTGTCGTTCCCCAGAATTATGAATGCAATACCTTGGATAGCAATGAAAACAACACAGCCCGCAAACAAACCTGATGCCAGTGCCATAACGACCCTTATCGGCTTCGGAGCGGAACTGTAGACACTTACTATCTTGGAAGTAATGCTAGGCATATTTAAGATATTAATGTTGATTATGAAACAGCGATGGAATCTGGAATACACCCCTAAAGAGAAACCTTGCACTACCTTTCCCTGATAATTGTGAGGGTCCAGGTCTGAACTATTTCAAAGTGAAAGAGGATGCTCGGACTTTTTGAAACATTTCCTTACTTTGCTGGCGATTAATAATATTCATTTAACAATCTCATTTAACTTCCAGGGAGCAGTCCTACCACGACTAACTATAAATTACGTGGTTAGACAGCACATAAACCTATGTAGACAATTATTGAGATCCACGAATAAAGAGTAAGCGAAGGATGATTCGTGTGTAGTTCGCCAGTTTCGTCGGTGTCACATGCATAAGCTAATTTCAAACATTTCGACTTTTTTCTTATCTGATTGCGCGTCACGCAGTAAAATTATTCCAAAGACGTACAACGTGCAACAAGCAACAAGCACTGTTAAAAAGTATGTGACGAAATATCTTGTGTGCAAGTACTCGTACCTTGTACTCGTACCTCGTACCTCGTACACACCAAAAGAAAAAGAAACAAGAACTCAAGATACTTGGATTGCACACAGAGAGTCCAATCATACATCTCTAAAATTAGAGCTATCAAACATATATAACGAGGCATCGATACTATATTACCAAAGCTGATTTTGGAAAACCATAACAACTAGACTATGAATAAGAAATCTTCCAACATACAAATCCTATACATCGGAGAAGGATCCAAGAACAACCCAGTGAACTCCCTCGGTGGGAAAGTACGTACGAGGCTCCTAAACCAATTAAAAGAAGCATGTGCCAATGAGAGCATCAAGGCCATCGTTATCACAGGTCGCGGACAACGGTTCTTTAGTGCCGGCGCGGATATTCGTGAATTCCAAAAGTCCAAGTCAGATATCGATGGAACTGAAGGTGACGTACCCAGTTTGGTGGATCTTTGTAACTTTATCGAGGCCTCACCAAAACCGATAGTCGCTGGAGTTCGTGGGTTTGCTTTGGGTGGTGGGATGGAGGTTTCCCTCGCGTGTGACTATCGGGTTTCGGATCGAAGTGCAAAGTTTGGATTGCCGGAGGTGAATATTGGTCTGATTCCGGGAGCTGGAGGAACACAGAGGTTACCACGCTTGACAAATGTGGAATTTGCACTGGATATGATATGTTCTGGCAGAATGGTGGGTTTAAAGGAAGGTTGTAACGTTGGTTTGATTGATGGTACCCCGAAGAGTAATGAAAATTTAATTGACTGCGCTATAAGGTGGGCAACGTGGGCTGCGCAATTTCCCAACATGTCGCACCGTAAACTGTTCAGCCAAAGAGTAAGTTCGGTGAAGAATCCGAATGCGTCCGGTGCGTTTTTAGCCGCTATTTGCGACGAAGCGGCAGGAAAGTTACCTGTCGTAAAAGCTGGGGGTGAGGCGAAACGAGCTGCAGTAAAAGCAATCCGCACAGCGTGCATTTCGAAGGACCTACGTGCTGGGTGCGTCGTAGAAGAAGACATATTTTTTGATCTTTTAATGAATAGCAGTCAAGGAAGAGCTAGAAGGCATGTCTTTTTTTCCGAAAGATCCTCACAACAACGCTCAGTCTATCAACAAAATTATTCTGCTCCAAAGGTCGTTGATGTTGGTAGGGAAGATGTAGGGGTTATTGGAGCTGGTACGATGGGAACAGGAATTGCGATCTCCTTTCTTCGTGCTGGATATCCACGAGTATACTTGCTCGACGTGAACGAAAAAGGACTAGCCAGAGGGACGTCAATTGTCACGAAAGCTATTCAAGGTGATGTGAGAAAGAGGCGTATGAAACCAGATGTTGCTCAAGAAATAATTCAACAGCGTCTGCGACCAACGCAATCGTACGATGACTTAAGTTCGTGTGGTATTGTTATCGAAGCAGTTTTTGAGAATATGAAGCTTAAGAAAACCGTTTTTTCAACTCTTGATAAGAAGGTCATCAAGAAAGATGCTCTTTTGTTGTCTAACACGTCAACTCTCGATGTTGATGCTATTGCGGAGACTTTGCCGCCGTCCAGGCGCCAGTATTGTCTTGGTATGCACTTCTTTAGGTAAGTTGAACGCTTTATTAATTCATTACCTTGTGCATTTAGACTTCATGATCTATTTCTTCGATAGTCCTGCCCACGTAATGAAACTCGTCGAAATAGTACGTAGCAAACACACAAGTGATCACACCGTAGCGCTGGTGAGAGCGCATAGTAAGAAAATCAAGAAGATAGGAGTTGTTGTAAATAATTGTGACGGTTTTGTTGGAAATCGAATGTTGCGCTCATATGCGACAGAATCAATGCTAGTACTTGAAGATGGAGGGTGTGATGTGGCTAGTATCGACAAAGCTATTAGGGATTTTGGTGTTGCTTTAGGCCCCTTTCAAATGGCTGATTTAGCCGGGAATGATATTTCATATTTGATCAAGAAGGAAAGAAGGAGTAGGAACCTTCTTTATGCACGCGAATCAAACCTCGGCGATGAGCTTGTTGAAAAATTCAATAGAGTTGGTCAGAAAGCGATGAAAGGTTGGTATAATTATGATGCTAGGTTAGGGCGTTTACCATTACCTTCAGAGGAAGTTTCGAAATTTGTGTCGGATTATCGTGTATCAAAGGGCGTAGTACCGTTGTCCCATGTACCTGATCATGTAATTGTCGAAAGAGTAATTTATCCCATGATAAACGAAGGTTTCAAGATTTTGGAAGAAAATATAGCCTATCATCCGAACGATATTGACATCATCTACATTTACGGGTATGGATGGCCTGCATGGCGGGGTGGGCCAATGTTTTTCGCCGATCAATCTGTTGGGTTACCGAAATTGTTATCGAAACTGGAAGAATTCTATCGTACGTATCCCGGAAGTGATTACTTTAAACCTAGTGCCTTGCTACACACTTGTGTTTCGAAAGGTGTAGGAGTTCAGGAGTACTATAACCAGAAAGCATCAATGAAGTCAAAACTGTAATAATTAAAATGAATCATATCCTATCATTTCGTTACGTGAAGGCCAAAAATTCTAGTCTGTTGAAATTTCCTCACGGCATGCATTGCGTCTTTCTTCAATCCATTTCTCCATCTTCTCCTTCAGTTCTAAGGCTGGAACTATGTCTTCGGCTTTCAATGGCTTTCTGTTGAAGGGATCAGTGTGATTATTCAACAAATGTTGCATTATCGTAGTCCGATCACATATAGTTCCACTCGAAGGAAGTAGCACTGGATCTTTCATGAAAGTGTACATCATTGGGTCCAAAAATTCTTCTGGAGCGCCTTCCATTAACTTTTCCTCATTAATTATGACATCTTTTACAGAATCTATGAAGTGCGGAAGGCTTGCAAGATTGTCCATAGATTCCCCCTGTAATAACGCCAACTTTTGACACGTTTTAACAGCCTGTACAACGAGTTTCCCATCTCGAATGTATCCCGATTTGGCACACTCGAGATGAAAAGTTTTTTCCGTTGAAAATAAAGCCATAATTTGACACACGTCCTTTAGCATTTCCTTTGGCCGAAACTCGTAGCTCTCCATATCATTCACTTTCAGCTCCAAACCTTTCGACCCAATCAGCTTATTGAGAACATGCATCAACAAAGCAACAAGCCTTGGGCACATGTCATCTAGCAGAAACAACTGCCGAATACTCGTATCGGAGTTCAAATAATTTAACATCTGCATAGTCTTGTTACACAAAGGGAGTTTGTATCTTACTTCTTCTTGAAACTCACTGTACTGACTCTCGATCGTTTCACGTCTTTCCTGTGGTAATGCGACCCATGCTGTTTGGTCCGACATTTGTTGTTGAATGCTACGTATACTTACAAGCTTCTCTATCACTGTGCTCATTAAATCATTCGTTTCGTTCATTATGCCGTTCGCAAATTTTATAAACGATTCCTTGTCACCAGTAATTTTAGAAAATGCAGGGCGATGCTCTGAAGAATTCCACAAATACTGTAGGATACTGCTTATTTTTGTGCGATATTTAACTTTTTCATAGTGACCGGTGTGCTCCACTTCACCGTACAACAAAAGCAGGGAGGGTGCGAGAGTCTCCTGTGCCGCAACGGAGGAAAGCAGATATGGCCTTCCATTGATATCACTCAAAGCGGTTATTGGTACGCGAGGATTGTTCTCGGGCAAGAAGACATCATGTAGAGCATTACCTGTATTCAAAAGGGAAAATTAGATATTTCCAAATAATTCGATTGTACCTGATTCAAGTGTCGTTACCGTACCGAGCGACGCTCGAATATTGTAGTTGCGAACGAGTTTAGAATATTCAGCAGAAAGTAAAGTTACGAGTAGGTCAAACATGCCACCTAGCTTTGTTGAGTTCTATAAAGAAACGACCAAAATGAAATACCTATGCAACAGCTTCTTCATTAACAAAAACACTTACCAACGATGTGGGTTCAGTTTTAGAGACAAACTTCAAACATTCGCATACGTCATTAACAAAGAATTCGGGCATGTATCCTACACCATTTAAACCAAGATCAATCAGAAATCTTGACATACACTCGTAATATGCCAAACTTTCTTCTAGTAGTGTCTGATCACACGCTGTGACCTCTTGAGCAAACTGTAGAGCAAGACCTCGATTGTACCTTGGATCATCCCTCCAAGACACGTTTTGTTGGCTGAGCATCCAGCCTTGATGTGAAACACGACGGAGATGATCCGAGTATCGTTGAATGGTAGGAAAAAGTCCCAGATGGAGGGCACGTGCAGCGTAAAAGAAGCAAGTAGGAATAAAGGTGTTTTGTGGCTCATACATACCCAAATCAGCAGGAGCTTCGCTATTTCCAAGGCGCGTAACTTCAGAATCATAAACTCCATTATGAGCTGTTTTGTGATATACAAAGCTAGGATCGATGAGCTTTCTTTTCTTCTCATTGCTCACAAATGGGCCGCAAAGTTTAAGCATTACATATGAAACATTTAGCAATGTTTGTCGACTACATACAACGGATCGATCTGGCATTGTTGCAGTTGCATTTGCATTGAGTAGCAAACAATCCGATATCCACGTGAGAACCGCAGTTCGAGGTTTACTACCTGCTGTTAGAAGAACTCTTACCAGTCTATGCATGGCATCGCGATGCGACTGGAGTTGTGTTCGAAGAGTTCGTATTGTTGTATCTACATCGTTTTTAGTCCGACGACCAGGATTCTTAAACTGATCTTCCACCTCGGTTCGATCTGCTGCTTGACCTAGGCGAAAACACAGCCCGAGCACCGTATCTTGCTCCATCGCAGGTCCACTTCGCTTCAAATGACCATTCGGAATCGCGTTCGCACCACCGAGCATCTGCATCATTCGATACATCTGCTCTTGTTGAGGGGTACGACGTGGTTCAATACGTACACTTGCTTCGGGTGTATTTGGTCGAGGAAGCAAGAAATCTGGGGAGGCAGCTATCGCTGCAGCTGCCTTCTTATTTCCGGCAAGCATCGCCAAGGCATGAATGAGTGAAGCACCATTACCAGTTGCCGTATGCAATGCAGATAGTTCTTTCTTCAAACATCGCACTACTGCCATAACTACGTCACTAAGCGCACCTTGTTCCTCCAATTCTGTACACAAAGAGGCATAAAAAGGAGTCGCATCTCCTTCTGATTGTACGCACAACTTTCCCAATTGCGCAGGAGCACCCACCATACAAGGAAACAAATCCTCATGTTGCAAACCACTTGCGGCATATCGTACCGCTTGTGTCCTCACTTCTGCCGCCAACTTCACTTTCCACTCGTCACTCGTACGTTGCGAGGCGCGTTTGAAACAGCCCGACAAATACGAAATCCCATCCTTGGCATGACGAAGAGGACTGGCCAATCGTGAAGCTATTGCTTCACCAATGGTATGTTCCAAATTTGCGGTATTAGTCGTGCTCGCAGAAAAAGTCACTTGAAGAAGCGATTGAAGGTAGCTTAACTTCTTAAGTTCAAATCTGTTGACACTTTTAGTACTATTAGCTGTTTTAGCAGCTGGAGGAGCCTTACTCACATTGGAAGGAGTAGACATCGACTTATTCGATGCAGAAACAACGGTAGCAGCGGGACGTTTTTTCACCGAAACCACTTCTTTTTTCACCGAAGGAACTGCAGCAGCAGCCGCTGCAGTGGAAGAAGCCCCCATAGGAGATTCCACCTCCTTCTTCACATCCACCTCCATCCTAACATCACTCTCCACCTTATTATCACTATCATCACTATTCTTACAATCCACCCCCGTCTGCTCCTCGTCCACATCCATCTCAGCACCATCATGATTTGGATTCCCTTGACTTTGGTCCTTCATCGTGGAAGGTTCTGTCATACGAGCTAAACGACGACGTCTCATTTCCTCGGGAGACAGCGCCTCCGTGGGCGTCGTCGTTGTCGTCGTTGTGGTTGCCTGCTGTGCTTCGTCGTCTCCACTACCACTCAAACCTCCCAATGCCCAATTTGCAATGCCTTGTAATCCACTCATGTTCCTTTGTGTGTTTGTTTTAGTTTGTGTTGTGGTTGTTTTAGATGATGATGATGATGATGATGATTGTGATGATTGTGATATGGCTCGTAGTTGAGTTGAGTTGAGTTGAGTTGAGTTGAGTTGAGTTGAGTTGAGTTGAGTTGAGTTGAGTTGAGTTGAGTTCTTTTGAAAATGTATTGGCGCCGATGCTATGGCTATGCACCCCGATTACCAGAATAGGATAGGCAAGAGAGAAAGGATTGTCCAAGAGCGCAAGGGCATGGAAGTTCGTATAGGATCCAAAAATAGACGAATTCTTTGGATCCTACCCATGTGCATGTGCATGTGAGTGTTCGTCGAATGTGCGTGTAAACAGTGTGTATGAGTAGCTGTAGCAGTATGCAGTACATGTATATAAAACCCTCCCGTCTCCCTCATTCACAACTCACAACTCACAACTCACAACGTGTGATGTCATGATATGTCATACGTGAAGTTGGATGCAACCCAAGACAGACCAAAATATGTGACACACGTGACACGAGAGAAAAAAGATTCACTCGACACTCGATACTCGATACACAGTGAGAAGCGAGAGAGAGTGAGATACAAAAAGAGAGAGGGAGAGAACAGTTGAATTACCTGGTACACCAGTGTTTGTGCACATTACAAAGATACATAAATCACTTCTTCGTGAACGATAGAAAGAGAAGGAAAGGAGGGCAAACATTGCGATTCGATATATATTTCGAGTTCGGTTAAGGTACCTACAACGTCAATAGTATTCCTAGCCTGATCGTATCCGTTGTAAGTCGAAAGAAAGATGTCCAATCCAACATCGCCACGTTCTCCGATTTCGGTCCCACGTACACCGCCGATCAATGGCTCAACTAGATATATGAATCTTCGTCCCCGAGGAATATTTGGCACTGGTGAAGAGAGGAGTTCTCAGTATTCTCCAGATGGAATCCCGTTGCGTACCACTAGTAATCAGCATGCTATTCGTTCCTTCAAATATCTAAATGGAATTGATTTGAGTGACAAATGCCGACGGGAAAAGGAAGAGAAGGAGAAGAGTATGACAGCAGAGGAGCTGAGAATAGTGATAAGGAAAGAACGTGCTCTCTCAATGAGATTGGCGACAGATCTTATAGCACTCCGCGATGTAGCAGAGGCTTCGGCAATAGAGGCAGAAGCGGATGAGGAATGTCGTATAAATCATTTGATGAGACGGCTCACGACTTTACAAATTGAGAAGGGTAGAATAATTAACGAACTTGAGCGCGAGGAGGAACTTTTGACAAATAATCTGATGAGAAGACTGGAAAGCGTTCAGCGCGAGAAAGTTGCTCTAGAAGAACAGATCTATGCCTCTGCACGAGAAACAAGGCTTGGATCAAATACACCCGGAAGCAGTGAAAATGTTAGAACCAGCGGATCCGGTTCTATCCAAATTTGACTTTATGATTGAAAATCTCCAAAACGAGTAATTTCAGGACAAACTAAATTAACACTTTTGCCCATGAAAAAGTAAAAAGTTTAGGCTATCAATCCATGAATTGATAAAATAATCGATTTCGACAATCTAAGTCCTTGGCTTGTCCGCATCTGGTATGTTGTATGTTTTGAGCGTTGTGAAGAATATAAATCATCAACACTATTTTCTTTCACATTCCCTTGTATGAAGATACCTGGCTTTGTTTTGCAATACGCTTTGTAATGATGATTAGATTCGCCCATCCATATTCTCGCAATGTATATAATATCTTTTAGTCCATTCTTAGATCAAATCAAGAGTTTGCACAATAATATGATTCCCTCGTGTTACCTTCTATCTGCATTAGTCCAACAAAAAGCGAAAACCAAACTGCATCTCACATCTCTTCCGCGAGACATATTATGTTGTCTGCCGTAAATAATTTTTTTTTAAAATTGTATGCTTTTATTTTATTAACTTCTACTCTTGTACCAGGTATAAATTACTTTGTAGTTACAACTCATCCTCTTCATCAGTTACAGGTTCGGAAGAGGAGTAGTAGCA
>Ga0209092_10003493_pt1 | contig 13616 bp, 9 predicted proteins | sample FraStrMetagenome_FD_187446 | JGI IMG/M metagenome (GOLD analysis project Ga0209092, IMG submission 187446) | Marine eukaryotic phytoplankton communities from Arctic Ocean - Fram Strait ARC3M Metagenome (SPAdes) (version 2) | ecosystem: Environmental > Aquatic > Marine > Oceanic | place: Fram...
GAAATGACATTAATTATGAAATTTTTTTTTTTGGTTGCGATGGGGGATTGAGGCGATCTTTTTTTGGAACAAATTTTCTTTGGTTGGGATGGGAGATTAAGGCAATCTTTTTTTGGGACGAGCGGCTTACGATATTGACATACACAAGAGAGTTTTTACCCGGGACGAACGGTTTTCTATCGAAAGTTTTTTTTTCTTTTTTTAACACGAGGACGGAGCTTCAAGGAGGGAAATCTCAGCAATATGATGACTCTTGTTGACTTTTTTTATTTTTTTTTTATGAATTTCACTTTGCTATGATACTTTCGGAGTGTCGGAGTACGCGGGGTAAGTATTTAGGGGAAATCGAAAAGGAATAATTACTTTTAGCAAGAATTAGTGGGCAACAAGATGGCGTCAACTTTGGAAAAGAGAAGATCGAGTGCATTTCGTTGGAGTAAGGAAATTTGTTGTAAATTGGTATGTCTATCATGATTATATTTTTCGTATATATCATTTAAGAGGAATACTAGACCGTTAACTAGTGAGTGTGCGTGCACATTACACCAAGAACACCTCTACGCGTGCGTGGAGTTTAGTAGGAATCTCATCTAAGATATCGGGTCGAAAGTAGTTCTGCCTACAGTGTATTGTTCGATTAGACCTTGTAAAATAAAATCATACCACAACAACAACATACATTGGGGACCAACAAGCTCAGTAATTTTAGAATTTTTTTTCCACGAGATACAAGACTCACTGAAGTGACGTAATTCACATTCTCTTCTGTAAAAATAAAGTATCATACAGTAGCTCTCGTATAGGTATACATTTTTCAACGCCAGTATTTATTTTCAACGAAAGATGAAGAATGTGGCACATGACATCATCTTGGACAATTCCAAGTCAACATAAACGCATCATCTCGTTTCATCTATATCTATCAAAATTGTACAGAGAATCTTGAGATTGAGGTCGAGTATCAAGGTTATAAGCTAATTTTGTCTTCGAAAAATAGGACATCAGTCATAACCAAAACTTTGTTGAGAAGTATGAGTTTATCACCAATGCCAATGAACATGCAGATGTCTCAAATGAGGATCAACAAAGCAGACACCTCTTCTTCGTCAAGTTTAGAGACTTCATGCGATCCAGAAGAATTAGGTTCACGATGCCCATCAATAATTCTCATACCGTCTACTAATATTGAAACAGACTCTAAATTATTTTTGAAAATGCTGCCGCATAACTTCTACCATGAATCACCGCAAAATGGAAATAGAGAAAGCAATAAAAATGCTCAAGTCCTCAGGAGCCGTACCTCCGAAGAAGAAGTCATTATATTTCTAAAAAAACAAAATGAAACAATCGATTTCGTACCAGCCGCAACTACTTCTTCCATTCCTGATGCCACTCTAGTTGTGAGCAAGGCTGATCTTGAAGCTATGGTTCATATTGGAGCTCAATTATCAAATGTATCTATGAAATTACAATCAACTGTGATGGGGATAAGTTCTGTTCTCGTAAATTTTCCGGGGGATGCTTCTGTGCTTTGCATTTCTAAGTCAATTGGTTCATCATCCTCTTTAGTGCATCATTTCTTGATGGATGTTCTACCATCGACTCAAAATTACCTTCGATTTCATACTAATGAATCAACAAGGAGTCTTGATACAGAGCAAAGCTTCAACAGTGACTTAGATAGTAAGGAACGCAGGCCTCCATCTTTTTCCTCTCTTTCTGTCAAAGTTTTGCAACAAAGGAACAATGTTGAATCTTTTGTTCCAATGATACCTAACTCCACCCGTGGGCATGATGTAGAAACCGATTTGATGACAGGAAAATTAATGTTCATTCTCCGACCAGAAAATCCTGATGATGACGTTCATCATTATGAAAATATTTTTAAAGGGAAGAGAAGAAGGGTAAGGCATTGTAGATATAATGGAGAAACGATGGCATATATCTATTTTAGCTCATGTTTGATTTCTTCTTTGTTTTTAGTTTGAGGTTCAATTCCAATTTCAACTAAAACGACTTCCATTAGGAATCTTATTTTGTGGTGGTGAAAAGCCAGGCCATTTGAAATTAGGACTTGTTGCAAAAGGGTAAGTACAATCTTTTGAGCTGTCGTATAACAAACACTCTTGAATTATATATATTCTTATCTACTTGATCTTCGATCATCCAACAGAGTATCGAATTTAATTCTTAATGTATTGAGTAAGATGACCCGTCATATGCATTATTCATTTGGTTCCAAAGATGGTACTGAGGATAGTCGAATAGTTTTTCCATTATGGACATTTGTAGATAGACTTGTTATCACAAAACCTGGTGATGAACCTCCAGAACTTGGCAAATTAATTCACGAATCTTCTCAATCTGTTAAAGCGAGAAAAGCTTCAAATAATACTGGGGAGTGGAATTTGAATAATATTTACACATTTTCATTCAACTCATCAAATATAGACTTTCCAACTTGGAATGTCGTCAATGTACCTTTGGTTCCTGATACAGATCTTCACATGTTTTGGGGAGATTCGCCATTAAATATTGTCATATATGACGTACCAAATCAATCCAAAGAATCGAAGCATGTCAAGTCAGAATTAGCTTATGGTGTAAATTTCCAGGTGAGGTTTCGATGTGCTTTATACTTGCTTTCAACGTATGCATTCATTTAACAATACTTTTGGTTTAGGTCAAATATGTTAATAATGAGTCAAATGAGGATGAAAATATGTTTGGACTCGAAGACAGGATTCTGCACGAAGATATGCATACCTCAACACATCATCGAATACGTAGTATTGACTTTGGCCTTGATGAATCAGAAGATTTGAGTGAGTTTTTTGATGCTTTTGAGACTGAGCCTCTCATGGATACAAGCACAGAGCAACAGGATTCGATGAAGTCGAACCGTTTATTGGTCTCAGCATGTGTAGAAATTTTTCAGCAAAGAGACAAAAAGTACGAAACGCTGTATTCATTTGCGATGGAAAACTCAGTAGTTTTTCGCACTTATAGCGAATTTACAAGGTACTTTCAACTAAAGGATAAGCGTTCTTTCAGCGATTATACAAAAAACACGCGACTTTCTACAATTGAAAGACAGAGACGTTTCATGAATTCCTATATTGATGCATTACTCCAAAATAGAACTAGAAAAAAGATTGCTGACCTCGACTCATTTTTACAAAGTAGCTCAAACCTTGAAGTCAATTTTCTAAACAAAAAATCTTTTCCAAATTCCCTAATGAACGCCAATCTTAAATTATACACACTAATTGCACGAGCTCGGAGTGAATATCACTGGGTTGAGGAATGGGCTGTATTGACATCTCATCATCTATCTTTTTTTCATCCAGATCAAAGGAAAGCCCAATATTCAATCCCTCTTTTAGAGATCAAAGATGTTCGCAAAGCAGAAGATTATGAAGCACCATGCTTTCCAAATTTTTATTTTTTGATAGTGGAAACATTGGGTCGGACCACATATTTAATAATGAAAAGTGAAAATTTAGTTGAGAAATGGATGGAATTTGTCAATATTGGTATCCAATACAACCTGAACAATAATGTATCTAATCGCTTCTTGCATGACACGTCTGAAGAATATCTTCATAAAAGTTCGATGTGGAAGTGCAAAAACAGACGTATTCTTAATTGTAGGAAGTTCGTTTTTGATCCGTTGGAAAGGAATGTTGCTGCAACAAAGTCTCCTTGTGAACAAATTGAAGAAATTTTAGAGAAAATTCCAAAAATGAAAGATGACTCAGATGAGGAAATGATGCGTTTTCTTGACTCTGTTTCTAATTTGAAACAAGTCGATGTATCTACCTTGGATGAAGAAGATCGCACAGTCTTTTGTCTCAATTTGTACCACGTCATGATCATGCACGCCATGATAGTTTTATCACCGCCAAGTTCTAGTTTCAAGTTTTCTTCATTTTTCAATACAGTCGCATATCAATGCTCCGATGACATATTTTCCATAGCAGAATTAGAGCATTGTATCATACGTAACAATATGAATGCACCTTCCCACTTTATATCAAAGTTTTTCATTCCTAAATCAACATATTCATTCCCATTGAAAAAGATTGATTACAGACTCAACTTTGCAATGAATTGTGGATCTAAAAGTCTTCCTCAGCACATTATTATTTTCAAACGATCTACTCTAAATGAACAATTGGATTTCGCAATGAGATTTTTTCTTGAAGAAACGATTGAAGTTCGAGTTAAAAAGAGTTTGGAACTTGTCCTCGAAATACCAAAGTTGTGCGACTGGTATATGGAAGATTTTGGATGTAAGAAGACAACAGATTTAGTGCAAGTTTTACGTCCTTTTTTGAGAGAGGACCTACAGCAAATTCTAGATGAAACTGGGCAATTGGGTAGCAGAGAGCTTCTCATTCGTTTTTCACCTTTTTCATATGTTTGTCAAGAACTTGCCCTCCATTATGAGGCTTAAATCTTGTTTTAATAAAATATTCATCCTTAAACAGAATGGAATCATCAATTGATTAAATACATTTAGAAATGTTAATGAAAAACTCAATATGATGGATTGATTAATCAAGAATACTCTTCGAAAGAGAGATATTATGAAACACGCATCTAGGGGTTGGAATTCAACTGAAAATTGTTTTCATTCGTGCTTTTAATATTTCTACATCGTTTTGTTGCTACGTTTGTTTCTTCTTAATTGTTGCTGGTAAAAATGTTGAAATAAGGCCCCGTTCATGGTTTTGTTTTTATTCCATTTCAGAAAATGAATGAATAAACGTTATATTTTGAGGAACCAGTGCTTGATTTTAACGGGACACAGATTACGCCATCAAATATCAATCATCCATCTTCTCCAGATTCGTTTCATCTCTCATTTTCCATTTCCCAACAACAAAAATCAAAATCGTCGTTCACAACTGCGAATCAATCCAACCATAAGAAATAAGGAAAAGAGGACAACTCGCATTGGAATAATTTACAACCTTTCCTATTGAAATTCAAACTGAAACCTATGAAGATCAACATTACTTTGCCTTTCATATTGACATTTAGTAGACACAAATTACTTTCATACTCTTTCGTACCGATTAGCCGTAAACCAGATGTTGATGATTTTAGAAACAAGTTTGCACTTCAACAGCACCATAGGAAAAACGGTTCGTCACGATGCTCGTCTGAAAAAGGATCAGTACAACAAGAGCCATTTGTAAATCAAAATACAGAATATGATAATTCAAAATTAGAAACCAAACAACTCTTAGAGTCAGAATGGTCTGTTCCAGTTTGCTCCTCTCAAAATATAACCAAAATTGCTAAAACTCTACCTGGGAGACTGCTTTGTGCTTCACAAGTGGCTTATCAAAAATCTTTTCAAGATGAAAGTGCTGAAACTACCCCCAATTACTTCCGAGCCGTTCAGTATAAACAGGCAACAAATGCGACTAAAGTCACAAACTCAGTTAATTCAGTTTTTATAGGCACCAATATTGACGGCATAATAGTAGCCTTCCGGGGAACTGTTTTCAACAGCCCGCTTGACTGGCTTCAAAATGCTGCACTTGTACTACGAACGGCATATACTAAAATTACACTACTTGACAATCATGAAGATACTATTGATAATAATGAAAAAGAAAAGAAAAAGAAACTAGTTATGACGTTAAAACTTCCAGGAAAAGTGCACCTTGGATTTTTGACAGCAGTTCGATCGTTGTGGAAGCCAATGATTGATGAAATTCAAAAACGAATGGATGAAGGAAATGTAAATTCTGAACCCAAACTTTATTTTTGTGGTCACTCTAAAGGAGGTGCAATGGCTTCCCTAGCAGCATACCTTTTCAATTTAGATCCTTCATTACCTAACATTACTGCTGTGTATACATTTGCCTCAGCTAAAGTTGGAAATTCAGAATTCAGGGATGCTTTTAATCATGAAGTGAATCAAACATCATATGAAAGCTATTTAGATATAGTTCCGTTCTTGCCTCCATCTAAAAGTACAATGGGAGCATATAGTGACAAGATGACAGATATGGTCAATGGGTAAGTCATTCAAAAGTCATCGCGTTGTAAGATTCAAAGTGAAACTCTGCTCTGGTTCCAATCATTCATAATTTTCTCTTTCACTTTGATCATTTATTGAAGAATGGTATGGTCCCATACAGACAGCAAGTTCCAAAAACAACGAATTAAGAATTATTCATGGGATTATCAGCCAGTAGGGGAAAGAATTTATATTGATGAAAATGCTCAAATAAATACCAATGTCACTAGAGAACTAGATGATAAAAGAATTAGAGATTTAGAAGAGAAGTCCTTATTGCGAATTCGACGATTTGCAGCAGCGCATTGTGCTGGCTGTCCATCCGTAGAAGACCAAAAATCAGGCAGTGGCAGTGGAACCTGTAACGGATATTTTTTCAAAGCTCTTGCTAATGAGGTTTGTGAGGCATGATGTGATTTTTCTTATCAGATTTATACTTAATTTTTTATCGAATAAGTAACATAAAGGCTTATGAATTCTATAATTGTGTTTTACTGGAAATTCTAAGATCAAAATTTCAAATTAAGGCATATTAAAAGAGATCATTTTATACGAGAGAAAAAGATTTTCTAGTGCACATTAATGAAAGTAGAAAGTGAACGGCAATGTAATACCCAAAACATATGAAAGACATAATGCTATCCATTGGAGAATCGACTTCTTGTCCTTCTCTTTCTGAACAAATTTCAAAACTCTTCAAAATTGACAATGAACTATGTGTTTCACAAGAAAATAATTCCTTACACGAAAAATGTGTGCAAGTTCTAGCTACAAATTTTACGACTAGACCCTTTCTGCTTTCCAAGCTAATACCTGAAACGGCAAACAAATTGACATCGAAGCTCCCATACGAACTTGATTTTCAAATTGCTGTACAATATATTGAGAGCGAAAATTTTTGGAAAAAGAGGTACATTCAAGAGTATGGTGAGGGAAATTTTCGTATTGAGGAACATGGTTTAACGTGGAAACGCCTTTGTGTGGAAAGACACATTCAAGCCCTATTGGAGCACTTTGACCCGAAACTTGATGATCTCGAGGCTTTGCTATCAACAGTGAGTTGAATTTGTTTTCAAATATTTATTCCATACCTAAATGCTAAATTCAAGTTGAATGGTAATTTGCCATACACTCATGTTGCTCGTAGGTTATTTCTGCTCAAGACTTTGTGTTTACTTTAAGATTCCGTCAACTTCCATCACACATGATGTTAAATAAAGTTTGCGATTTACTAACGAATTTGACTAAGCTTGAGATTCAATATGGTGCAATAGACCTGAGTATGAACTATGAATCTAAGTTTTTTGGGATGAGGTTGGAAGATACGGATGGTCTTGGAAAGGCTATTTCAAATATGTGGTGTTTGACATCTCTTGTTTTAAGTGGTAATAGAATAAACGATGATATTCTTCGTGAGCTTGTGAAAACAATGAGAAGTAATTACCTCAATACACTCATTAATCTTGACCTAAGTCACAACAAAATTACAACGAATGGATTTCGATTTTTGGCAAACAAAGTTCTGGATGCTGATTCTGTCTTATGCTACTTGAATGTTGCTGACAATAGAATTCATGCAGAGGGAGGGAGATGCTTAGGACGACTACTCCGTTTCAACAAATCTCTAACTCATTTAAATATCAAACTAAATAGGCTTGAAGATGTCGGAGGAAGAATGATTTTAGATGGGTTGAATGAAAACTTTTCTTTGAAGGCGCTAGATATTTCTTCGAATGGTCTCGGATCGGAATCAATGAAAGTTCTTGTATCTGTTCTCTTAAATTCTAAACCACAGGGAGGTTTGTCCTTTCTGGATGTATCATCAAATTTTTTTGATCGCGTTGACGTATCCACATTACAAATGGCCTTAAAGCGAAATAAGGCTATTCAATCATTAGATGTTAGAATGAACTCATCATCAGACATCTCTAAACAAGACGAAGAAATTGATGAAAAAATTATGGGTATATGCGTCCGAAATGAATTTACGACAGGGCATTCTACCGAATAAATTGAAAATAAGTAAACTATTGTATTCGTAGGCATTTCTTTGAAACGCTATTTTGGTATAATTAAAAGATGTTTTTAGACTGCATGTATTTAATGAAAAATATTGACTGCTATTTGTGCTTAAAGATTATTGATGGTTCATCCAAAAGTGGGAGAAAATGGCCATTACTACTAGTGGTGTTCTCCAAGGTTTCGAACCATGACGATAAAGATAATGCATTGAGCATTTGAATTTGCAGAAATTGCTCCATTAATTTACATTCAATGATATTTGTGAATGTGAACATCCTATTAATTCAAATTTCTCCAATTTATTTCAGATTTTTGTTGCTTTGTGGTCGTTGAAACTCAGATGAAAAAATTGTGGAACTATCACAATATTTTATTTTGTCCACTTTACAGCAGTTACAACTATCTCTCTGAAAATTGCAAACTGGTTTATTCCTTGGCCCCTTTTACATCTAGACTAATTCTGTAGGTATAGCTATAAATATATTATTTTATGCGAATAATAAACAGGGTGGTCGTGAAGGATACTAGAATGCTTTTTTTATGGAGAAGAAAGACCGCACAGACAAGCTTATGCTCATCACGGAAACTTCAAGAAATTTCCAAGGAAATATTAATTTGAAATAAAGATGGTGGCATTAAAATATGGGACGCTCATTTGAGAAAAGCGTCCTATAGAACACATTGCGCACGTCTTTTGGCCGAAATTCCATGATGTTTTTGGTATGGCGATTGTGAATTTGGTGGCTTTCGCTTTCGACTTCTTTCGAAAGGTCTTTTGCCATACACATAACTTGCACTTCTTTTATTTCTGTTTGGGGGTTTTGAATCTTCCTGATCTTTAGAAATGCTTGTCTTTGTTGACGCAATAAAGTCCTTGAGGAACATCAATAGATCATTTTGAGAATAAAAGCAATCAGATAACTCGTCATGTTGGTATCTTGGAATTTCGGAAACCTTTGTCACAATTTCTGGGACAAACTTGACACACCGGATGCAGGGAATAAGATATATATCTGACACAGCTTGTGGCGCAAAAGTAACTCTTCTTTTTCGAAGCTTATTTGTTTGCATATTGTGTGGATTTTGAAAAGGTGTTGCTTGACACTGACGAAGGGGAGACTGCTTTTGTGAGTTTTGATTATACAAGGTAAATAGAGAATTATCGTTTAAAGAGGAAGGGGCCATTTCGTGTTTTTGAATTGCTTGTTCAAAATTCTATAAGTTTGAGTGCGTGAAGTTCTTTTCAAAATAGAGCCTCCAAAGGCTGCAATAGCCTTTTTTAATCTATGGTACTTCAATTACATAGCAAAAAGTGTACGTTTCATAGTAAAAAAGGTTTTAGAAGTTTGTATGTACGATTAGATCTTTTGTGTAAACGTGAAAGCTTTCCATACATCATATTGAACTAAACACTTATTTATACTGCAATTTATTTTGCATTCACATTTATACATACTAGATCCTTTTCTTAGGCCTTTGCGGATAACATCAGAAACCGCATCATGTACATAAAGCAACTTCTTGATTTTATTTATGCATTCCAAGAAAAGAACTTGTGCAAATTGAATATGAAGTAAAGAAGAGTCAGCCTGACGTGTACTGTACGAAAAACATCGATTTTCTGTACTTTACTCACGACTTCTATACGATATAACCAGAGAAATAATCTCTCCTTCTACAATTACGTACTATTTTAAAAGGTATATGCAACATTTTCTTCGTTTTAGAAAGTTGGAATGGGAGTCATAACAAACGTTTTGAAAGGCCATAACTTAAAGTTTAAGTTTTAATTCAAAAAATCATTTTTATCTGTTAAAAAAAGTCCAAATACAATAGCCTATTTTAATAGAACTTTTGTACTTTGCTGTGATTATATGTATCTTCTATTTGGTAGAGTAAGTTTTGTATTTCTGAGTTCTTGCACATGTGATTAATTTAATTATGTCTATTGCATTAGAGCTTCGTTTAGGTAAAGTAGTTCGATCGTCATGGAAAAGGTTTCAATAAGGAGGTATTTTGTGAATCAACTTAACTGTCTGGATTGATCAGATTCTTCATGGTTTAAAAAAAACTGAAATATTTATTCTTTGTTGTTAGGCAATTTTATTTCCTTTAAAAAACTAGATAAGTTTATCTGCTTATCGTTTAATACTGCTGTTGCTCTTGACGCATCTCTAATTTTAATTTTAATGAAAAGTTATGAATAATTAAAATTATGAACGTGCCTAAATACTAATTTCAAACTGCCTTTTCTCGACCATCAGTCCGTGTTTTAAGCAGAAACTAAAGATTGAGGAACTCATCATTGACTATTCAACGATGCCTCGGTGGACTGGTTTAAACTTCTATTGCAAGATTTTTCGAATATTTGACTACTAACTAGAGCCCAAGAGAAGTCCATTAAAACTGCGCAACGGTGGAAATGTACGCACCTAATCTTTCTCCCAATCCCAATCTAAAACAAATAAATAAATGCATACATTGAATCATCACCAATTTCGATTTTCCTACGTACGTTTGTTTGTTTGTTTGTTTCTGAAATGTTCGCTGTCTCGAGAATATGTAGTCCAAAGTCCATATTGAACGCTTTAGATAGGACCACCACAGCAGAGCTCTAGAGAGAGAGAGAGTGTGTGTGTGTGTGTGTATTTGTTGTTAGGCCATTTATATTTCTACGATTCGAAATATTTTTCGAAAGTATCGGAGCTCGTATGACCACTAATACTTCTTAGTTTCGAAATTAATCATTCTGCTGATTTCCCGAGTCATAAAGTCATTTTAATTTTGAGTTAACCTCAAAGATTAGTAAAAAACCTAATTTCAAATCAAATTGGGAAAAGACAAGAGATCCAACCAGAAACCTGGAGTTCGTGCGGCAGATGTGTGTCGAATGATAAGAGTATATCATTACCGAATTGCAATTGTTTCAAAATGGTTGTATTATTGCTAGCTTATTCACACAAAAAATCCAGAATATTGCAGTCTCTGTTCAGGGGTGTTGATTAATAAAAGTATTGTTTGAGGTTGAACTGAAGACATAAAAGTAAACTGAATTGGAACAGCAGTATTCAATCGAAATCAGTAAATGTTAAAATGAAAATATACACGGTTCAAATCTGACGTCATTTGGATGACTGTCATTATTGGAATCTCATAAGACATAAAACATTATTTCTCGTCACTATGGGGGTTTCTGCTAAGTTTGATTGAGATCAAACAAATTCATTTCTCTTATATGATGCTAACATAAGGTATTTTTGCCGTGGATCCCTGCCTAATTGTACGTAGGTTGTTGTATATGGTATATTTATAGTGGTGTAAATGGCATTGCTCTGAGACAGACCCCCAACCTTCACTTTTCCGCGTGGAAATTTCCTGACCAATCCCGAAGGAGAGGGGTTATGTTATATGTTATAAATGCTATATTTAACGTGTTATATCTAAATCGCGCTAAGACGTAGTAAGAATCTCCACACTCCACCAAGACAAGAATTCCGACCGAACTCGCGTTCGGGTCCGCTAAGGGCGCAGTGCCAGTGTGGACGCGGAATTCCCTTTTACATCAAGTTAGTACGTACTTCTATTTACGGTCATAGAACGAAGAACACACAATACGATACAATATATCATATACAACCCCTCTCGAATCTTGTTTGCTGTCGTTATAAATTTATCGTGATCACACTTGGATTTTGTTGCATTGGCTGATTTGAACGAATGAGTGATGATCCTACATGTTGTTTTTTGGCTGTCTTGGACCTTAAGTTTTTTGTTGAATTTTGCTTCAGTTGTTGGCTCTGAAGACAGCTTGTTTTCCTCCAGCATGTTCATCATTGAACGGTATGGTATGCCATTTGTGGCTGCATGTAGTAGAGTGGATTGTAACGGTTTTAAATTTGAATTTCTGTTGTTGTTGCCAATTGAAGATAGTATATCTGCGCTATGCTTCATCGAAGTTGAGAAACGGGAGCACCTTAGGCAGTGGTTTTTGGATGGATCAATTCTGTTTGATTCAAAATTTTGATCTAAACACCATCGTTTGTTCTTTTTGTTGCAGGTGATTCCTTTGCATAATATCTTTGTAGAATGAATGACGAGATTGTTCGTCGTTATTGTGCTCTCTGTGTTGATCCTTTCCGCCACTTGAGAAGAGATTTGTGCTATTTTCCGCTTCCTGCTCATTTCCTCTCGATAAATTGGGTCCCTGTAAGTACCTTTAGCCATATTATATTTCTTCCTATATGCCTTTTCTTTTTCCTTGCTGATGGATCCTATAATCCTATGGATACCTATTGCTTTTGCCATTATTATATCTTGAATCTCCTTCCATGTTGTCAAACATTCTTTGGAAAACGCTTTGCATGACGTAACATCTGGAGTGTGATTGAGGAATTGAGAGTGCCTGCAACTTGATTTGAATATACAGTCTATTGATTTGGGAGTTAATCCTAGCCAGAAGACATCGAGTATTTTCAAGTCCTCATCTTTTGCATTCAGAGCCGAAGATTGTGGTAGGATGCCAATAGCTTCAGAAAAAAAGGGCCTGTGACTGAGAAACCTTCTTGCAAGTTTGTTATTTCATATTTCCTCAATAGATCCTCAATCTTAATATAAGTAAATCTATCCTTAATCGCCTTGTTTGATTTCTTATTTAGTAGGTTTTGTGATTGAAGGACCAGACACTCGATTTCCAATTTTTTAATTAAATTATATAGGAAAGTCTCATTCGTCGCATTTAGAATTTGTCTGAACAAAACTTTCAACTTCTGTTCAAGTAAATTGGTCATTTTAGTACGGTAGGAAACTAAATCTGGGTGTTGACATTGCAAAAAAAGATGATTCCTATTTCCTTCCGGGCAGGTGTGGGTAATATAGTTAGGGCACCACATGCAATTTGCGCATTTCTTAATAATATCTTTTTGTGTCCATAATGGAGGACGGTTACATTCGTGGCAAATTTCGTTCGATTCCAATTCTAAGTGGCAACCTGATCTGTACGTCTCGGATTTATATAGACTGCGCGTGTGTGTCCTACTTAGTCCCATTAATGATCTACGCCAGCCTTTGTGAAGTTCTAGTTCTTCCCAGGTGGTCGAAACATGTTTCATAGATCGCCAAAGTAGTCCTTGGGTTTTTTTGGTTTTTAGGCGATCCAAACGCTCGTCGAAAATTTTAGATTTGATGAATTCCGAAATATGTGTATCAACAGTAACCCCTTCCCAGGAGTAGAAAAATCGCAGTGCGGATGGTGGGTTGTCTAGATGTAAGTTTTTCGTGTTGCTTTTCTCTTGATTAATAATGTGTCCTAACTCTGCACCTTCGTCCGCATGATGGTTCATATTTAGGAGACTCAGATTCGGAGTCAGCTTTTGATAGCGTTTGGTCGTATTAAAGGTTTCTCCCGTTTCATTAAGTTGGTGAGAATTGACTTTTTTCGGAAGTCGTACTACTTAAAACCAATAATCATATTAAAACCTACTCAAACCTACGTAAAATTGAAAATTTCAATCAAATAGCCAATGGCCAAAAATTGAACAAATCAACCAATAACACA
>Ga0209092_10003495_pt1 | contig 13612 bp, 13 predicted proteins | sample FraStrMetagenome_FD_187446 | JGI IMG/M metagenome (GOLD analysis project Ga0209092, IMG submission 187446) | Marine eukaryotic phytoplankton communities from Arctic Ocean - Fram Strait ARC3M Metagenome (SPAdes) (version 2) | ecosystem: Environmental > Aquatic > Marine > Oceanic | place: Fram...
AGGTCTTTGGTAAACTTCGAAAGCTCGATACTCTATGGCTCGGTGCGTTTTGTTGTTTTGGATTGTGCTTTTTCTCATGCCACAAAAGAATACTAACATCTAATTTTCCGTTTTAGAAAATAATCAATTAACGGGTATATCCCTAAACCTTGTCCATGCGAAGCATTTGCGGGAAATATCCTTGAGTAAGTATTTTTTATGCATTGTTAAACACATGCCATTAAACTCATCTCATTTTGAAAATTCCATTCAAATATACAGAGGGAAATAAATTGAACATACTCCCATCAGACCTGCTATATAAAGCATCACTTGAACGCCTTGACCTAGGTAAATAACCGAGTTTTCATGTATCTACAGTATATGTGTGTTTTATGCAAATGATTCATTCGAGACTAATACTTCTATGTTATTCAAAATATAGGGGAGAATGATTTAACAGGTCAAATTCCTGAATTTATAGGAAAAAACGAATCCTCCGAGGATGTGGATATATTTGGAGACTGTACCAGTTTCCCTAATATCATTTCAAAATTTATGCTAAAGATGAAAAAAAATGGACAAAAAACGCTATCCGACAATAAATTAGCAACGCTGTCATTATGTAAGTGTGTTCGTCCAATTTGTGTGTTGGTATTCTTTTTCGAGTGCTTTAACAAATTTTGTGTTTCAATTCATCAGATGAAAATAGATTAAACGGCACATTGCCACTAAGTTTGTTTGAATTACCAAAACTCTCCGTATTGAACTTAGGTAAGCTTTGGAGGAAGGGAAAACAAAAAAACGAACGAAGTTGTTATTTTTTGCAAACTAAAATTGCATCATGTCTATATGTTACAGGTTTGAACTTTTTGGAAGGGACCTTACCTTCTGAAATTGGTAATGCAAAAGCATTAACCGTATTAGATTTGCGTGAGTTGATTCAATCATTGATGATTACATCTAGTGCCAGTATTAACTTTTTCGTTCATTTTCTCGTTTTGCACAAATAGGCGGCAAGAATAACTTTTGGGAGGATGAAACAAATCAGTGCACTGGGCAGATCCCCTCCGAAATTGGTGCAGCTTCCAACCTAGAGTTGATTAACTTTTGTAAGTTGCACTTGAAATGACTTTGCTGTAATGATTTAGAATATTTGTTTTATGATATTTGCTGATGTATTTCATTTCTTTCATGTATACAGATGGGAATGAATTCAGTGGCACAATCCCCTCTGAATTGTTTGAATTAAAACATTTAAAAGAAATTATTCTTGGTAAGATTGCATAGCTGCATATTTGATGGATTGTTGGAATAGAAATCAATCTCACTCTCTGCGACTGTTTAGATAGAAATAGGTTGACTGGGCCGATACCAGATTTTCCACCTGGAAGCAATCTTGAGGTAATATCCGCAGGTAGGTTTTTTGTTGGATATATTTTTGTCGTTCACCGCGATGCTTACTTAAGAAATATTCCTTTGGTAAATGCAGGAGAGAATGCTGAATCAAATAGATTTGGATTAATTGGTGGCCTCTCTTCCACTCTACCATCGTCCATCTCCAATTTACGGCACACAAGGGTCCTTAATCTTTGTAAGTGAATAAAACACTGATAAATCAAGGCAAAGTCTTTTCCTCACTTAATTTCCATTGTTGCAAAATAAAGGGTTCAATACATTGTCAGGAAGCATTCCAAGCGAGATTGGAAAGATGGAAAAATTGCATGATTTTATTTTGTGTAAGTGTGATTTTAAACACTGAGTCTATTTGCTGTATTGAAGGTGATTAATTCTTTGTATATTTTGTTCTTTGTCGTTTGTACTAGATCGGAATAATTTGAATGGAACCCTGCCATCAGAATTGGGGAATCTCAGCAATTTGAAACAACTTTGGCTGGGTAAGTGCCTTGAATTGGTCTTTGATAAACCATTGATGGAATTTGTTTGGGTGTTTGTTGTGCTGTTGGAAGAGGGATTGAATCGATTCTAATAATGAAAACAAAGCAGATGAGGTATAATGCTCACACATACTCGTTTCTTTCTTGTCTTTATGTATTATTGGGTGAAATAATTTAGGTAAGTTGAATGATGTATGATATTGATTAAGTATATACAATGTTTAAATGTACTTATATTGCTTTTGAACTTTCATAGATCGGAATGATCTAAGTGGAACAATACCTTCTGAGCTTGGACTCCTAACAAATGTTGAGTTGATAAATCTGTGTAAGTACGGTTGTAGAGTATATTTATGTTTCGAGCAACATGGTTTGAATCAATCCTCAACATCCAATTTTGCTTTCTTTCCTCTTCTTCACGATGCATTGATTTTAGATGTGAATAATTTGAATGGAACAATACCATCCGAGCTGGGATTGTTGACAAATCTTGAGAGGATATTTCTGGGTAAGTATGGTTGTAGAGTATATTTATGTTTCGAGCAACATGGTTTGAATCAGTCCTCAACATCCAATTTTGCTTTCTTTCCTATTAGATCGTAACAATTTGTCAGGATCAGTTCCATCGGAGCTCTTTGCTCTTCCAAACATCTTCTCTGGTACAGACCCGCGGGCGAAAGGAATTTGGGTTCGTAAGTGGAAATGGTGACGATGATTGTGATGGAGTTGTTTTTGATTTTCGATTCTCACTGAAGATTGTCCATTTTCAAAACAGGGAATAACCCTAATGTATATGTTCTCTGCGATGCATATTATGATCAGAGCAAGATTGACATTCCATGTGATCCGAGACGTGGCGTTCCATCAGCTGTGCCATCCATGTCATCCAGTCCCACATCATCTTCTCCGCCGACCATTAATCCTACCTCTCCACCTTCCGCAATTCCCACATCGTCGTTTGCTCCATCCTTTAATCCTTCCGCTTCTTCACATCCTTCCATTTCACCGTCTTTAGTTCCATCCACAACTCCTTCCAAGCTACCGTCTTTAGTTCCATCCACATCTCCATCTGTCTCTTTTAGTCCCACATCGTCGTCAGCTCCAACAAATACTCCTGAATGCTCCTGTGGCGTGGGAGAGTTTAAGTTCGAGCTTGAGCTTAGAACGGATAGGTCGCCAGATGAAATTTCCTGGCAAATTGAGAATGGGAATAGAGATATTCTTGTCAGTGAATCTGGATACAATGAACAATTCACAACCTTCAATTATGAATATTGTTTGCCGGTAGGATGTTATGATTTCGTTATTGATGACAGTGCTGGTAATGGGATATGCTGCATAAGCGATTACTATGATGATGGATTGTTTGATGACGGTGTTTTTGACTATTATGGCGTTGAAGAAATTGATGACTTTGATGGATATTACAAAGGAAGTGTTTATGGTTGGAAAGAGGTTTTTAATGGCGGCGAATTTGGAAGTCAAGCAATTGAACATTTCTGTGAAGGAGATCTTTGCGCGTAAGACATGTCTTCAAAACGAATAGAAATCAAAACATCGAACATGTTTACATTTTGGAAGAGGACTATGTACATATTTTTCATGTTTTCATATCGCAATAACAAATACTGATCATAACTTTAAGATAAATGCGTTATTCAGGACTAATACAAAATAAGTCAAGTTTTAGTCACTACAACAATTTTATTTGAAGGATTGTTTGTAGCGAAAGGATCATTCGATTGCTACATAGGCTTTATAAGTTGAACATTTGTTTTCATGTTGATATCGTTTTGAATTGTGGAGTATAACATCCAAAATCAGGATATTCAAATACATCAATGCGGCTGTGATACTTGCTTCATCTGATCCTTAGAATGTTCTATTTCTTGTGATGCATCATTCATCTTGTCCCAACGAAATTATAAAATGAAGCAATCAATCTGCTGTTGTAATGAATGATGCAAAGGAATTTACAAATTGACAAAATTGGTCAGAAGATATTATTCTTATATCATCGAACAAACAAAAATATGAAATTTTACTCTGAAAATCTGTGTCCAAAAGGTGTACGAATTTATTTCCGTGTTGGCTTATAATTCTTGGAAACGAATCCAACAACTTTATTGGACGATACTAGGAAAATATCAAGCCAGAGTCAAACCAATCTTGATCGGAATTACAAACGAAAAAATAGAGTGATACCCATGCGTTTGCTTTCATCGTATACATAGCGTTTGACAAGGAGAGATTTCATCCAATCCATGATCCTTCCAAGGTATAAATAAATAGAAGAGCGGGCTCTTCATAGTGGTCGTTTCGAACAGGAATTCGACGACGGAGATGATAAGAGGAGGAATATTATGATAGTGATCCTGATACGTGTGGTGCGTTTGATATGGAATAGGGGATATTTGGGAGATAGGATAGTCCGAGTGAGAATGATGGGATGGATAAAAGATAATGATGTAAATATATGACTATAACAAGATACAAATAAGAAAGACGATAAGTTCTCTCTCTCTCTAACGAGGAATTCATTGTCGTCACGTTTTTTTCATAATATAGATAGTATCTTGTCCTATTTGGATGATGGGTGGGTGTCACTGTAAGACTATCAAGGATACATATTATATTATATTTGGAAGGAATTGATAACCAACCACAAACTAACGGAATGTTTGCGGAATGAAATGGAATCAAATAGTGGGTGTTTGATGGAGGTTGTGAATGTCATCCTTTCTTCGTGGAAGAGAGCTGCTTCATCTCTTCCTGTCTTGAATGGTGAATTAGGTTCCTTCACAACCCGTGGCATGATAGTCCATCGATCTCAACATTGATCTCTCGTAAGGGCACAAATCGCAATTCGGCATCCATCCACGTCTCCCAACAATAAGGCTGCATCGACCGCTCACAATTCATGATCTCGACTATGTCGTGTTGTCCCATCGTCATCGCCTGCCAATCCCCATACTACTCCAAAGGTATACCCATTGACTTCGGACACACGTTGTCGGATAAACTTGACATATGATTATGATGATTATGATGATGATAATGATCATCTTGGATGATGGCAGGCATGGAAAGTACATGAGAACAATGGCGTCAACAAAAGAGCAGAGAGGAAACGGTCAACGCAGCGTGTTTGGAGGACAATGGTCAATGTCAACATGATTCGAATAGCTTCGCGATGGAGATTGACACCCGACGAGGTGGATATAATTCCACTCCTACATCCTATTTGCAAAAACTAGAATTTCGCATGTGCTGCTTTTTCTATCCAAAACATCGAGTTTTGTAGTTTTTATTGACGACTCTATTGTTTCATTTAAACGACACTCAATGACCTTTCGAATATCCTAAGCGGACCCATGTAGGAATGGATGTCATGTAATATAACAGTCTCATGGGTTTCGAAAAATATTAATAAAGTGTATGCCGTCCATTATAATTGGTGTCCCTCCTCATATAGGACATGCTATGAAATTCGACATGATGAATTATAATAAAATGTCAAAGTTCCTTGCGGGAAATCATCCATAGTGGAGGATATTCCGACTGAACGATTTCCCAATTTTAGGTTTTCCAAAGAAGGCGATTTTTGCAAACTGTGCTGGACGCAGGAATGACGAATGAATTTGGAAGGATCGTTTCTAGAAACTTGTCGAAAACCTCTCTTCACGTTGGAATCTTCTTGTGCACGAAACCTCCGTCTAGGAGACCATTTCCGTTAGATCCACCATTGATTGATGGGCCCCCGCTCTTCGATTTTAGTGCCATTAGAGTTAGTGGATCCTAGTAGAGGAAGAAATTGCCATTTGATAGAGAAATTTCAGCAAGCATTGGAAATAGTCCATTTGCTTTGTAATTGTTGTCATACGTTTTTTCTTCGAATGAAACATTTGGGAGCCTCCAATCCCTCCTTCCGCGTAGGAGGAGTCTACCTACGCAACAACTTCTTGGCAATCAAGTCTATCCACGTGGAAGCTAAATCAACACTTTGAATCGAAAATAGAAGATTCGTTTTCATTTCTCAACATTTGCTGCAGAGAGATTCTATTCTTGATTCCAAGAACGAGCCAACGAATGTAGGACATTGTCGCTGGAATCGAACAATTCATTCATTGCAATGAAATACATTAACTACAGCATAAAGTGAAGATGAATTTTACAAAATAAGAAATAGATTTGAATGAACAAGTACGTGAGAATAAATTAGATCGAGTTTATGGCCGTGATGCCGAAATTAGTATAGGTGATCCTTTTTTTATTGGTGCCAAAGTAGTCAATAAACGACCATACTGCCAAAAACATACCAAGATTATCATGCCGTCGTATATTTTCATAGGAACGTTTCCAATGAATAACAAAGCATCTCAATAATAGAATGATGCTTTCACGATCATGGAAATCATTCGCACAGGCTTAGGGAGTCTTTTCGAACATCCCAAATGGAATACACATGATCGATTGTTCGTAGTTCCTCCCAATATCGAGGAACCATCCAACCAACAATCCATCCAACAAACAAACACAAAAAAAAAACAGATTACAGTCGTACATGCATTAGAATGCGTTCGTATATCCTGGGATATCGATGTATCATTCGTTGTATCTCAAATTAAAAAAAAAACAAAAAGAATAAACGATAGAATGTCAAATAGGATGGATCCATCCAGCATCCAATGTCTATGTAGAACATCACGAATCTTCCTATATTCGAATTTCTATGTTAGGATCTCAATGTATTTCTTGGTACATCATCCAACAAATAACGACTATCCTTCTAACATCCAATCATGTTGACATTTTGATAACCTTCCTTTTAGGAAACGTAAAGTAGTAGTTGTAGCAATATCAAGGCTTGTATTCTCATGATTGTATTCCAAATCATATCACAATTCCAAGGTTCCTTTCTTCCTATATATAGATAACGATATCAAAATTGGAAAATAGGAATCGTTTGATCTTGTTAATACATTCAACCCCTCTGCCCGATATCGAACTACTATATATATCTCTATCACTCTTGAAACCACAAACGTCGTTTGATTTTTTATTTGTGTGACTATTGGATATCGTATTCCAACTCCGTTTCCGTATCATGTCTATGGAATACAAATTGGTCATGTCTTCCTTCTCGAATATCGTATACATTTTGTTATCTTGTTGTCTTCCTCCCAAAAGTAGTCTTTTATACGAGGGACCACTAATGATATATATATATATATAACACATACTCATCGATGGAGATTCAAATTTTAGGAGAAAGTATCAAGGAATGAAATGTAGACTATGTTGATTCCATACTCTCTCCCTCTCTTTATGTTCATTTCTTTTACAATGTCCATACCTCTTCCAAACTTAATATTTCATAATAGTCCCCATAACGACTACTGGATTTGGAATCTTTCATTTTTGGAAGTTTGGAAGTTTGGAAGTTTGGAAGGAGAAGGATCGGAGATCAAGGATGGATCATAAACAAAATGCTTCTCGATAATACACTCCTACCTCGGCACGAAGTTCGAAGAGTGCATTCGTAGCATCTCATGTGATGAGTTGCGGAGGTGGAGATTGAGGTGGTGATGGAGAAGCATGTAAATGGGATTGGAATGTGCGGAATGTGGAGTGGTTGGAGAGGAGAATAAATGATTGTGTTCTATTAAAAACAGAGAAAGCAAAACAAAGACTCTACTTTTTCCTGGAAAACATCTGACGTAATTTGATGTAAGAAAATGGTAACTATCTAGGTACAAAAATATCGCATACCTCTAAAAGAACTCATTTTGTCTTGTGTTACAGCTGTTCCATCTCATATTAATTAGCTCATAAGAGAAATCATATGAGGTTTCTACATACCAACAATGACGCAAACACTTAAAGATACCTATATCAAATTCTTAAAACTCCGTTATGTTCAGGGATCCTTGCTGTACTTCCGGAATTAATTACAGACCTTACAGGGATTCAAAGGCAGTTTCGGTACTGATCATAGAGGCAATTCCCTTAAAAACGAATAATCCATAATTAATTGTCAAACTGGAACTTCCAGCCGATCATATCTCGACCTCAACCTTGATACATTTCTCTTTTATATCTATTTCAGCAACAGGTGAGCTTTTGAAGGGGTCTAGTTTTGACATTTGAGCAGTCCCAATCGTACTTAAGAAATGCAACCTCTTTTTCACTCACATCTTTGTTCATTCTTTACACGAAAGTCTCAGACAACGCTCCCACCATAATCATGATTTTGAAGCGGACTTACGTCATGCTAGTTGTGATGCTGCTCGCAACTGCAGCTTACCTCCATTACGATCATGGAGATACTATCATGAACAGAGAGAGAATTCTACAAGAAAACAACCCCAAAGCTGAAAATGGGATGGTTGTAACGGTCTTTCTGACTATAGACAATTTTAGACTTCTTACTACTTCTGCATTTTTCAGGGCTGCACTCGAGCAGACTCTGAAAGATTATGTCAATACAGCCCCTGAGTGTATTGATCACAGCAACAACAAGGGTGTTATTGATCTGGTATCATACACCAGCTTTGACTTGGATCTCGCACCGCAACTTCTATCCAACGTAGAAGAAAAAAAAGACGTAAACAAGACGGCATGTGTTCTCCTCGGATCAAACTGGGGCAACCTTGAAGACATTACTTGCTACATCGAAATCAAGACTAAATGTCGTGGTCCACGTGATGCATGTAAGGACCAATTTAATAAGAGACTTTTGGATAATAATATTCAACAGAAATCCAACAAAACAGAGTCACAAAAAAGCTTCTGCAACTCAGATCTCAATGATCGTTTGAGGGATAAGTTTACTTTGTTGCCAATCTTCACATTCAATGTTTTGGAATCAACAGAATCGTTTGAATTTGACTTTCAACAGTCCAATGAAGCACTTTCGAAAACTAATGATATTACAGCGGAAAACAATGATAATCGAACCAAAGACATCCCATGCTTGGACCAATGCCTAGCACAGCATGAATCTCTTCAAAGTATCTACTCTGACTTCGGAGAGGATTTTTTTTATGTGGGAAACCATGAATGCGACCATGAAGGAATCAATTGTAACGAGGATAATCTCGTTACAAGTATATGGATGAGTGAGTACAGTCAATCTATTATTTTTTCTTGCTTTATAATGACTTAAAATTTCGTTAATTATTTTATTCTTTAGACGATCGCAATTTGACCACACGGATCAGCGAAAATTTCATTGCTCTACAGCATCTGAAAGAACTGTATCTTGGTAAGCGCGACCAAAGTCTTAAAATTTGAATGACTTTTGATAGATATTTTACTCATAAATAATTTATCTTTTGTACTTTGTGATATAGGCAACAATAAGATAATTGGAACGGTTCCAGAGGTCTTTGGTAAACTTCGAAAGCTCGATACTCTATGGCTCGGTGCGTTTTGTTGTTTTGGGTTGTGCTTTTTCTCATACCACAAAAGAATACTAACATCTAATTTTCCTTTTTAGAAAATAATCAAATAACGGGCATATCCGTAAACCTTGTCCATGCGAAGCATTTGCGGGAAATATCCTTGAGTAAGTATTTTTTATGCACTGTTAAAAATACATCATTAGGCACATCTCATTTCGCAAATTCCATTCAAATATACAGAGGGAAATAAACTGAACAGCACAATCCCATCAGACCTGCTATATAAAGCATCACTTGAACGCCTTGACTTAGGTAAATATCCGAGTTTTCATACAACTACAGTATATGTGTGTTTTATGAAAATGATTCATTCGAGACTAATACTTCTATGTTATTCAAAATATAGGGGAGAATGATTTAACAGGTCAAATTCCTGAACTCATAGGAAAAAACGAATCCTCCGAGGTTGTGAATATATTTGGAGACTGTACCAGTTTCCCTAATATAATTTCCAAATTTATGCTAAAGATGAAAAAATATGGACAAAAAAGTCTCTCCTCAAATCAATTATCAACGCTGTCATTTTGTAAGTTTCGTCATCCAATTTATGTGTTGAAATTCTTTCCTGGTGCTTTAACAAATTTTGTGTTTCAATTCTTCAGATGACAATAGATTAAACGGTACATTGCCACTAAGTTTGTTTGAATTACCCAAACTCTCAGTATTGAACTTAGGTAAGCTTTGGAGGAAGGGAAAACAAAAAAACGAACGAAGTTGGTAATTTTTGCAAACTAAAATTGTATCATGTCTATATATTAAAGGCTTAAACACTCTGAATGGGACGTTACCTTCAGAAATTGGTAATGCAAAAGCATTAACCGTATTAGATTTGCGTGAGTTGATTCAATCATTGATGATTATATCAAGTGCCAGTATTAACTTCTTCGTTCATTTTCTCGTTTTGCACAAATAGGCTATGGTAGGAATAATAGGGGTGAACAGAAAAGAAACCAATTAACGGGACAGATCCCCTCCGAAATCGGTGCAGCTTCCAACCTAGAGCTGGTTAATTTTTGTAAGTTGCACTTGAAATGACTTTGCTGTAATGTTTTAGAATATTTGTCTTATAATGGTTGCTGATGTATTTCATTTCTTTTATGTATACAGATAATAACGATTTCAGTGGCACGATCCCCCCTGAATTGTTTCAATTAAAACATTTAAAAGAAGTTATTCTTGGTAAGATTGCACAGCTGCATATTTGATGGATTGTGGGAATAGAAATCAATCTCACTCTCTGTAATTGTTTAGATGGTAATAGGTTGACTGGGCCGATACCAGATTTTCCATCTGGAAGCAATCTTGAGGTAATCTCCGCAGGTAGGTTTTTTGTTGGATGCATTTTTGTCGTTCAACACGATACTTACTTATGAAGTATTCCTTTGGTAAATGCAGGATGGAATGGTGAATGGAATGGTAGTGACTATATTGGTGGCCTCTCTTCTACTATACCATCGTCAATCTCCAATTTGCGGCACACAAGAACCCTCAATTTTCGTAAGAGAATAAACCGCTGATAAATTGAGACAAACTCTTTTCCTCACTTACTTTACATTCTTGCAAAACATAGGGGCCAATCATTTGTCGGGAAGCATTCCAAGCGAGATTGGAAAGATGGAAAAATTGGAGCAACTTGTATTGTGTGAGTGTGATTTCATATTTTGTTTCGCTTTGCTGTACTGAAGGTGTTTGAATAAACCGCTGATAAATCGAGTCAAACTCTTTTCCTCACTTACTTTCCATTTTTGCAAAACATAGGGGCCAATCATTTGTCGGGAAGCATTCCAAGCGAGATTGGAAATATGGAAAAATTGGAGCAACTTGTATTGTGTGAGTGTGATTTCATATTTTGTTTCGCTTTGCTGTACTGAATTTGATTGACTTACAGCTATGATCTTTAGGATGCTTGAATAATGAAAATGAATTTTCTCTTACTAACTCAATCGCCTTATTTGAAAGTTTCTAGCTCTCTAACAGGTACAATACCAACTGAGTTGGGACAGCTGAAAAATCTTGTAAGACTAGAGCTATGTAAGAATTTTCTTTTTTGCAGATTAAATATTTTTAAAGTTGCCATGACTTCATCTTGTGCTCACTAATTCAATCGCATTGTTTGAAAGATTTTAACTCTCTAACAGGTACAATACCAACTGAGTTGGGGCAGCTCGAAAATCTTGAGAGACTGGAGTTAGGTGAGAATTCTTTTTTTATGTAGATTAAATATTTTAAAATTTGCCATGACTTGACCTTCCTAAAATATATAACAAATGGAATATAATTCAGACGGTAATATGTTAAATGGGACATTGCCAACTGAGCTTGGGAATCTTAAGAATTTGGAGTGGTTTCTTATTGGCCATGGTGGACTAATAGGAAGATATATTGAGCCCTTACAGCAGTCGAAATGTACTGAAGAAAAAGGTAACGTGTTTGCCTAGTATGTGCGTGTGTTGTTTCCGATGTTTATTCTCTCAAGAAAATAAATCTCCTCTCTCTATATTGTCATCATTGATCAGAGAAATTAATTTTAATGAAAGGCACGATACCAACAGAGTTTGGAAAAATGACATCTCTTGAAGTACTTGGTATTGGTAAGTTTGGTTCCCTTTACGTTGCAAATATTCTTGTTTTGGTTAGCTTACCGTACTCCACTGCTTATTTTGTACTAGGTGACCAAGCTTTTACCGGAACTATACCAACTGAGTTAGGGCAGCTAACATCTATAAAACAATTTCGAATCGGTATGTATTTGACAAGGAATTTATGAATTCCGCTTAGAATGTGCTAATAGGCTTCTTATAATTGTTCACAAAACTTAAATATTGACAGAAAATAATTTATTAACTGGAACCATTCCATCAGAGCTCGGTAACTTTCATAATGTTTTTGACTTTGGCATTAGAAGTAAGTTTCCCAGGATGCAAAGAAATTAAATCAATCGGACGTTATGGATGGGCATGTTCTCACGTTGCAAGACTAATTCTAACCTAATTATAATTAGATGATTGTCAAAAGTTACACGGTACAATCCCATCTGAACTAGGGAATCTCGGAAAAAATGGCAGAATTACCCAACTGCTAGAGTTAAACCTTGGTAAGTCTTTACTATTTCTTATGTTCCGTCTTTTCAGACATGAAATAATATATTTCTGAATGCTACTTTCAAAGGTGGTATGAACCTTTCAGGGCAAGTTCCAAGTGAGTTAGGACAGATAGCAACACTTAAATTCTTAGAACTAGGTAAGTGGATCAATGTATGAATACAATTCAGACAGCATATTCTTAGCTTGAGGCTGATCTGGAAAATGCTTGAATGTATCAAATATTAGATCAGAATTTAAAATTATATTTTATAACAATATTTGCATATCTCACAAAACATCCAGATGACAACCACTTGACAGGATCAATTCCAACCGAACTAGCTGAAATACAGAGCTTAGTAGTTTTGCATTTGGGTAAGATCTCTTTATTTCTATTCCAGTTTAGATTTGATTTTTGGTCGTATTTAACAAGAATGATTGCTTTTATCTCTTTTCGAAAAAGGTTTTAATGACTTCACTGGTGCTATACCCAGTGAATTTGGTACTTTTACCTCACTTGAACGTTTATATCTTAGTAAGTGGCAATGGATTCTTGCTCGCTAATCTCTTGCATTCTAAGATTTGAAATTTAATGAAAACATTTGTTCTGATTTTATAGATGGGAACAAGTTGACCAACTCTATACCCTCAGAGCTTGCAAATTCAAAATTAATATTTTTGGAGCTTGGTGAGTTTAGACTAGACTGAATATATTTGTAAACATTGTTTTTTATTGTTATTAATATTGTTTTTATGATAGACAACAATAAGCTGACTGGGTCAATCCCAACTGAGCTGGGACACGCTGTCAATATTACTTTCATCTATCTGAGTAAGTCATTTGTGTACTCAAAATGAGATAAATTGCATTTATGGAACGCATCTTTCATTCACTGTTTTGTCTTACTTTTTAAAATAGATGAAAATAAATTAACAGGACCGATTCCCACCGAATTGGGGACTTTTAAAGAGTTAAACACAATTCAATTAGGTGAGTTGAGAGACAGGTTTAAAAAAATTTAGGAAGAAATATGCCTTTGATAATATGTCGTTAAACTCGCATGCATCCAATTTTTAAATACAGATGATAATATGTTGAGTGGTACTATTCCATCGGAGCTAGGAAGTTCAAAGGATCTTAGAAAACTAAAATTGAGTAAGTGGAGAGTAGTAATGTTGAAAAGTA
>Ga0209092_10003496_pt1 | contig 13611 bp, 12 predicted proteins | sample FraStrMetagenome_FD_187446 | JGI IMG/M metagenome (GOLD analysis project Ga0209092, IMG submission 187446) | Marine eukaryotic phytoplankton communities from Arctic Ocean - Fram Strait ARC3M Metagenome (SPAdes) (version 2) | ecosystem: Environmental > Aquatic > Marine > Oceanic | place: Fram...
ACGTTCGATTATATAATTTAGCCAATTATGGACTTCGGACTCGGACCGTTCCCTTCATCCATCTGCACGGACATGTCATGTGTCATGTGTACGTTGTACGTTGTAATTCGCACACAACGTAGATCTACACGAGGTCACGAGGTACGAGGTTAAACATCTCCGTTACTAGCAGCTTATCTCGAAACGCGACCGAACTTTCATCCCAAGCGACTGGTGCTATAGAATGTGTTGTTTTCCATTCAAAAAAAATAAACTCGTTACAAAGCTCCATTTCATTTCATATCATTTTTCATTATATATCGCAAGCAAACACAATGGCACAGTCTCTCGAGAGTCTCAGATCGGTATTTTTACAGACGTTGGATCAACGCAATGAAGTTCGTCGTGAAGGTGTGTCGTAGGTCGTATTCGTATGCCTTCCAGATTCTCTCGGGTGTGGGACGGAGGAGAAAAGACGATTGGCACATGTGTACATATTATAAAGTATATATTATATACTTAGTGAAATATGTATGTAGGTACACAGGTGCCGGTAATCTGTATTTGCATTCTGTTTCATCGAATCAAATTCATTTTTGAAAAAGTTTGTGCTTGCGTTTGCCTTTGAATGTTTGCCTTTTTCTTCCATTTCATTTTTTTTTCATTTTTATTTTGATTTCCATTTTTTGTAAAAAAAAGCTGAGAAACAGTTGCTGGTGTTGCGAGTTCAACCGAGTCATCCGTTACAATGTCTTCAGTTGGTTAGCCAATGCACGGCACCTCAGGATTCTCCCATTCGTCAGGCTGTTGCTGTTCATTTTAAGAATCTTGTCAAAAATTTTTGGGATGAGGAAAAGATTGATTCGGTTAAGATATCTCCGTCGGATCGGGCGCTTATTAAGACTCATTTGGTGGATTTGATGTGTACTGTACCACCTGCAATTCAAGTTCAGTGTTCGGAGAGCATTGCGCTCATTGCTGCCGTTGACTTTCCAGAGCAGTGGGATAATCTCTTGCCTGAGCTTATCTCTAAATTTACCGTTGATGGAGACCTCGAGAATTTGAATGGAGTGTTGTTGACAGCTTCGAGTATCTTTAAACGTTTTCGATACGTGCAGAGAAATGACGCTTTGTATCGGGATATCTTATACGTGCTGCAAAAGCTCGCAGAGCCAATGTTAAAACTGTTCCAAATGCTTACAAAAAGTGTTGAAGAGCACCAGGGGAACGTGCAGTTGCTAAATAACAAATTAAAAGCGCTCCGTACACTGTGCAGGATATTCTTTAGTTTAAACTGGCAAGATTTACCAGAATTCTTTGAAGATCACATGGGTGAATGGATGGAGTGCTTCTCTTTCTTTTTGAAGTATGAAAATGTGGCATTGGTCGACCCTGATGAGGAAGATGAGCCAACGACTTTGGATCGATTGCAAGCTGCCGTCGTTGACAATCTTAATTTGTACGTGAGCAAGGACGAAGAACCCTTCCTCCCTCATCTTCCAAATTTCACTACATTGGTTTGGGGTTTATTATTGAAAACCACCATGTTGCCGAAGCACGATGTGCTTGCTGTCACTTGTATTCGCTTTTTGTCAAGTTTGGTAGGAAAACTTATGCATAAAAGTTTGTTTGATAATGAATCTACCCTTCGCGAGATCATTGGAAAGATCGTTGTCCCTAATTTACAAATTAGAGAAACAGATGAAGAAAGATTCGAAGATGATCCTGCGGATTTTATCATGACGGATATGGAAGGCAGTGATTCTAATTCGAGGCGAAAGTGCGCTCAAGACTTACTCAAATCCATGTCCCGACAATTCGAAAGTCAAGCCACGTCTATTTGCTCAGAACATATTACCACCATGCTTAATGATTATAACACTGACAAAGCGAATAAATGGGGGAGCAAAGATGTTGCAGTAAGTTTCTATTTTGAAATCATGCATGTGAAAAATTATTTATGACCAAGCGTAACTTACTTTCTGTGTTCTTGTAGATTCACCTCTTCTTGTCTTCCGCAGTGCAGGCGGAGAGTGCAACAAGTGGAGTTTCTGCTGTGAACGACAAACTAGACGTGATGGATTTCTTTGTACAGAACATATTGCCCGAGTTACAACAAACAAACGGGCACGCAATGCTCAATGCAACTGCAATAAAATTTGCAACAACTTTTCGAAACCAATTTACAACTGAACATCTAACAGCTCTGATGCCTCTCTTGATCAAACATTTGTCTTCATCAAGCGTTGTTGTACATACCTACGCGGCAGCAGGAATTGAAAAAGTACTTGTGACAAAGAAGCAAATTGACATTCCTACGAAGGAAACAAAATTTGGCCAAAAAGAATTGAAGCAATTTTTAGAGCCTCTTTTCACTGGACTTTTTTCAATTGTCGATAATGAACAACTATCGGAAAATGAATACGTTATGAAAGCAGTAATGCGGTCTCTAAGTGTTGCAAGGGATGATCTTGTTGCTGTGACTGAAATCGTTTTGAATAAGTTAACTGCATCCTTGGGGCGTGTGGCGAAAAATCCAAAAAATCCCTATTTCAATCATTACCTATTCGAATCAATCGCTGTTCTTGTCAAATCAGTTTGTTCGAAGAATCCAGAATATACGTCAGCATTTGAGGCACTTCTGTTTCCCCCATTTCAACACGTTCTGCAGATGGAAGTCCTTGAATTTACGCCTTACGTCTTTCAAGTTCTGGCACAATTACTTGAATATCGTCCAGATGGATTATCTGACGCGTATTCGTCCTTATTTGGTCCACTGATGACTCCATCTCTGTGGGAAAGCAAAGGCAATGTTCCCGGACTCACAAGGCTTGTCACAGCCTATCTGTTGAAAGGTGCTCCTCAACTTATTGCACAGAATCATTTGATGCCAATTCTCGGTGTATTTCAGAAGCTTCTATCTAGTAAAGCAAATGAGACAAATGGATTCTTACTACTTGAGGCCATCATCCTGTATGTCCCGATGGACTCATTAAGAGGAGTCTTCAAAGATATTTTTCAAGTTTTGTTGGTGCGATTGCAGTCTGCAGCCCAAAATAAGCAGAAAAACGCACGGTACTTTACGTTAGTTTCCAACTATTTCTCGCTGTTTGCAGGCAAATATGGTGCACAAGCATTCGTCGAGCAACTTGATGCAATTCAGCAGGGTATTGCATTTACACTTCTTAAACAGTTTTGGTTACCACCACTCGTCCAATCGGCGCCTTCTACCAAAATGGATGCCAAGATTAACATTGTTGGACTAACGAAGATTCTGTGTGAATCTCCTTCGTTATTAGAAAGACCAGATGGACAAGAAATTTGGGGTGATATTTTGTTTGCAATTGTGCAAGCTGCCTCTTCTGTTGGAACCGGTTTAGGAAGTAACAATGAAGACGACTTCGTGGTCGAAATGAGTTACGATTCTGCCTATTCGAAGCTTCATTTTGCGTCAAAACCTGTCACAGATCCGTTTCCCGAAGTTCCTGACGTGATGATGTACATGGTTAAATCGCTGCAAACTTTGTGTTCGAGTCAACCGGGGAAATTCCCTCCCTTGATTAAAAATCGATTAGAAATGAGCTCAGGAAAAGAAGCCGCGATATTGCAGTCCATGATGCAAAAATCTGGTGTTAACTTGGTATGAGTGAAAGGAAAAGTTTATGTTGTTTTGCAGCTCACATGAAGTGCTAATTTGAAGCATTACTATTTTCAATAAAGGAGTGTGACGACATCTTGACATAAGTACGATGAATAATTCATTCATTACTAGACTACGACGCTAGTTTGAAACTATAGAATGTTGAACTTACTCTTTGTCTTGCATCTGCTTTCTCAAACATATTTCTACCTTTGCTCACCGGAATGTAATTACTTGTCCTGATATCTGTAGGTCTGTCAAGTTAATGTCAGCAAAAACTTTTCTTATTTAACAATACCCAAGCACATGAAAGATGGCCTCTGTCAGTATGTGAACAAGTTCATAACTAAACGCACAGAAAAATCTCCATGTTAAGATTACTTTTTACAACTGCATAAAGACTTTGTTATCGTAAGCACGAAACAGTTATAATGCTTTACTAATATCTTTAAGATATTTACAAATATGGGTGTTTATTTTTTAAACTGATGCCTTTCCTACGAGGAAAAAACTGATTTTATGATAATGAGGACACAATGCGAAAATCAACAAATATGGAACGCATTAAACAAAAAGCATGTCAGTGCACGATTCAATCTCCGTATGGCATCGCATACATTATTCGTCTTTCCATCAATTTCTACAGACTTGTCATCATCTTCTTCGCTTGAAGATGAAGACGAATCATTGGAGAAATCCCTTTGTCGTGTTTTTTTCGGATAGTGACAATTTTTGACATACTTGATTTGGGAGAGTTGACCCCCATTTTCGTCAGAGAAGCTTAGTCGTCTCCCTTTAGTCGGTGATTCGGAATTAAAATTTGGAGAAGGTGCAGATCGTAACGATGACTTTCTCTTTGGCGGTGTCGATAAAGTCGGTCGATGGACGATTTCATTGCTGCGAACATTTTCATTGGCTTCCTTAAGAACAATGTCGCCTTCAGGTTTTTCTGTAGTATCACCTTGTACGCTCTGACAGCCTTTCGATATTGCTGTCTCGCTTGATGCATCGTCGTTGTCACTACCAGGCTTCGTATCAGTGCTAAAAGAACTCTCGCAATCAAAGTCTGAAGCGGTAAGATAAGTCGATACACTGTCATTCTCCGCCTCGGCAGCATAAACAACAAGAGGAACAACTTTCATTTGGCGCATTAGAACCTCTTTACTTCAAAGTCACTTCAAATATGAGCCTCTCGATACATTTTTGAACCGAATCTACTTTTTGCAGTTTGACAATGACGACCTGAACGTCCTTATAAGTAATCAAATGATCCAACACTACCAACTTATAGATCAAGTGTAAAAAGATTAATTTGCGAGATTAAGTCGTGATTCTGCTTGCACCCATGTCATTGCTGTGTACGTTACTCTGAATAACGTAATTCTTCAAACTAAAACAAAGAAAAGTGATGATTAATTATTTCATAGTCTTCGAAAAGAAGTGATGAAGAGTTCGTTTCTTTCGTTGCGAAATTGGTGACGTGTGTCGACGCCGTGTACTGACTGCTACAGATGGTTGACCATTTGCTCGACTCGAAAGCATACTCCTAATGTCAAGCAATTTGCGCGAAGATGCCTCTTCAATTAATGTTTTTTCGGCCGTGACAAAATCCGACGCTGAACACTTGTAACGCGATGCATACTTGATGCTAATACTTCCATCTTTTGCTGGTTTATCTCCCCAGCCATAACACCATAGAATTCCTCCGTAAGATGGCGGGGATAAACCGTCAAGAGCAAACCTATCATTCAAGTATACTAGCTCAGCAAGAGAGATCGCAGGATCTTTTGACTGTGAAATTCCCCAATGCATCACTGTCTTCCCCCATGTCATACGAACATTATTATGCAATTCACCTGTGCTAACGAGGTATTTTTGCATTGCGTCCCAAGTATCATCGCCTGTACACCCACCTATCATTTCATTGATCTTATAATCATATACACAGCTTTCTGCTTTATTCGAAGACAAATATTTCATCGCCCATCCCGGAAGACAAGAAAGCTTGTCATAATCATTTCTACAAAGGGTATGCGCGTAACTGTACTCTCTCCATTTCAATATCTCTTCCTTGTATTTCTCAATACCAGAATAATGATTTTTGTCAGCCTTACCAATCTTGTTCATATCGGATATCAAATGAAATACGGATACAATACCTAAGTTAAGGTAAGAACTCATTCTACTAGGACAATGCGGTTTCTTGGGATCATTACGGTTCCTAGCATAATCCTTTAAGCCACCGCGATCCAACCATTGGGACCATCTGGACATCCCTGAAGAATAGTTTCCCATTGTCTGTTTGCAAGGATGAGGACTATCTTTGTCGTCACCACAAAAATTTACTGCCCACTTTTTAAGACATGGAATTTCATTTAAATCCGAACATGAAAGTGGTTTCGAAACTACTTTATCAGTATCCATTACCCATGATGAGGGCAGATATCGATGAAGCGAATTAGCTTCAAACAACAATTTTCTCGAGGAAACATTGATTGGGCACAATAAAGTTGGCGCATCAAATTCCGAGCACAGAGCAGCATTCAAATGTCGTTCCCTTCGATCCTGCGTGATCTTATTCCACTTCCAAGCACGGTCAGGAATCCCACTATACACACATTTTCCACTTTCTGAATCAACGCACCGCTTCAAAATCGAACAAGGCGGAACAGTAGTACTCCCATCTACTCGATAACACACCCGTGAAGCATTTCGACAAGCGCCCTCTACCTGCTCTACCAAAGACGAATACGGCCTAACAAACGCTTCATCAAGTACCACAGCACTTGCTTTCACGGCAAGCGATAAATGCTCCATAGCCCTTGACGATGAATCACCATGTACCCGAACAAACACTGCTGCACCATGATTACTCCACAAAGAACAACACTCCTGCAAAGCTTCCATTGTGAATGCTAACCGTCTAGCAGTCATAACCGTCGCGTCCAACCGCTCCTTCTTCTGCTGTAACTGACTCTTCCCACTTCGAGTTTGACATCCAACTACAGCTAATACAATCACTGGCACGTGCCACGCATTCGCAAGAGAACACGCTAAGGCAAACGATGGATTATGTTCCATACGTAAATTCACAGTGGGGAGGTAAAGAACAAAGGATGGCAAGGCGGTACTAATATGACATTTCCATGGACAGTGTACAATGCGTTCTTGGAAGGTACTGGACAGATTCGGTAAGAGATTGTTTAAATGGTGTAACGAGGATATTTTGGTAGGTGTCGGTGTTACTTTGTGCGCAGTCGCAGTCGCAGTCGCAGTTGCAGTTGCAGCTATAGTTGTAGTTTCATCGTGAGAGGAGTTCGAGGTAGAGGTTGAGGCTGAGGCATACATGTTTCTTCTTTTCTTATTGGTGTATTTATTAGACGTGTATGACTACTAACTTTTAATTCCTTCCAATTCTGTTCGGATGGCAGTGAATACACTCGTAATAATTATTTCTACCGGTAGTCTCAGCTCTCAGTCACACGTTATACAATGTATACTAACATGAATTGAACTGGACAGAACTGAGTAGGATGCGATACGAAAGGAGTCTCTCTCTCTCTCTCTCTCTCTCTCTCTCTAGAGATTTGGCTCATTAACTACGTGCTTGCTTATTATGAGCAAATAAATCGGGGTACAGTAGATGCAGGGATTGTGGCAGGTTGAAAGAGGTCATCTACCACTACCACATTCGTTATCATTATCATGTAGATCTACTTCGAAGTACCGGGGGTATATGTACATACTTGTCACTTGTCGAGTCATCCCATTTCAGAGCGTGTCATTTGGCTAAGTTTGTTATAGACGTTATAGTAACAAGTGTGTTTCCGGAATTCTGATACTGATTCCGATTCTGAGTCATGATGGTGATAGTGTGCTCGTACATGTACGAGTACACAGTACACATGGCAGGGCATGGCAAATAGCAAGGGTTCCATCTTCCATGATATGGACTTGGCCGCCGACATTAAATTTGAGACCAACGTTTGTGCATTGATATCTATCCAAACCTCACTGTTGGGAAATAGGTACCACATTTCAAATTGACCGGTATTTTGGATGTTTTAGAGGTCCATCATCAGTTTTGAAAACACGTTTGAATGGCAATTTCAAAGATACGGTAACTTTGTATTTGATAGATTTGGAATTGGAATTGGAAAGTAGAACATCATCATTAATTTTGAATAAAAATGATCTTTTATTCTTTGATACCGTTTGTGACACTCATTCTTAACGTACGTGCGTTTGTGCCATCTGTTTCTACCCATGGATCATTCGTGAAGAGTGCCGACACTTGGAAACTTTATGCAGAGGGTGGCAATAATCCATTCAGTGGACTTCTTGATATATTCAAAAATTTTGACGACGTCATTGATGATTTTATGGATAAGAAGATGGGCAATGGTGAAGTATTTTATGGTAAGCGAAAGTATAGGCCTGGTGGTGACTTTGAGGGGGATTATGAAGGATATGGATTGTCCGATTTTCGCAAAATTGAAGGTGCGAAAGAGTTGAAGGCCGACGCGCTTGAGAGAATGCGTCAGAGAGAAGAACAACAGAAAACTAGATAACTTTAATATCGATTTGATCATGAACAATTGTAACTTATTTTCAAAAGAGTTGTATTATATTATATATTTTCGGACGTCACTGTTACATTTCTCCGTAGTCTTTTGAAGTTTCAGCCACGAAAGTTATTATACCTTTTTCGAATGTTAAGATAAATTGGAAGATGGAGATGTTAAGATTCGTATAACGGTTGCTTCCGTCTTTTGGTCGCCGTGTGAATAAAACAAACCGTGCAATTTAGATTTCATAGAGTTCCATGTATTGTTCTGCGTCCAACGGTTTTCAGGACCTCCTGGAAACACTTACCTTTGTGAAAGTCAACTAGAGATGTGTACGTTGTAAAAAGTTATAACTTAATTGAGACGAGGCCGCATGATTCGGGTGGCGAAACAACTGCGCTATAGAAGTCAGATCGCAAGAAAGCATTTGACAATAGATTTTTTTAGTGTTTATGTTGGTAATTGCTAGGATATATATTTTATATTGAAATTCAAGATCAGAAGCTTATTCCTTCGCCTCTTCCACAGGAGTTTCGACCATCTTCGCCTTCATAGCCTTGGCACTTGCCTCTCCTTCTTCAATACCCTTCTGAAACTCAGCAGGAACCTCTTTCAATTCACCAGCAATTTTTCCAGCATCCTTACCTACAAAACCAAACGATATTCATAAAATATAAGAAACACAAACCAACAACTATCAATGAAAGTACATGCTGTCGAAAATATAGCCTACACGCCTCCTCTAAGCTCATCCCAAAACTTACCAAGTTCAGCCAATTTCTGAGGACCAAGCAAAAACGCAGCAGCAACCAAAATAACACCTATTTCAGGTCCACCCAAACCAAACAAACCGTACAATTGAGTCTGACCTTGCCGTTGTTGATTATTCACCACAACATTACTCTGCGCAGAAGACGGGGCAATCGGACTGGTCAATCCGCCACCAACACTACCAGCAGCAATCTTTTGCGAAATAAAGGCTCCTCCTACGGGAGCAAAGGCATGTGCAATGGGAGCAGTTAATAGAAGAAATAAATATAGAACGTTCTTCATCATTCGCTGATATGCTTTTAAATATGAATGTCGTTGCTGATATAGAAGCTATTTTTAGAGGGTTGTGGATGCAGTGTTGATGCAACTCAAGTATAGGATCTTCACCAAATGTCACACAAGAGGTGTGTTGTTTGTGGAGGAGAGGATATTGACACTTGTATTGGGTTGCGTCAGTTGAAGACGAAGCCAAGTGTGGAGATACAAATTACTTAACGTTTTCCTAGATAAATTCGCTTTAAGTGGATGCGCGCTATATTTTTTCTTTTTTCGAGTGTTGTGAATTGTATCAGGTCATCATGGGTTGGAACTTTGAATTGCAATCAAGTTGTTACTTTTATTTCTTCTATTGAACTCTTGAACTCATTTCAATGACCTTGAATGTCTTCCTAATCTTTCGAGGGTAAATAAAGCGAACTATCTTCAGCCGCAGTCTTCTGGTGATCCATAATGCTCACCTTCGCTCGCCAAATCATCCAATTGCATGCAATTTACTTGTGACTCATGTCAAATGATTGTCTAAAGTAGAGAATACGAGTTGTACGTATATCATCATTAAAAGCGAGTTGTTTTCTGTATATTATACTATTCTGCAAAATCCGCTTCTATTATATATTTAGTCGAAAATGGGAACCATTGTTGTACGATAATCATATCGTACAGCATAAATCTTCAAAACGGTTGCTGATCCACTTCAACACGAGGGTGAAGAGCTTCGTAATCAATATCAAATATTTGTTTCGGTTCTCCGCCTTTTCCGTGCAACATTTCATAATATTCTTAATAGGCTTTCACAACAGCATTGTCCTCATCATCTTAAAAGACTTGTTTCGCATGCTTTTACGCAGTTAGAACAATCCTGCTTCTTTCTTCTTTTGGATCTGTTTCCACTTTGGAAGTGCGGCAAACTCTTGCTTCGACATTTTTAATTTCTCTCTGAATTCTTCGTCCGACAAAGTCTGCTCTTTTGCTGCTGCACTATCAAGCTCTTTCTTTCTCACAATCGTCTTTTCATCAACCTTTGGGACAGACTGAGCAAGACGTGCTTCTTCTTCTTCCTTCATCAGGCGTTGTTTTTCTATGTAAGGATCCACGTATTTTGTCTTTGCAAGAAGCTCTGGATCCCATCCGGGGAAGAACTGGGTGAAAGTTGGAGGTTCTTCACGGGCCATAATTTTAACAATCGTACTTAAATGGCGCTTTTTACCCTCAGCAGCTTGAAGGTACTTTGCGGCACTATCCATCGATTTTTCTTTTTCGTCATCATTAGATTCTTCGCCAACCCACACGTAAAGGTTCGCACCAGTATCTATGCAAGGAGAACAATACGTTAGCTCAGTGCTGTTACATATTAGATGCTTCAACGAATAACTAACTCACCGAGCATCATCACATCTGTGTTATCAAGATCCTCCTGAGTAAAATTTGGAATTTCCTCAATTTTGAATGCACCCAAAGCATCAGAACACTAAATTGAAATTTAGACGCATTAAGTCACGATGATGGTTGGAAATTAATGAATGCTCAAGGAGTCGGTTTAAGCAGGTACTCACCTTGAAGAGGCGTGGTTCTTCAACAGAAAATTTGTTCTGACGTGCTGAGGCATATTCGCCTTTCCCACCGAGCGATCTCCAGAAACTAGCTGATTCCTTTCCTGTCCTCGGAAATAGATCGTGGTAAAACAATTCAAAACATCATATTAAGAAATATCAAAACTAACCTTCTTTGATTCGTTTGACGATCCTGCCTCGCGAAATAATTGATGCAATTTTTGCAGCGGCTAAAACTTCACCTTCATTGCATCCTTTACCAATCCAAAGAGAAGTACTTCGCCCATGCAATAAAACGAAACAGTCCCGACTTGTTAGAGAAGACGCTGCTACAGGGACATTCATACCAATTGTGTCATCGTTATTCCTGCCAAAAATGTGATACAATACAACATAATCAAGGTCCTCGTCATCCTCATCTTCAACATTTTTAAAACCACTTGCAACCCCACCTTGGTGGATTATCATTGTTCCTTTGAAAATCATCTTAAAATGCTGTGGCTCTTTTCCTTGAGTAACACGTACTTGCACAGGAGCTCCTCCGAGTTCGTCGTCTAGCCACGTGGTTTCGAGAGCGGAGCTTCCCTTCTCATCTTGCGACGAGTGATGGCCCTGCCAAAAATAAAGTATATGTTTTTCTGCCGTTGAAGGTGGAACAGTGTAACTGTATAGAACGATGTAGCTATCACCATCGTAGAATTGGCCGTACATCTTCTCCTTAACTTCAACTCTTTCAAAATTTTCGATACGCCAAATCTTTATTTTTCCTGACCCATCGTCGACAATTTCTTCCTTTTCCGCTTCAACACGACGGTGGAGAGATTTGTAATCAATTTCAAATGTCTTTTTCGGTCCACCTCCTTTTCCGTGCAACATCTCATAATATTCTTGAGAGGCTTTCACAACAGCATTGCCCTCATCATCTTTCGCTTTTCCCTGAAAGACTTGTTTCGCATACTCGCTCGTAGGTTCAAGTGGAATTTCTTCCTGAGCTTCTTCTCGAGATTTTTCTTTTTCTTTGGTAAGCTCCTCCTGAACATCAATATATCGCCTCTTCTCAATGTACTTGTCGTCCCAGCCAATGAAATACTGTGTAAATATAGGGGGTTCTTCACCTGAGTCGACCTCAATAATTGGAGTTTTCTTTGTCATGACATTGGAAGTTGCCCGATATTCAACAGCAGTCTCTTTACCCTTTCTCTTTTCGTAAGGGTTAGAACCAGCTCCAATCCATAAAAATAAGGAGTTGCCAGTATCAAGTAGCATAACGTCGTCATCATTTAAATCACTCTGGGCAAAATTGTCAACTTCTTCGACCTAGGAAAGAATGCATTTGTTAGAAAATAAATGTATAAAACGATTGGAACCAAAACAATTTACCTGCCAAAACCCTGTCATATTTGAGCAATGGAAAAGGCGAGGGTCTTCCACGACGACTCGTGCATGCCTTTCCTTAGGGTAGTCTCCTTTACCACCGAGAGCTCTCCAAAATCTAGGAACGAAAAATTAATACATAATTCGTTTCGTGTAAATGATCTGTGCTGTAATTAGCTCACCTTGCGGGCTCACGTCCTTCTTTCAAAGTAGAAACACCACCTCTGCATCTAAATTTCAAGTAAAGCTTATCTGCGATCTTTGCTGCTGCTTTCTTTTCCGAGTCATTGCTCCCATTACCTTGCCACAAGAAAACTTTTCTTCCATTGACGAGAACAAAGCAATCGCGAGAAGTTAGAGATGTTGCGGCTTCTTTGGTATAAATACCATGGGTGTTTTCATCGTCACTTCCATGCACGTGGTACAATGCAACACCATCTTCATCTTCCTCATCTACTCGCAAAAAAAACTCAAAATTAGATCCTCTAATTATATGCGCATGTACATAAATAATCATACAAACAATGTATTCTTGTATACACGCACACAATCTTCTGTAACAAAAAATGGCAATAGAGACAAAGTACTATGCATTCATTTATTTACCTTCATCATCGACATTCTTAAATCCACTTGCAACTCCACCAAAGTGAATCACTAACGCACCGTGGAACAACGCACGGAAATGACGCGGTTCCTTTCCTTGAGCCACCATAACCTGAATTGGTGTCCCACCCAGCTCATCATCTAACATCGTAGCTAAAATGGCAGAACTGCCTTTTTCATCCTGCGAACTATCATTTCCATGCCAAAAATAAATGATATGCTCCTCGTTGGATTTCACGGTTCCATCTTCACGACGTTTCTTGTACGAATATAATACGATGTAACTATCACCCGAATAAAAATGACCCACGTTTTCCGGTTTTACGAGAACCTTTTCAAAGTTTTCAATTCTCCACACCGTAACTTTTCCATCGAGAGGAATGGCATTTGCCGTCTCCTCGGTACTTGGTTTCGATATGTGAAGTGAAGCGATGTCGGTTTCGGGGAGTGTCGTCATACTTAACTGATGGATTTCGAATATCTGCGTTTGCGTTCGGAATATCTTGAATAGTGAGTGCAAATGTGTGAGGATATACAAAAAATATCAAAAAAGATACCGGTACTATGCGATCGTGTGAATGACGGTGTGTAAAAGATATACACATGTATCATGTAGATTCTATGTACTCGAGATTTGATAGTTAACTCTTTTAGCACTGAAAAGTTTTAAGTACAATGCTAAATATAGTACATAAGACTGAGTGTATTCATTGGTCCAAAATTGATTCGCAGAGAAGCTAAAAATCTTAACATTCTTCGAAGTATATGTAAATTCATCATCCCTTATATATGTATTCGAAAGAGAAGACTGTCTAAAGAATGAACGTTCGGATCGTTCATCGAA
>Ga0209092_10003499_pt1 | contig 13598 bp, 8 predicted proteins | sample FraStrMetagenome_FD_187446 | JGI IMG/M metagenome (GOLD analysis project Ga0209092, IMG submission 187446) | Marine eukaryotic phytoplankton communities from Arctic Ocean - Fram Strait ARC3M Metagenome (SPAdes) (version 2) | ecosystem: Environmental > Aquatic > Marine > Oceanic | place: Fram...
GGAAATAATTTTGTAAAATGCCAAATAATATTTTGTCATAGTAAAATTATTTTGTCATATCAACATTTATTTTGATGTGATTTCATTAATCTTAAATTATATCTTTAAATTTTAATGAAATAATTTCAACATTTCATAAATTTTATTTCGATTTTTAAAATATTCCGTTTAGAGAGGTAGCAAATTTATGGACTGCAGCTTTATTTTCTACTGAGGCGTCTCCAACTCTGATAATTCCCCCCTTTTCAAAATATTGAAACATATCTATTGCGTCACTCCAATCTTGAACTAAGCCAATATTCCTTTTGTATACCTATGGAACTGTTTCAACATATCGTTGGAAAGTATCATGAGGGATTTATTCGTTCTTTATAGAACAGATGAAATAATTTTCACTTTAATCGATAAGTGCAGTTTAATTTTTCTTTCTTGTAAAATCGATTGTATTAAATTATAATCTATTTGTAGTAATTGATAAACCGAATATTCGGAACAAATGCTTCAAAATATGTTCTCTTTTATGCTACTATATAGATGATGGATTTGAATGCACAAATGAATCATACACGAATGCATTTGCGTATGTAATGTAAAAATCATTAAATCGCTCACTCCCTAAATCTTGAAGATATTAATGGAATAATATAATAATAACATATGTATGAATGCAAGGAAGACCAACCTCCCTATTTACCATGACAGTATTTTCTTGCAATGCTTCACAAATAGCGTATGTGCTGAGGGCTTGGTTTATAGATCTCAACATTGATTTTATGATAACACTGGGTATGCTTTCACAGATCCATCTTGGATATAGGAGAGGAACCAATGATACAGCACATTGATTTGCTTTGTTCTTGGCCTCATCTTTGGATTCCTTGTCATTTTCTTTGGATTCCTTGTCATTTCTAGTGCACCAGAATTATCCTCAAACAATTTGCAAATGAATGCCTTAGACTTGAGTTCATGCGAAAAAATCATGATTGGAATGGCATCTCGAAGCGCTGACGACATTGCGGTGTATTCAGCTTCAGTTGTTGACAAGGCCACTTGAGTTTAAACTTGGATGACCAAGATACAGGGCAATTTGCGTAAGTAATCACAAAACTGGTACGAGACTTGGCAGTGCTTGCATCATGCATTGCTGTCAACTTGAACCAGCTTCCACAGAAATCAGCATCCACATGACAATACAAATTGTAATCATCATTAGGATGAAAAAGAATCCATTTGTCCATTGTACCATGTAAATACTTCACTAGATATATAATTGCGTGACCATGAGTAATCTTGGGATCATACGAAAACCTGGCACATTGATGTACCACATAAGAGATATCAGGCCTTGATGATTTTCGAGATAATTTAGTATTCCAACTACTGATCGATAATGAAACAAGTTTGGATCAAATGGTGAATCCTCTTGACTGTGATGTAAGATAGATGTACTCGGACAGGAAGTTTAAGGACACTTGAAATTCTTGTCCTTTAATCCAACATCCGCAACAATTTGATCAATCAAATGTGTCTGGGTGATACTGTATCCTGTATGATCTTTAAATTTCGAAAAATGAAGGCCTAGAAATTGTTCAACATCTCCCTTTTCTTCCATATCGAATTCAGCTTCGAGTTTGCTAAAGATATCCTTAAGTTTTGATCTATCTTTCATGAATATGATTGCATCGTCAACATATACAACAAAAATCATATCTTCTAAGTAGAATACGCAATCATCGTCTCTTGACTTTTGAAAACCAATTTTCTCAAGTCTTTCAACCATAAACAAATAGAATTGTCTAGATACATGTTTCTGCCCGTACAAGTTCTTTAAAAAGCTGTAGTACATGTGTTTCAATAGTTCCAACATTGCATTGCAAATATTTTTTATTTTAAATGTAAATACTTAGAACATACAAGTAGAGGTACTAAGTATACACTGGCTGGGAGTTTTTCAAAAAATCCCAAGTCTATGTGAACCCCTGGGAGTTTTTGCAAAACTAATGAAATGTAGTTAATAAACTGTAGATACCTTTGTCACCGCGTTACTGAGTTGCTCCCCAGGGTCAACGATGATTGCGTTGGTGATCAATGCTAAAGTAATTGATGCTTGTAAAACGTAAAAAAGGTTTAGTTTATTGAAAAAAGTGAATTTGATTGAAGATCGAACTTCACTATAATTATTAAGCTAAACAAGTAGTACCGTGTAGACTTGTACGTGCATATATGCGCAATACGAAGTCTACTAAACACAGACAAACAGTGACTGCCTTCCACGAGGAACTATAATTACAGATCAATACAAAAGTGTAAGTAAAAGGTAAGTAATTCACAAAAAACCATGACAACAAAACCATACTTTTTCTTCCAGGATATAGAACATTTTAATCGCGAATCAAATGACATATTTTGACCGTTAAATTGAAAGGATCTGGAATTGGGGTGGAACGAAAAAAAGTTGATTTATTTTGATGAAAGTCTGGTTTCGAATTTTTTTGGATGACGAACTCAATTAGATTTTATGTTTTTCATTTCTGGCGTGGATATTAGATCAATCAGTTTTTTCCAAAAATGGAGAAAGCAGGTTTTGGTTTAACTTGTGACAGATTGTCAGATGATGATGCATGTATATCATCATCTGACAATCCAATCATGAATGACACTTTGTGCTCTAAAGCATATAGTGATGACATGTGTCATTCATCTCAAGATACGTTAGTTGTTGTCACTACTGAAGTTAACAACAACTCGAACTCGATAGATGGTACCTTGAACAGTGTTTCATCTAAGCGTGATAAAAATGCCAGTAAAGTTAAAGACATCTTAGACTCCTTGTCACAAGACTCGTTAGATGGCGAATGTACTGACAACAACTGAAGACCACGAGACTATGGATGAAGTAAATATCTTTCGTCGACAACTGCTGCTGCTGTCAATTAAATGAATCGTGGCCAAACAAAGAACTTTCTGCAATATTTCATTCGTAGATATTATATGATACCAAAAAAAGTAAGTACAAATAAAGATTTCAAACTTCAAAAAATTGGAAACCAAATCGATCAAAACCCCCCCCCAATTCGATTGATAAAAAAATAAAAACTTACAATACCACAAAACACGCTTACGTCATTTGATTCGCGATTAAAACGGTTTTACACGAATTGATTTTATCAGCTGGAAGGAATAATCGTCTGCATGAAGAAAAAGAAGTGCTTGATCACAAAGATCAATCAACAATATATTTAATATTACCATAACATCCTGAATAAATACTAAATTACTCCTCTTCTACACTAGGCATTTTTATAACATATTTTTCCCATCAGTATTGTCGTCTTTATGGTCTTCGATAATACAGCTCACGTATATAACGAAAAAAATTTCACGAGGGTATTCTGCTTGTCCTTGTTTGTCTTGATGTCGAAAATCTCTTAATGGGTCATCATCAAAATATTGACCGAGAATATCTGAATTATTCAAATTTGATACATCAATCTCCCCATTCAACATGTTGTAGTAATCATCTTCAGCACTTGATGGGCGAATTCTTCCATTGGGCACATTAGTTTTCAAAGGATAAGTATATCCACAAATTTTGGTGAGAGAAGGCTTGATAATTTTATACAATTTGTAAAAAGTTTCTACATATGCATTCGATAAGAATGACGAAACATGTTTCTACCTATCTCTTTGTAAACATGTCGAACACTTTTGCGTTGGTGGATTATTGTTGGTCAGTCTCTTCTGACAGAAGGCTTTTTTGTATGCTTCAATTTTGAGATTTGCTTCATTTGGTACATCGTATATGTCTTGAAACACGATTTCTTTCAGATAGAGAAACTATCGAACAGATTGATCGAAATTAGAATTACGAAGAAATCTTTATTCTTAATTAATTAATTGATGACGAAAGCTACACTGCACGAAAAGAAACGAAGTTCTCATTGTAGATTGTCGTTTTTTTTTTCATAGGCTATTTTGACATAGTATATATGTGTATGTAGATATATATTAGTGGACTAGATATAACTATAGGTAATCTAATCAGTACACCTCATCTAATATATCTCATAGTAGATTGTAGGTATCACAGGTTATTTGCCAACGCTAACAATGTTGTAGTACATGTCGTATGTAGGAGATCGTTTAGTAGTATAATAACCTATCTCACCTTTTAATAGTTATCTAGTTATATATACTATATCAGGTCATGGAGCCACATTAAACGCTCGAGAAAGTCCGAGACTTACATCGACAACAGCCTGGAAGAAATTGACCGAGTCTTTCAACTTCCCCCAAACAGATTCCGAGACCCGTTTGTTTTTTTCAATGGTTATATATACTATATCAAACAAAAGCGCTTTAAGGAGCAACAAGTTATATCACTTTTATGTATTGTTGACCATGAAGAGAGAATAAATGGGTCCATGAAAAAGAGAAGTACAAACCAAACGCAATTTACTCTTCTACAAAACAATATACAACCACCGAAATATTTCGTGTCGTTATTAGAATGGATGTGTTCTCTTCTAGAACACATTAAACCAAAAATTCATTTCCCGAAAGGAATAAAGATCAAAAGCAAATACAAAATTAATCCTTTCAAGAAATTAAAATCTTAGCGGTATTGGATTCTAAAATTCAGAATCTTCTCATGAAGTCCATCTGTACCGCATGCGAAATCTGATTACAAGTATATTATGGCCTAAACATACTACATCAGCTTAATAACATTTTCTCTATTTTATTAGCTTAGTACAACAAGTAAAAATATAACATGGCTTTACTTAACCTACAAAAGATAAACTTCTGATATGTCTTTATGAGCTCTAATTAGGTAGCTCCTTAATTACTTAAGCAGTAGGTTGCCGTAGAATGGCACATAACCATAAGTTTTGTCGTAGTAACATGTTAAAAAAATAACAATTCAAACAAACAAATATTCAACATAAAGAATTAATAGCCGGTCCCGTGCAAGTGAAATTCTCGAGCTTGAATAAAAGCCAATTCAAATGACTAGGACTACCAAAGCAATCTATATCTTTAAACTCCTCTCTACTTTTATTCTGACCTTTGAAGTTATCGCATATTTGTCGAATAATCTTGCTTCGGAGGATGAGGGTATATTTGAAGAAGGTGAAAATCTGCATAGAAATACACAAAGTGTAGAATTTACAGAGGTGTATGAAGTAAATTGGGATCTAGATTTTGGAGATGAAAATGTGGAGAATTTAGTATTTGATTCTCCCTTTTTAAGAGCAGGATTTGAGCAGAGCATTAAAGACTTCATTAATAGCGATTTAGAATGCGACGAAGATTCGGAAGATGAAAGCACATCCTTTTATGTTGTGAATTTCCAAGATACGTCGGACGAGTCTGAAACATCAAAGAGGATGAGAAATCGACAATCAGGTAAAGGAAAGTGTAAAGGAAATAAGACGAGATGCAAAAAGACGGTCAAAAAGTCTATCTCGGACGCAGGTAAAACAGAGATTGCAAACCATACTTTTTTCAAAATAGCTTCTTCAAGTCGCGATTTCTGTTCTACCTTTCGTACCCTTTCAATATTCGATTTTTTCAAAAACATCTTGGTCACTGCATCTTCGTTCAATTACAACGTTGATGTAGAGGTAATAAATCAGCTCAGTGATCAATTAGAATTTAATTACAGAGTAGATTTCGTTCCAGCGTCCTCCGATGGTCTGAACAATGTTCAAAATGTGGACCTCGAGGCAAGCGATCCAATCACAATTGAACCTGTCGTGCCTTCTAATATCTACGAAAAACAAAGAATATCGTTAGAGAATATATTTTCTCATTTTGAGGTAGATTATGATGAAGAGAAGCATCAATGTTTACAAATGGGCATAAATTGTGACGATGATGAGTTTGTTACACATATATGGATGAGTAAGTGTTTCTTTGTTTTTTTCTTTCTGCAAAAGTTGTTTTTAATTTTTCTTTATCATGTGCAGTGAACAAAATTATTGTTGAAAAGACTATTCCATCTAGTTTTCGGGAAATAAAAACATTGAAAGGAATATTTCTTGGTGAGAATAAATTAATAATAAATCGTGCCCCCTATAATTTGAGGATAAGACTTCTTACAATGCTCTGTTTTATTACTAGGAAATAACAACATAATTGGGAAAATACCTGAGTGGATGATGGAAATGAATGCGTTGGAAATGTTGTGGCTAGGTAAGTTTGTCTAAAGATATTTTTCAAAATAAAGAAGGGCCTATCTGACATCATTCTCAAAAAAAAGATAATAATAGATTGACTGGAACGCTACCAACTTATTTTGGTAAATTCAGAAAGTTGCTTCAACTAAACTTGTGTAAGTTGAAATCAGACTATTTAATTTTTTCTTTTGAACATAAATGTCGTGAATCTAAACTACATTTCCTTGCAAAGATGGCAATCAGCTGAGCGGACCAATTCCGCATCTTTCAAATACAAGAAAATTAGAATTCCTGCATTTAGGTGAGGATCCGGACTCGAGTGATGAATGTCTTACCATATAATCTAATATTCTTTGAGAACTGCGTTCATTTAATTCGTTATCAATTATCAGGTGACAATAATTTCACAGGAACTATTCCTGAGAGATTGTTCGAAAAATTGAATGCTGCTGGACCAACAGATGATGATTGTGCTGGAGTATCTTTCCCACTCTGGTTTCCAAATTTTATCGGAGGCAAATGGAAAAATTTTCTTCGAATGTTTAATACGGGAGAAAGCTCAAAATCCAATCTCAAGATTCTGTCTTTATGTGAGTGATTTTTACCCTGCAAACCATATTCTTTAACGAAATGCACATTAATGATTTATTCTGCTATTACCCTTTTTATTTGCAGACAACAATTCATTAAATGGTACGATTCCAACCAATCTGCAGAAATTCAAAAATTTAGTTGAATTGAATTTAGGTCAGTGTAAATGACGTCCTCTCAATTTAATAAGTACCAAACATTATTTTAATTTTTGTGTATCTTTCTTTGTAGGATCAAATGACTTGGTAGGGTCTTTGCCAACAGAAATAGGTTGGATGGAAAAATTGAAAGTTTTTGACTTGCGTGAGTAAATTGATCCTGAAAGATGAGCACATTTTAAAACTATGATTGTTCTCTCTAATCAAATCTATGTCTTTGCTTGCAGATCAAAATAATTTTTCAGGTAGTATACCAATCGAAATTGGAAAGCTAAGAGACTTGGAAATTCTAAACTTTTGTGAGTTATAGTCAATGTTTTCCTGACACAGTTCATTCCTGAGCTGACTTTAGTGTTTATGCACCCTGTTACCCGACATTTTATAGACGACAACAGATTCAACAATTCTATACCGGACCACATTGAAGATCTTGTAAATCTAAAAGAAATGACTTTAGGTGAGCTAATATACATTCAGAAAATTACAATTATTACAAAGACTCATTTTAAAGCATGTTATCTGACGCGTTTTATCAAGATAAAAACAACTTTAATGGCTCAATACCCATAGGAATAGGACGCCTTCACAAATTAGAATATCTCTCATTCTGTAAGTTTAGACCTTTCTATTGTAATTAATATGAATTATTGAATTTCGTCTCACTTTCATCTTTTTATTTGAACCAGCCGAGAATAACATGTCTGGTAATATCCCTTCAGAGCTAGGCCAACTTTTTGAATTAAAGAATCTAGATATCCGTAAGTAAGCAAATCTAACTTTTCTGAAATGAACTAGCGAGAGGATACTTAACCTTATTGTATTTCGTTATCATAGGTGGATACACAACATTGAGTACTACTGGAAAAATGGCAACTGGTGGCATACCAAGCGCCCTTGGTAATTTGAAGAAATGGAAATTCGTTATTTTTCGTGAGTAATTTGATTTTTTATGTTGTAAATTGATTTCAGGGGTAAATGATTCTATCTCAACATTATTGATTTCTGATTTATTCAATACATTTTAGAGGGAAATAATTTCACGGGTACAATACCTTCTGAGGTTGGGAATTTAGAATCCGCTGAAATACTGTGGCTAAGTAAGTACAGAAAGAAGGGTATTAAGGTGTTTATGGTTGAAAACTGTCTCTGACCAAATTTCATTCTTTGCTTCTAGGGGATCAGAGCATATCAGGAAGCTTCCCGTCAGAACTTGGGAATTTAAAGTCATTGGGACTCGTTTCTGTTGGTAAGCTCTTTCTGATCTTTCAACAAGATCTTAATCCGATAGATAACCAATTTTACTGACGCAATCTAATTTTTTATTATTAATATAAATCAGCAAATAATGTCATGAGAGGAACTCTACCCAATGGAATTGGAAATATGAGCAATTTAGCTATATTTGATATTGGTAAGCAATACATAAATGTATCTTTGACATTCCAGCGAAAGCAAAACTTAATTTATGCATCTACAATTTCTCTCAAACAGGTCAAAACGAATTTACGGGAGATATTCCCGAAAGTGTTGGAGAACTGAAAAGTCTAAGTTATTTGTCTTTGGGTAAGTAGATCGGATTTCCTTTGAAGATCACATGAGTTTTTGACTTCAATTGTTCTCAAAACATACGTTTGCATCAATCATTCAAATTACAAAAAGCCAATCTTTCAATATCAGGAAGCATTCCAACAGCTATCGGAAAGTTGGGTTCCTTGCAATTTTTGGATGTAGGTAAGGATATTCGAAGCTACAAGGACATCATTTGTTGTCTTACCCATGTTTGTTCTCAACTTCAGATAATCTATTCTATTTTTAAAAAGCTAACAATAAATTAGTAGGTAGCATCCCAAGTGAAATAGGAGATACTCAGTTGCGATCTCTTAATCTTGGTAAGATATTCTGATAATGAAACTTGCACCACATCAAAATGGTTTGTTAAATTCCTATAACCGTTCATCGATCCATGACCTTGATACAGGGAATAACAATTTAGATGGAACAATCCCGAAAGAAATCGGAAAAGCAACTAATTTGACCAAAATCGTCTTAGGCAAGTTTGGCTTTCTATTTTATATGATATTTTGAAAAGAAAAAATTGAGACTTATGGAATCGCATCTTCTCGTTAATATTTTTAGGTCAAAATGCTTTGAAAGGCCCGATCCCTTCAGAGATTGGTGGTATGAGTGAACTGGAAGAAATTGACCTAGGTAAAAAACTCGTTTTCCACTTCATTTTAAATGCATTTCTCCATCAATTTCATGCATAAGCATTTTAAAACTGTTTTTATTTTTATTTCCCGACACAAAAAGGATCCAACACATTGACTGGGTCTATACCTATTGAGATTGGAAATTTAGCAAAAATAGAGGAAATGAAATTAGGTATGTCGAGCATCGTGACATTTTGTAAAACTCTCAATCAAAGTCATGAATATATTGATCATCATCTCCTTTCCATTTCTTCAAACTAGGAGATAACACTCTGAATGGAACAATACCAACCGAGATGGGAAAAAATGCAGCGCTTCAAGTTATTGACTTAGGTTCGTAAAGTATTGTTATCTTTCAAAAGAATTTTGGGCTAAATACTAATAATTTTTTTTCAATTTTTACATTGATAAGGTGGAAATAAGTTGAGTGGTGAAATTCCGAAAGAAATCGCTACAATCAAGTCACTGGAGGTGCTGGATTTAGGTAAGAACATATATTATATCGAATGAATAGAATAAAGTAGAAACCTATCTCTAATTTAATTTTTTTGTGCCATCCCCATATTAGAATCTAATGAAATTGCTGGAAATATTCCTTCTGAAATCGGAGATTTGTCAAATTTGACTGAAATGAAGTTGGGTGAGAGAATTTGTTGTTTTTTTGAATACTTATCTATCACTTTAATCATCTAATCGCTTTATTTGATAATTATTATCAGGAAGTAATGCCTTAGATGGCACCATTCCTTCAGAAATTGCCCAAATTTTGTCAGTAGAAATTATTGACTTAGGTAAAGTATTCATATCCGTCGTTGTCTATTGAGAATTCTGCCAATTTTTTATTTTGTTATTCTCATTATTTTGTAATTTGTAATTCCAATATTCAAATGAAGGAGGAAACAATTTGAATGGAAATATTCCCAGTGAAATTGCAACGCTTCAAACCTTGCAAGTCATTGATATAGGTAATATATATTTCAACAGAATTATGAATGACAATTAGTCGTGTGTACTTCGCTATTTACACTTCCTACTTTTGCTACTTTTTTCCAGGTGAAAATGAGATAACTGGTAATATTCCATCCGAATTTGGTAATTTAGAATCCATTAAAGAAATAAATCTCAGCAACAATGAACTCGCGGGTACCATACCCACGCAGATATCGCAACTCGAGACAATCCAAGTCATTGATGTTGGTAGCAATCAAATTACAGGAGAAATACCCCCAGAAATATTTTTATTAGAAAATGTTCAGGAAATTAGTGCAGGGGATAACGATTTGAAGGGTACAATACCTTCAGAAATTGGTAGTGGAATAAACTTACAAGTAATTGACTTTGGTGAGTATAGTGCATAAAATCCATGTTTAAATCAGAGATCATTGGTCTCACTTTCTGATATTGTGATCATCTTTTGTATCCATAACATACACAGGAGGCAATCAGGTTTCAGGAAGCATTCCAACTGAAATAGGTAGCCTTGAGAATTTGATTTTTCTTGATTTGGGTAAGGATAATTTTTTTTCATTTAGTTGAGTGTCTCATTGTGCTCAATCAATTTTTATTAAAAATATTGAAGGTAACAACGAAATGAATGGAACACTACCATCTGAAATTGGATCCATAACAAATTTAGGGACATTAGATGTTGGTGAGTCTTATATTTTATCGGTGATTTTTTGTCTCGGAAGCTAATGCCAGCCTTTATGAACTTATTTTTCTTGACAATAGGGTCTAATAATATAAACGGGAGTCTTCCAGATCTCAGCAACCTTGGAAATTTAGAGTTTTTGAATATTAGTGAGTTCAAATGCAATTCAATTTAATTTATGGTAGCATTTTCTCACAAGGACAAAACAAATAATTCACTTATTCTGCACAGGTGAAACTTTCATTCTGCTCAATAGAACAGAGAATTGGGATTTATGTTACCTTGAATCAACTGATGCCGATCAATTACAAGAGCTTAATTGTACGAATTACTGTAACAGTCCTGTTGAGGAATGCATATTCAATGAAGTTCCTACCGATTCTTGTGAAGTAAGTGGCTGTGGTGGTGGAGGACATCCAATTTGTACAGAGCTCTGTAAATTAGATTATTCTGAATGTTTAGAAGGAGAGGAGGAAAAGAAATTGAACATTTCTTTTACAACTGACAAGAACGGCTGGGAGACAAAATGGGAGATAAAAGATGGTTATGACAGAGATGCATTTATCCATGACATGGATGGTAGAAAATATGTCAGCAATGAAGTTGTCAAAGAATTCCGTTGTATTGAAAGATCTGGATGTTCCGTGTTTGAAATATTCAATACGGCAGGTGATAGTCTCCGACACAGTGTTACTTTTCACGTTGACGGGGTTGAAAGAGAATTACGAAGTCGCGATTCCGGAAAACTGTTAGATTTTGAGGAAGGCGAATGTACCGCAGCACCGATCACCCGTGCTGAGTCAAATAAACCAAGCAATAGACCAACTTTGATTCCTTCTGTTTATCCATCGAAATCATCAGTGCCATCTTTGCGACCGACTGGATCTCCATCTTCTGGTCCCTCGGTTGCTCCCTCTCTAATACCAAGTCTTTTCCCAACGTTAGAACCTAGCTCAATACCAAGCATGCATCCAAGTTTACGCCCTAGTTTCTTTCCAACTATGTTGCCATCCTTAAAACCAAGCTTATATCCAAGTTTACACCCTACATTAATACCAAGTTCGTTTCCAAGTTTACGTCCAACAATGATACCAAGTCTCAAGCCTAGTTCAGCCCCAAGCTCATCACCATCCTCATCACCAAGTAGAATCCCTTCATTAGCACCATCTCAATTTCCAAGTATATCAATGGTCCCGTCGCTCAATCCTACAGCACAGCCAACAGTCACCCCTTTGACGTGTGTCCCTTTTCATTTGCAAATTCAATTAGATGAACATCCTGAGGAATTTTCCTGGTCGCTTTCCCAAGATTTTGGATCTGTCCTAATAGAAGTGTCTTACGAAGAAGACGATATATCAAGATATTACGAGTATTCTTTTTGTTTGGATCCTGCTGGATGTCATACATTTCATGTAGAGGATACTTGGAATGATGGTATTTGTTGTGAATATGGGAAAGGATCGTACAAAGGATTTCTGAACAATAATGCATTCGCTCTATTTGAAGGAGGTGACTTTGGTGCCTTTTTCGATGAACATTTTTGTGTTTGTTTACCAGGAAGTTTCCCTATCCATCTAGAGTTCCAGACTGATGCAGCTGCATCAGAAACATCGTGGGACTTACAAAAAACAACTGGAGAATTGGTCTTTTCAAATCATAATTTACAATCAAACGTTTTCTATAACCATGATGTATGTTTGGAATACGGTTGCTACAACTTCATTGTATCCGATACTAATGCAGATGGCATTTGCTGTGGAAAAGGTGATGGTTATTTTCGGGTACTGAGGGACGATTACTCTCCCTTCTTACTGCAAGGGGATGAGTTTGGAGCACGTTATGAAGAGACGATTTGTGGCTGTCGTCCTGATAGATATGCATTTAGATTCGGAATCTATCCTCTAGAAAATGCACATGAAGCAACATGGATTCTTACTTCCGAAGATGATGGCTCAGTCATAGAAAGAAGCACACCATTACAGGAAAATACATTATTCCTTACAGATATATGCTTATTGTACGGTTGCTACAAGCTAACGATATTTGATACTGGTGAGGATGGAATAGGTAATTATAGAGGATTCGTGGATAACATGGTGGATCCAATTTTTGCAAATGGGGACTGGAATGGTGCTTCAATGGAATACACATTTTGTGATTGTCCCTCAAATCAATTTTTATTACAATTGGAGGTATTCACTGACGAAAATCCAACAGAAACCTCATGGGATATATTTGCCCTGGACAATTCAATCATTGCGTCAAACCCTACGAACATGCAACCATCCACACTCTATAAATCCGAATATTGCTTAATTTACGCATGCTATATGTTTCAAATAAGAGATGACTCCGGGGATGGAATCTGTTGTGGAAATGGAAATGGTTCTTATACAGGGTCCATCGAGAATAGCAATACTCCCACCTTTCAAGGGGGGAGCTTTGGTGCAATTCAAGAAGAAATGTTTTGTTATTGTCCAACAGGTCATTTTCCATTTCATCTTCAAGTCAAAACTGATTTACGGCCAAATGAGTCACGATGGTTTCTTCAAACAGATGAACGAGTGGAACTTGCCTCCAAACGGTATCAACAGGGTCTGGAAGTTCTTCATGATCATAACTTTTGCCTTCCGCATGGTTGTTATATCTTTCGAATGGAGGATCTTGGTGGTGATGGTATATGTTGTGACGAAGTGAATGGGAACGGATATTATAAAGGGTATTTGGAGGGTGATGCCACAGTTTCCTTCCAGGGAGGTACCTTTACGTTTGTTGCGGAAGAAACCTTCTGTCGATAGTAATATAG
>Ga0209092_10003500_pt1 | contig 13596 bp, 10 predicted proteins | sample FraStrMetagenome_FD_187446 | JGI IMG/M metagenome (GOLD analysis project Ga0209092, IMG submission 187446) | Marine eukaryotic phytoplankton communities from Arctic Ocean - Fram Strait ARC3M Metagenome (SPAdes) (version 2) | ecosystem: Environmental > Aquatic > Marine > Oceanic | place: Fram...
GTCGTTATCATCGCCTCCATATGAAACATGAGGAAGTGTGTTGGTGTTGGTGTCGGTCCTCTACGTATGTAAGTACGCATCTTCGCTCTGATACGGAAAAAGTAATTACATTCGTTATATTTGTTCCAATCTTTTAGCCGCAATCAAAACAAAGATATTTTTATGAATAATATCGTATAAGATTTAATCACGGATCATTTCTTTTCTATTAATTTTTTCCATTTATTTGATAGTGAACTTCGAACGCTTTAAACCTTCGTACAGATTGAATAAAATTTTTTTGTTCTCTTCGTAAAATTTTTTACTTCGAGCGGAGTACGTGATACGAGCTCAGATCTACAGACGTCGTTAAGATAATCAGTTGGCGCGGTCTAAATTAGTATCGTGACCTTAAATAATCTGTCGTGAGTGAATTACGTACATCTTCACGGCATACTCCGCGTGCCGCCTCGAAATATTTTGTCGCCCGTAGAATCCTACGATGAAATGCAAAATCTGTACCATATATCGGAAACTTTCTCGCAAATAAACGCTCGACTGCAAATCTCGAAACTGTATCACACAATTTCTATTCCATTACACATCACCCACCTTTTTTCCTGTGTCGATACCAAACACCTCCCAGCCATATCGACCTCTTCCACACACCCATCGCCACCTCGGCACTTTTGTTAAGATCTGGTTCATAATTAATCAGGGTGAAACGAATTAAGGTAAAGTTACAACGTCGTAATACAAGAAACACAAATCACCGATCCCATTCTCGAATTTCGAACTCACGTCAACCTCTCTTAATCTTATTTCTAAATTAGCCCAACTTCATCCGTTCGAATCCATGCAGACGACAAACATTAACAGCATCCTCCCACCCGGCCTGTGTCCATCTCCCAAACGCAAACGGGCCCAAACGCCTCTCGGATTACCACTTCTACCAGACCATCATGGTGATCATGAAGAATTAATTGCCCAAGACAGAGGATCAACAGAAGAAGAGGAAAATGCAACCAACAATCAAGTCTGCAGCAGTAGCAGCAGCAGTAGCAATTGCTTCGAGTTTCGTCGTGACGGAGAATTACAGCAACAACAGCGATCTCCGTTGGCGACCAAATGGCAGAATTCCAGTCCACCAAGGACTCGTACGGGTATGACACCGTTTCGATTTACATCTTTCCCGGCTTCTCTTCCACGGTTGAACAATCCAGATCATCATCCAAGTAAATCTGCCAGTTTATTTTCGAGCACGGCTCATCGTCATCCATCCGGCCATAACAGCAACGTTCACAATAACAACGCCGGTATCCTTTCCAATCAACATAATCATTTAACGGAGATCCTTAATGAAACTGCGACGACAGCATGCACTACGAACGATGCTTCCTTTTTAAGCACTAGCATCGATGGAAGCAGCTGTTGTGGAACAAACAGTCGAAATGATTTGTTAATGAATAATCATATGTACCAGGCAAATATGGTCGCAGCATCGGCGCACAACGTTGCTTCGCCAGGGGGAGAAAACAGGCCTGCATACCCATCTTTTCGGGATTATAGGGATCATAGGAGGCACGATTCGTATTCTTGTACGTCCATAAACTTGGCCAACAGCATGACTTTTGATACGTTGGAGGGAGACAACAGTTCTTCTGCTGCGTTGGAAGATTCCCCAGTGAAAGCTCGTCTAAATTTTAATTTGTTATTTGATGCAGAAGAAGAGATAGGATCTGGGATTCGGAATTCCGGGTCGAGTATATTGAAACATGAATTTGGTGCCGAGTCAACGGTTTCAACTTTCACCGATTCTTCATCCTCCTCATCCTCCTCTGCAGTCGTTATGTCTACTGCAGTAGGAAGTGTAGGTGGATGTCTGTCACCAATTGCCGTGAGACCGAAGTCGCAGGCGCAACAGCGACAGGTGAAACATCCTAATCGGGAAAGTATTATCCGTCGGCCATCGAAAACTCGTCCTATGCCAGACATGACCGCCTTTCAAACGATTGATCGAGTAGACAGTTTTCCATACGTAAAGCAACAGCATACTGCGACGGCCTTGTGTCCCCCAACTCCAATAAAAACCCCTGATTATGTCATACATCCGAAACATCGTACGTCTTTGGGAGGAAGCAAGGTATTGATGAAATGCCTGCCCGATGATACTGGCAACGGGTCCGGGTCTGGCAATCGTACAGCTCTATCTTCTTCCAATAATAAGAAGCCATATCTGTTGTTGGACCGGACCAATTCGAAAGGAGAATTAATTCACGAGGATGAGGAAGATGAGAACGATCATATATTCATCGATCGACGGTTGGATTCGAGCCACGCCACTGCAACGTCTATTCGTGTGAAGTGTGAAGATGAAATATCGTTCCTGACAGATTTTGAAAATCTCGGTCTACTGGGTAGAGGAACATTTGCGGATGTGTACAAGGCACGAAGCCTCACAGACGACCGTATGTACGCCATTAAACGTAGTCGTAGGCAATTTCGAGGCTGTCGTGATCGTGAGAGAGCCCTGCAAGAAGTGCGAGTGATGCAACTGTCCGCTTGCGACTATGTCATCGAATTTTATCAGGCCTGGCAGGAAGATGGATACTTCTTTAGCCAAACCGAACTCTGCAGTAAACATAGCTGCTGGAATTTGTTGCATCGTGAACTAGGAACAAACACTATATTAAAGATAGCACACGATGTAGGGGCTGGCTTGGCCCACATGCATTCCGTGCGAATTGTTCATCATGATATTAAGCCATCTAATATATTGTTGAAATACGAAAGTGGTAGTGGATGCGTCAAGTGCAAGATAGCTGATTTTGGGTTCGCCGGCGAAGTGGGGAGCTCTGAAGAAGGTGCTGAAGGTGATACGGCGTACATGCCTCTCGAGCTGTTATCGACCAGTGTTAAAGATGCCAGTGCAGACATGTTCAGTTTGGGCATGACATTGTTGGAATTGAGCTCGAGCCATCAGTGGCGTATGCCGAGCCAAGGCAAACGATGGCATGATTTAAGAAACGTCGAAAGCCTCGAAGATATGAAGTCGTTTTTCCCTGAGAAGCCACATCGTCCAGTGGAATTTCAGATTATAATTCAGAAGCTTCTTTGTGGTAATCCGAAAGCTCGTTTGTCCGCGGCGGAGTTGTTTCGATGTCAGACCGTCCATGAAGCGGGAGGACGCAGTGATGAGTTCCTTGTTAAATATATGAATGATGTATTTAGACAGGAGGAAAAGCATGATCGCGATGTTGCTGAAGCTCATCGTGCTGCGAAGGTACGGAGCTTGACGCCAACTGGACACGTACAATCGCTTTTGTACACGAGTCATCATTCGTTGCCCGACGAATTAACTCCTCCCGCTAATTCTAAACTTGACCCACGAGAGGAGAGAGTTTGGAAGAATATATGTAATTTAACTTAAAATGCTTTGGGAGAAAACGGTGTCTCGCTTTACTGAGGCAGAATTGTCATATTTTTTTAATGCGAAAATGTCATGAGGTTGCAAACGCTTCCCTCTCTATTAACTGGAGGAAACATGAATTTATTAAGGGTTATTTTATTGAACGTGTTTCGCTGAATGCGTAGGAATGGATATTTTGGCAAAGACTAAACACATCGTTATAGAGAGCGAGTATATATCCTAATAATCATAGATATTAAAGTGTATATTTATATGATGTTTTGAATTATATCCTCTTTTGCTAACGTACTATGATAAATTTCTCCTCGAGTGCTCGTTGTACTGCGATATTAGCAAACACTTGAGCTAGGGACGTCTAACTTACTATGTTAAATTTCTCCTGGAGTGCTCGTTGTACCGCGATATTAGCAAGCACTTTAGCTAGGGACGTCATCCGAAAGTATATTTTAAAAAAAAGGTGAATGAAGCCTAACGATTTTTTGATGTATTCACTCACTTCACTAAAATGCAATAAATTATGTCGAAACTTTAATTTATTCAGGCACGACCAACACCGTCAAAATGTCACATAATTCTTCTAATAAAAGTGTGCCCGATTATTTGCAACAAGGTGGATTTCTCAGATGGTCTCATGTTTTCTGAAACAAGATTACCTTTATATGTTGCAACTCGTCAAGAGGACATTCTCATACAAAAAATTAATGCCGATCGAGCCGAAGCGAAAAGTGACAACTTTATGTTTTCCTATATTCATCTTAATGGGGCATAATAAAAAAATACAAATAATAAGGCTTCTACTAATATTTCAAAAAAACAACATTTTGAAATTGTAAGTTTCTTAATTTAAAATTTAGAGACATTATATAACAAACAGTGACAATAACATAGTGTCCAGAGAACAATTAATAAAGATGTCTGAACTTTTTCACAGGGAAAACATATATTACATACTTGGCCCATCAAGAGAGTAAAAATATCAACTCTTTACAAATAAAAGTAAGAAACCAAAAGCACTAGTGTACGCATAATTCTTACAGGCTAAGACCAGGAATACTGTCAACCTTTCTTTTCTTGCAGGGAATAGCTTCATCATAACATCTTGACGACCCAGTTGGAGAAACACAGTGTGATTCATTCTTCTTTTGTGAACCATTGACGAAATGTTTACGCTGCATCGTAGGTAACATAGGAAATTTTTGACTTTTGTTGCACGATACGGTCGTGGTTATGTCTGATGAAGTGGGCGAGACGAGAGGCAATGGAGTGCGAGGAGGTGGTGGAGGCATTGACGTTGTCTCCCCTATCTGGGGACTCGAATTGCGACATCTCGGTGTTGCTTCGCCTTCATCGATATTTTCATCTTGTTCCACGACAACGGGTGTAATTGGCCTTTGAAATTTTACAGTTGCGACATTATTCAATATTTTGAGCGAAGTTGCTTGGCGAACAACTAAACGTGCCTGTTGCGCCATGGACACGCACAACGCGTTACTGTCAATCTCAATTTGAACCTCGTTCAAAAGCTTTCCATTCTTCGTGATCGTTCCAGTGATCGATCCTGGCGCACTAAAAGCCGTACGACTGCGTTGTCCAAGAATCAATAGGTTCGCATCAACCTCAAAAATCATCGGAAAGCGTACGACGTGATGGCCACGCTCATCTACCAAGTAGAATGCCGTGCTGTTGGGCACACGCCCATCAGTGCAAACGGGCATCTGCTCATCTGCCTTCTTCTCATCTTCATCCATCATCGAGCGAGTAGCACAAGCACGAGAAGCGTCCTCGTCCACCACACGAAACGCCGTGCGCACCTGCGTTATTAAGATCGAAAACGCAATCGAGTGCAACGCACGAAGAACTTTCGCCTCATTACTGCATCCACCACTGCTCATTTCCATCTCTCTAGAAGAATTTCGAGCAATGAGAAATCGACGCAACATGTATATCCACCCTCGTAATCTCCCATCAATGGATTTACTAAACGCACTTGATACGTTCTTCTGAACCACAGCCGGGGCAGCATCCACTGTACTGCTCGATAGACGAAGTGGTCGATCGGAGAAAGCAAAGCAATTACTTCGATTCCTACCACCGCTGCTGTTACCACCGCCAGAAATAAAATTCTCCTCACCCGAAATACCGAGAAAGATGGGTTGCAAACTTGGCATGACTACCCGACATTTCGAAGAGGATGATTTGGTAGAGTTTAAAAAGGAGGCCAATACCTTACGGTTTGGATGAGATTTTTTCGGTACTGTTGCTGACGCCTGTTGTTGTTGTGACGTCGGGTTATGATTGTTCGGGTCACAGCCCAATCGAAATGCGAATTGTTCCAACAGAACACGTAAGTCCTCCTGCTTGGTCTGTTTCATGTTCGGTCGTGTCGAATGTTATGAATGTCTAGCAGAGAGATGTTATGTAAGTATTTATTTATGTATGTATGTATGTATGTATGTATGTATACGGATGCAATGTATGAGATCCAACTCTATGGATGTCCCCAATGTGAGATGAGATGAGATGAGCTGAGCTGAGTTGAGTTGAGTTGAGAGGTAAAAAGTGTGATGGCACTGTGATGTAATGTGTGGTATGTGTAAATTGTTCTCTGCTTTCCCCGTTTTCCTACAACGCCGTAGACTACGCAAGAAAACGGAATCAGTTGATGGGAAACTTGACACCTCTTGTCTAAAAAGTGTTGAGAAGATCCTTTTCAAGATCGGGAACGTCTTCGGGAACCATGAAATATTCTGCAACTATGATACCAGGTATGTTCCAACCAATGACATACGTCGAAATGGCTGGCTGTCGGTGGGGTTATCAGCAACACGTCATCGATGTTTCGGAATTTTCTATGAAGCCACACGTTATTCTAAAGAAAATTTGATGGAATTCTTATCTTAAGATGATGTAGAACAAACGGATTCGAAAAATTCTTCCGAAATTTGTTTTGATACAAGTACATAACATTGTGCATACAAGCGAAAAAAATTTAGAATATTACTATCCAAGACACACATGTTTGCATCGTCGCAACGTATGATAGAAAATAATGACGCATACGTTATTGCTTCGTTCGAAAGGTAAAAAGAGAACGAGTTCTAAATTATTCAACGCCTGTTACATTGTGTACAAGACATACGAGCGTCTGTAGAATGTAGAATTTCGATTTTTTCTTGAAAAGATACGGAAAAAAGGATACGGAATGTATTCGATGTCATCACGATGTGGACAGAGGTCCCGAGCAAGCTTCGATCACTCGTCCGATCGTAAAATCATGAACATTGTAGTTGCGTTCTTTTTTCAAATCCTATTTGTCATCAATAATTGTCTCTGACTAACGATCTCTCTCTCTCTTAAGAAGTCCAACGTCTGCACACTGCACCTACTTCCCACTGAAATCTATTCAACATGTCACTTGCAGGGACCCTGGAAACTTCAATGCGTCGATTCCCAGCTAAAACAAAAACGATAATTATTTGCTCATAGATGAAATTCATTACGGTTGGGTAAGGCTTGCTCCACTGTAAATAATTTGCTGGCATTTTGATCAATGCTTTGGTATCGAAACCGTATAGACTGTCCGTGGCGACCACAAATGGTGTGATATGTCGACGTTTGTTCACATAGAGCTTGTAATAAAGTTTCTTTTCCCTTTTTTCGCCCCAACACGATCCGAGAAACATTTAAGTTCGCACGTATGTAATAGAGAGTTTTCGATTAAACGTCCACATTGATTGGACTACAACGTTGGTTTTTATTCTTGTGATAATTGAATTTTTTTCAACATATTTACTATTTGTACTAATTGATCTGGATATCAGCTCCGTTTTTAGAATAATTTCACCAGGTTATTTTTCTGTGATAGCACTCTTGCGATCCATTCGTCTACTTGTTGTGGTCTCCTATGAGTCCCAATGTTAATCACTTTGGGCTTTATGACATGATGACTTCTAGAGGAGATTAAAGTGTTTTAAATTTAGTCTCCAGTGATGTTGCGATCATAACTTCAACAGGCGGGTTTCTATATTCTTCAAATTTTAAGTTTCACGCCAACAGTAATGTTAGCAACGTTATACGCTCTAGATATCTTGTCTACCATTCTCTGTTTGGTTTTTGATCTATTTTTATCACGATAATGCATCACGCTATATGCCTCATGAAAAATTGATGTTGACCACGAATATTACCCTTGTGTGTCATGAACATGATCAGTCAATGGAAATGAAAAGAAGGTGACATTTTTCTATATACCGGTATATTATTAATCTATTACCCGGTACATGTACTTCGAAGTATTATACTATTCGTACATAACCCGTTTGAACTAAATTAATAGAACAGAAGAACTGTGCGTACATGTACCTTGCTCCAGACTCCAGCTGCGTTCTGTCATCGGAAAAAGGCAAAACTTACAACGGAAGTAGCGTAATTCATATTACTTCCTCATATACCTATAGGATCCCATCAGTCCAAAACAGAAACAATGAAATCGTCAACCAATCGACTACAAAAACTTTACACCCATCACGTCTAACTTGGAGATTCTTCGCTCTACACAGCAATTCTTCTTTCCTTGAAGATCGTTACGCAGCAACGCAGCAACACGTACCTCACCCAACTTACCTACCCTTCCACAAATAAAATTTCAATCCTCGAACAGAATACCCCATCCACACCATGAGCACCTTAATGGACATCGTACCACCCGGCGTCGTCACTGGCGATGACCTCTTAAAACTTATGGACCATGCTCGTGCGAATAACTACGCCATCCCGGCTGTAAACTGCACCAGCTCCTGCACCATTAACGCCACCCTCGAGGCCGCAAAGAAGAACAATGCGCCTGTCATGATCCAAGTTTCGAATGGAGGAGGTGCATTTTTTGTAGGAAAGTCGGTCAAGGATCCCAGCGCTGCCGTTGCTGGTAGTGTGGCCCTTGCCATGCACGTGCGTAGCGTGGCGAAGTACTACGGTGTTCCTGTAGTGTTGCACAGTGACCACTGTGCCAAGAAGCTCCTTCCCTGGTTTGATGGTATGCTCGAGGCAGATGAGGCGTTCTATGCGAAGCACGGTGAGCCTCTCTTCAGCAGTCATATGTTGGATCTTTCTGAGGAACCGGATGAGGAGAATATTGCCATCTGCGTAGAGTACATGAAGAGAATGGCTCCAATGAAGATCTGGCTTGAGATGGAAATTGGTATCACTGGAGGAGAGGAAGATGGTGTGAATAACGAGGACGTAGATCCCGAGAAGTTATACACTTCTCCCGAGCAGGTATACTCTGTCTATGAAGCGCTTGCTCCAATTGGACCCATGTTCAGTATTGCTGCTGCGTTCGGTAATGTACACGGTGTGTACAAGCCCGGCAACGTGAAGCTTTCACCTGAGAAGCTTGGCAACCACCAGGCATATGCCAAGAAGATGTTGAAGTCAGAGCTGGATAAGCCGATTTATCTTGTGATGCATGGAGGATCTGGATCGACTGATGAAGAAATCCAGATCGCGGTGGACAACGGAGTTGTGAAGATGAATATTGATACCGATACGCAGTGGGCATTCTGGGATGGTCTTCGAAAATTTGAAGCGAAAAATCGTGAGTTCTTACAGGGGCAGATTGGTAACCCTAACGGAGCTGACAAGCCAAACAAGAAATTCTACGATCCGCGTGTTTGGATGAGAAAGGCTGAGGAATCCATGTGCGCACGTGTTAGTGTAAGCCTTGAGAAGCTCAGTACTGTCGGTCAATACAAGGCAAGCGATGTGCCTGGTTACCCTCAGCTTGGTGGAAAATCTGATAGCTCTCCTGCTAAATGCTCTGTCACGGGCGTGAATCTTGAAAAGGTTTTCCTGTTCGGATCTGCCTTCTTGGTTGGAGTTCTTTCGACGTTTCTTGTGAAGAAATAGATTGTAGTTCATTCATCTTCTCGTAAACATCTAAGCAGTTGCATTCATGCCTTTGTCCATTTTTCTTTTAGTAACCTGTTTGGCTTGATTTGCATTCAGGTCACTTACACTCGTTCCAAAAGTGAACGATCGACATGGACAGCCGTTGTCGTATCCCTCCCTCTCTCTTGAGGAGAGTGTCGAACTGACCTCACAACCACTAGCACCTTACAAGTAACAGACACTCGCCCCACTTTTCAACAAATCCGATTTTTACACGTGTATCGACACATCATTTGACCCGAGGGAAAACGCACGTTCTCCGTAGAGATACGTGCAACTGAATGAAATTTGCGCCACCTCCCCTTTCGATCCGACGATAATCCGGCGGTGGAGGACAGTTCAACCATATCCTGTACATTTAAAAGTACGAACGACGACTCTCTTATCGTTGCAGGAATCAAACAACATCATGGATGATGTATCGGTATACAGGTACATTAGCTGCGGCATAATCAAGTACATGGCGACATCCCAGCTGACGCAGTCGCAGGAGGGAGGGGAAACCTTGTTCCATATGTTATCTCCCTACTATATACTGGCTCTGTATGACATATCTACGTTTTCGGTATTTCGCTATCGTGATGGATGCGTTGAGCATGGGTGAAGAATTTGTCAAGATAAAAAAAAGTGAAAGGATTGATATGGATTCTTCATCTTTGTAGGCCTAATAGTTTGCGTGTTTAGGCCTTTTTACACCACAGCTTCACAATTTTTGAAATTTATGTTCACCTTCATTGCTCTAAAATGAATGATAGAGGGTATTCGAAATGAAGACGCCAAGGACAATCCCTGCTCTGAATCGTTGCTAGAGCTCTTTGCAAAGTTTACATATATTTCGTTGATTCTTCTCTCGGTCAAGTCGTTTAACCAAGCTGCTCGTAATTTTGTACCCTTACTGAGATCCTAGTCAACCATTTCGTTTGTGTAGGAAACTGTTCAAACGTTAGTAGATATATTCTTCGAATATTCATATATTTCATATTTTCCTAATCGCTTGGGCCGACTAACTGATAAACCATTGATTTCATGCACAATGGAGTAAGAAACATAGCAATGTATTATATTTTCTTGGCTATCTGCAGGAATTTTCATTGTACAATCTTTTCCCCCACAATCCTAACTTTTTGTTCAAAAAGTCAACTAAATGAATAATCTTTAGGTCTATTCTGTTTACGATTGACTCCTCACAAAATTGAGTGAAACGTTTTTCCCTATTTTTTCTAAAATTAATATTTAGTTATGCCAGGGATTATTAAATCACTCAGAAAATAGGAACTCTTGGATCAATTGGAATAAAATTGATGGTACATACGAATTTCGATCATTTAACGATTGCTACTACTTTTCTTCCAATCCAGTTATGGATTCAGAGGACGAGTTCTAAATGATTCGAATGTAGTAAAACTGTTACAAGAGTAGGTGTTAACAATTAAAAAGTTTATAGTAGAAAAAATGCCAATGAATCGGTAAAGTTGACAAGAAGAAAGTTTCGCCTTGTCTTTTATAAGCCTTCACGGAGCTCCTCGATAACTTTGCATATTTTATTAACACGTTGAATGTATTCGTTCTCCCAGATTTTTTGTAATCTTGGACTCTGACTAAGCTCCTCGTCAATCATTACAGATAATAGAAAACGATTGTAAAATGAATTTTTGTGACACACGAGAATTCATAAACATATTAAAAATATTTCCTTCTATTCCTCACCTTAACGAGGATTTTTTGTTCTTCAAATCCTTCAGTAATATTTCAATATCATTCAACCTTTTCGCCTGTTCCGAATAAGAAGAGGATCGTAACTTATCGATAGATCGGAATTGGCCACTACTGATAGCATTACACACAATGGTGGAGGAATCATAACAATTCGTATTCTTTGCAAAAGTTGTACTTCTTATCGAGTTTCCCGCACCCGAATCTATTGACTTATCTCTACCTTCAACAACCCCAGCAGAGTGTTCAAGCTTTGCTATTTCTTGCGTAATCCAAGCAGGGAACATCTTTTCTGGCAGTAATGAATTAGCAATGACTTCTGATTCATTTCCCGTAACATTCATATTTTCGAATGTTCGATATTCTGGGTCAAATCCTCTCTCAATTCTTGGAGTATCTTTGTTATATGTTAATTTTATTTGATCTGCCTCCTTCTCTGGTACATGAAGAAAACACGAGACGTTGCTTTTCGGTGGGTTCTCTTCATAACAGGGAAAGTCTTTAGAATTTGGAATAAAATTAATCTCGTTATATTTGACATCCTCTGGTAAAGAAAGTTGTTTTCTCAGCATCAAAAGTTCCTTCTCACGGGAAACATACTTGGACCAAGTTAAAAAATATTTTCGATGCATCTGCTTTGCCCAATGTTCAACAACCATTCTATCAGCTCTTTTTCTGCGTAAGCTCCGTTCAGACAATGCTCGCCATCTCCACAAAATTAATTTTTTCTTTCGTTTAATATCAATCTCAATTGTTAAGAGTGCTCTGTTATAACTTTGCCATGTATTAAATGATGAGTTTAGTTTTGAACCATTTACTAGACGCACGATTGCGCGCGTGATGGTATGTAACTTAAGATGAAAGTTTTTCCAACATATCATTCTTTGCAATCCTGCATATTTTTGATATTTTGAATGGTTTATTGAGCAAATATAAAAAAGCCCGTTTAAAAGCATTCTGCGCCGGGCTTCATCTCTGGTGACGTAAGACCAAGCATCAAAAATCTTTCTCAACATGAATACATGAGCAAACGTAGAAGCATTTGTTTCTGCCTGATTCATACACAAAGCGTATTGTTTCATTTCGTAGAAAATTTTCTTTTCTACCCATTTCCGGTGACGTGCATTTGCTTGACGTAGCCTTCGCTGCAACTCCATCTCTTGTCCTTCCGCTTTAGCATACGATCTCCAAGCTGAAAAATATTTTCGAAATTCATTTCTTCTTCTCTTCAACATCAACTAAAAGATACGTTGTAGACGAAATTTTGCATTTTATTTTCTAGTCTTCATAGTTTTGGAAATGAGCAAGAAATTCAAAAAGGGCCCCGATCGCTCGATGGATTGTTTTCCCTTATTACACAGTACACAATTACATAGCCTACATAGCCGAGAATTTCTAACAAAAATCTTGTGCTACACACGTAAGATTTAACGGCAGATCTCCAATCTCCAATATCAACAGTAAGAATACTTCTATCTAGAACAACGATTTTGAAAATGTGTAATACGTTTAAATATATGTACATGCGTATTTTTATATATATTAGAATCGAAATACAAGTACATATACATATTATACATGCAATGAGTATACAGAATGTTACATTGCATTCGGGAGAGAGTACACGTAGATGATAGATGTTAAAAATTTTACAAATGTCAATTAACAACATTATTGGTATTAAAAACATCCAACTAAATTGTCACATATGTCCAGAGCCGTTGCTATCATAACGAGTCCTTACAAGTCAATACCTTTCTCTCATTACAAATTCATCGAAATGAATCAATGCTTCCTTTCAATTATTCACAATGATCAAGCTATATAAACGAAATGCTATCCTTCTATGGCTTTTCATGCTATTGCGAGGTGCACAATCAACAACGAACGACAACGAAAAGCTCGAGAACCTGGTTATGAAAAACGCCAAACAAATGAGCCAAGGCGAAAACAAATTAGAAGATAAACACAAGGAAGAGGTACAGAATCTAGTCCGACTTCATTCAACTTTACAGAAGAAATCGAAAAATTCAAATATTCCATTAAACATCAAGGTCGATGAAGTAGAAATAAACCCAAACGGGGAACTAAGAGCTATCCCACATCAAAGAAAAATGATGGTTATTGATGGATTCACAAACGCCCCAATCAGGAGTCCTACAGGAACTACGTCCTCCACCCCATCACAGTCACCATCAGAAGTCTCTTCTAACCCGTCATCTTCAACGCCGTCACTGTCCCCAACAGTAACGTCTTCAACCCAATCATTGTCTCCATCAGTAATTATAAATGATAACGACTTAATAGTTATCGACTCTGTTGCAGTGGATGATGAAACACAAATAAGTAACGAAACTACCATTCAGGCAGACCATCAACCTCACAGCTCTTTATCTAATCCAAGTGACGATAACAACAATGAATCGCATCAAAGCTACAGCAGTGTAAGTCACGAAAGCGTCAGCAGTGTGAGCAGCCAATCGAGTCACGATAGCAGTAGTAGTAGTAGTAGCAGCAGCAGTGAGTCG
>Ga0209092_10003501_pt1 | contig 13596 bp, 7 predicted proteins | sample FraStrMetagenome_FD_187446 | JGI IMG/M metagenome (GOLD analysis project Ga0209092, IMG submission 187446) | Marine eukaryotic phytoplankton communities from Arctic Ocean - Fram Strait ARC3M Metagenome (SPAdes) (version 2) | ecosystem: Environmental > Aquatic > Marine > Oceanic | place: Fram...
AGTTTTTAACTAGTATAGTAACCATAATTAAATTTATGTTGCATGATCTGAGACTTGCAAATCCGTTCATTATGTAGGTAGGGCACAGTATAGTCATATTACAATAATTATATATATATTGAACTCCAAAATTAAGTTCTTTAGAATTGTTCAATTATTGCAACATTCTCATTTTTAGTATCGATTGCACTTTTTGACAACATAAAAAATCCATCATGATCTCTCTCATGCTGACAATGAAAAGAACAATTATTGTTTTTCTTTGCCTCAACATATATTGGTTCGCACAAACCCTTAAACTCTATCCTTCTGCATTGGAAAGTGAGTTTATCCAAAGCATCATGTCATCTTTTCCAAGGATCTATTTTCAATTTAACTTGAAGAACTAACTCCAACTAATTTATTTCCATTCCAGCATCTTACACAAAAATGGCATTGTCCGTTGAATCCGTCCAATCAGCATGTGCTCCTCATGTTGACCTTTACTGTAGTCTATCCCAATTAACTCCTGAGTTCTCATCTAACTTTGATTCACAAAGTATCGCAGGTCTCGAGGAAAAATATTCTTCGTCCCGTCGCTTAACTGGGTCTTTCCTGCGTCACAAACATACAATTAGCAGTTCGAAACTTCATATTTTTGGAGAGCACGTTGATCAATGCCTTGAGAATATTTGGCGTAAAAAGTTGATTCCATCTGAAAACCTTATTCCTTCTTGTAACGAATCTTTGACACTGTTAGATGAACGTATAGAGACGTACAATTTTATTTTGAGTTGGAAACGAATATTTTTGCCATTGGTATCATTTCATTTCTTTCTTTGGATAGTCCTTTGGAAAAAAACTACATCAGAACCTTATCTATGACCGCCCCATAGACAAGTCATTATTACAGTATCCATGACAATCGCTACCTCCCATTTTCATCTGTGAACAAAATATTGATTATCATGATCATTAAGTTAAATGCCACTTTCTGGGATAGCAATTGCCACCTCTTTGGTGTCTTAACCCTGATGCATATAGAATTTTTGAGATTGCTGATTCATCCGCTTTTACTAAAAAGAGTTTACCAATATTCGGTTCTCATATAAAATGGCTATAGAAAAGTTTAAGTTCTGTGTAACTGCATCCGTATTTTGTTGCTATGACCCTTTTATCGGATTACATATTCTATTTATTTAATTTTATATAACATTCACATTACAAACAAAAGTAAATAAGCTTATTTGGCACATTGAGAAACAGAAATGAGCGCTATCGTCTACTTTCATAACCTAAAATGTAACTATACTTCACAGCGGGATCAGTCCATGTACGAGGAAATAGCATGTCGTCTTTGAATAATAGATCTCTTCCGTCGTAGCAAGCGTTGACGATACTTATGCTTTACATGTTGGGAAGATTGAAATTGACTTTGTTTTAATATGGATTTGTATTCTCTGGAAGAAGAACATTGTTTTGTTTGTTTGGTAGAGGCATGGATATATGAATCGCGACAAAGCAAGGACGAATGTTCTTCAGAAAGATGATAGATGATGGAAGTGTGAAGATGATCAAATTCAAATATTTTAACTGGACCAAAGGAGACAGATTTGGATGACTTGACTGATAACATGGCTTCGATATTTTGCAGTTTATGCGATTTCATATTGGAGTGATTTTATTCAAAACAGAATTGGATGAAAAAGTTGTCAATGCCGTATAAAGATATATTGGTTCGGGTCGAAGTATTGAAGTGTGAGGATGGTCAAAGTAGGAAACCGTGACTGAAATTGAAGTAAGATCGATATGGCCATGGATTTCAAAAATGGGAATAATTTAGATAAGCATCATACTTTGAAGTTTGATTCTTCCCTCATTTCTTATTTTTATATGTGGATGAATAGTGGCTTTTGAATATTTTTACGTGGGTATGATGTCAAATTCAATTTGAACCATGCGCCCATTTTCATTCTTGTCATTATTTTGTGATGAAAAACGATTGAATTAAGACTTCGAACCGCGAAAAGTAAAAAAAGATAAAATGAGAGAACACCTGTCTCTACAATATTCATTAAAATAAGAATGCAGTTTATCATAGCATCGAAATATGTCTATAATGTTGAAGTGATGATAATTCAAATTTGTTATAACAATCGTAATCGCAATGATAAAGGGCCATTGTCAAGAAATAAATATATGATGGTAGGCCAAAATCTCAGTTGGAAAAAGTGCGCCATTTCTCATGTCAATCATTTTGTACACAAAATATCGTATGTAGGTGAAATTTCAATATCTTTACGTCAAAAGTCCAAAGATTACTTTGAAAAAAAGCGCGGCTAGGCTATACTTCAGTTCATTTTCTAGGTAAACCATAGTATAAAATATACTTTACACGTTTTGACATAATCTCGATTGATTACCGCCAAAAATAATAAATTCTCCATTTAGCGCAAATAATCTCAGGAGCGATCGCAATTGTATCCTTTTCATCATATTTGTTCCGATAGAATTTTGCATACCTTTCCTTTTTCAATTTGAGAATGTCATCAAGATCACAAAAATCACACGCTCTTCGAGCTCTCAGTGAACAACGCCGGAAGAAACAAAAGGGAGTCTCCGTCCTTGACAACTATGAAATTAAGGATGAGGGAGACGTGTATGAACACGTTGATGAGGAAGATTACCGTAATTTAGTCGATAAGCGGCGTGAAAGAGAAGATTTTGTCGTAGATGACGATGGATTAGGTTATCATGATGATGGAGAAGAGGTCGTGTTTGATCAAGATGATCATGATTACTCTAAGGGAAGACGAAAAAGAAGTGGAAAAAATGCTGAATTATCGGAGAATGAGTTACGGAAGTTGCGTAGAACAAACGCTAAAAGGAAAGAAACAGAAAAGGAAACGGAGAAAACGGGAAGTATGTGGGGCTTTGTTACAAAAGGTGCCAATGTAGCAGTGAAAAAAAACGAGAAGGAAGTTTCTGAAAAAGAAGTTCAGCAAACAAATCACGATTTTTCTTCTTTGATGGAAGATTATGATGAGGTAGAGGATACATTTAGAAAGAGGCGAGATAAACGTAGAGGGGATCTTAAATCATCCCGAGTAAGAAGTCGATCTTTAGTGAGCCCCAAGGGCAGTGGTAGAAATGGACTTAGCTCAAGAAGTCGTAGCAACCGTACACCTCGCCAGTATGGATCTGCTGCCAAAAGAACTTCATCGTCTCACCGAAGTAGAGAGTATTCCTCTAAATCTTATGATCAAGATTTACCAGATGATGACTTTCATGACTTTCAAGATGAGAGAGCCACATCATTTGAAATGGAAACAGAAACTCAACCACAGGTTAATCTTAACGAAGAAATGCTAGAGGCTGAAAAGGATTCACCACCTATACCTTCCTCTCCTCCATCCAAACCTGAATCTTCTCAAAAACCAGACGAACGCATCTCTGTACCAACAACGATTCCACCCAAGCCCACTGCTGTTTCCAAGCGCAAACGATTGGCTTTCAAGCCCAAATCCTCCAAACAATTATCTGGACCAGCTCTAGCTGCACTTGAAAAACAAAAACAAAACACCAAGACAAAACCAATCGAAAAGCCTAAACCCAAAGTTGCTCAATCTAACGCTGCTTCCTTTCATGTTAATAGCCAAACGAACAATATTGCCAACGAGGGAGATGTTCCACTTACACCAGCTCAAAAAGCTGCTGCTGCGGCCAATCTGGAATCGGTGGTGCAATCCGATTCCTCTGAAAAACCTTATGTGGATATGTTCTGGATGGATGCACATGAATCGAAACAAACAGGTCAGATTCATCTTTTTGGAAAAATCAAGGTTACAAATTCCCAGGGAGCAGATACTTATGTCAGTGGATGCGCAATTGTAAAGAATCATTTGAGGAATTTGTTTGTTCTTCCCCGTGTGAATAAAGATGGAGAAAGAACAAGTATGTTGGAGGTACATCAGGAATTGAATTCTATTTTAAAACCAAAATATATTCCTAATGTGCAAGGCGCCTCTTGGGGAGGGAAACCTGTGAAACGAAAATACGCATTCGCGGATTCCACTGTTCCCAAAGAAGAGACGGAGTATTTCAAGGTTGTATATGATGCTAAATATCCCACCCCTTCTGAAGAAGAATGCCAAGGAGGAAAAACTTATCAACGCATTTTTGGAACGAATGCGAGTGTTTTGGAAAATTTCATCATCAAGAGGAAATTAATGGGACCCTGTTGGATCCGACTTTATAATCCTGCACCTTCTCACTTGTCACTATCTTGGTGTAAAATCGAACTCCAGGTGGAGAATCCTAAAGATGTAAAGCGATTGGATTTGGTAGATAGTTCCGTTCATATGCCCCCTCCTCCTGTCACATCCGTTTCCATTAAGTTTAAAACAGTTGTAAATCCTTCCACTCACAAAGTGGAGATTATATCGCTCAGTGCTATTTGTCATAAGGAGACTCTTTTAGATACGGCAAGTGATGAAAGCACCCGTCTAATGACACAATTGTCACTCATTCGACCTCTCGGTAATTCTATCTCTGATGACGCCAACATTCCACAACAATTTCCGCATGATTTTGATATGGTTAGAAAACAAACTATGCCCCAACTGCAACGAATGCACAATGAGCGTGCGTTATTATCACGGTTCTTCGCGCAGCTAGGAATTTGGGATCCTGATGTACTTGTAGGGCATCATGCATTGGGATACGATTTAGAAGTAATCTTGAGTCGATGCATTGATTTGAAGGTCGGAATGTGGTCCAAGATTGGGCGAAGGAAAAATATGAAAATTCCACATAAAAATACCCTCAAAAATGATTGGGCTATTGCGGAAGCTTTGACGGGGAGGATTCTCTGTGATACTTACTTGAGCTCCAAAGATTTAGTGAGAGAGACGACTTATTCTTTAACGAACTTAGCAGCTACACAATTGAAAGTTCAGAGGGTGGAAGTAGAGAATGAAGATGTTCCTTTATGGTTTCAGAATGCTCAAGATATTGTGAAATTGGCCCAGCATACTCTTCATGATGCTCAATTGGTGCAACGACTAATGTTTAAACTACAGATTCTCCCCTTGACCAAACAACTTACTTGTATCGCTGGGAATCTTTGGTCCAAAACTATTAAAGGAAATCGAGCCGATAGAAATGAATATCTTCTTCTTCATGAATTTCATCAATTGAAATATATCGTTCCTGAGAAACGCAAAGGAAAAGCCGAGAAGGGGGCTAAGTTTAGTGGAGGTTTGGTGCTGGAACCGAAGAAGGGTCTTTATGATTCCTTTATCCTCTTATTGGATTTCAATAGTTTGTATCCATCAATTATTCAAGAGTATAATTTATGTTTCACAACCGTGGAATGGTCTAATCATCTTTTACAGATGAAGGAGAAAGCGGAGGACCAAAATGGAAATGAATCCACTGAATTGGCTCCTCTTCCAGATGAATCTACTAATAGAGGAATTTTACCTAGAGTGATTAAGAGTTTAGTGGATAGGCGAAAGGCTGTGAAGAAAATGGTAAAACAAGAAAAGAATGAAGATCTTCTTAAGGAGGTAAGTTTCATAACTAGGTTTATTCTTAAGTACGTTTCAAATAATCTAAACATTATTTCATTCTGCATTTAGCTTGACATCCGTCAAAAAGCCCTAAAATTGACTGCAAATTCCATGTATGGATGTCTTGGATTTTCAAACTCTCGATTCTACGCTCAACCAATTGCTGCCCTGGTTACTGCAATGGGACGTGAAACTTTGCAAAGAACAGTTGATATAGCGCAGGAAACATGTGGACTAGAGGTCATTTATGGAGATACAGATAGTATCATGATTAACACGCACAAAAATCTTGAAACAGATTTACCAGACGTAAATAAATTGGGAAACCAAGTCAAGAGAGAAGTGAATAAATTGTATAAAACACTTGAGCTTGAAATTGATGGAATCTTCCGATCAATGCTACTTCTAAAGAAAAAGAAATATGCTGCTGTAACAGTTACTCAAAACTCAGATGGGACGTTGGTGTACGAACAGGAGCATAAAGGTCTTGATCTGGTCAGGAGAGATTGGTGCATCCAGTCCAAGGATACTGGTCACTATGTACTTGACCAGATTCTTTCACGAGGTGATCGCGAAACGGTAATAAATAATATTCACGATCACCTGGAAAATCTGGCTAATACAATGCGTGAAGGCAAACTTCCTCTCGAAAAGTTTGTCATCACCAAGGGATTGAGCAAACATCCAAACGATTATCCTGATGGAAAATCACTCCCACACGTTCAGGTGGCAAAGCAAATGATAAAGAACAATCGGGCGGTCTCTGTAAGTGATCATATTCCTTATGTGATCACTGACGAAAGCAATGAAGCAAACCAGTCAAAAACCAAATCATACGCAGAACGCGCACGTCATCCAGAAGAAATTGAAAGGAGTGTCGGAGCACTCACACCAGATATTAATTGGTACCTAACTCAACAAATACTACCACCCATAACACGTTTGTGTGAGCCTATTGAAGGCACGTCCCGTTCAATCATAGCCGAAAAACTTGGACTTGATGCTTCAAAATACAACTGTATGGATACAAGTAAGTCATTATTGGATGATGACAACTTAGTTAATTATACGCCGGCGTCAAGTTTAGTGGATTCCGAACGCTTCAAGGACGTCGAGAAATTCAAAATAACATGTAGGAGTTGTAACATGACAAACGAATTCCCTGGAGTTTTTTCGATAACTGGGCAAAATTCCCTAGCAAGTGGTTTGCGGTGTACAAATCCTGATTGTAGTAAGCCCATGTTTTGGGGAGAACGAAATCATATAGAGTGTTTAGCCCACGTTGCAAACGAATTAACATTGATGCGTCGCCGGCACTGTCTTGAGTATCATAAAGGAGTTATTAAATGTGATGATCCAACATGCGGCCTCGAGACTCGACAACTTTCGGTCCTAGGAGGAGTTTGCCTTTCAAGGGGCTGCAGTGGTAGAATGAAAGCTAAGTACAGTGACTGTCAGTTACACACGCAGCTTAAATATTTAGATTCTCTTTTTGATGTCAATCACGCGTGTGAACAATATGAGAAATTTCACGAAAAAGGTACTAAAAAAGAGCTTTTGCAAGGTATTGCGCCAATGGACAGAGAGGTTTTCAGCCATCTGCATGATTTCACACACGATTTTTTGCAAAAAAGTGCATACAATTGGATCAACCCATCTATCTGGAAAACTTTATTTTCGTCGAAAGAAATTTCAGCCCTGCAATGATTATATTTGCATTGTTTGAATTGAAGTTGTAACAAATGATGTATATTTGAACTAAATCCTATAACTAAAAAATGAACGTTAAAGAAAATTGTACAATCAGTGTTAACGGTGATCAGTTCATGCTGATTACATCTACATTTCATAACTAGAATAAGTCAGAAATTCCATTCCATACATCTTTTATCAGCTTTTCCTTTGTAAACCTTCATCAAGACAAGCAATCCTAGAACAGAAACAAAAGCAACAGCAAAAAAAGTCCACGCATCTTTTGTTCTTCCTACCGTTACAGTATATCCCCATAATCCATCAACGGAAAACACAAAGACAAGGTCTTTTTGATTATTTTCTTCGTTGAGATGGCGACTATAATCACCTACATGCATTAACACAGGTCGCCAGACCATTGATTTTTGAGGGAATATGACACTTGAGTGCATAAATCCTGACTTTTGGGAGAATGCACTCATTCCATCTTCACCAGATACTAATATAGCTTTCCCAAAAGATGACGGTATCGAAGTAATTAAGGAGGCACCTTGTCCCTCAGGAGTAGGATTCCATTTGGGTGTATTCTTATGAATCACATCCCATTTCCAAATATCATTTCTTTTTTCATATTGTAGAAGATCTGACTCGTGTTGAGATGGAAATTCATATTTTGTTACTTTCCCATGATGAAATGCTAGAAACATGTCCAAATTACCATTTTCTCGGTTTGGCATAAACAGTGGTGGTGATGTGCTTACTGATGTTCCTGAGTATTCTGGACCATTGTTGTAACTATTTCGTCGCCTATTCCATTCGCACAAGGATGATGATTGAAATAGCTCTTCCACAGGTGGAACTCCACTATACCCCACGATACGACAATGATCAAAATTGTCATCAGATCTATTTTGATTAGGGTCCAAACCACTTTGCTCCCATAATTTGTACAAGGAGGCAGGAAGATGTGGTTCCTCACCTTCAGATCGTATCGTTGGTACATGAACATGATCTAATATACCATCTTGGTTTATGTCTGCGTATGAATTACCTGATCCTAAAAGGCTTGTGTGGCATACAGGATGTCCATTTTTCAGGGAATATACTTGTATACCATCTTTTCCGTGTGAAATAATTATATTGGCTTTGAGGGAATCATTTTTATGTGATTTTGGAGGCGGATTATGGGCGTGCTGTTGATGATGGTAGTGATGATGGTGGTGATGATGTAAAGGATGAGTAAATACCTTCTGTGTTTTCGACTTTTGAGTTTTGGAGGTACCCTTAGTAGAATCATGTCCATGATGATGCCTGCGATCGAAATAACCCAAGTGAAGGGTAGAATCCTCCTTTCCATCCCAAAAAAAATGAGGAAATACAGATGGATGAGACTGATTATCTTTCTGTTTTCTCATAATGGTGGATCGATATCTTTGCAAACAATCTACTGTAGATTTAGATGGTATATAGGATATTTCGATATTTGAGGAATCAGAATGAGGGGGTGAAATTTGTTTTTGAGAAGTGGGAAAATGATTGGTATGAATCCATTTCAGAGATCCTGTTTCAGCATTGATAGAAAGAAGAATGTCATATGTTTTGAATTCAGTCTGAAGTTCAGTTTCCTCCCCCTTCTCATCAGTATTACTAGTTTTGGATTCAATCTTTACGTGAAGAAGTACAACGTTAGATTTATCTTCCAGTGTATGGAAAACTGCGTCTACACCTTGAATGATCATTGATCCTACTTTTGAATCGTCATCTTCATTATGTAATAGGCTTGTGAGGGTAACGTCGTCCTGCCATATAAATGTAATGGAACGCTCTTTAGAATCAGAATCAATTTTTGACGATTCTGGCTGTAAAGGAGGTGGAATTTCATAAAGAGCAATGCATCCATGACTCCAAACCGATAGAATCTTTCGATATTCTTTTGAAGTCTTAGAATGAAATTTTTGTGCTGAAAATGCTCCTGTTTGACTGTATATAGGTGAAGCCACCAATTTGACGGGGATGCCTATATTGGCAGAATTGGTGGAAGGAGGAGATTGAAGATATGCAATAAATTTCGCATGAAAAGGCATGGTCATAGGATCAAGATGATTCATAGTATTCCATTGAGATATATCCACGATGCGCAATTGTACGTGAGATGGATTTATATCTTTTTCTTGAATTAGTTTTTCATATTTACCGTCATCTTCTTCATCATCATCGTTATTTTCTATTTTCTTAGATTCTGATATTGGTGTAGTGCTTGCGGACGAAGAAATTAGGAATGGTACAATCATAATATCATGTTCCAGCAGTATCAACGGACGAGCTGTTTTCCTATTCAGCCGATCTGTCTTTGTGTCTAATTCCAATGTCGATGATTGGATATGAGGAGGCGGGAATGAAGTGTATTCCGTATAAAAGGAGAATTGAAAATGTACATTGATGTCATCTTTAGAAGAGTCATAAGTATTGTTGAACAAGGTAAATTGAAGAAATAAGTAGCTCAAAAATGCGGCCAAAATATCGCGTTTTTGGACATTCATGCTCTGTTTAGATTGTTTGGAGACACTGGAGAAAACTTGGCCTTTTGCTTCGGTATGTTTGTTTGGTGTACTGGTTCGAGATGACTTAAAATTTCATGCAGTTAAAATAATCGCTTATTTTGCCTCTCTTTCTAGAGATCAGGTATATGTATGATTACTTCTCTGATATTTTGTAAGCAGAAACAAGATGATTCATCAATGGAAAGATTTGAGGATTGGCTTTTTGATCACTTCGAATGCTACTCTATATTTTTGAATCTCATCTCAACTCGAAAATCGAATCGCTATTTTTTCAATCGCTGACGTCAAAAAATTACCTATTTAAGAACAAAAAAGCTCAATATTCATATGACGTCATAAATACAAGTCTTCGACTTTTACATCATCATCCTCCCACAATGATGATGTGCAAATTCGGTTATCATATATTTCTACATAAAAGGTTATTTTGAACCATCTGTCTTTCCCATCACTGGATTCTTATGCACGTGTGTGTCGTAGAGTTATATATCGCATGACGTAATTTAAATTATCCTCTGATCAAAAATGAACATATTCTTTCTGCTGTTGATGGAAAGCAATCAAAGGTGCCATAGTGAGAGACTTTCATCTTTAGACTAGAACCCAAATCAAGCTCAACAAAAAATCGGAATAATCATATCTTCTCTTCAAGATGAAATCTTCGAAGTTTTTTGTGTCACCATGTGTTCAGATTTCCATTACTTTGATTCTCACGTTATTATTTCCAACAAAGCAACAGATGCTAATTGATGCATTTATACCAAAATCGCACCATAAACTAAAGCACATCCCATTAGCAAAACCCAAGTTTACCATACCGGAAAAAATCGATACTTCAAAAAAAAATCAGTCGCAGTTATTTGGTCAAAGCAATCGAAGTATGAATGCAGCCTATAAAAATCTTGCTCGACGCAAAAACGTTCAACTACCATTATTTATTCAACCATTTCAAACCAATGATGATGATAATACAGTTATTTTACCGCTCCCATCATCTCATTTACCTGTGGAATTATCCACTATGAACTTATATACCTTAACTGTTCTAAGTCCTGCCCATAAATTAATGTTGCAAGAAGCACAAAGTAATACAGCGAATAGTGCCTCCAGAACTTCTTTCATGGGACAATCTGTAGGTGTTTATGGGCATGTAATAGCCAACAATCCATATGTAAAGTCCCTTGAAAATAATGATAATAATGATGAATCGGATCTAGTAGGATTAATTGGATGTGCTGCTGAAATTTTAATCGCTGCTTCTCCTATACAAGATGTAAATGAAGATAGATCTTTGGAGGATGAACAGCCAGTTCAAGTGCTGACAAGAGGATCTTTTCGTTTTGTGATTAAAGAAATTGTATCAACCATTCCTTTTCCTATTGCAATCGTTGATGAATTATGTGATAATGATAACAATGATGATAGCCACGAAGCCGAAAATATTATAAATGCAGTTGCACCAATAGAATATAATGATTTTGAAGATGATGATTATAATGAGGATGATGATTATGATGAGGATGATGAATACGGAGAATTAAATCTGTATCAAACTCTGCCGGCTTCGGAATTGAATTCTCGTACGCTTCAAGCAATGGAGGCTTACATTCAACTACGCATGTCTACGGATCCAACTCAAGCCATACCATCTTCACCTCTTGAAGAAGAAATTCTAAAAATTGCTGGAATGTCACCTGGTGATACTGGTAATAATCCAACCCGTGCTACCACTGATGAAATGGCTGCCATATTTTCCGTCCTACGGCAAGAATTAGTCGAAATTAATAGTATAGAAGAACGCCGTTTTACTATTTCGTTTTTAGCAGCCGAAATGACCTCCCCTCCATTAACAAATGCTCAGCGACTGCAGATTTTATCAACTCAAAATTCAATTCATAGGATGCGCTTGATTTTACAAAGACTAGAGACAAACATTTCTATGGAACGAGCCAAAAATATGGCAAATGAATTAACTAAGGATGCAGATAGAAAAGAAGGATTTGGTGACAATGATTTTGTTCCTGAGGGGGGTCAAGATTTGAAAGTTGGAGATTCAGGGCTACCTAAATGGGCCGATCAGTTGACTAAGGGTATGCGAATTGAATATTTCTGGAATGAAGAATATGGATGGTGTGAAGGAATTATTGAGGAAAAAGTCAAGGTTTTTGATGAGATCATTGTCACTGTACGATTCATAGATGATGGTGAAGTATACAAATTACCAGTAACTTCCGATGAAAAGATTCGGTGGAGGCCAGCTCAATCTTAGCTTGCCTGGGTTTCCCTCTGGTCTTTTTTTTTAGAGAAATTCGTATTCCAGTTAGAACTATTGATTGTTACCTACGAGATTCGCAACATTTTACATCTTAAATTTGATTACTTGAAAAACTATTTTTGGTTGCTTTCACTGCACAATCTCCTTTTTGAGTTGAAATCTATAATGCTAAATAAACAAATCCTTACTTTGATTCTCAATAAAAGTACAAAAGACTTTTGTGCTGTGTACACTCAACTGTGTGACGTGCTGGTAAAAGTATACAGATTACTATCAGCTGTCCATTCACGTTTTTCAAAACTGTAAATCCATAAAAATGTAGTGTACATAATCCATTAAAAAAGAAAAAGTACAATTTCGGAGGAGGTATTTTCGGAAAACTTCCACATACCCAAATGTTTAAAAGTGATGATTAGTAATGAAAGATAAATGGGTACATTTTGTATCTACTCCTCAATTTTTTATTATAATGCAAAATTTGAATGTTACAGGAACATATTGATTGAGTCAAATCAAATCAGTATGCTGATTCCAAAGGGAAAACACTTTGCTTATCTTCGACAATCAATCTCCGACCGTGCAATAGTATACCTTTAAAAAAGTAATTAGTTTCTTCTGTAAACTACTGGGATTATTTTAATTTATGAGTGCATAATATCCACTCATCATACACAACAACTTATTCTTATATTCATATCTTATTCTCTGTTCTATACTTCAATATATACACGATATCCATTACGGAGATGATGATGTGTTCCTTCTAACGACGTCTGTATACGAACCTGACTTCGCTGAATCTTTTATTTTATTTGCTTCTAATTTGACGGCATCTCTTGCTTTTACTACGTCATTTATATTTTCTGCAACACATTATGTGCTTAACATTGATTTGAGTATTTGTGACGATTCTAATGGAAACACATCGTTTCAAATGATTGAAGCTGCATTGCTTTCTCTTGATTGCATTGAATCTATATAAGCCTGGTCAAGCCTGAACACTAAAGCTTTCTTTTTTTGGAAATTTTTGATAAGAATCTACTGCTTTAAAAGTGTATTCTTGCCACAAATACTTTCACATTTGCCTTCGTGAAATAGAAATGCCCTTAGCTAAGAATAAATAGAACTAATTACCCCATCAAGTCGTATGCAATCCTTGACTGAGACCTTCGCCCGCTTTATGAACAACATCGAGCAGTGGCTTGTCTTTAATTACCGTTTCTATTCCCACTCAAAAATGCAACGGCTATCTTTTAATATAAAAAACTTGGTGAATTAGTTAAGCCTTTACTGCATGAAAAATATGTTGACGAACCGAATAATATAGTTTTTAAAGTTGAGAAGCTATTGACAATATTGACATCGCACTATATTTATGTACGGTGAAGCCGAAACTATGCATAAATATGTATCTAAATAATTACGTGGTTATGTTATGTTATGTTATGTCATGTTATGTTTGCTATACTTTTACGTGTTAAAAGAAAAATATCATTCTTTCAAGAAACTGAACAAG
>Ga0209092_10003502_pt1 | contig 13595 bp, 15 predicted proteins | sample FraStrMetagenome_FD_187446 | JGI IMG/M metagenome (GOLD analysis project Ga0209092, IMG submission 187446) | Marine eukaryotic phytoplankton communities from Arctic Ocean - Fram Strait ARC3M Metagenome (SPAdes) (version 2) | ecosystem: Environmental > Aquatic > Marine > Oceanic | place: Fram...
ATGTTGATGCAAATTTACTTCATGACTACATTACGGGGAGAAGTTGTACCGGTATCATTCACTTATTCAATAAAACGGTCATTGATTGGTTCTCAAAGTTACAGAACAATGTTGAGACTGCAACGTATGGATCTGAATTTACGGCGATGCGTTCAGCTGTGGATCAGATTCATGACCTTCGTTACACAGCACGCAGTTTAGGTGTTCCTATTATCGGTCCAACATATATGTTCGGTGATAATTTGTCGACTATTATCAGCACTACGAAGTCAGATGGTAAAATCGCCAAGAGATGGAATATATTACGTTTTCACCGTGTGAGAGAGGCAGTTGCACATGAAATTGTGAGACCATTTCATATCGATGGCAAGGATAACCCGGCTGATGTATTGTCGAAACATACCTCATCTCGTACGTGGTATGAGTTGATGAGACCATTGATATTTTAGCGTGTAAATGAGGAGTCCATTCATCGTTCCAGAAGAGAGGGGAGTTTCAGTATGATGTCTCTTCTCTCAGATGGATAGGTATATTATTATATACGCCATGTGTGTTTTTTGTATGTTATGTGTCTATTTGTGTGCATATATTAGTGAAGATTCATATAATACTCTTATATGTGTTATAAGGGTGCATATGGTGTTTGAGATTCATGCACATGCAATGTTCGGCTAATACGAAGGTATACCCAATTACCTTTTACTTATTTCATTCACACACAAGCACACATCCTCATCACTTTTTCTCACAACACAACAAAATATAAAATAAATCAATATACACAACAACTGCTTTCAATACACTACATTATATTACTTCACAAATACATGCAACCCTCACTATATCCACACAATATTGTTACCAAGTGCAATGCGTAACTTTAAGGGCAAAATCGATTCACTCCCGGTACTAGGGACTAAGGCGGAACGTACATCCCAGAACTACGCGGCTTTCCTTAAAGCACTCGAAACGCACGTTTTAACCACTTTCAAGCACCCGGAAGACATTGCGCCAGCAGTTTCTGACCTGATATCCTCAGGTCACGATCAGTTAGAATTATCCCACCCGCCAACGCCTTATGGCAGCGAACGGGCTCAAGTTTGAAGAGGAACCTATCGACGAAACCAAGGATGAAAAGGACGCGCGAGAGGCAAGGAACAAGGACATGTACGAAAGTGTTGAGCTGTTACTAAAGAGCGAGTTGACAGACTACACGAAACGTGCAGTCCTCGCCAAGTCAAAGATGGCTTCTTTATCGGGGATCGTCATTGGCCAGTGTACCGACACGTTGCAGGAACAAATTCGTGCAGAGGACGAATATGAAACAAACTCGTCGAACTACGATAGCATTTGGCTGATCAAAACGTTGAAGAAGGTAATCTCAGGCGTTACCGCGCAATCCAAAGATATCATTCTCTATTTCATGCGTTGAAGGATTTTTACAACATCCGGCAACAGGATAACGAAAACGTCGAAGCATACTACCGTCATTTTCAGAACCGCCTACAAATGGTTGGTCTATCACATGGCGAGATTTTTGATTCTGATAAACTAATTCAAGTCGAACCCTACAGGCCCGCATCGACTGGCCCTCCGATCACGGGTTCAAGGAGGCCTTATCATCGCCTGGGACCCTCTACAATAGTCATCTCACAGCTTACGACGTCACCCGTGCTTTTGACATCTTCGGTGGCCGCGCTCGCGAGCTCATCAAAGGCAAAGAAGTTCGTCGCAAGAAAAAGCTTTTTGACAACATCCAACGTATACAAATTCCTGCACCACTCCTTCAGAAACACAAATTTGACGACCTAGATGTAGACTTCATGTTTTGCAATGGGAAGCCTTTTCTTGTAACTCTTTCCCGAAATATTCTCTTTCAGGCCCTACAGTCTTTTCACCGTATCAATAAGGTTGATAAAAAGTCAAACCGAGTAACGTATCAACGCGGCAAACGCGACATAGTCGCAGGAATCAATAGAGTCCTACACATGTATGGCGGGCGAGGCATCAACATCACGCCGACAACGAATTTGCAAAAATTCGAGATGATATCAACAGTAACCTTATCTGTTGCGCAGCAAATGAACGTGTCGAGCAAATTGAAAGAAGGATCCGTTTGATTAAGGAGCGAAACAGATGCTACTGGGTTAATTTACCGTACACGAAAGCACCCAAAGTAATGATCAATGAAAATCTTTTTGATACTAATGAATGGCTCAATGCATACCCTAAGAAAAATGGTATATTACGCAAGTACAGCCCCGCAGCAATCGTGCAGGGCAAAGGGCCAGTCAATGTTGACACATTAACAGTGACGTTCGGCGTATATTGTGAAGTGTATGAGGAGACCAAAAACGACTCTACGCAACGCACCGAGTCCGCTATCACTCTCAGACCATGCAATAATGAGGGAGGGTATTTCTTTATGTCCTTACGGACTGGGCGAAGGTTCCGCGGTTTCTAGTGGACTGAGCTCGCCATACCCGAATGGGTAATCGATAGGGTTAGGGAGAATGCAGACAACGAACACGCGCCAAAGCTAGATGCAGAAGGATGTCCCATTTTTCAAATCGATCAAGATGCACCACTGCCACATGACTTCTACGAAGAGAACGAACCAGACGAACAAGAGTACGAGACTGGAGAACGTAGAGATGACGCCGACGGCGAGGAACAAGTTAAGATTGCAGAAGACAACATGACACTAGACGATGAACAAGCCGAGATTGAAGAAGATGACATGACGCTAGTCGATGAAACAGTAGCAGACGAAGACGTAAGCGACGACGCATCAATTGACGATGAAAACATCAATGACGACGCAGTGAGTGACAGTGAATGTGACAATGATTCTATCACAGACAGCGACGACAGTGAGTACATAACCGAAGAGTCAAGGAGCGATCAAAGCGGCGATGAGGACTCTAGGAGCGAAGCTAAAGAGGCTAGACCGGTCCGGGCCAGGGTCCCATTTAGGAATTACGAACCCAGATTCGGAGGAAAAACATACAGTCTTTTGGCCATGCAAGATCCAATAAATCACGCAGCACAAAGACATCTGTATACTCGAGCAGTCAATTTTATGTTCAACCAAATGCACGCGTCACGGAGCATCAAGTTATTTACGGAGCGAGCAGTGGCAACGTTGTTAAAGGAATACAAACAACTCCACGACATGTCCGTTTTTGGCAGGGTTGCATATGAATCATTAACGGTTGAAGAAAAGAAAAAGGCCCTACGTGCAATAAATTTGATAAAAGAGAAGCGTTGTGGTAAAATCAAAGGCAGGGCCTGTGCAGACGGTAGCATACAGCGAGTCTACGTACCCAGAGACGAAGCTAGTTTCCCTACTCTTTCCCTAGAGTCACTACTCGCATTACTCATCACGTTCGGATATGAGAAGAGAAAAGTAGCGGTCTTTGATGTACCCGGCGCGTACTTGCACGCAGACATCCCAAAATCAAAGTTTGTCATGTTAAAAAGTGAGGAGCAGTTCGTCGATATCATGAGTGACGTCAACCCGGAATATAAAGCCGATGTAACATATGAAAATGGTAAAAAGGCATTATATGTGCAAATTTTAAAAGCGCTTTAAATTATACGTAACAGTTCTCAAGGAAGAAGGCTTCGTTTAGGAAATATGTGGCAAAGATGTTATGGACGACAAAGCGTAGTAGGCCCGACTGCGAAACAGCAATGAGGTTTTTAATGACAAGAGTGCACTCACCGAGCAAGGATGACTGGCATAAGCTAATGAGAATGATGAGTTTCGTAAAGGGAACGGTGAATGATGTGCGCACTATAGGGGCAGATGACCTACATTATATGTTAATGATGGTAGACCCGGCGCACGTCGTCCATGAAGATATGAGAGGTCACACAGGTGGATTATTGACTTTCGGGATAGGAGTCGTTGATCAAAAGTCAAGCAAACAGAAGATGAATACCAGAAGTTCTACGGAATGTGAACATGTTGGAACTAGCGAATATTTACCAAAGAACACTTATATCGAAATGTTTATAGAAGGTCAAGGGTATTAATTAAAAAGGAATGTGCTTTGTAAAGACAACGAATCGGAAATTAAACTATTGAACAATGGTCGTAATTCATGCACTTGGAATACGAAACATATCGCTATAAAATATTTCTGGGTTACAGATAGGATCAAAAATGGGAACATTGAAGTGCAATACTGTCCTACATCACAAATGCTGGCTGACTTCTTTTCAAAACCAGTTCAAGGATCGTTGTTTAAAGAATTCAGAAAAACGATAATGGGGTGGCAACACATAAGCGATCTGTTCAAATCGTAGAATCATCCCGAGGAGCGCGTTGAAACATGTAACCACAAGAATCGTGAAGGAAGAACGGAGCGTGCCAAACGCGTGGCAGAAAACAAGCGTAAAACATACGCAGAAGCAGTGAAACGGCATAACAACACTGCATTGAAAGAGGTAGTCGAAGACCTCATTAAATAAAAACAACCCGTTTTGTTTTAGCCTTTAAAATACGTAAGATACATTTCAAAACCAAGCTCTAGGTTCATACAACGTTTTATTGACATCGTATTATACTAAAATCCTGAGTTTACAACGCTTACATGTACTACCAAGCCCTGATGATGATACATACAATATATTACTTAACCCTTTCCTGCCGCAGTGCGCAATAGTGCGCAATTTTAACGAAATTTTGTAACTTCACTTCCAGAAACTTAATTTTAACCATTCCAAGTACCCCAGACTCCTTATCATAGTGGTTTTGATGTATCTGCAAATTTTTAATGAATATTATTAAAGAGAAGTTGAGATATTTTGGAATAACCATTATTTAGCTCTACGTAATTTTAGGTCAAATAGGGAATAACTTTTGGAGTGATAAACTATCTTTCTAGAGCGAGGTCGACTCGTCATATAAAATATTTATCCTTTGTGTTTGTTGGGAAAGTGTCAAAGAAGTGATAGCTTCTTTCTATCATGAGATATAGAGCCTTTAAAACACCATATTTCGCGAAAAATCGCTCACTTTTGCGCACTTTTTCGCAATTTTAGACTTTCTTTCCAAGATGCTCATAACACATCATTCTAAGTGCGTAATCCGATCAGGTATAGTGTAAATAATGTATCTGTGTATTTATAGGTTATGATATCAACGAATAAGTGAGGAATGCGTAATAGTCAACCATCGGGATATGTCAAATTTCATGTTGTGAATGAAAAAGTCCGCGAATGCGCGAATGCGCCATTTTTGGGGAAGCAAATTTTCAGAGGAAAATTTTCAGAAAATAACGCATCCATCATTCTGCTATATCTTTCCAGTGCACGAACTATCTCTTGACAACCGCTTACCATGAATTCCATATTTTGAATACAGCAGAACTGATAATATAGAATGGAGAAGTGGACGATTGGACGTTTAAAGGACATCTTCGATTTGGGGGGACGCGTTATCACGGCTACATGGAAAGTCTCCTGCTGAGCACATTATTTTCAATGATCTAGTTCAGTTTCGAGATTATTTACAATTATTCAATCATGACTAACGTCGACGAATAAGTGAGGAATGCGTAATAGTCAACCATTGGGATATGTCAAATTTCATGTTGTGAATGAAAAAGTCCGCGAACGCGCGAATGCGCAATTTTTGGCGAAGCAAATTTTCAGAGGCAAATTTCAACTTTTATTAAGGGGTCGTATCCAGACTCTCCTCTCTTCTTTGGAAGCGTAGTTGGATTTGATGGATGAAAATATCGCCTCATAAACTCAATTGCATCTCTTGTCATGCTATTTTTTATAGGAGGATAACAAATGCCGTAGGGGAGATCAATATAATACTGCCTTATGCTTTTAGACGAATCAGATATTGCACCATGAAGTATTAGAACTCCTGTCCAAGCAATTATAAAACCTAAAGTAATTTGATATTTATAATTTTCTTTTTCGGCGCGTGTTGTTGCACCTACATCTCTTTTTGAACATGGAATAAATCGTATCTTCCTAGAGAGATCTCTATTGTTTACTTTGACCGCTTTTACAGGTTGCGAGTAAGCGTAAACGTCCGTCCATTCACGTATTTTTTGAAAAACTGACACGGGAAAGATAAAGAAAAATGTCTCATAATGAATGAATAAATGTGCTTTTGTCACCCTGATTGAGAAACATGATTGATGGAAGGGATAAATATTTGTGAAAAAAATGAAGAAATACCTCAGTTTAAGAACGTAAAGCAATTCACATTGTCAAGAGGAAATCCTATATAATTTCGTAGATGTTTTTACTTTCAATGGGACATAAGGATTCCTATCAGGGATAAGTGTGCAGATTGGATTGGCTTTTATGAATCTTGGTTGTTCGTCGTACCGTGATTAACGAAAAATTCTGTCTCTCGAGCAATGTGTCACAGATTGAAGCTGATAATTCGGAAATACAAGAAAGGGGGAGGTGCAGGCCTTGGAGGTCCCAAAAGAGATGATTTGTAGAGACTTTTCTTGGCAAACAAGATTTGAAGATTATAGCGCAGATTTACGGATTGCAACAATCCAGTCAAGTGATCGAAACTCGCATGAAACCCTGTCCACAATGAGGGTTGATATCGAATGTAAAACGTAGCCATCTAGTGCTAAATAATTACTCAATATACAAAATGTCAAAATTCACACAAAGATAAATCCTTAAATGCTTAAAATTTACATGTATTTACATTAATTCGTATCGAACTGCGAGAACGCCAGATCTGACACATAAAATCTGTCCTGTATTTCAAACTAATACAACATCTCGTTAGCTAAATCAAAAGTGAAAGCATCGTGATCTAGAGGTTGCCCAAGCAAGTTCCATGTTCCTATTTATATATGTATGTGGAAGATGAATCCGCATTTCGCAATAATTGCGAACAAAAATTAAACCAATCCAAAATCGATGACCTTACAACGTGTAACAACAAACATCCTCAACAAAACTAAAATGAAAACGTCTCTTTGTCAAACATACTTGAAAAGTCGAGGTCCATGTCCGACGGATTCATATTGCTCTCAACTTCTCCAACTAACACATCCATCCATGCACTATCAGGATCGTCCGCTGTTGAACCAGTCATCTTTTGCTCCGGGATGATACTGTTCTGCATGGGATCAGGAACTGCTGTCGAAAACGATGATGCAGTTGACGGTGGCACATTAGACGAAGAACACACAGATTCGGCAACGAGTCCTGCAGCAGCTAATGCGGATGCCTGCTTATCACAATCGACTTTACTATTTTTTCCTTTCTCAAAAGAGACTTTACGAGGTGGTGGAGGCATTGCTAGCCAACTGCGGTTCTCCATCAAAACACCAAGCCCAGTCTTGTTCACAGCCTTCTCTTCGATTTGTCCCATTGACAACGATCTATTCCTCATCCTTTGAACATTTCCTTCAGTAAGACTGAATTCAGGAATATCAGATGAACTCGTAGAAACTGATAGCGCGGGTGAACCACTTGAGGAGACTGAGCTGCTTCTAGGTCTACCAACAGAAGAATTGTTCTTTTGCTTAGAGCGTTTCATTTGACGACACATCTCGGGGTTATCCCTGTGGAAATTTTCGTGGCGATAAGCGCCTTGATCCGGACCTTTAGTAACTCTGCGGAATCCGTATAAATTCAGTTGACGTTGAAAGGACGTCAGCTATAAGAGAATATTGAAATTAAAAACAAAAGAGTTGGATCAACTACTACTCAAGTATTTACTTACTTTCGTATGCCGAAAATATTTCGGCAAAATCTTCTCGACAAAGGCATCGTTATCACGAACCACGAATGCATCACCCCGAGGCAACCAACATACTATCGCCGGATCTTCCTTTCCTAACATCTCCATAAGTTTCCTAGGAAAGGGATTGGACACTGTCCCAGAAGATTGAGACCTTCCACCACCTAAATTGCTCGTCTTCGGACTAGGAGATGCTGGTGGCAGACTCGAGTGATGGCCTATTGGAAGACCCGACAAAGACATGGACCGTCTCAAGTTGGAACGTGCTGCCTTCGCAGCAGAGCGAGGAGAAGTTCGAGTAGCAGTAAGAGCTGGTGCAGGTGCTTCGATATTCCTGGGATCACTGGACACTGATGGCACCAGAGGTTTCGACGTCACAGTATCAGGTACTTCCGGCGTATTCAATTTCGGTTTCACAGTTTCGTCCACTTGCTTCTCCTGCGCAAGCTGAACAGCTGCACGAAATCCAGCGAGGTATGTCATCTGAAGATGCTTTCGCTTTTCTTCATCTACTGATGAAAGTGATATCGTAACGCCATTCCCGATGTTAGCAGTTGTATTATTCATGGCGGGGGCCGCAGATTCAAAACCCTTTTTTGTCGAATTCGATTGTGAAAGGACGCTGCCCCCAAGCAACGCGTTAGTGAGCGGACTGAGACTTGCCTGAGGCCCACTTGGGCGGAAACTCAATCCGGTAAGAAGCGGAGTAAGCCCTGTATTTTTTGAGTCGTTCTTCTTATTCTCACCATCCGACTTCAACGAAGATGACGGTTCGACGGTAGTATTCATATTCATGATCGAAGAAGTGAATGATGGATCGTCCTGCTTCTTCTCCTCGCCAATGGAAGATATTTCTTCGTTATCTCCTTCTTGCTTCTCTACTAGTCTCATACTCGTCGACGAGGGAATAGGATTAGTCATCGTATTGGCAGTTGTTCCCGAAAACGAGGTTCTACTTATCGTGGTAATCGTATAAAAGTCGGCACCCACGGAAAATCTCACACCTCTCCCTCTCGACACGTACAGGACCCGACTCTGCTCGACTCCTTATCGAAAACTATGTCGCTCTCTCTAAAAATCTTAATACTGAAAAAGAGTATAAAGGGTAATTTGAAGAAGTGAGTGAGAAGCGCAAAACTCTTCAGATCAGGGAGAAGACATTTTTACCACCGAAATTCAACGTAGAGGGTACGAGTGAGGGGAATGACGCACGAGTGCATGAAAAAGTGCATACGGATATTAACGTAAAAAACTAAAAGAGTCCTGTTCGGGAGGTCGCAATGGCAAACGTAAAGAAAATGTGATGCTCCGAGCAGCACCGGTTAATGGCCCATTATGCATGTAATATAACCTTCCTCTCAAATCCATGAGTAGCTAGGAATTGTGTGGAAACGAGTGAAGAGATGAACTGGAAAAGATCGATGTGATTGGGCTGTTCTCCAGTCGTGAAAAAGTCTTCGCCTAACTCATTTTCGGGACAATTCATGCGTTTTCTTCCGATTCAAAGGACAAATATATTTCATTGTCCACCACCACAGCAATGCAAAGTGACAAGGTATACTTACTTTAATTTTGTTAATTCGTTTGGAACTTTTTTAAGCTTTTGCGTCGGACAAGAAGTAGTCTCGTATACGAGCGAAGTTGTCGGCTGTTAAATATGGACAAATGAAGTTTTATGATCGGGTGCGGCATTTTTGCGCTACGCGCTTTCTTTGCAGCACTTGTTTCTCGGAACATGATTTTTGATGAAATAACAGCGTACATGTACGCTGTACGCAAGGTGCGTACAGTAAACAAAAGTAGGTTCGGTCTTAGCTTATTTTTATCTCTCTACATTCGTATATGGTTCTCTATGTCAAGTTCAGTGCTTGTGTCGTATTATTGAGAAAGATGACGCAGTAAGTAAATTGCCTCTCCCGCCAATCAGATCTATTAGATTCGTTGGTCTTCGGTTTTTCAGATGAAACTTCTATTAAAATTAATACACGTATTTAATTGAGAGATCATACATATAATTGAATAAAAAGTCTCTTATAGAATTACTAAGGCAGTTCTTTTCGTTCCTTTTCCTTTTTGATTACGAAGCTAAATACGAGCTCGGTGAACTTCTACCGGTAGATGTGTACTGTACGAAGCCAATATCCGAACTCGGTAGATGTCTAATGGAAATAATGACTCTCTAGAAGTTCAACTTCTGTATTTTCTAACTAAAATGTAAAGCGCGAACCAAAGTTGTTTTTAGTAACGGCATCGGTCATTTCTGCACGAGCCTCAAACTTTCGCACCAAAAATATCGTTCACGCAGCTAAGGCGGGATCCGGTCCATTTACGTATCTTACGTATCTTACGTTTCTTACGCGCGTAAGATTTACGCTTAACTTTTCAGATGAGTCCGGTCCAATCTTACTTACGGGCTAATTTTCTTTACGTTATGCGTTAAACTTCATCTAATATATCTGCACCTTCCTCAATCAATCATTTCGTTCGCTGTCAAAGGAAATACCGTAGACAACATCGCAATTGCGCATAAAGTCATCCGGAAAGTTCGGGCTAAACAGCAAATAATTGCGCACCTGCCAATTTTTGACAACAAACCAATTGCGCATTTCCCTTTCATTTTTTCACAACAAGCAAATTGCGCATTTCCCTTTCATTTTTTGTCAACAACCCAATTGCGCGTTTCCCTTTCTTTCATAGCACACAAATACATACAATGTACTACGTAAACGTCGACGGTAAACACTTCAGGTTTATAGATGTAACAGGTGATGGGACCTGTTTTTTTATAGTGTGCTAAAACATCGTTCTTTAGCAGAAAGATTCGGAAAGGACGATCAAATGTCATTACGACAGTACCTCAATAGCGCAGTTTTGTCATGCTTTCAAAACAATAATGTTTTGCAAAGTCTATTTGTGTTTGAAGGAATAACGTGCAAAGATTGGTGTGATATGCTGCAATGATCGAGAAAAGAACTGCTTTTAACTTAAATAAATAAGATTATGCATTATGTCTACATCTTTTATGCCGTAATGATGACGATGTTATAGTGAAGAATTGCCCATTTATTGTGATAAATGCGGCATGTTGGAGGGAAATTTTGATTTGGAAAGGAAGAATCCATTATCAAAATAGATATATTTTTACTAGCATGACTTTGATTCACAGCCGGAGTAGATTGCACAGCATCAATTCGCATAACTAAACAGGTTTAACGTCTACTTTAGGGTAATTTAGCTATAAGTAAGCTAATTTAGCTGGTAACAAATAATTGCGCATTTGCCATTTTCCGACAACAGAATATTTGGCCGTTTTCCATGCGCAATTGCGATGTTGTCTACGGTACGTCGAAGTAAACAATTTCTTGATACAAGCACAGCCATAATTTAGTCACTTACAACATGACATTCACAAGGAAGTATGTTTGCAACCGAGATCCGTAGCACTTCACGATGAAGACGGACCTTTTGGCGCATCTGATGCGACAGCAAAGATGGAAGCCGCCTCAAAATTATGTGCAAACAAGTGGAAAGATAATTTGCAAAAGAAACACATACCGAATCCGTATCTGCTTCAAGAGAAAGAGCAATCTGTCTACTTTTTGAAGGCATCAAATAGAAGAGCACGAGGTGATAGTACTCCGAATATTTTTTATATTCACAATAGTGCGGAAAATGATTAATTGATTGACAGCAAATTATATGCGAACCTATCAATGATTGTGGAGTTAAGTATGAAGCTTACTTTTGCGACCAGCAACATGAATTTGAGTGAAGAATGCGATGTATCCTGCAAAAATAAATGTTCGAATGTAGGCGTCGAACTGTTTATTGCCGAATATTGGAAGAAAGTGCTTTTGGGCCGTCCAGGATTTTTTGTCAGCCGTCCAAAAACGATGAAAGTTGTAAACAAAGTGTTGCTCGACGCTTGTAAAAGTAATAAGTTTGATATAATTCAAATGCAGAGTAAGTGACATTTAAGAAATACGTATTGGATTTGTACACCAATATATCTGAGTTCAGAAAGAAGGACTCGCATTTGTCAAAAAGAAATATGAAAAGACTACAACCCCAAAGTTTCGTTACTTATTCTCACGTATAACAAAGCTTCAGCTTTGCAAGATTTTCTCGAAAGTATATTTTTTAAGATTATCATTTCGAGCCTATCGTCGCCGACAACGGTTGTAAAGAGGAGACTATAAATGCTCTCGAGAATCTGGAGCTTGCTTACGTCCGCGCCGTCTGTCGTATTTTTGAAGGCATCAAATAGAAGAGGAGGAGAACTGAAATAAATCTATCTCGGGATTCACTGAAAATGAATGACTGCCGGTCTTATCAAAAATCTGGATTGAAAAATATAATTGACAAATTACCAAATGAATATTATCTTGTCGGAGATGCCGCATATCAATTGTCCGATCATCTTCTGATCCCTTTTGTAGGTTCCCAACGATCGGATACGTCCAAGGATGCGTTTAATTTTTATTTATCCCAGTTGAGGATACGTGTTGAAATGTCCTTTGGCATTTTAGTGAGGAAGTGGGGAATTCTACAAACAAATTTGTTTTAGTCTTCGGATGAATGCGGACATCCTTGTCGCTTGTGGTATCCTACATAACTTTGTAATTGAACGTAGTACTCGTGAAAGTGGTTCATATTTTACGAGTCCAACTAGCATGGCACCTAGTGGGTTTGAATATCTCCCTACTCGTGTGGAAGACCGCGAAGATTCTGATTCATTTCTTGAATCAACAGTTTTTCAAACAAGTAATGCTAGAAATGTAATTGTTGGTTATATCAACCACCAAAATTTCGTCAGACCAACGTATAATGTGATGCGTAATTCAGGAACTGTCAAAAAAAAGATGACAATGTAATGTATTATACTGTAGTGTCATTTTGTACTTAATCTGATTTGGATTTTCCGTTAATGACTTATCTCCTTTCTATTTGAAATGTTATATTACCACAAATGAAAAAATGTTTATCAAATATTTTGACTCCAAGGAAAGAAGATGCACTTTCTGTCGTTCAAACTTTTATGGATTATGATCGATAACGCATCGTAATCAACATCATGGCTTCAACTTTAACCCAAAAGTAGTAATCGCGGGTTTCGCAATACTCTAATGTGTATAAAAACTACATTACATTCGTTCATTTATCAGTTCTATCAAGATTGGTTACACACATTTGATTCACATAACCGTTATCAAATACTTTGGCACGATTCATCCATCAGGATGTTCTATTCAGCTTGCTTGCCATTCTCAATTATGCGCGTATTTATTGAATATTTCGAATCCTTAGTTGCCTTAGTTGCCTTCAAGCCACCTCGATGTTTGCTCTTCAACTAGATCCACTCTAGCCCTAGAGATCCAATATTCATATTACTTTCAATCATAGTTGTTGTACTTTAAATGGAAGTTTACGCCAAATTTGAGGACTGTAGAGAAGAGAACGCAATTAAGTACTTCGAAGTATATCAGTCGTTACGAAAGTGTAGCAAACGAATATGACCGCAGAATCTTACTTAAATTATTGTTAAAAACATCCGAAGATGTGACTCGAGACTATGCTTGTAACCTTCTGTCATGGCAAAGGCGCTGTCATTGTCATGAGGTTTCTAGTAGATTACCTCGCGTAGTAGAACGCATCGATCTCGTACAGGCTTTTCAGATGTGTCGCTTGTTTGCGTAGAAAATGTACGTGTGTTGGGTGCGCAACACCTTTTCTCCATTCCGCTTAAGGTTTTCTCCAGACGGCGTAAGTTTTTTTCCCAGACAAAACGTGAGATGGGTTCTATATCATTATGCGTACCCCTAAGGGCAATAAAGTTTATTTTTTTAAA
>Ga0209092_10003503_pt1 | contig 13590 bp, 15 predicted proteins | sample FraStrMetagenome_FD_187446 | JGI IMG/M metagenome (GOLD analysis project Ga0209092, IMG submission 187446) | Marine eukaryotic phytoplankton communities from Arctic Ocean - Fram Strait ARC3M Metagenome (SPAdes) (version 2) | ecosystem: Environmental > Aquatic > Marine > Oceanic | place: Fram...
CGAAAGTCGAGGTCAGTGGTGACTCCGTCCGCCAAGGCCTCGACCAAATCGCTGTATTGGCCGCGGGATGGGATGCAGATGACGTCCCGGAAATTCTTTGCAGCGGCGCGAATCAAAGCAATTCCACCAATGTCGATTTTCTCGATAATGTCGCCCTCTTCAGCACCGGATGCGAGGGTCTCCTCAAAGGGGTACAGGTCCACGATGACGAGGTCGATGGGCCCTATGCCATGGTCGGCCACATCCGCTTCGTCCGGGGCAAAATCTCTGCGTGCCAAGATGCCGCCAAACACCATGGGGTGGAGCGTCTTGACCCGTCCGCCCAACATTTCTGCGGTTTGTGTTACCGACTCTACCGGGGTGACTTCAGCTCCGAGGGCTTCAATGGCGCGCTGAGTGCCGCCAGTGGACAAGATTTCCACGCCATGGGCTTTGAGACGCTCAACAATGGGAGCAAGGCCTTCCTTGTGAAAGACTGAAATAAGGGCGCGTCGAATGGTGCGTTGCATGGCTTGAACCGAATGGGAGAAGCGTCAAAATTAGCCCACATCTTCACCTCCACCACCCCTTGACTTAGCTTTGCGCCATGTCGCGTCGCTTGTTCGTTGAAAGCTTGGTACAAGCATGGCAATCGTTGGTCACAAATCGGTTGAGAACCTTTCTTTCTTTGCTGGGTGTGATGATCGGAATCTTCATGATTACGGCGGTTTTCGCCGTTTCTGATTCTTTGGAAGAGAACATCAAGGGCATTTTCAGTTCGGTTCGGAGCGACGTCTTATTTGTGGAGAAAATGCCGTGGACGTTTTCTCAAGACTACCCGTGGTGGAAATACGCTTTGCGAAAGGACCCCACCATGGAAGATGCGGAAATGCTTCAAGGCAGGTTGCCTTCGGCGCGAAGCATCGCCTTTCAAACCGGGAGTATGGTCACCCTTGAGAAGGGCAGCAGCAGCTTTCAAGGTGCACGTTTGGGAGCCGTTACGTTGGATTATCTCGATGCCATAGAATTGGACATTGCCGAAGGGCGGTTTTTTACCCCGCGGGAGGCGAAGGCTGGGATGCCGGTGGTACTGCTGGGCAGAAAATTGGTCGACCGGTTGTTCCCAAACGGCAATGCGATTGGGCAATCGTGCACCGTTGCAGGCAGAACGGCAAATGTCATTGGCGTTTTGGCACAAGAAGGAACTTCCATTGTCGGCGAAGGGTCCGACGATCTGGCCCTGATTCCCGTGACCTTTGGCCAGCAGCTTTTGAATTTCAAGGCGCTTAAATCGAGCATTTTGATTCGGGCCAAAGCCGATGTGGACCTAGAGACGTTGCGGGGCGAAGTCATCGCAGCTTATCGGCCCATTCGCAGGCTTCACCCGCGCGATGAGTCTGATTTTGCCGTAAACGAAGTGGACATGCTCACGGCCTTCATCGACGTGTTGTTTGGGCGCGTAGAATATGGCGTGTGGTTCATTGGCGCGTTTGCCATTTTGATTGGATGTTTCTCTGTTGCGAACATCATGTTTGTATCTGTGAAGGAGCGCACACCATTGATTGGCGTGCAAAAAGCCTTGGGGGCCAAACGCAGTTTTGTGCTGGCGCAATTCCTCACCGAAGCTGTTGCGCTCTGCCTCATGGGCGCTTTGTTGGCCTTGTTTGCTGTGGCACTGTTGATGGTGGTGGTGAATTCGACTGTGGATGGATTTTCGCTCGTTTTCGGCCTCAATCGTTTTATGCTCGGCTTGGGCATCGCCGTGGTCAGTGGCATTTTGGCCGGTTTGGCGCCCGCATTGCAAGCGGCCCGAATGGACCCTGTTGAGGCCATGCGGTCGGCTTGAGTGGCGTCGGCGTGCTGAAACAATTTCTGCACCTGAAAGGCCGCAGGGAACCAAAATGGTCCGACAGGTCTTTCCTTTGTTCCATGCGTGTCATGGTGACCGGAATTACAGGCCAATTGGGCGGGCGTCTAATGTCCCTTCAGGGATCAAGTTGGGCGGCGAAGCATACGTTGGTAGGCTGCGACAGAACGCAATGGGACATGGAAGCGCCAGAGGGCATTTTATCCCTTTTGGAAAAGGTTCGGCCCGAAGCGGTGATCCATTGCGCCGCCTATACGGCAGTAGATGCTGCAGAAGGCAACGCTGAGCTTGCCATGTTGGTCAACGCAGATGCGCCCCGACATTTGGCGGTGGCCTGCGCGGCATTGGGCGTGCATTTGATTCATGTCAGTACAGATTATGTCTTTGATGGAACTGGCCAGATCCCTTACACTTCGGACGCGCCGACATCCCCGATTGGGGTTTACGGGAAAAGCAAGTTGCAAGGCGAAAAAGCAGTATTGGCAGCGCATCCTGGCGCTTCCGTGATTCGAGTCAGCTGGCTTTATGACCGGGATGGAGAGAACTTCTTCAACACCATGCTTCGGCTTTCGCAAACACAAGATGAACTCAAAGTGGTGGATGACCAGGTGGGCTGCCCAACCCATGCGGGACATTTGGCGGTGGATTTGTTGCGGTGGTTGGATGCTTTAGAAGACCCAAAAAAGGCCACTTCCGGGGTCCATCACTACGGCCACGCGGGCACAACCACTTGGCATGGTTTTGCTTCGGCCATTTTGGCCAGCCTTGCGCCTCACGTGCGCGTCCTGCCGGTGCCGACATCGGCTTATCCGACCCTCGCGAAGAGACCGGACTACAGCAAGCTCGATGAGCGCGCTTTTTTTGACACCGTGGGTTCACCTGCCGTGGGTTGGCGCGAGGCGCTAGATGCCTGTATTCAAGCTAAATTTCCTTCCCAAGGAACCCATTGAATCCGACATGAACCTCGATCACATTCGCAATCGCGCTTCGGCATGGACCCTTCCTCCGCACGACGAGGAGACCCGAAATGCTGTTCAAGACCTGCTGACAGCCGAAGACCCAACGGGTCTCCAAGAGGCATTCCATCAGGATTTGGCGTTTGGAACCGGTGGAATGCGCGGCTTGATGGGACCGGGAACCAACCGGATGAATTCGGCCGTTGTGGCGATGGCCACCCAAGGGTTGGCGGACTATTTGAAGTCGCAATGCACGGGGGACATTTCGGTCGCCATTGCCCACGACAGTCGACACAAGAGTGATGAATTCACACGGGTGGCATCAGAGGTTTTCGCTGGAAATGGGATTCAGGCTCATGTTTTTTCAGCTTTGCGTCCGACACCTGAACTGAGTTTTGCCATTCGCCAATTGTGCTGTCAGGCGGGCATTGTGATTACAGCAAGCCACAATCCGAAGGAGTACAACGGGTACAAGGTGTATTGGGGCGACGGCGGACAAATTGTGCCGCCACACGACAAGGGCATCATTGAAAGGGTAAGGGCTGTGGAGGGCCTGAACGCGGTGCGTCGTGCGGCATCTTCGAGTCCCCTCATTCAGACCATTGGCCCATCATTGGATGAGGCGTATTACGACACCATTGCTGCCCATCGCATCAGTGCGTCCTTGATAGAGGAGGGCTCTGATTTGAGCATGGTCTATTCTCCGCTCCATGGGACGGGAACAGTGAGCATGGCACCGGCATTGGCAAAGTGCGGCTTCAGAAATGTGGAGGTGTTGGCCGAGCAAGCGGCCCCAGACGGCGCATTCCCAACGGTGGACTCTCCCAATCCAGAGGAGGCCAGTGCCCTGCGGATGGCTTTGGAGCGGGCAGAAGTTTCAGGGGCCGAATTGGTGTTGGCCACAGACCCCGACAGCGATCGCGTGGGGGCAGCAGTTCGAGATCAGAATGGCGACTTCCGCCTCATGAATGGCAATGAGCTTGCCTCGCTTTTGGTGCATTATGTGCTCAAGTCCAAAGCGGATCGGGGAGACCTTGAAGAGGGAGATTTTGTGGCCCGAACCGTGGTGACGACACGGTTGATTTCAGACATCGCAGCGGAGTTCGACGTGCCTGTTGCAGAGACATTGACTGGGTTTAAGTGGATTGCGGCTGAGATTGCAGCAAGAGAAGGCCGAGGTCGGTTCTTGGTTGGTGGCGAAGAGAGTTACGGCTATTTGGTGGGCGACGAGGTCAGAGACAAGGATGCCATTGCGGCTGCGGCCATGATCGCCGAGATGGCCGATGTGGAATGGCGCAAGGGCAGAACCCTTCTTGACCGGTTGCGCGACTTGCATCGGCACTATGGGATGTACCGCGAGGAATTGGTTTCCCTCAAGCGGACCGGCATTTCAGGGGCAGCAGAGATTGAGGAGATGATGGCGGGGTTCCGCGCGTCTCCGCCGTCTATGCTCGGTGGAGAGGCTGTCGTGGAGGTCCGGGATCACCTGAACGGTTGGAGTGGATTGCCGCCATCCAATGTGATTCAGTTCTTAACAGACGGAGGGTCTTTGATTACCGCTCGCCCTTCTGGAACAGAACCGAAAATCAAGTTTTATTTTTCTGTGCGCAACACCTGGGAAGTCACGGACACCCACGAAGTAGTGTGGCGTGCATTGGGTCAGAAAATTGGACGAATTGGGCGGGACTTCGGCGTGGAAATCAAGCCTTGACGTTCTGCTCGTAGCAGGAAATCCATTCCTGTGGAGACATCAGTTTCATCAGTTCAATCAGTGCGGGCATGGCTGCAATCAGCTGAGCAGGGCGTTTAAAACGCACGCACGACTTCCCCATGTCGAGTTTGCCGCAATTGGCCTTTTCCCAAAGCTGGAGGAATTGTTTTTGCAAGGTGGGATCGGCGTACAGTCCCATGTGGTAAAACCCGACGTGGCCCTTCATGGATGCCACGGAAATGAAGGGCAAGGGCTGCTTGGGGTTGCAGTGATATCCGTTTGGGTACAGGCTGTGAGGCACAGAAAAGTGCGCCATTCTGCCGTCCGAATGCGGCTCAAAGCCTTGGGGTAAATGTTGGTTTAAAGCGGTCAACAGCGAGGTCACAGGGGCCTTGCGGTCTACTGTCAATTCGGACAGAAAAGTGCGCAAGGCCTCCATGATTTACAGTTGTGGAATCCACGGGTCAATCAGGGGCAAAATGAACCTTGCGCTGTTGTCCAGCGCCGGCCACAAATGACTTCCCTCCCGCCACTGAAGAGGCAGAACATCGGCGCCCAAGGTGCCTTGCAACAACAACACCATAATGGACCAAAACAGCCAAGCTCTGCCGAGTGCAAAAACCAACCCGCCCAGCCGATCTAATGGTTTCAAGGCGGTCACGTCGATCACTTTTTCGATCAAGCGGCCAAGCACGTGAACGCCGACAGCAACGGCGATGAAGGTCAAGGCAAACGCAGTGATTCCCAAGTAAGATTTCCCAATCGAAAACTCGGCATCCAGCCAAGCCGCAGCAAGGTCTGATCCAAATAATGCAGCGTAAGCGCCTACAAAGAGCGCCGCCAGTGCCGTGACCTCCATGATGAATCCTTTTCTAATCCCGCGGATGGCCCCCCACAACAAAGGGAGGGCAAGAACCAAATCCAAGGGAGAAATTTCTTCTGGCATCACGGCTTGCAATCTACGTTTGCAAAGAATGAAAGCGAATGGCAGGGTGAGATGGGCCACAGAACAGGATGTGCCTCGGGTATGGGCATTGATTGTGGAATTGGCAGAATACGAACGGGCTGGAGATCAAGTGCGCATCAATGCAGAGGTTCTCAAGCGGGATGGCTTCGGCGCGAACCCGGGTTATGGACTTTTGGTTTTGGAGCCTGAAGACCGGAACGAGGTGGTGGGCATGGCCTTGTTTTATGAGAAGTACAGCACTTGGAATGGCCGCTGTCTGTTTCTAGAAGACTTGGTGGTGACGGAGTCAGAGCGAGGGAATGGTTTTGGCCGACAGTTGTTTTCTGCGGTTGCCCAAGAGACCCGAAAGCGCGGCCACGCCTATATGCAATGGCAGGTTTTGGATTGGAACGAGCCCGCCATCGGCTTCTACAAAACACTGGGGGCCAATCTGGATGGAGAGTGGCTGAATGGCCGCTTAGAAGGGGCGGCATTGACCCAGTTGGCCGCAGGTTGAGCATGTCTTGGATCGTCCACAAATTCGGCGGGGCATCGGTTCGTGACGCATCGGGCGTGCTGAACCTGGGCAAAATCTTAAGAGGCCGACAAGACGGTGCTGATCAAGGCAAAAAACAAGCTGTGGTGGTCAGCGCCATGGGGAAGACCACCAATGCGTTGGAAGAAATTTGGCAGGCTTTGCCGCAAGCGGGAGCCGCAGCCTTGCTTGTCGACGCCATTTTGGAGGCTCATTTTAAGGTGTCCAAAGCGTTGGACTTGCCTGCTTCTGTTCTCAACAAAAGCACAGCAGATTTCCGGTCAATGGTGGATTCATTGGCGGGGCAGCCGCCGTCCAGTGCGACTTACGATTCAATTGTGGGGTTCGGTGAGAGGTGGTCCACGGAAATCGTGGCGGCGCATCTGGCAGCAAGGGGAATGAATGGAGAATGGGTTTCTGCGTGGGACTTGGTTCAGACCAATGGGGAGCACCGCTCAGCCATGGTCCATTTAACTTCCACCAAGGACGCCATACACGAAGCGGCGAAAAACTGGCACACATCCCTTCCAGTCATGCAAGGTTTTGTGGGGGCAACGGAAGAGGGGGTTCCGACCACCTTGGGCAGAGAGGGCTCAGACTTCAGTGGGGCGCTGCTCGCAGAGGCTTTGAATGCAGAGATGTTCTGCGTTTGGAAAGACGTGCCAGGCGTCATGACGGGAGACCCCAGGAAGTGGCCAGCCGCGAAATTCATCCCTCATTTGGACCACAAGACGGCAGAGGCGTTGGGGCTGGCTGGAGCTGGTGTGTTGCACCCCGACACCATGGCCCCGTTGCGCAGGTCGGGTATCCCCTTGTGGGTCAATGGTTTTATGGATCCTGAAGCCAAAGGGACCAGAATAGAAGGGGACACGGTGCCGGATGACCTGCCACCGCTGTGGACCTTGTCGTCCCTTTCAGATGGGCGAACCGAAGTTCGGTGCATTGGTGCAAGTGAAGAAGAAGCCAAGGCAGAATGGCGCGTTCAATTTCCCCAGAGTCACATTCAATCGGTTGGATTGGACGCCATTGTCCCTCAGTGCATCCGCTTCATCGTCAAAAACTGAGCAAAAAAAAAACGCCAGCATTTGGGCCGGCGTTCTAAGTCAGGGTCTTGGACCCCTAGTATTCATCCTCATTAAAGAAGAAGTCTTCTTTGGATGGATAATCGGGCCAGATGTCCTCGATGGTGTCGTATGTCTCTTGGTCATCTTCAATTTGTTGAAGATTCTCTACCACTTCCAGAGGGGCTCCGGTGCGCATGGCGAAGTCGATTAACTCGTCCTTGGTCGCGGGCCAAGGGGCGTCTTCTAGGTAGGATGCAAGCTCTAACGTCCAATACATTTTGCGTCTATTCAGGCGCGGCAAAAGTAGACGAGCCGCTGAAGTGTGCAACCCCTACGGGACACATAGACAAATTGTTTGCCTTTATGGTGATAAAATTCGGGTTTTATTGGCCCTTTGAGCGGTCAAGCGGCCACTTGACTTCTTCTGTACCTGTGGTTTGGGCCACCCATCTTCCCAAAGTGAAGAAGGCATCGCTGAGGCGGTTCAGGTATCGAATGGCAACTTCAGGTTGCGTCACCAAACGGTCCAATGCGACAGCCCGACGCTCGGCCCTGCGGCAAACCGTTCTGGCCATGTGACATTGAGACAACGCAGGGTGACCCCCGGGGAGGACAAAATTTCGAAGCGGGGGTAAATCGGCTTCGAGTCCATCGATCCAACTTTCCAATCCCTTGATGTCTTCGCTGTCCACTGTCAAAGCGCCAGGTCGCGGCCCTTCTGGGTCTGCAAAAACGCCGCCGATGCGGAACAAGTGGTCTTGAATTTCACGCAACTTTAATTGTTGGGACGCCAGTTCAGAATGGTCAACCAATCCGCCAACAACGGCGTTGAGTTCGTCGAGCGTTCCATACGCTTCGATGCGGGCGTCATCCTTGTGGACACGGTCTCCATTGAAAAGGGAGGTTTCCCCTCCGTCACCTGTGCGGGTATAAATGCGCATGCAACAAAGGTGGGCACAGGCGAGGCAATCTGATTCAGTTCGTCCACAAGCTGCATGGCGTGGTCGGATTACCTTCGCACTGTGAACGCAAAACAGGACAACGATAAGCAGCGCCGTTACGATCTCGCTTATCTGCGAATGGCCAAAGAATGGGCCCAGCTGTCTCATTGCCTGAGAAAGCAGGTGGGCGCCTTGATTGTCCGTGATGGCATGATCGTGTCAGACGGCTACAATGGCACTCCCAGCGGGTTTCCAAATGCCTGTGAGACGGCGGACGGGGATACCCATTGGCATGTGTTGCATGCCGAGGCGAACGCCATCACGAAGCTCGCTCGGTCGTCGCACACGGCTCAGGGGGCCACGCTTTACATCACGCTGTCCCCTTGCCGGGATTGCGCCAAGCTGATTCATCAAGTGGGCATCCGCCGCGTGGTCTACATGGACGCTTACAAGGACGATTCTGGGTTGATGTTCTTGAACCAAGCAGGGGTCGAGATTGTACGTTATCCTGAGCATGTCCATTGATCGACCACCAAAAGCCCAATCTTGGGTGCCGCTGGCACTCGGCCTCGCCCTTTGTTTGGGCGCTTACCTGGGGCGCGGTCTTGGGGATCGACCCGACAGATGGGGCATGGGGGAGTCCCCATTTGCGGCGTCGGGTCAAGTGTTGAGCTCGGTGCTCGACCGCATCGACAGGATGTACGTGGACCGGGTGGACCGAAGCCGCCTCACGGAAGTGGCCATTGATGCCATTTTGGATGAGCTTGATCCGCACAGCGATTGGTTCAGTGCCGAAGAATTGGCGGCAATGGCCGAGCCCATGGAGGGGAATTTCGAAGGGATTGGGGTGGAATTCTTGCTTCAAAATGACACCATCATGGTGGTGACACCCATTCCAGGGGGACCGAGTTCGGAAGCGGGGGTTTTGTCGGGCGACCGGATTGTTTCTGTGGACGACAGTGTGATCGCCGGAACGGGTCTAACCAACGCCAAGGTGATGAAGCTCCTCAAAGGGCCTGCTGGAACCGAGGTTAGGCTGGGGCTCATGCGCCCGGGGGAACAGGACAGTGGGAAGGTGGACGTGGCATTGAACCGGGGCCGCATCCCCATTCACAGTGTGGTGGCGGCTGAACGGATGCCAGGCAACGTCGGTTATCTCAAGGTGATTCGATTTGCGCGGAACACACACATAGAATTCGGTCAAGCTCTGGCGGATCTCATTGAACAAGGGGCAGAACGATTTGTCCTCGATCTCAGAGGAAATGGTGGGGGATATTTGCACGCGGCGGTTCCCATGGTGGAGGAATTTCTGGAAGAAGGAGACTTGGTTGTGTACACCGAGGGCGCCGCTCAACCTCGCCGAGAGTACATCACAGACCGTCCCGGCCAGCTCCGCAATCCGCCGCTGGTGGTGATGGTCGATGAAGGCAGCGCTTCGGCGAGCGAAATTTTGGCCGGGGCACTCCAAGACCATGACCGAGCGGTTGTGGTGGGACGTCGCACCTTCGGAAAAGGGTTGGTTCAAGAAGAGTTTCCCGTGGCGGACCGTGGGGCATTGCGGTTGACGGTGGCGCGGTACTACACCCCAAGTGGAAGAAGCATACAGCGGCCTTATGGCGAGGGAGTCGACTACGAAGATGAATGGATGGCGCGCCAAGAGCGGGGAGAGTTCGTGGAAGCAGACAGCGTCATGGTGGTGGACTCTTTGGCTTATCTCACGGAAGCCGGGCGAACCGTTTTTGGCGGAGGGGGCATTGCACCTGATGTTTTCGTTCCGCTGGACACATTGGGTTACCCTGCCTCCTTCCGAGAGTTGGTTTATGCTGGACAGCTGCGTGAGCATGCGTTCCAATTCGGGACTGAGAATCAAGCGTCTCTTCTGAATCTGGGAAGCGTAGCCTCCTTTATGGGGGCAGTGGATGCAGGGTTGAATCTCGATGTAGAGGGTTTAATCGACGGCACTTTTCTTCCCGACGAAGACCGCGAGCGTTCGATTTTGCTGAGTCGAAGGCGCGTGGCTGAGCGCATCGCACACAACCTGTGGGGCGAATCTGCTGGACACAGGGCAGCGTTGCGCGCTGACCCGGAATACGCCGCTGCAATTGCCGCATTTGAACAACTTGAAAACCTGTTGTCTGAGGACACCCTTTTGGAGGGTCCGAACAAGGCAACGGGATCCACGGAATACTTTGACCGTTCGAACTAGATTTGAACCCAAGCTTACCTCAACCTGAATCCCCCTGAAATGGCCTTTGAACTGCCCCAACTCCCCTACGCTTACGATGCCCTCGAGCCCCACATCGATGCGCGCACCATGGAAATTCACCATGGCAAGCACCATGCTGGTTACACCGCAAAACTGAATGCTGCTGTGGCCGGCACAGCCATGGAAGGAAAGTCCATCGAAGACTTGTGCGCCCAGCATGCCGACAGCGGCGCTGTTCGCAACAATGGCGGGGGTTACTACAACCACAACCTGTTTTGGACCAGCATGTCTCCGAACGGAGGCGGTGCGCCTTCAGGTGACCTCGGTGCGGCCATCGACGCGGCATTTGGAAGTTATGATGGTTTCAAGGAGGCTTTCGCCGCCGCCGCGGCCACCCGATTCGGCAGCGGCTGGGCTTGGCTGTGCGTGAAGAACGGCGCTCTTGAAGTGTGCTCTTCTGCAAACCAAGACAACCCCCTCATGGAAGGTGTGGGTTGCGGTGGCTCGCCCATCCTCGGTTTGGATGTTTGGGAACACGCCTATTACCTCAACTACCAGAATCGCCGTCCGGATTACATTTCCGCCTTCTTTAATGTGATCGATTGGAACGCCATTTCAGCGCGTTTCTCCGCAGCACGCGGATGAATCTGTCCTTGACCGCATGCGATCTTTAATTCTCGTCGCGGGCGGAACAGGCACCCGCATGAACCGGCCGGTCGCCAAGCAGTTTTTACCGCTTGGTGGCCGGCCGGTCATCGTTCACACCTTGGCCCGTTTTCGCGAGGCTTACCCCGATTTGCATGTGGTTCTTGTGTTGCATGAGAGCCTACACAACGATTGGAACGACGTGGTTCGCGCCCACCCAGATGCTGCAGTGGATTGCGTGGTAAATGGGGGAGTCGAACGCTTCCATTCCGTGCGAAATGGCCTACTGGCTTTGCCTGATGGCGAAGGTTGGGTGGGCATCCACGATGCGGTACGGCCCTTTGTAGAGGTCGAGACCATTCGCCGATGTTACGGGACAGCTTTGTCCCATGGTGCCGCCATACCAGTGGTTCCTGTCAAGGACACGATTCGTCGGGTGGGAGAAAAGGGAAGCGCTCCGTTGGACCGGGCTTCATTGCGCGCCGTCCAAACGCCTCAGGTTTTTTCGCTGTCTGCATTGCGTGCGGCCTATTCAGTAGAGCACCAACCTCATTTTACCGATGACGCCTCGGTTTGGGAAGCTTCAGGAGGCAACATAGCATTGGTAGAAGGGGATTTGCACAACCTGAAGCTGACCACACCAGAGGACATGCTGAGTGCAGAGGCCTTTCTGCATCTTAGGCAGAACCGGAGGCGCGGGGAATAACCCGATCGAGGCCCCAAATCAGGGCACCGGTGAGCACAAGACTCAACAAAATCAGGGGGGTGGTCACATCGAGAAGGTCCTCACCCATGCTGCCCGTCAACCAAAGGGTGACCGCTGCCAGTGCGTTGTTTACGAAGTGAGCCGCCATGCCTGGAATCAGGCTGCCAGACCGATAAGCCAACCAACCAAACAGCATGCCAAGGAGCACACGGGGCAAGAACCCATAGAATTGAAAGTGAATGGCACTGAAAATGACAGAAGCCAAGACGATGCCAATCCAAGCGTGACCCGTGACCCGAATCAACAGGGGTTGAAGGACCCCACGAAACGCCAACTCTTCGAATACGGCGGGCAAGGCGGCAACGCTAAACAGCACCACCAGTCTCTTTGCGCCTTCCGCGGAAGCAATAAACGTGGTGAGCGCCTCGAGCATCTTTTCTAAGGGAAGAAACAGCGTTTCGAGCATGCCCCCCTCTGGGATCAAATGGGTGTTGAGCTCATAGCTTGCGGCGAGGAGGGGGCTGCTGAAGACGGTGGCCAGGATGGCCAATCCCAACACATTCGCCTTTCTTGCTGCAGGATTTCCCAAGAGGCCTTCAGGCACGTCTTTCCACAATCGCCAGGCCACCCAGGCGGTTCCGCCGAACCCGATGGCTTGACTGATGAAGTTCTGCAAGTGAAGCTGCCACCAACTTGCAGGGTCGCTTGGCACCGGCATCCCAGGGGTGACAGATACGCCTGACCCAAAGAACAACAGAGACACCCCAGAGGCCAAGACAGAGGCTGAAATGGTGCCGATCAACAGCACGCCCAAATAAATGAAGGTGCGGCTAAGGGCTTGTGTTTGCTCAGTGGTCATGTTGAGAATCTATGCGGGGTGAGTGTGGCCGCGGTACGCTTCTGAAATGGCGTCTAGGCGCGCATGGAGAAGCGTGGGATCTTCTTCGGTCACCAGCGTGAGCCGGTGTTCCTTGAAGTGCGGCAAACCCCGGAAGTAGTTTGCGTAGTGTCGGCGCATTTCCACAACGCCAAGGCGGGGCCCTTTCCAAGACAAGCTCTGATCCAAGTGCTGCCTTGCGGCTTCTACCCTGTCCGAAATCGAAGGTGGAGGCAGGTGCTCTCCCGTGGCGAAGAAATGCTTGATTTGGTTAAAGATCCATGGATTTCCAATGCTTGCGCGCCCAATCATGATCCCATCTACTCCGTACTCCTGTCGGTATGCCAGGGCCTTCTCTGGTGTGTCGATGTCTCCGTTTCCGAACACAGGAATGCTCATGCGTGGATTTTCACGGACAGCCCGAATCAGACTCCAGTCGGCTTGGCCTTTGTACATCTGTGCACGTGTCCTGCCGTGAATGGAGATGGCCTGAATGCCCACGTCTTGTAAGCGTTCGGCCACCTCGACGATGTATTTGGTGCTGTCGTCCCAGCCAAGTCGGGTTTTCACCGTGACCGGAAGGTCTACCGCGTCCACAATTTCCTTGGTCATGGAGACCATTTTGGGGATGTCCTGAAGAATGCCGGCTCCAGCCCCTTTGCAAGCGACCTTCTTGACTGGGCAGCCGTAGTTGATGTCCAGAACATCCGGGCCCGAAGCCGCTGAAATCTCTGCTGCGCGGCGCATGGACTCAATCTCCGACCCGAAGATTTGGATGCCGATGGGACGCTCCTTCTCGTAGATGTCCAGTTTTTGTCGGCTTTTGGCCGCGTCGCGAATGAGGCCTTCTGAGCTGATGAATTCCGTGTACATCATGTCCGCACCGTGCTCTTTGCACAGCGCACGGAAAGGCGGGTCGCTCACGTCCTCCATGGGAGCGAGCAGCAAAGGGAATTCACCGAGTTCAACAGGACCGATTCGAACCATGGGGCAAAATTACGCCGCGTCGGGCGCCAATCGGCGAACCAAGTACGCCACCATTCGGGCACTGAATGTGCCACCCACTCCAAGAACGACGGCCACTACGCCCAAAACGTCTGTCCAACGCAGCGAAACAGGGTAGGCGGGGACCATGGCGCCTTCCAGTCGCACCCAAC
>Ga0209092_10003504_pt1 | contig 13590 bp, 7 predicted proteins | sample FraStrMetagenome_FD_187446 | JGI IMG/M metagenome (GOLD analysis project Ga0209092, IMG submission 187446) | Marine eukaryotic phytoplankton communities from Arctic Ocean - Fram Strait ARC3M Metagenome (SPAdes) (version 2) | ecosystem: Environmental > Aquatic > Marine > Oceanic | place: Fram...
CTTGACTTATTGGATACGCCCATCAAAATATGATTTTCTCTTTCATTGTTTTTTTCTACAACAAAAATCTAAACACATCATCACAGCTTTTACGTAAAGTTAATATTGATGTTACATGATATAGGCCTTGGTACTTATCAACCATATGGTGAGTCTTGTACAAAGTTCCACTTGGGCTTATTGTGTGTATGACGAAAGCATTTATGTTTTTTACAACGTTTGCTTCACAATTTTTACATTTCAGTGGTTGTCAATACGAAAATGAGGACTCTTTCTAAAGCGCTTGCGGTGCTTCTTATCGCCAAAGCATCATCCTTTGCTTTTATCAAAAATCCATCTAAATCCACCAGTCAACTTCGTATGTCAGCTACCTCCACAGAAACACTTACTTTAGATCCAATCAAATCCCTTGATGGTACAGTTACTTTACCAGGATCTAAATCTCTATCAAATCGTTGTTTGTTGTTGGCTGCCTTGTCGGAAGGAAATACCAAAGTTGAAAATCTCTTAGAATCAGATGATATTCGTTATATGTTGGAAGCCCTTGATCAAATGAAAGTTCCTGTAGAAAGAGATGCTGATGACAAAACTACTGTTACCGTCACAGGTCAAGCAGGACCTATCAATTCCCCATTGGGAGATGATGAAACTTGTGAATTATTCTTGGGTAATGCCGGTACTGCTATGAGACCACTTGCTGCTGCATTATGTATGGGAAAAGGAAAATTCGTTTTAGATGGTGTTCCTCGTATGCGTGAAAGACCTATCGCTGATTTGATTGATGGTCTAGTTCAATTGGGTGCTGATACAAGCTGTGTAGCAGAAACAGGCTGTCCTCCTACAACCATCAATGCAAATGGTCTTTCCGGAGGTAGTTGCTCCATCAGTGGAAAAATGTCATCCCAATTTTTGTCTTCCTTGCTCATGGCAGCACCCGCTGCCACTGGTGATGTCACAATTTCCATCAAAGATGAACTTATTTCTGCCCCTTACGTTGCGCTCACTATTGGACTTATGAAGAAATTCGGCGTGAATGTTCAAATCACAGGTGATATGAAGGGAACTCCATCATTTTTCATTCCTGCTTCTGAAAAATACATTTCTCCTGAATCCATTCTCGTAGAGGGAGATGCATCATCTGCTTCTTACTTTTTAGCTGGAGCAACAATTACTTGCGGAACTGTCACTGTACGCGGATGTGGTTCCGAGAGTGTGCAAGGAGACGTAGCTTTTGCTAACGTTATGGAACAAATGGGTGCCACTGTTACTTGGGCACCCGAGAGTATCACTATTACACGCGATCCTTCTACTCCACTTAAGGGAGTTGATGTTGACTGTGGTGAAATTCCCGATGCTGCGATGACTCTTGCCGTTGCTGCTCTATTTGCAGAAGGACCTACAACCATCCGAAATGTCTATTCTTGGAGGTTGAAAGAGACAGAGAGAATGAAGGCAATTGTTGCTGAATGTACCAAGTTAGGTGCCACAGTGGAGGAATACAGAGATTATTGCGTAATTCACCCACCGGAAAACAACAAATTGAACGACAATGTTTTGATCGAAACTTATGATGATCACAGAATGGCCATGGCTTTCAGTTTGGCTGCATGTGCAGGAGTCAATGTCGTTATTAATGATCCAGGATGCACTGCCAAAACATTCCCCACCTATTTCGATATGCTTAAGGGAATCACAACCAACTGAATTACATATTTGACATAATTAATAAAAAATAGGTAACCACCTGGATTTCGTCAGCTTTTTTAAATCTCTGTTATAAATGTAGTTGAAAAATATCTTCAAAAGGTAAAACTGAATTTCATACATGGAAAATTTCAGAACTTTCTTACCCTCCTTCAAATTCTATCTTTCTGAACGTGAAAATGAAACTCCTATTTTCCATCTGTGTACATGTTCGTTAACATTAAGTTGATTCGGATGTTGCTAAATGGTCCATTTCACTTTGGAAAACAAGGGACATAATGAACTTGTTAAATAATGACGAGCTCCTTAAACATATTCCAAAATCATGTTCATTCTATGCAATGCAATAAACAAGAAAAATGATTGAAAATAAATAATGATCATCAGTTTGGAAACGTAAAGATTGCATCCATGCTGTCGCTATATTATGAGATGAGGAAAATAATCATTCAACACTAAGAATGATCTACAAATAAAAAAGAAATAGAAATATAAAATAGTTTGGTTAATCAAGAATACCATTGTTTTTTGAGCTATTTTTGATACTCTTTATTTCACTTTATTCCTTTCCATAGTAATAATGAAAGGACGAGTTTCTTAACCTACGCCAAACATTTTACTTTTTCCTTTAATTTCAATTGAAAGAATCTTTTCAATAGCAGCCTCCATATGAAAAATTATAACATGATGTGACCACAACTCAATTATCATTTACAGAAATCTATTCAAAAATATCCTAAGTAAAAGAATGAGTGCGTGACTAATTGATGGGATGTGTAATAATAAAGTCTTTATAGATCTCTAATTGAAAGGTGACCCAAAGTGCAATATTTAGGCTTTCACAACTGAAATAGAGTTCTAGAAAGATTATCAATTGAACCAAATGAAGATACATACTAATTAAAAAAATAATTTTAAGACGTTCATATTCATATTAAGCCTAAGAAGTTCCTTTTGAGGCATGAAATTGAATTTTTGAATGTGTCCTTTTGAAACCTATTTTCCTCGCGAACATGAAAATATGTGGATACAACATCGAGCATATCTAAGTTGCAGCTCTGAGAAACGGGTCTGCTTTTCATCCTCTCTTAAATGGATATCACTGCTTACTTTCTTTGTCTTGATCAATAGTACTGAATTTGATTTGCCCGAGAATAAAAGACTTTTTCTCAGAGGTAAATCGGCGAAAGGTCGCAACTCGTTACTTTTGAGCTCATTTAGTTCAATATCTGAAAATAGAGGGGTTAATAAAACGTTAAGATCGCTACAACCTAACAACACGGAATTGGTTGTCAATGTAAATCCTGCATTTACACTTATTTTTACTCTTTTCGACAAAATACCTTTTTTTGCAGATGGTTCCTTGAGAACCATAACAGATGAGGTTAAGGATTCTTTGCATGAGTGCTTATCCAAGACTGAAAATGATCCTCAAAACCTCTCCTCTGCATATGACACGCTACTTTTGATTTATAGCAAGCAAACTGTATTGCCCTCCAGTCCACAGGAAGATCAAAATATTGTTGCCATAGCTGTTACATTTTCAACTGTGATTACTTTTGACATTACAACCCAAATAAAAGATCAATCTAACTTGGAACAATTTAGGGAATCATCCGTCATTGAAAATTGGTTAGTCCGTAATTATCGCACTTGTATAGAAACTCCAGGACTAGCAGAAAATCTTCGTGAAAGTGGACAAGAGGAGCTACGTTCGCTGGATACTGTGGACTTGACTTCGCTGCGAGATACATTGGACTCATCCAACGGAACAAATACTAAGAAATCTGGTCCTAACATGAAAGCAATAATTGGGGCTATTGTTGGATGTATTCTGGCAGGAGCGCTTTCAGCTTATGTAATGTTGTTCGGATTTTCATCATCCAAAAAAAATGAGAATAGTAATAATCCTAATTATTCGAAGCAAACAATGCAAGAGCTTGGTTTAAATAAAGGCAATAAAAATGAAGTATCTTCCCGATCATCTTCTAAAAAAAAATCATCAGATCCTGACGGTGAAAGATCTCGCCATTCAAATCGATCAAATGGATCTTCCCGTCATTCTCATGAAAAAAAATATGATGAAAATGGAAGAAGAATCCGAGATCATGAACATTCTAGTGGTTATAGAAGACATCACCATCGTCGACACCATAAATCGAGTGGATCTAGATCTTCTAGATCATCTTCTAGTAGAGGTAATGGTAATGGTAATGGAAGAAAAAGAAGAAGACGAAAAAAAAAGAAACACTTAGATAGGTCAACCTACACCATGTCCTCAATTAGTAGTGGGAGTCTAATGACTATCAGCGAGGATGATCATAATATTAACTTTTCAGAAGATGAACGGGACTCTGCTGGTAATAGAAGATTAGATATAGCATTCCAAAGTCACCAACTGCAGAAAGTAGAACCTGGAAGTCCTCCCAATATTCCTAATGAGATCACTTTAAACGCAACTGATTTATACAATTTTGAAGAATTAGAAGACCCATCTAAAAAAATAGCTAATCGTCAAAATGAAAATCCTATTCTCTCCTATTTCTTCCGAACCGAAATTTACAATCAGGATCCACAATCTAATGAAGTCATAAAGGAGAAGGAACCGCAAAATAATATGTCTACGGTTGCTAGAATGAGGGGTTTCTCCTCGTCAAATTCATCACTGGGGGCGTCTCAATATGGATATGATTCAGATGGTAGACCATATGATAAAAAGCGCGAACGTATTCTAAATATGCAGAGAAAGCAGCCGATAACAGGAGCTGAAATACCTCCTCATCCGCGAAGGTCTGGGGAGATGAGCGATAACGACTCTGATATTTATTCCATGGAAAAGTCTCCACCGAGACTTCCATGGTCACAAAAGAAATTAGTGTCACAGTTGTCTTCCCCTCAAATAAATGGGCACAAACCTCAGGATTCCTCAACTTCCATGAAACCTCCACTATCCCCACATCGAATACCTTCCTCTTCAAGTCTCCCTGAAAATAAGGAAGAATTAACTGTTGTGGCACCCAAAGGAAAGATCGGAGTGTTTATAATTGTGGTTACTCGAGGTGAGCCGTGTGTAGTACATAGTGTCAAAAAAGATAGTTCAATCTATGGGAAGCTCTTTGTTGGTGACATAGTCACAAAAATTGATGGTATCGATGTAAGGAAGTAAGTATCATATCCAATCTCATTTAATTTAATTTAATTTATTTTGAGTCCTTTCAACCTCATTGATCTCGTGAAAAAAAATCTCATTGCATCATCTTATAGATGGAATGCTATCGATGTTTCAAAATTTCTTTCGCTAAGAGCAATGAATCCTGAAAGAGTGCTTACAATACTTCGCGATACAAAGAAACCCGAAAATTCAATGCTTGAATTAGAGAATGAGGCTGAAGGTTCCATATATTCTGATGGTGGGCATAAATTTTTCAAGCAATCAAAAAGTTTACATAGTGTGGAAAGTAATGAAATGAAATTTCATGATCATCAGCTAAAATATGAAAAGAAAATGAGAGAAGTTAGTTCTAGCGAGAGTGAAATTGAGGTGCATTCTATTGATTGAGCAAAATCGTCACAATGAAATGACCGTCTGTACTACCTCCAATGTTTGTTGTTATGTATCTCTCGACCTTGTCGATGTAGATACAATATAATGTGAATGCAAGTTTGTTTTTAAGTGTAAGGATGTGACTGATAAACATAAATTGTCTTTTAGTTTTATTGTTTCCTCTCTTTCTAACGTATAAAAAAATGACACTCTAGTTGAGCAATTTCAGATCAACAGTTTTTTAAATGTCCAGAAATTTGTGCGGAGAATTAGTTTGAAGAATCAATCTAGTTACAGTTCGTGGAACAAGAACACTTGAGATCACAGTCTACTTCCAATATACTTAATTTCAATTCGCACAACCCATCTGGGACAACCCCTGAGAAGTTATTCTCATCTAATTTCAATTCATCTTTCATAATAGTGAAAAAAATGTTAGTATCTCTGTTCTTTGACAAGCGCTCACAAACATGACATTATCTTACCAAGTGATTTTACGCTGGATAGTTTATCGGGGATCATTCCATGAAACAAGTTATTATTCAAATCAAGTTCCTCTGTAGAATATTTCATAACACAAAAACTATGAGAAATGTCAAGGAATGGGTAATAAGAATAAAGAAGTCCACAGTTTCATACTTACGCAGATTCTTAAACTGTCCAAACCATTCAGGCATCCTTCCACTGAGCATATTTGAACCTAAATTTATTTTTTCTGTCCAATTGTTGCATTAAAAAGAATATTGTGAGCTCACAAACTAGTCCAAATTATGCATGATATCTTCAAAAGCCTTTAACTTACCTATCACGTCCAAATTTATTATGGTATTTGGTATTTCCCCTTTTACTTCAGTTGATTCTAGATTTAACTCTACTGTGAATATTGAATACAAAAATCTTGATTCGTTAGCTTTCCTCAAAGCCGTTTCTATTATGAATAATCTTAAAGCTATCAACTTACATAGATTGCTGAGGAACCCTATACTTGAAGGGAAATATCCTCCAAGTGGATTATTGTTGAGGTCAAGAAGTTCTATAAATGGGATTGTAAGCTATGTGAGAGGAAAAAATTGCAAGATAAATGAATTTCATATTTGCATACAAGATATATTTACCTAGATTCTCTAAAGACTTTATTTCATTTGGGATTTCATCTTTAAGCTCATTTTTCGATAAATTTAGTTTTCCTGTTCAACAGTATTGATAAGAAAAATATTGAGGAAATTTTTTCTCAGATCAAAAGCAATTTTTCATTGTTATTTTTGACGTACTCAATTCTTTTAGATTTTGTATGGTTCGAGGTATCGGACCAGTAAACATGCATTCATCCAAAAACAGCTCTCCTGAGATCAAGAGAAAAAGATAGTGATGTGATAAATTATATTGAAGTATATAGACACTACATTTTGAAAGAAGCTTCATACTTACGAAGGTTGGATAAGTTACCTATTTCATCGGGAATAGGCCCGTAGAACTCATTGTTCGAAAGCTTCAATATGACTGAGGTAAAGCAAAAAAATGTAATAATTGAATAAAAAAGAGTAGTAAAATGGGATATCAGAAAAATGCATGAAATGAACTCACGTAATGATCCTAAGCTTCCGATTAGTCCAGGTATTTCCCCTTCTATTTGATTATTTTCTAATAAAATTTCTCCTTTATGACAAGAGTTGAGATATGAACTAAGTAAGTTATAAAATTAAAGATTCGCATGGGAAAGGACTCTGTTTGACTTACGCATATTTTTCAAGTCCAAAATTTCAACTGGAAATTCACCAGTAAGTTGATTGTCGCTCAAACGGAGATCGGCTAATATATTCATTGTCATATTGATGCCAGTGTAAAGTTGAAAAATTACAAATCATTAGCGAAGAATCGAAAAATTGACAAAAAAATGTCGATTAAATATTTCTCACCCAGGCTCTCCATATTCCCGATTCCGTTCGGAATTTTCCCATTGAAATTATTTGCACTCAGATCAAGATTTTCTGTACATCATTTTGTAGCAAATCCATGAATTGGAATCCAAGTTAGAATCTTGCCTTTTGGTAGATATGAAACAACCCTCTGAATTTCAACTCACCTAAATTTTCGAGCATCCCAATATCTTTAGGTATTTCTCCCGTCATCTCATTACTATTTAGATATAATTGTACTAGGGTTCATGCGTTGAAGAATTAAAGTGAGTTTTGCAAAATTGATAAATTGATGAAAAGTTACGATGCTCATATCATACCTAACGGTTTTGTTCGGAGAATAGAGTAGGGTATTTGGCCAGAAATCTTATTATTAAACAACCATAAACTCTCTGAAAAGAAGAGATATTGATAAGATTCATTTAAAAAATCAAGTGGTTAAAACATAGTCTTTGGTTAGACTTACTCAAGTTGTCGAAGAATCCTATTTCTGGAGGAAGGCTTCCACTGAGGCCGTTCCCATTCAAAGCAATTCCAGTGATTATACTTTGATCGTTACCACCAACCCCTCCACTACCACCAGGATTCAAGTCACCTTCCATGGAACAGCTTATGCCAAACCAGTTGCATTCATGTTTCTCACTCAACCAATCACCAGTGGACTTCCAATTTGTGTCACCGTTCAATGCAAAAAAAAGAGTTGCTAAAACGTAACGTTGGATAATGCGATAAGAATTTTCGGAAGTCAAATCAGATGGATAACTCTCTGCAACCCATGTACCTGCTCTATTTTGAGCAGTGCCAGCTTTCAAAATGGTTTCTTTAGGTGAAATGGTTTGAATAATGTGAAAAACATCCTCACGTGTTAAAGGTGTCTCATTACCGGTTGGAGAATCATTTGGACTAGGTAATGGTGCTGAATTATCAATTGTTGGATTCATTGGACTTTCAGTTTGGACTGCTGGCTGTATGGGGCTGTTCATGGGTATATTTCCATTATCTATACTAGTACTATTTCCGTCAATAATAAGATTTTGGTTATCGTCGGGTTTATTTTCGAACTCTGGAATATGATAAATATCATCTCCATCAGCATTAAAGTCCAATTCAGGTGGTGAGTCAGACTCGCTCCACCCAATTTCTTGATGCGTCGTTGGATTCCAAAACGATATACCCACCAAATAAATAATACTCATGAACAATACAAAAAAAAGATATGATATAGCTGCACGGCGCTCTTGAGAGAATACTTGATAGTTATCTTTTCTCATTTCAAGTGTAGTGTAATTGTGTGAATCTTTTCCGCGACGATGACTTTCTTCTATGTCTTCCTCAGTCACACCATACATATGAAGGTCAGAGCTAAATCGTACCATCTTTCGAATATTTTTGTTAGGCTTTGTATTGGATGATGGACGATTTTTCCACCATTCTTTCATATAGGAGCTTGTATTCACAGATCTTTTCGCAGGTACAAAGTCATGCAGTTCTTCATCATAATTAAAGACTACTGTTTCCTGTTCTCCAGAATTGCCAGCACTATTTTGGATGTAATCGTCACCATTGTAATTCTCTCCTATAGAAATAGAAGGATGTATAGATCCGTTTAATATAGCATTAGAAGACGCTATAATGGCTTCAAAATCTTCTTCTGATTCTGGATTAGGCTCTAGCTTTTTTGTTTTCTTGCTACTAAATAAATATTTATTCGCAATATCATCCACATTTTTGGGTTTGTTAAACCTTGGTCGTCGTATTTTTGATCTTTTTAGTCTTTGGTTTGATTGTTTTGGATTTTCTTCATCATAATCATTCAACTTCTCTTCTTGGGATCCATCGTCAACAATATCTTCGTCATCCAAGGATTGTGGCAATGCTTGAAAGGATTTCCGTGATGTCGAACTTTTTTTAGGACTTTTTTTTCGTCCTAGTATTGACATTTTTTTCAGTTTGGTTGCCATTGAAGAATTTTCATTTAAAGGAGGCTTCGATTTCGTCTTGGGTTTAGGCTTCACTTTAGGCTTCGCTTTAGGTTTAGATCCCGTGTTAAGAGCAATGGCTGTACCAGTCAATTCATGAAAACTAGGACGTTTCTGAAAATGGTTATTGGATGATTTTTTGTCTATTGTTACATCGCTACTCTTTTTTTCGTCCAAAGTATCGCCATCAACAGGATCCTGCAGTTCATTAAAATTAATATCGGTCATAACTTTATCGATTTGACTCATTACATCAGCATTCGCTTCTCGCACTTGGCGTTGTCGAAAACTATTCCTCCTCTCAAATTTTTCCACCTCGTTATCTTCAATCACGAATTGAGATGATTTCAAATTCGCTTTTGCCCCCGATGTCCAACCGTTAATATGCATGGATACATCATCTGTATCTTCCACGTCTGAATCATCGTTGAATTCGGAGTCATCCGAGGAGGAGAAACTGGCTTTTGAGGACAATGGTTCCATAATGCTGCTTATGCCTTAAAGAAATGGAATGAGTGTCTTGATATACGAGTTTCGATCAATTCGTTACTATTAGAGGTATGCTTGATTCGACGAAGCCTTCGAAAAAGTTTTCGTTTCCTTTCTTGCAAGACTTGGGACTCAAACCTATCACTGCTCTGACCTACAAATTATCGACCAGACGAATTTGTCTTTTTCACTATATAGTTCAGGTTGCTAATACCGTATAAGATCTGCATGTAATCTTAATGTTTTAGCGAATATTTATTTCGGGAATTCTTGTTGTCTCTAATTAACTCTGACAAAGTATGTTTAAGTAGACGGGATTGCTTATTTCAAGCTCTTGCAACAAAACTTTTATAAAGCCTAATTAATTATTCAATTATGCTTTTCACTTAAACGAACGTACAGTACAAACAAAAAATGATAGGTCTTTTTCCAATGGTCATCTTGCATGCTGCTGGCACGACTTGAGATAAAAATTGGCGTATCTTCAAATGGAAACATTGCGCAAAAATGTCCGATGCAAAGACCCCGAATTATTGGTCTCCTTGATGAGAAAAATAAGAGTGATTTGTCTTTACTGCTGCTGCCAACTACATCACCAAATGAGGGGTCAAAAAGAACACCATCGAAAATCTAATTTATTTGTTCATTTTAGAGCACTAGCAACTTTTCTACATTATTTTTAAACTACTTTTCAGCAATGAATTGAAATTCGAGAGAGAGATTTAACTTTGTTTTTCTTTGAAATTACACATTTGCGATTAGAAAGAAAACCTCGATCTATAATCTATTGCATGCATTTACTTCCTCCTTCATTCTATCAATTGGGAAAAAGCAGGGTTTGAATTGTGAAAATGATTCCTATGTCTTGTCAACATCTGAAAGGTGACCCGGTTTTACCCGGACCGAAAACGTATCGACGATCTCAAATAACATCTTATTAAGGGTGAAAATTCTTGATTTTTGGTACGTCAGAGACCCAGAAATTTGCCATATTGAAATGGCATGCTACGTATCAAAATTCTACATTTGATCATACCAGCGCATCGTAACACACCTCATTTATGTTATTCGTCACTCGAATTGCAATTCTCTTTCATGGTTGCAGAAGGTACTAAATGCGTACGTATGAACAGAAGTCTTCTCACAATTAATGTGAATTCTTTCATTAAGTTACCTAATTTTGAGTGAAAGGACAGAATTACCAAGTGGATCTGTTCTTGCGATATATCAACAAAGGCTTCAGAGACTATTCACACCATTTATTGTTCTTCTTGAACTAATTTATCATCAATATACATTAAGTTTGTGGGATGCGCTTCCCATCTTTAGCAACACTCGTATTTCTTACTGCGGCATCTACAAATGTAAAAGATAGCCCAATGTTTGCATCAGCCTTCACTTCCACCACTCCACGTTCATTTTTTCTCCGTCAAAGTCATCAAATTCCTTTAGTCACACATAGCAAGTCCTTTTCTAGACTGCAACAACATCAACAACCAAACTTCCAAAATCTTCTCCGTACGTTAGCCACAGCTTCTGATGCAGACACAAGTGAAGTAACATGGACTACCAATAAAGTACGCCAACAGTTTGTATCCTATTTTGAGGAACAATCTGATTTTCCACACACATTTCAACCATCTTCACCATGCGCTCCCCTCAATGATCCAACACTTCTTTTCACAAATGCCGGTATGAATCAATTCAAACCAATTTTCCTCGGACAAGCGGATCCATCTTCACCTCTTTATAGTTTAAAGCGTGCTGCAAACTCTCAAAAATGTATCCGTGCAGGAGGAAAGCATAATGATTTGGAGGATGTTGGTCGTGATACTTACCATCATACATTTTTTGAAATGTTGGGAAGTTGGAGTTTTGGCGATTACTTCAAAAAGGAAGCTATTGATATGGCTTGGGATTTACTAACCAATGTTTATGGTTTAGATGAGAATAGAATTTATGCAACTTATTTTCAAGGCAACGAGGCAGACGGTTTGGAAATGGACACTGAAGCCAGAGATCATTGGTTGAAGTATTTGCCTGAAGAGAGAGTTATTGGTTGCGATGCAGCAGACAACTTCTGGGAGGTGAGTTCGACAAATGATTTTCGAGAAAATGCATATAAATTTTGGATGTTTTCCATAGAAAAACTGATTTACCTCATGCATTTATATCTATATAAATATTCATATAATCGTACTTTCAAAGATGGGTGATTCTGGACCATGTGGCCCATGCTCTGAGATCCACTACGATCGTATTGGAGATCGCGATGCGTCTTTACTAGTGAACGCTGATGATCCAGATGTGATAGAGATCTGGAATATTGTTTTTATTCAATATAATCGTGATCCTACAACTGGTCTTTCTACTTTACCAAATCAACATATTGACACGGGTATGGGATTGGAGCGATTAGTGAGCATTTTACAATCTAAGCCCTCAAATTACGATATTGATGCTTTTACTCCAATTTTTGATGTAATCGCAAAGTATAGTAAGGTAGGACCTTACACTGGAAAATTAGGAGAAGAAGATGCCGAAATAGGAATGAGAGATACAGCTTATAGGGCTGTAGCTGATCATATTAGGACCCTTTGCTTTGCTATCGCGGATGGAGCTCTTCCAAATAATGAAGGAAGAGGATACGTTTTGAGAAGAATTTTGAGAAGGGGTGCTAGATATGGAAGGCAGGTTCTAGGTGTTGAAGGCGGACTTCTTAGCAGTCTCATCCCAGGTAAATCTTATATCTCACTGTTGTTTTCATCATAATCTTTTGCTTCGAAATCATCAAATCTAATGAAATTTTCTTGTCACTGCATTTCTCGTTTTTGTTCGTAGTGGTTATTGACACATACGGAGATGCCTATCCTGAATTAGTTCAAAACCGTGCAACGATTGAAGCAACAATCACAGAAGAGGAAAAGTCATTTGATACAATGCTTGATAGAGGCATCAAATTTTTCAAAGAATTGGAAGGAGAATTAAAAGCATCTGATAGTTCTCAAATATCCGGACAAAAAGCCTTCTTTATGTATGATACCCTTGGATTCCCAGTTGATTTAACGGAATTGATGGCGGAAGAATCTGGTTTGACCGTAGATAGTAAAGGATTTGTGTCTGAGATGGAAGCTCAAAAGACGCGTTCGCGAGAAGCTAGATTTAAGTCTAAGGCAGGAGGTGATGGTGAAGCTGCTTTTGAAAGATTGGTCTTTATTGCTGAACAAACCTCTTGGTTGGGTGATAAAGAAATTGCTCCTACTATTGATGATGCAAAATACGAATTAGATACTGAACCAGATGCAACAATCAAAGCAATTTTTACTTCGAATGGTTTCGTAGAAGAGCAAATGACTGTAAAGGAAGGAGACACTGTGGGTATTATATTGGACAAATCTAGTTTTTATGCTGAGGCTGGAGGACAGGAAGCTGATTTGGGAGTGCTAACAGTAGATGGCAAAAATCTACAAGTTAAGGATGTACAAGCATATGGAGGATATTTACTACACTCTTGTATTGTTACGTCTGGTGATGTTACCATTGATGTAGAAAAGGCAATTACTTGTAAGGTTGACTATGAGAGACGACGAAATGTCACTCCTAATCACACAATGACACATGTACTTAATTCTGCTTTACGTGAGGTTCTTGGCGACGGAGTGGAACAAAGAGGAAGTCTTTGCAACGACGAAAAGCTTCGATTTGACTTTTCACACAATAAAGCCATGAAAGCAAAACAAGTTGCAAGAACGGAACAAATAGTACGTGATGTCATTAGTAGTGCTATTGAAGTGAAAGATGAAGTTATGCCGTTAGAAGAGGCAAAGAAGATTGAAGGTGTAAGAGCCGTATTTGGAGAGGTATACCCTGATCCAGTACGCGTAGTATCAGTCGGAACTGACACAAGTGTTGAATTTTGTGGAGGAACTCACATCAGTAACACAGATGAGGCTGAAGC
>Ga0209092_10003505_pt1 | contig 13588 bp, 9 predicted proteins | sample FraStrMetagenome_FD_187446 | JGI IMG/M metagenome (GOLD analysis project Ga0209092, IMG submission 187446) | Marine eukaryotic phytoplankton communities from Arctic Ocean - Fram Strait ARC3M Metagenome (SPAdes) (version 2) | ecosystem: Environmental > Aquatic > Marine > Oceanic | place: Fram...
GACGAGTATTTCGTATGCAGATTGCCACAGCCTACGAAATTTCGAAGCGGAATACCGTACACACCGTTATATCTAAATCATAGCTGTAGGATCCCTTCATAGCACCTACAGGCATTCATATTCATAGGGCAGCGGGGGTGACGGGAACCGGGCTCGGGCCTCGCGCGCGTGGAATTATCGGTATTGTGTTTCGAGAGTGCAAGCGAGAGCGAGAGAAAGAGCGAGAGAAAGAGAAAGAGAAAAAAGAAGAAGGCCCGCGCGCGTATTTTTATTAAGAGAGTTCATTCTCATGTCAACGAAGAGAGAAGAGAGAAGAGACCGTATACGAATGGCAGCTGTGATATTCGTATATTATATATACTAATATGAATATGTAGCGAGAAGAAAATTAGCGTAATACCTAACAACTAAAATTATACAAAAAAGTTGTAAATATATATACATGTAGTCCAAAATCAAACAGGGCAACACTCCACTCCATTCCGCAATCAAACTTCATAGATTGGAACAAAAAGAAAAGTTGGTAGCTGTATCTTTTCCTTTCACTACTACTCAGAACAGCTTACCGTTCCGGAACAAAATAACTAAAAAAGAAAAAGAAGGGGAGAGGGTGAGAAGCGTCGTGCACAATTGACGACGCATAGTATCGTAACGAGCGGATCTCGTTCCTCGTTTTTGCAGGCTTTAGTTTTTAAAGAAGGAGGGATTTGTTCGTAGGAGGTGAGTCATTGAGTTGTTGACTTGCTGTGATTCATGTCCTGGAATTCCAAACGGTGTGTTTGTACATGTATGTATATGGGTTCTGTCCATTTTATTATGTTTTCATTAGATTGATAATTATAAATATGGATTCTGATGTTGTTGTCTGAAAAAGTTATGGCCGGGGATTTTGTGCAAGCAAAGCCTCCGGAAGAGATACCTCGGTCGCAGTGCATCGTATGTACGGACCCTAATAGCACATCCTCGTCGGAAACATCAGCAGGGGTGAATTCAGCTCAGGTTTCGAAAGAGGATGTTGCGGAATTTTCTGCACGATGGGAGAATGAAGTTGAACGAGCAATGCAATATGCTGTAGGTACATTACTTTCCGCGTCTAACGATGATGGTTTGATGCAGATGCGACGCTCTAGTAAAAAGAAGTTGATGATTTCGACGATGACACCACTTACCGACGACTTCTTTTTTTCACCTTCGAATAAATTTGATTATCTGCCCATTGTTGGGCCTGGTTCGTCAGATGCACTTATTGAAGCTGCGAGGTATCTCGAACATAATGCCAGTATTCGGGCTCATCTTATAGGTCATGTCGCTAGGAACACTACAAACGCACCAGAGACTGATGTTCTTGAGATCGAGCAAGAAGTAATTCTTGGTCTTACGAATTGCGTCTTACAGAGTGTGAACGAGAAAGATTCTATCATTTGGGCTAAATATCCTTCACTTAACTTTGATATTTTCTCAGTAGAAGATGCATTTACAGCATTGAATTCGTTGGGACAATTTGCTCCGCGCCGCGTTTGTCAACACCCGTTTCATAAAAATGACATTGTTTGGGTTTGCAGAACTTGTCAAGCAGATGAAACTTGCGTTCTTTGTCATGCCTGTTGGAGTGATTCAGATCACGTGGGTCATGACTTTTCATTTTATCACGCCCAGGCTGGTGGATGCTGTGATTGTGGTGATGGGGATGCCTGGGATCCCCGGGGATTCTGTTCTCGCCATGGTAACACTTCAAATGGCACAACTGGAATCCCTGATTACAGAGGTGAGATTAAAGGATTACCATGGTCATTGGTTGCTCATGCAAGAGGAGCTGTTGGTGCTTGTTTAGATTGGTTGGTTGAAAAAATCGCAGATGAAGCAAGCCAAAGCTTTGTCAAAATGGAAAGCGAAGGCGTTTCTATGCATGGATTTCGTGAAGCACTGTCAATCGATGATGACTGCATATCTACCAACAGCAGCAACGGCAGTAGTTCTAGTGAGTCAACAACGCATTACGAAGCCCAGGCAAAACAATCGTTTGAATACTTGTTGGGAGAGCGGGGTAGAACAGGCAACGGTTTATTCCTGGTGATGCATGGAAGTGACGTTCTCTCAACTAGCGTTTTGATGAATGCCCTAAAAAAGTTATACAGCTCACAGCAAGTGGGATTTATGAGATCAAACAATGCGGGAATGGGTTCTTCTAGTACGATTAGTAACCCTGTTGTCAAAAAAATTGTACAAATTGCCCAATTAAATGGAAATGTTGTTTTAGTAGGAACTAATGAAATTCTGAGTTCTGTTGGAAGCAGCTCATCAATTACCAGCCAGTTGTGGAAAGATGGGGATGAAATGACTCTTCAAAGAATTGGAAGTGTGATGTCAAACTGGGCAAAGATACTAGCATCAGCGAAGATTCCATGCTCAATTAAAACGTTAGAACAGCTAAGGAATGAACAAAAAGCATATGCTGTACTCGAATGGCTTGGTCAAATAGCTCGTTGCGATGCCTTGTGTGAACAAATTTCTCTCGCCGCGTCCCAGGAGCGTCACCTCGTTCCTATGCTCAAGTCAGATCTTCGTTTGCCACGGAGAATTTCAAAGGCTTACCACTCGTTACAGCTTACGCTTCTAGCAGTCCCAGACTTTAAGAAACAATTAGCCAACGTTTACTGTGACACCTATGAAATGGTCACTTCTGAATATGCACAAGGAATCGGTATAGGAGAATGTTCCAGTTATACTCTCAGTGTGGTAAGTGTTCAAATTTACTCATAATGAAATTTCGTTTCTTGACTTATTTTGACAAGAAATCGGGTCAATCTTAGCAATTTTTGAACAGGAAAACATACGTTCAGGATCTGGTAAGGCTTGATTGATTCTTCATTCTTCACTATTTTCTTAACCTGATTGTAAAACTTTTTTCGTTTGTGTTTTTTGAAGGCTTTCAACAGAAATTTACTAGTACGCTTAACCAATGCGTTCTACATAACTTTGCAGAGAGCATTATCTTCTTCAAATAAAAGCTTAGATCCAAATCATGCAGTTCTTTCCAATCGAAGATATTCACCAGTTGTAAGCGACCTGAAATGCGTATTGAACGTTGATGGTATGCCACAAAAGTTTTGTTCCATACTTTCTTCAGAACAAAACTTTCCTTTACATGTTTGGATTCAGGCTTTGTCCATATCACAGTGCGTTGATAACCAACAGTGGCGGTTTAGAGACCAATCGCATGTTGAGATTGAAGACAGGGGTTGGATCGGCGCCTTCAACCTCAGTATCAGTTTCAGCAACTTATATGAACGTATTCTTGCTTGGAATGATCATGACTCTGAACTGAGTTATTCGACATCACTTATCGACATTGCGATGTTCATAGTGAAAGGTGTGAATAAGTGGCACTCCGTTTATACTATGGAAGAGCAATTTCACGCTACCTTAGACCCTATTTCATCCTTGACATTAACACGAAATTCTGGCGGGTTAAGGTCTAGAGTAGTCGATCATAAATGTGCGCCAAGTGCTTTACCTGTTACTGATGTCTCAGTCCGTTTTGGCATGTCAATCGTTGCGTTGCCTGCTTTGAGTGTTCCTCAGATTTGTCCAATTAGTTTTCACATTCCACTTCATCGTTTTCTTGGGAGTTGTTTGAAAGAATTATGTCGAGGATCGAACGTAGCTGGTGACGAACGAGACATTTCACCTTACGAACTTATAAATTGCGTGCATGAATGGTCAAGTGTTAGTACCGATGAAGGTTTTTCACAACAGGTTTTCTTCAGACAACTTCTTGAATTTCCAGTCATTGTACTCTCACGTGCAGCTCAAATTCGTGCAGAGCTGTGGACTCGTAATGGCAAGGAAATGTTAGATCAAGTCTTAAATTATGTAGAGACACCGTTCTGCAAAGGTTTAAGAGATGCTGATTTGATTGTTGTGCAATTTGCTGCGTTGGGTTATTCTTCAACCAATGTGGACCAAGAAAGATTTTCTGTTGGATCGTCATATCTTGTGAATCTGTTACTTAATCGCTTTGGAGTTTTCAATTTTCTAGGTTTCGCTGAGGCTCCGTCTTTGTATCCAGATAGATACCTGGAGGAAGTGAATACCGGTTTGTATACAGCAGAGCGCAAGCACCAAGATTCGACAAAAAACATTATCTTTCCATGGACGTACTCTCCTTCAGGAGGATGGTTCAATCCTAGTGGAGGCAAATCGATCGCTTTTGACCTTGCATCTGCTTTAAAATTGGTTGAAGAATTTTTACACCTCCTTATCGTGTTGATTACAGAATTGCCACCACCACCTATTGACCAGAAGACACTGAGAGAAAGGAAACAAGTGCAAGTTCATCAAGCGAGGCAACGTTTGAGGCGAGAGGTTGTCCATCGGTTAGCTTCGGGACCAAAACCATTCAGTGAGCTCTCCGAAGTACATCATGTCCTTTCACAGCGAGACAATTTGGCGTTAAGTGAAGAAGGCAGGCTTCATAATCCAGATGAAGCGGCAGAAGCGGCTCTTCATACAATGCTCAGTGATGTGGCTGTCGAATTAGCAGCGACTGGCTTTGAATCTAAACGATGGGAGTTAAAGAAAGAAATATGGTGTGAGTATGATCCTTGCTTTTATCATTCTTCTGAAAGATCCCATCAAAGTGCAGCAGAGTTAAGGCCTGGCTCGGACAACGCGAAAGACAGGTACAAAAATACATATTCATCATATCCTTTTTGTCCTCGTCCTGGAGCAGTGCACAACAGTTTCGCCCGACTACGAAGAGATTTGTAAGTATTTTCAGCTTCCAAATGTTTTTTTCCCCATTAGTACTAAAAAATTTGTGCTTATGTACGAATTGCAGTACTGCCGATGCTGCAGTTCGCTCTGTAATTTATCGCGTTGCTCATGTTCACTGTTCTAATGGGAATGCGTCTGAGGTATCGCGTACTTTGCATGCACAGGTAATCTTATTTATTTCATAATTTATGTTCGGAAGTATGTCCAAGATATGTTTACTAACCATTAGGTCTATGACAGAAATGCTATCAGAAAGAAGCTATGAGTGAAACAACATTATCAAGAGCTGTTCATCTTCTGACAATCGGCGCATATACTTGGGAAGAAGATTTAAGAAGTAACTCTGAACCGGATACTTCTTGGTGTAAACTCGGTGGAGGAGGGGAAGGAAGCGTGTTTCACACGGTTGATGCTTATAAGTCACCTAGCGTCAAAGACTGGGTTGAATCAATATTTCTAAGTGAACCATCGGAAATCATGGCTAGCGATGAATATGCAAATGAAGATTGTATCCTAGTTCTTCTTGAAAGACTAAGTAGTGGGAAGTGTTCTAAATTCGTCGTTCAAGACAAGTCAATTTGTCTAGGAGCGGCATGGTTGTGTGACTTTGCTTCAAGATACAGTTCTGAAGCAGGTGAACTCTTGTCGCGCATTAAAAATAGTGATGTCTCTAAAGGTAAAAGCTTAATGTCAAAAGAGACAGAATTCGAGCGAAGAAAGCGGGATCAAAAGGAAAAATATGACAATATGATGAAAAAGTTCATGATTAAAAATCCTAGTATGTTTGAGGAAGAGGATGATAATGGAGCAAATGAAACCAATTGCATAAAATTAGATAGTTCCGCAATCAAAACACCTCTTACGTCTTCATCAAGATTAATGGATGTTGAAAGAAATAAGGATGATCAGGACTCTTCTGAGTCTCTTGATCCTCATATCTATTTACGGCAACAGCCGGTTTGCATGATCTGTAATTCAAATGATTCGTATCAAGATTTAGCTTTCTGTGCTCATGCTCAAGGTAGTTTAGTACTGAAAGGTGGTGGTGGACCAAAAAATGTCATCAATCGAAATGTTGGCATTCACATTGGCTTATGTGGTCACGCAATGCATTATTCATGCTACAATTCTTATTTGAAGAGCGTTGTAAGCAGAGATATATCGTATCAAAGGAATGAGAATGCAAAGAAGGGAGAATACCGCTGTCCATGTTGTCAACGGTTGAGCAATTGCTTAGTTCCGTTTATAGATGTTGACTGTAGTTGGCTTGATCATACATTGTCGTCAAAGAGCTCTTCCGAGGACAACGGAACTTTTCATATGGAAATTGATTGCTTTCCTGAAGAAGAATCGAAGAAGGAGCATGGCCTTCATCGATTCCTTCTCTATAGTAAGTGGACCAGTGAAGTTGATTGGGGATTAAAATGTTGCCTTAAAGAGGCTGCTATGTCAAAACTAGAATCGAAACGGAAGAGAAGTTCGCGGATACGCAAAGGATTATCACTCCTTCTCAAAAGAAGCACTAGAAAACGGACCAAATCGTCAGATCCTGATCTAAATCAAGAATTCAGTAACAGTGATATATTGGGAATGGCAGAAATATTTCACCATTACATGAATAGAATTTGTGAGGTAGCAGAAGAAATTGATAAAGAGAGACTAGGCAACTCCTATCAGAAGTTGGACAAGCGTCGGCTTTTAATTGGTCATCAACTTAGTATTACCCCACCTAGGAAATATTTTGCAGGAAGGGTAGGTGACGAAGGGAGAGTAAGTCAATTTATATTCGCCCTCGAGGAGCCCAAATTCATTAACATTTTGTTTCTACAGAACGCGGCTGGTAGAGATGATGATGCTAATTATGAAAAGCAAAGATCGGAGAGTGAACGAGAAGAATTCGTCATGGATCTCTTGTCTCTGATTCAAGCATTTGCTTACAGCTGCTGTGCGGAAGCGGCAGAAGTTCGACGTCATAGCAATGACAAGGAATCAGGAATCGACCAACAATACGGTAGCAGCGACGTCAGTCTCGATGGTTTGTGTATCACTATGCCTGAGGTTTTACTGGAGCCTGGTGAGCAGTGCTTTCACGGCAAACTTGGGAAACTGAGGAATGTTGCCCTCGCAAATATGGCGTTATGCTCACCGGTGTCAACCGAGATTTTCAATTTAATATTTTTGGATCCTCTTCTAAAACCCTATGGCAGACGAAGTTTAATTGGGCCGCTTCTACATGGACATATCTTATCACTCACGACAGCTTCTCTCTTAGCATGTTGTGGTCATAGACTTAGTGACGATCGGAAGCTTGAAGTCATCGACCATGTTGATGACTCTTGGTTATCTGAGGAATGCTTAGAAATTGTGAAGTTAGGGTTTTTGGCAAGGATTTTGCAATCGTTACTGGGAATTTTACAAGTACCTTGGGAGACAGCTGAACTTTCAGCTGTACTCAATAACTGTTCCGACGCTGATTTGGTGCCCTGGGAATTATTTTGTGTCAAACTATTGAGGATAACCCTCAATTCATCTACAGATTCAAACGATAGTGATCCAAAGGGAACGATACCAAATCTAACTCAAAGTTCGAATCATAAAAGAAGTATTCAGAAGGCATGTGAAAATACTCTTCGCGTTGGCGAAATATTTTTAGCTGATGCTTTTTTGTTGGTGCAACTAATGATACCAAATATATTTTCATACCAAAAATCGAACTCTTTCAAGAGGCAAAGCAATTTAGAAGTTCTCCTCGATATTTTTAAGTTTGAAAAGTTTGAGGAAATTCTGGGCTCCGTCTGTGTGCAGAAACTTGTCAACTCATGGTACCACGATGCCAGCAAATCAAAAGAGTTATATGTTGGATTTCGATGTCAAGACTGGCCAATCTATACCAAATCGGCATTCTTTAATTCGGCATCAGTGTCATTTTTCAATAATGATGAGTCTTTGTACAATTCACCCCCTCAGAGTAAATCTTTGATGTCTTCGTCTATTTCGAAAAGTCCATGTGCGTACTCACCTCTTAAAGCATGCTACTGGCACGATCGTGCTACATTTTCACCCAAGAATCTTTCTCACAAATGCGTCCCGCTTTTGGGATTTAATTTTAATATACCGGAAGATACTTGTCCTCGTATTGAGTCGTTGCCAATATCTTATACCGACTTATTTGCCACCTTGACTTTCCTCTCTCCGGAAAGCGATCAAATTGGATTATGTTTAGTTTGCGGAGAGGTAAGAATATATTGACACGTTTGCATCCTAGAACTAAGTATTTTCACAATTGTTTTGCTATCGCCTTTGCAGGTCTTGGATGCCGGCGGAAAAGGTTTGTGCACCTCACACGCGCTGAAATGCGGCGGTGGGTGTGGAATATTTTTCCTGTTGCAAGAATGTAGTGTTATCATTTTGAATGGAGCTGTAGCTACGTATTTGGCATCCCCATATGTTGATAGTCACGGAGAGACGCCACAAATCCGCGGCCGGCCGCTAAACTTGGACATGGGGCGATACAAAATTCTTCAAGGCATGTGGATGGGACATTCAACCAGAGAAAAAGTGACCACCGGAAGGTCTAGATGTCGACGCTTGATTGATAGCGGATATTACTAAAACAAAAACATGGACCATGGAATAGTCTCGAAAGTTAGGAACCGAAACAGAAGGTCTAAAGGCTCTTGAACAAATTGACTGCAGGTATGATCTGCAACAATGCTCCTATCGACGACTCTTGGCACTGGTGAAGACAATCTGTTGATGCAACGAAATTTCCATATTCCACAAGAAGTTTCGAGATCTTTTTAAGAAGTAGGAGATTGCAATCTACGATAGCGCAGATACAGAAACAAACCAAAATCAATTAAAATATTCTCATGTAACATTAGAAGTTTAACGATCATGACGTTTAGCAAAATATTAAAATCGAACTCAGAGCATGCGAACACGAATTACTCAAAGCCATAAAGTAGTAACAATTGATTATTTTTATGATGTTCATTCTTCGATTGTACCACTCATCATTAATGTAGCAAAGATAATTGCATAGCACGCTATTATTACTCAGCTTTGAACTTGAGAAACGAAATATCTCCCATTTTTCTAGGCGAGAAATATTGCTTCAATCCGAAGAGAACGCTGATGCCCAAGAAAATAGAACCCGTAATTATGTACATCGAGCCAAGATATTTGTTCTTTCCTCCAACAAAACTGGAAGTGCTGAGGATTAGTGTCTTTGTACCATAAAAGCTTTGCACCTCCCAATTGGCTGATATGTCAAACGTGAGGACGGTTCCAGCAGCGATATCTTGATCAAAATAACCGTACAACTTGCGAAAGGTGGACAGAGTTGACGTGCGCATCCATACCATAAAATGCTCATTTGTTACACCTTCAATTGGTGACACAACCATTGGATATGTTTCATATAAATATTGCGTTGTATCGTCATTAGGATATTCGTAAAGGAAACATGTACCATCGCTATCAACGTATGGCTCTTCACAGTCGTAATAACCATCACTCCCTTTACCACCAAATCGACAACCACAGGCAGAATCGTCACAGGATGAGCATTCCATATATCTAAACCCTTCTGGTTGCGCATACCTATAATCCACGTCTGATTTCCACGCAATACCTTTCTCCTCCAACTTTAAATTCCCATCTCCCCCCTCAGCAAAACTAATCACATCATTAAACAGCGTATTAGCCACAAGACCACACGGATTCAACTGAATATCACCCAACGTCTCCAGCGGCTCACAAAAATCCTTCGTCACCGACGACCGATACTTCTCCGATTTTCCCTGCAACTGATAATCATCCCGACTCACAAAATACCGTCTATAATTCTGATGAAAATTCCTAATCTCATAATACAACATAACCGGCGCCTCCATAAACTCATCCACCGTAATCGACACATTACAACTCCTCCCCTCATTCGGAGACGAGATACTACATTCACTATTATAACCAAAATCCCCCGTCGGCTCACCATCATACTGCACCCCCACCTCCACCACATCATCACTCCTCTGATTCGACATGATACCCACCGGTATTAACACAATACCGATTATAAAATAGGCTAAAATTGCATACTTCGGATCCAATATCGGTTGCCAGGTACGCATCCGTTGTTGTTTCAATGCCGTATCCATCGGTTGATTCGTGGCATCTTGGGCTATTTTACTGCTCATGGTGCTCGTGTTGAAGGTGGCACACGTTTGATTGTCGTCGTCGTCGTCGTGATGATTGTCACCGAACAGGAGCAATGGTCGAGTATCGATGGTGCTAGTTCTGTTGCTGTTGGGGTTGCTGTTGGGGTTGCTGTTGGGGTAGGTGGTTGCTGCTCCGCTCATGGACGGTGGATGCTCTGTGTGTGTGTGTGTGTGTATATATATGTTCGAGAGTGAGAGAGTGGGATGGCGATCTTTGGATCTTACGAGGCCTACGTTTCGATTGGGTAACTTTATGTCTAGCTATTTTGGTATTATTACCGTTACTGTCCTGTGTGGATGAATTCTATGCGTTTCTTTCTATGGGATGGAATATTATTGGGTGTGGAATGTATACAGTTAAAACCGGTTAGTATACAGCTTTATAAAATATAATATACATTTTCGTTTACGACATCCACATTTCAATGATGTTGGATGTAGAGGAGATACACTTACAATAATTTTCTGCGATTTGAAAATGCTTTTTCCACACTCTCTTTGTTATTTTTTTCAAACGCGAGCTGGTAAAGAAAGAGATGGGAAGAGCGGACGAGTCTTTGCAAGCGATACAGACCGACAGACAGTCAGCCTGTCGCACGATCCACACTGGGTATCGGACCTGCGCCTGAACCTGAACCTGAAAGGTCCAATGATATTGGGAGCTGTACGCTGTACATGTACGCTCGTCTGTCACCTCTACTACCAGTCATCCCACGAACCTCTGTTTTTTTATTAAAATACATGTATACCAACCTGATATTGAATATAACATTGTGTCATCGTTCATTTACGCAATATTGTAACAGCTTATTTCACAACACTCCGAAAGAGGACTAGACTAACTGCTTATGATGATGACGGTGACTGAAAAAGGATCCATCTCACGAAAGGCTCATGTTAAAATGATGCTTCATCTGTCGGAACACCCGACAAATGCTGTCCATGGTATTTTACTTGGAAACTATCAACCGGATAGTAACGCAGTTGAAGTTATGGATGTGCTCCCAGTATGTCATAATATCTTGACAAAGCCTTTGATCGATATGTCATTAAGAGCAGCTGATGCTCTGGATACGGGAATGGGCATAATTGGTTGGTATAGTGCTAACGCTAGGGTAGGAGATGAAGATCCAAGTCCAGTTTCTTTACGGGTGCTAGAAAATTTGAAACGTATAGTGGATGGGGGATATGCATGCTTGATCATGTTGAACAATACGAAAATGGAAAATGAGGTCGAGCCATATGATTTTTACGATGTCAATTCGGAGAAAGTTTCAATAGCACTTGATATCGATGATGGTGGGATAACGGCGAGAGCCACTTACAAATCAGAAGAGCATTGCTATGATTTCGAAGACCTTTTGGAGGATACGAGCATCGATTGGCTCAATGCGGATGCAGAGAGTAAATTTTGTCGTTAGCTTTGGTTACATACCTTAAAATCCACACCAACTTATGATGGAGGAAGCGTCTCTTCAATGTCAGCCCCTTAAATCTTTAGGTAATTTTAAAGCAAATATAAATATAGCATTCTGCATCTCATCCCAAGGCATCATAATGACTTGCCTGAATGTTTGCCATTCGGATCGAGAGTAGGATAGTAGATAAGTTTACTAATATATTGGCCACAATCTTTCCCGTCAGAACTAATATCTAGGTTCGCGGAAGGTTGAAAATTACTCATGTGGTGTTGAAATAAATTTTGATGGTAAGAAAGAAATGAGGAGCTTCGTCAGTAACAATTTCCCTTTTTCTCTATGGTATGGATTGGCCTGAATGTCGTCACAAAGGTGAAGTGATTGTCCTTGTGAAAAAGAAAAGGGTGCGGCATTTCTTTTTGAAGAAATCTTTTATCCAGTCAACAAAAAGTATTACGCACAATACATGCTCCCTGTGCGGTAATAATTGCAATCCATTCCTTAGTGCCAACAAGTCCTACGGCATAAATGAACCGATTCTCTTGTAGCTGATTACTTTGGTGAAGTGAACAAAGGATTCAAGAAATTAATTTATTTCCTGGCGGAGGTGACTGCAGACTGCAGGAATCATAACCCCTGCGAGCTCTACGCATCACACAAGGAAAGGTGCTCACCAAAAAGAGATTTAAAGTGGCGCTAGGATGTATGGCAATAACGACTCATAATGAACTAATGATACCTTGGGTGCAATCTATAAGAAGAACAAAAGATGCTGTCACACAGGCAGCGTGCGTTCGAAATACCAGAGGATATTACTCAGAATAAGGGGTTCATGGTTTAATAACAGGGAAAATGTGAACGCGTAATATGTTTCGATCATATAACAACTGCTACTACTTCTCTTCCGAACCAGTAAGTGATGAAGAGGACGAATTTAAACTATGGAGCAATATAACTGTTACAAGAGAGTAGATTTTAACAAAATAAGCACCGGGGGTATACAGTAGAAAGAAATCTTTTATCCAGTCAACAGAAGGTATTAATACCGGTCAAATCATATAAAGAGATGTTAACGCACATTACGAGCCTGTGCCCTGCGCGAGTTCGAAAAATATTCATCGTTTGAAAACAAAAAAGTGACCACGCTCGTGCGAACGAAATCTATATATAATTTAATCAAGCAACAGAAAATATTAATAACAGGTACAATTCATAAGAACAAAAGATGCTGCTAGTTAGATAGCGTGCACTGGAAATGCTAGAGGATATTATTCAAATTATGGGAAATCATGGTTTATGTCGTGACCAATTTATACAAATTGTGACCTTAGCGGCAATTGAGAGTTTTTTATCCCGATCGATCACAGGGCTTTTCTCTCCACGAAACCAGTCATCAGAAGCTCTAGTCATTCTGGGCTTCCGAATCTCCCTCTTCATATTTCATTTTCATTCAATATATAGTTTTTTCAATAAGCTTATAAATTCATTTAGGGAGTAATTTTTATTCTACTTCGTGCACACGACACTGTAAATTTACAAGTCTACTCGTCTCGTTATCCCAAACGACTGACGATCCTAATTATAAGCTATCCCAAGCTCTATCTATTCTCCCAAGCTATCCCAAGCTACGTTCCATTCGATCCCTCTCCATCATGTCCGCAGCAGACTGCCCCTTTTCTGTCATTCGTCCAGATCCTGTCGACGATGATAAAAAGTCCGACAGCTTCGTGAAATTCGAAGTGCCTATCGATCCTAACGACGCCGACGGTCTCAAGTCAACCATTCAGTTCCGTAAACTGGACTCCGATGATCCAGAGGATGACCTCCTCTTCCTTCGCAACTACAATAAACTCGTTGAAGATCTAGAGACACCCGGAGGCGAACCAAGGTTCCGCCTCTTCAACCTTGTCCTAGGTCCTGATGCCCAAGCCGACTGGGCCACCGTTTTGGAAGAAATCGACGACAGTCACAATCAAGATGATTTTATCGAGGCATGTGAACTCTTCCTTATCAGTAAGGTCGAGCGTGACTGCGCTATTAATACGAAGGAATGGTTGAACCAAGTAAAAAAACCAAGGTCCATGACAGTGAGGAAGTTCATGCAAAGGATCAAACAGATCAACAATCTCTTTCCCGTGATGCCTCTACCTGAGGAAGGTGCTAACGAAGACG
>Ga0209092_10003506_pt1 | contig 13586 bp, 15 predicted proteins | sample FraStrMetagenome_FD_187446 | JGI IMG/M metagenome (GOLD analysis project Ga0209092, IMG submission 187446) | Marine eukaryotic phytoplankton communities from Arctic Ocean - Fram Strait ARC3M Metagenome (SPAdes) (version 2) | ecosystem: Environmental > Aquatic > Marine > Oceanic | place: Fram...
ACGGCTAAGGACAGAGGAAATGAAAAAGATGTCAGCTGAACAAGTGCAAAGTGCATTGGTTTTTTTTTACACTTTAGGGAAGGAGTTGTCAGAGATTTTGCCATTGTATTTGATGCAGCGGCTGAAGGAAACGAAGACGCAATAGCTACAGAGAGCTTTGCAGAAAAGTGGGGTTGGTTTGGTGTGATGTATAGATTAACAAATGGTGAGATAGTAAACTTAGAAAGAATAACGAATTTAGGACTGTTAGAGTGCTTAACTTGGTTAAGTTATGAAACAGACTTAAACTCACAAAATAAAGTAAAAAGAAATGGTGAATAATAAGACTTATAATAATGTAGTAAATACTTTACTTAGAATAGGTGAGTATCACGAACAGATAAGCACTACCTCAGTAGGAGACATTTATGACATCAATCTTGAGAAGATGGAGAAGTTTCCTTTAATGCATATAAATCCAACATCAGTTGAAACAGGAGATAGTCAATTGACATATAACTTTCAAGTCTTTATAATGGATATGGTATCTGAAAAGTCAGATTGGCAAACTAAACAGCACGAGCTTTTAACTAAGTTAGTAAACACAGAGAATAACGAACAGGAAGTATTCAATCAAACTCTAGCTATTTGTACAGATATTATAGGTATGCTTAGACATAGTTCAAGACAATCTCTAGAAGGAGTAAATGATATAAACGAACCTATATACTTTACGCAAGACCAATTTACAATAGAGCCGTTTCAGGAAAGGTTTGACAACTTGTGTTGTGGATATGTATTTAATATAGGTGTATTAGTTCAGAATGATTTTCAAACTTGTAATATTCCTGCAAATACTAGAGGTGCAGGTTACTAATGTTAAAGTTTAAGATAGGTAGATTAATAGTTCAAATAGGATGGAAGAAATTTAAAATAACAATAAAATTATAAAATGGCAGATTTAACAACAACAATCACAGAGAACGTAGTGCTTAACGGTTCAGTAAGAGGTTCTACAAACGTCTTAACAACTTCAAACATAGTAGATGTATTAGAAAGAATTCTAACTTGTACTCACTCACAGACTACAACAGTAGCAGTATTTAATTCAACACCTTACGGAGCAGATGGTGCTTTAGATGTAGAGAACTGTAAATACTTAAGAATTACTAATTTAAGTGATGACCAAGATATGAAAGTAGCATATGTAACAGCAGCTACTAATTATCAAGTAACTGTAAGAGCAGGGGGTTCACATATATTATTCCAAGCTGAAGAAGCATTAATTGGTGAAGCTGATGCAACTCCTGCATTTCCTACATTAGAAGATTTAGTTACTGTAGAGGTAAGACCTTCAGCAACAACTGATGTTCAAGTAGAAGTCTTTGCAGCACTAGTATAATGAAGACAGAAGCTCTTGAAAGGTATCTTAATAGCTTTGGTAAACAAGTAGTAAACAGAGCAAAAGGTAACTTACAAAAATCTAAAGGAGGTGGTACTAATTTAGAGAAGTCATTAAGCTTTAAAGTAGTTACATCTGCTGAAGGGTTTAGTGTACAATTCTATATGGATAGCTACGGTACTTTTGTAGACAAGGGAGTTTCAGGAACAGAAGTTAAAAGAAGTTTTAAAGATTATAAGGGTAGAACAATTTCAAGTCCTTATAAGTACACTACAAAGCAACCACCTAGCAGAGTGCTTGATAAGTGGATAGTAAAAAAAGGAATTGCTCCAAGAGATGAAAAAGGAAGATTTATGTCTAGGAAAAGCATATCTTTTTTAATAGCTAGAAGCATTAAGAGGAAAGGAATACAAGGCATAAGTTTCTTTCAGAAGCCTTTGATGTTAGGATTAAAGCAGTTTGGAAAAGAAATGTTGGGAGCAGTAAAAGATGATATCATTAACGGATTAACAACAGTAAAATAAATGGCAACACTAATAGAACAAAAACCTTTATATACTCAAGTACCTGTAGGTCAAGAGGTAATTTTTGTAGTATCAAACAATACAATAGTAGCAAGTTTCACTAACGTTAGATTTATTGCTAATGTTTATATAAGTGATACAACACCTAGTACAATAACTACAACTTCAATTCCAACAGCAACATTTAAAACTACACCAAACAATGCAGGAGTAGGAATATTTGATTTTAGGCAAGTAGTAGAAAATTATGTTAGTGCTGATAATATGGCTGCAAACTTTAGTGAGTATAAAGGCGTTGATACAACTGATAACACACCACACCCTATTCATTTAATAGATAAATATTCTAAAAATAAAAACGCTACTAGATGGCTAACTATTCAGTTTAAAACACAGTACACAGACGCAAATGGTGATGTTCAGATAGTCAGTCCAAAGTTGTCAGTAGATTATCGTTTATTCAATGGGTACTTAAAGTACTCAGATATTCTTAAAATGGGTACAGGTTCTACTGCTAATGATTTTGGATATGATTGGAGTAAGTTCAAAATGAATACTCAAACAGACAGTTTTTTATCTAATGCACCTACTACTCAGTATGCCAATTTAGAAGATTATGGAACACTTGCTTTTTTAGCACCTAACGACAATTTAAATTATATAAGGCTAACTTACAATGATAGCTCAGGTTCACAAATAGGAACAGAAGATATAGATAAGACAGTAGCAAATGGGGCTTATAATACTTTTAGTACAGAAATATCATCACGACTTTTATACTTCGGTTGCTTTCCTGCTAACTTACAAAATTGGAGTTCTACTTTTCTAGCGTTAGTTTCACCTGTAGACCAAATGAGTGGCGGTTCAATAGATGTACAGGCTTTTGATGATAGCAGTAATAGAATATCTAAACAATATACTATAAACATAAATTGTCCTAACTTAAAAGGATATGAAAGTATAAGACTTTGTTGGCTAAATCAATGGGGTGTTTGGGATTACTACACATTCATTCAGAAGTCAGTAAGAAGCATATCAACTAAAGGTTCTACATACGAGCAATTAGCAGGAACTTGGAATGAAGCAGCTTACAGGGTAGATAGTTATAAAGGTGGCAAGAAAGCATTTAGAGTAAACGCTACTGAGAAAATAACAATGAATACAGACTTTGTTAGTGAAAGCGAAAACGAAATGTTTGAAGAACTAATAAACAGTCCTGAAGTTTATATTTTAGATAGCTATCAAGATGACGTAAATTACTCAGCACTTAATCAATATGTAAAACCTGTTAGACTTACCACTTCTAGTTTTACAAAGAAGACAGTAGCAAACGATAAGCTTATTCAGTACACTTTTGAAGTAGAGAAAAGTAAAACACTAAGAACACAATCAGTATAATGAGCGTACAATTAATAGTATTTCCTCAGACAGCACTTACAAATGAATTCGTAGTTGATGGTATTGATTTTAATACAATAAATACTTCAAGTAGTTATGATAGTGGAGCAGGAACACAGGAAGCAATAGACAATCAACCTCCTACTGTTGTCAATACTTGGTATCGTTACAGGTCAACAGGTGCAGGAACTCCAACTTTACCAACAGAACTTTCAGGAAATTTAACCTTATATTCAGTACCTACATCAACTTTTTGTGGAGTATATCAGAAATTAACAAACTTAGTTATAGGAACGACTTATGAAATAGTAATAGACTTATCTACAACAGGAACAGGGTTTGTGTTATTTAATATTTTTGATGGTTCATCTTTAGTTAATAATAATTTTGTTAATGCAAGTTCAAGTCAGATTGGCTTATCTTTTACGGCTACAACTACAACACCTACTATTGTTATAACTTATTTCAATACTGTTACAGCCAATATAGTTATAAGTAATCTATCTGTTACACCTCAAGGAGTAGTGCCAACTAATACTTACTTAAATTTACAAGATGGACAAGTTATTTGCGACTTATACGAAGATGAAGATATACCCTTAAGTCTTAGTGTTGATGACTTTAAAAATGTAGCTGAGAAAGTTCAGTCGTATTCAAAAGCTTTTAACTTACCTGCTACAAAAAGAAACAATAAAATCTTTGACAATATATTTGAAGTAACTAGAACAGATACAGGGCTTAACTTTAACCCTTATAAGAAAACAAAATGTATTTTAAAACAAGATGGCTTTTTATTATTTGAAGGCTATTTAAGAATGATAGATATTTCAGACAAGGAAGGAGAAATAAGCTACAATGTCAATCTTTATTCTGAAGTAGTTGCTCTTGCAGATGTATTAGGAGAAAGGACATTTTCGGATTTAGAATTTACAGAACTAAATCACGCTTATAATTTAACAAACATACAAGCTTCTTGGGGTGCAACAGGGGTAACATATACAAACCCTAGTACTTCAGGCTTTAGAAGTGCTGAAACAGTTAAATACCCTTTTGTAGATTGGACACATCAATACACATTAGATGCTAGTTCAGGCTTTCCTGTTCTACCAAATTTAGAAAGTGCTTTTAGACCTTTTATAAAATTAAAGTATTTAATAAACAGAATATTTCAAGCAACTGATTTTACTTTTGACAGTACATTCTTTGATACAGCAGATTTTGAAAAGCTTTATATGGATTTTAATTGGGGAAACGATACAAGTCCTGCTGCTATAAGTCAATTATACAACGCTTCTTGGGATTTTGGAACAGGTGCTAGTTCAAATATAGGTACAGGTTTATATAAGGAGTTAAGACTAATACCTAATAACGTAACAGGTGGAAACTTTGGTTCAACTGTGCCCCCAAACTACAACCCTTCTAATTATATAATAACAGCTACTAACGATAACGAAATATATAACATTACATATGGGTTTGGAATAGAAAACACAGGAACTTCAAATCAGCAGATACAATGTAGATGGCTGCATACAAAAGCAGCAGGTGGAGTAGTTGAAATAAATTTACAAAATAATTTATTTGTTTCTACAGGATTTGGTAATATTTATATTGGAGTTTTAGAAGTAGCGTTAAATACAGGCGATACTTTAAAAGCTCAATTTAATGGTGATAGTGACATAAGACAAAAGGAAACAGGATTTAGTTACGCTTCTTTTTTAGTTTCTAATTCAACTACTAATTCAGAAACTTTAAATACACTAAGAGGAGAAATAGGTCAATGGGATTTCTTAAAAGGATTAATGACTATGTTTAACTTAGTTACTTTGCCTGATGAAGATAATCCTAGCAATATAAAGATAGAACCTTATGGAGATATTTTTATGTCTAGTAATGATGCTGCAAATCCTAACTTCTTTGATGATACTTCTATTAAACTAGATTGGACTGATAAGATAGATGTTTCAGAAATGAAGCTTATGCCTTTAACTGATTTAAACAAAAAAACTATATTTAAGTTTGTAGAAGATTATGATGACTATGCTTTTATGAACTATAAAAATTCAGTAGGTGGGCATTTATACGGAAGTAAAAAATATGATGCTTCAGAGTTTACAATTCTAGAAGGAGAAGATGAAATTGTAGCAGAACCATTTGCGGCAACTGTAGTAAAACCTTTAGACGAACTATTTTCTGATTTTATAACACCTGCGGTTTATTCTTACAACCCTCAAGATAATACTTCTGAAGGTTTTGAAAATAGTCCTAGAATAATGTATGATAATGGTGAAAAAACTTTAACAAGCTGTACGTATTATATTCCTCCTCAGAATGGTGCAAGTGGTAGTGCTTTTGAAGATGAGTTTTTACAATTTAGTCATTTGACTAATATTCCAACAATAACAGGCTCAAGAGACTTTCACTTTGGGCAATGTCAGTTAATACCACCTGTAGGTAACTCAGTTCCTGACAATCTATTCAACTTGCATTGGCTTCCTTATTACTCAGAACTGTACAATCCTGACACTAGAATTATGACTATTAAAGTAAATTTAAGTCCTTCAGACATTAATACTTTTAAATTTAACGACACAGTATTTATTAAAAACAGAATATTTAGAGTAAACAAAATAAACTACAAACCAAACGACTTAGCAACAGTAGAATTTATACTTATACCATAATGAGCAAAGTACCAACAATACCATATTTATCAGGGTTTGATGTAAAGCCTTCTTCAACCTCAGTTTTAGGAGTTGTTACCTTTACAGACGGAACTAACGACATAACACCTAATCAGTTGCAATGTGAAGCTTACGGATATACATACGACAAAGCTTCAGGAACTTGTTCAACTTTTAGATATAACACAAATCTTAACAGAAGTTTTAGTAATGAAAGTAATAAAGTACAAGGAGCAAACAACACAACAGAAACAGGAACTAACAATACTTTAATAATAGGTCAGAACAATACAGTTAAAGGTTTATCTAGAAATAACATTATTGTAGGTAATAAAAACGAAATAGCAAATGGTGTAAGCAATGCTAACGTGTATGGCACTTTTGGAGAAGCTACAGCTGATAACTCAATAGTCTTAGGGGGTAACGTAGCAACTGACCTATTAGGTGAAAGACAGAGCATACAAGTACTATATGGAACGCAAACTACAAACGGAACTAATACTGTAAGCTATCTAAACAATACAACTGATAAACTCTTAGCCGTTCCTGAGAACGCTGTAATGTATTTTCACGCTGACGTTGTAGCTGTAAGAGTTGGTGGTACGGACACGTCAGGAGGAGGAGCAGTAGGTGATTTTGCAAGTTGGGTTGAAAGAGGAGTTATTATTAATAAATCAGGAACATTAAGTATAGAAAGAGAAAGAGATGCAATTAAACATAGTGGGCATACTACTAATTGGCAACCTACAGGAATAGTAAGTGGAACTAACTTTGCAATGAGAGTAAGAGGACACGCAGACACAACAATAGAATGGTGTAGTAACATTACATTCACACAAATTAAAACAGGAGTAGCACTTTAAAAAAAAAGAAAATGGAAGATAAAATAGTAATAGAAGCAGAGGTTAAATCTAATATAGGTGATGTATCAAAAGACGCAAGTTCATTGGCAGGTGAATTTAAAGTTATGGGGGTTTCTTTAAATAGCGTAAAAGCAGGATTTGTTTCAGTAGGCAGAACAGCAAAAGCTTCATTTGCAACTATAAAAGCAGGGATAATGAGTACAGGAATAGGTGCTTTAGTAATTGCTTTTACTTCCTTAGCTACATTCTTAACAAAAACTAAAAAAGGAGCTGAATTATTAGAAGTAGCTTTTGCAGGTGTAGGAGCTGCTATAAGTGTTATTGTTGATAGAGTTTCTAAGTTCGGAGGTGCTATTGTAAAGCTGTTTCAGGGTAATGTTAAAGGTGCTTTAACAGATGTTAAAGGAGCATTTACAGGAATAGGTACTGAAATAGCAAATGACACAAAAAATGCTATTGCTCTTAAACAAGCATTTATAGCATTAAGAGATAGTGAAAGGGATTTAAATGTAGAAACTGCACAAAGAAGAGCAGAGATAGAAGCTCTTAAATTAATATCTGAAGATGTTAGTAAAAGTGAAACTGAACGATTAGCAGCAGCAGAGGAAGCGTTTAAAATAGAAAATGATTTACTTGATAAAAGAGTGGCTAACGCAGAAGAAGCATTGAGGTTACAACAAGAAGAAATGGCTCTTAGAGAAAATATGCAAGAAGATTTAGATAAAGAAGCTGAGCTATTAATAAATCTAGCTAATATAAGAGCGGAAAGTACTACTAAACAAATAGAGCTTAATAATAAGATAAATTCTATTGAAGCAGAAGTTGCCGCAAAAAGAACTGAAAGAAATCAAGCTAGACTTGATGAAATAGCAGCAGAAAAGAAAGCGTCTGATGATTTATATGATGCTCAAATTGCACAAGCTAATGCTTTTGAAGTAAGGGTTAAAGCTCAAGCAGATAGAGAAAAGGCAATTGCAAAAGAATTAGAAGATTTTAAGAAAGCAACTATACAACAGGGGTTTGGAGCAGCAGCAGCAGCAGCAGGGGAAAATGTAGCACTATCTAAAGGAGTAGCAGCAGCACAAGTTATCTATAATACTCAACAAGGTATAATGGCTGCAATGGGAGCCACTTCTATAGCTGACAAGTTGCTACCTTATCCTTTAAGACTTGCTAATGCAATTTCTACAGGTGTAATGGGTGCAGCAGCTTTAAGTAAGATTATGTCAACAGACCCGACAAGTGCAGGAGGAGGAGGAGGGGGAGGAGTAGTAGGCGGTACAGCACCTCAAACACCTGCTCCACAAATGATGTCAGGAGCTTTTGAATTAAGTGGAGGAGTAGAACCTGAACCAACTCGTGCCTATGTAGTTACAGATGAAATGACAAACAGTCAAAACCAATTAGCAAACATAAGACGTAGAGCTACAATCTAAAATCAAATATATTAACTATATATCTATTATATAACAGAACCTTAATTACAATCTTAAATAAATACTATGAATACTCCAACACCATTAGGAAAGACTTACGAGCAATACAAAAAAGAATTAAAGGAATACAACTTAAGTAAAGTTGAAAAAGTTGAGTTGGGTAGTGTTAAAGAAATTCAAGCACAAATTAAAAGCTTAAATAAGATTTATGGAGAAATTCAAAAATCACAAGATAAATTTATTAAAGATATTGCTAAATTAGATGAGGAGGCAGAGGAAAATAGAAGGATAAATGAAGATGGAGAAAAAGCAGTTGATAGAGCTTACGAAACTTACAATGATTTTGAAGCAGCAGCTAAGTCTTTAGGCGTTAATCCAAACGATAGTAAACCATTTAAAGACCTAGACCAAACAATAGGTTCTGTTGTTACTATTGTAGAAAGAGGTTATAAGATACTTAAAGGAAGAAAATAATATGAAAGAAACTAAAATAGTAGAATTAATAATTGCAGACGATAGTCAAGAACTAGCTATTGATGCAATCAGTTTAGTAACTTCACCTGCAATTGAGCAAGACTTTGTTTACTTTGGAAAAGAAAAGAACAACTTAACATTCGCTAAAGTTGATGAGGAGAAAAGAATGTTGGTTAGTCCTGCACTTATTCCTAATAAGCAAATATTCAGACACGACCCTAATACAGACAGCGACTACTATGTTTATTTTTCAAAAGAAACAGTACGTAAGGCTTCTGAATTATATTTAAAACATAACAATCACCATAAAGCTACATACCAACACCAAGACAGAGTTTCAGGCGTTCTAACAGTTGAAAGTTGGATTAAGGAGGGAGACCAAGACAAGTCTAAGTTATACGGTTACGACTTACCTAACGGCACTTGGTTTGTTAAAATGAAGATAGAGAATGACGAGCTTTGGAATAAAATAAAAGAAGGAGAATTAAAAGGTCTTTCAATAGAAGGCTACTTTACTAATAAATTTGAAGAAATGAACAAGAAACAACCAACTACAGAACAAATACTAAGTGCTTTAAATGAGCTAATAAGAGAAAACAAAACTGAACTTAAAACAGAGAAGGTTGAGTTGGGGTTAGTTGATGACTTAATAAAAGATAGTAAAAAATTAAGCTCTAGATTTGAAACAGCTGTAAAAAATAATATGCAAATTACAAAACTTGTAAATGAAAACTTTAAGGAGTTGGGTAATTTAGTTAAAGCTGCTAAAAAAGGTTATGGATTTGTAAATGTTATAGATAAGCAAATTTCTGAATTAGGAATAAAAGACCCTAAAGGTTATAATGAAGCAGCTAAAATTATTTATGAAATTTCAGAGGGTGAAGGAGAAGCAATGTTAAAAGACTTATCAAAATTTAAAGGATTACTTTAAAAATCAAACAAATAAATAATTATTCTATTATATAACAGAACTTAAAAAATAAACTATGGATTTAAAGACGCAAATTTTAGTAGCACTTGGACTTGACAAAGAAGAAACAATCTCTTTAGAGTGGCAAGCAAAATCAGAAGATGGAACTATTTTCGTTTCAACTGCTGAGGAATTAGAAGCAGGTGTAGACATTTCAGTATTAACTGAAGATGGTACTACAATTTTATTACCAATCGGAACTTACAAGACTGACACAGGAGTTACTTTTAGAGTTGAAGAAGAAGGTATTGTTGCTGAAGTTATGGAAACTGAAACTGAAGAAGTAGTTGAAGAAGAAGAATTAGCTGAAGAAGAAGAAGATAAAAAAGATTATGCAGATGTTGCTGATTGGGAAGGTATGGAAAAAAGAATACAAAACCTAGAAGATGCAGTAGCAAGTCTTAAAGAAGAAAAAGTAGGAGGTGATGACGAAGTTGAGGAATTAGCTGAGGAAGTTGAAGAAAGAGGAACAACTCCTAAGTCTATTAAAACTACAGAAGTAGTTGAATTTTCAGCAGAAGAAGAATTAACTAAGTTAAAAGAAGAAAACGAAAAACTAAAAACTGAGTTGGCTTCACAACCTGCTTCAGCTCCTTTAGATACAAACAAATTCAGTTCAGACAGAAAACCAATGGCTAGAAAAGAATATAACAAACTATCTAAAAGAGAAAAGTTCTTACACGATTTAAACAAATAAAAATTAATAAATAAAAAAAAAAAAATTATGGCATTCAATGTAACATCAAATTATGCGGGAAAAAGTGCGGGGATATATGTATCCGCTGCTTTAGCTCAAGCAACATCACTAGACTACTTAACTTTAATAGAAAATATTAAATTTAAGAGTTCAATCCAAAAAATGGCAGGTTCATCTTTAGTAGCAGACGCTTCTTGCGACTTTACAGACGCAGGTACTCTTGCTTTGACAGAAAACGTACTTACTCCAAAAAATCTACAAATTAACCTTGACTTATGCAAGAAAACTTTACTTGACTCATGGGAAGCGTTACAAATGAGAGCAGGAGCAGGAGCACCACCACCTGCAAGTTTTGACGACTATGTAATTTCTTATATGGGAGAAATTATCGCTAATGGAGTTGAGTCTTCAGTATGGTCAGGAACAGGAGCAACAGCAGGAGAATTTGAAGGGTTCTTAACAGCTACTACAGGAGCATTTGCAGTAGACGGTACAGTAAACGCTTCAACTGCTTCAGCAGCTTACACAGCAGCTAACATTATTGCTAACTTACAACAATTAACTTCTGATATGGCAACTGATATTTCAGCAGTATTGAGAAAAGAAGATTTACATATCTATATGTCTCCAAAGACTTATGCTTTATATATTTCAGCAGTATCTTCTGCGGGATATGTTAATGCTTACAATATGAACGGAGATTATGTTCCTGTATTTGAAGGGTACAAAATCGCTGTTTGTAACGGTATGCCAAACAACCAATTAGTAGCAGCAGAGAAGTCTAACTTATTCTTTGGAACTGACTTATTAAGCGACCAAACAAGAATTGCTTTGATGGATATGGCTGCTCTTGACGGTTCTGACAATATGAGATTAGTAGCTCGTTACTCAGGAGGTGTTCAGTTAGGTATCGGAGCTGATATCGTTCACCAATCATAATAAATAAATAATACGGATGGAGGGGGTAAAACCCTTCCACCCTTAACCTAAAAAAATAAAATAAAATGGCTTGTACAGCACTAACAAAAGGTAGGGGGCTTGATTGCAATCGTATATCAGGAGGAGTAAAAAAAGTATTTTTTTCTGTATTTGATGAAGATGTTTCTTATACTTATGACGCAACTAATCCTTTAGAAATTGACGCAATTGATTGGAACTCTACTACTATATATGAGTACGTTATGCCACTTGGTGTAGCTTCAATTACTGATACTATTACAGGAAGTAGAGAAAACGGAACTATTTTTTACACTCCAACTGTAAATATTATGCTTAATAAACTTACTAAAGAAGACCAAAACGAAATCAAGCTTTTAGCTAAATCTAAAGTAAGAATTTTTGCAGAATTAAACGAAACTTTAACTAATGGACATAATGTATTTATTGCATTAGGAATGTCTAACGGAATGGAACTTAACGCAGGTACTATGGATAGTGGTGCTGCATTTGGAGACAGAAACGGATATACTCTTACATTTGACGGATTAGAGCCTATTCCTTTCGCTTTCTTAGAAGATTACACTACTGCGCCTTGGGACCAAAGTGGATTTATTAATGAAGCAGCAACTTTCCCAACTACAGGAGCTTAATCTTAATTAGTTTTCTTATATATTTCTTGATTAGGGTGGGCTTAGGCTCACCTTTTTCTTTTTAAAGCAAATAAATATAACTTATTTCTATTATATAACAGACAAACTAACTATGATACAAGCAATAACAGAAACAGACATAAAGATATACGTGCAAACTGAGGATAATCGTATAGACACTTCTGTAGCTTCTACTCAAATAAGGCACTTAGTTAAATTCACAAACGACTTAGATAAGTCTATTTATTATGCTTATGGTAATACTGAGATTATAAAAGATAGATATACTAATATAAATATCTCTTACGGAACTACACCTAATATTTATACAGGAGTTGTAAAGTTATTTCCTGCGGGATATTATAAGTATGAAATTTATGAGGTTAGTTGGATTGGAACAGTTACAGTTAGTTCAGGTAATGCACCTGCAACAGAAGATGATGTTTTAACACCTGCTGCTTCTACTAAAGGAATAGTTCAGGGATTAGTAACTAAAGGCAAAATGTATCTAGCAGAAAAAGACGGAACACAGCAAGTTCAGTACACTCAAAGAGAAGCACCAACAGAAACGAATTATATATATTACGGACAATAAAATAAAAAAAATGGGAATTAAAAATACACAAGCTTTATTAAGCGAACAATTAGGACAACTAGGAGGTGTAGAAATATTTACAACAGCTGCTCAAACAAGTAAAGATTACTACGCAATCTACTTTGTTGAAGAAAGTGTAATATCAGCATTAACAATGACGAATTCAACAGGTTCAAGTAATTTACTTACAACAGTACCTGCGGGAATGACGTTATTTGGAAAGATAACAGCAATCACTTTGACTTCAGGTTTAGCAATAGCTTACAACAACTAATATGAAGTTAGCACTAGGAATGTCTTTACCTTCTAGTAATAAAGGAGGATTAACACCTGTACAAAAGCAAGTAAATGACTTTAAGGTTAGAGTTATTGCTGATGGAGGTGTATTTGAGGCTAAGGCTTGTTTAGAAGCACAATTAACTAATTTAAGTAATATAGCATGAGTTTATTAGATGATGTAAGTATTGTAGTAACTCCTAATGGGTATAAGGCAGGAACTTTATTTGGTGCTATTCCTGTACCTACTGAGGGGAGTAATGTAGTGGTCAATGGAGATTTTACTACAGATAGTGATTGGACAAAAGGAACAGGTTGGACTATAAGTGGTGGTACTGCTAATTGTGATGGTACACAAACAGGTACTACATCTTTAACTCCTGCATTAAATAATGTGGTTAATAATGTTACTTATATTGTTGAATATACTATATCAAACTATACAAGTGGTTCAATTAGTATAAAATTAGGAAATACAGGATATGGTACAGTTCGCACTGCTAACGGAACATATACAGAAGAAATAAAAGCACTAGCAACTACTTTTCCAAGAAGTCAAATTAATGCCGATGCTAGTTTTGTCGGCTCAATAGACAACGTATCAGTTAAAGAATACACATCAGCAGATATGGACGTTACTAGAGCAACTGATGCTACAAGAGTAGATGAAAATGGTTTAATTGAAGATGTTTTATCTAA
>Ga0209092_10003508_pt1 | contig 13581 bp, 3 predicted proteins | sample FraStrMetagenome_FD_187446 | JGI IMG/M metagenome (GOLD analysis project Ga0209092, IMG submission 187446) | Marine eukaryotic phytoplankton communities from Arctic Ocean - Fram Strait ARC3M Metagenome (SPAdes) (version 2) | ecosystem: Environmental > Aquatic > Marine > Oceanic | place: Fram...
TGGAACAGATCTTATTTGGGGAGCAGACGCTGGTGGTGGTTCTGCAACTTTACTAACAGATAGCGACGGCGATACACTTATCCAAGTTGAAAAATCTACTGACGAAGATATAATTAGATTTGATACGGCGGGCCAAGAACGTATGACTATTTTGTCTAATGGTAAAGTTGGTATTGGTAATACTGCAACTACTATATTACATGTTGAAGACGACAATGCTAATTCCTTTGGAACCACTACTGCTTGGGAAGTACAAACATCTGACTCATTAGCATTAGTTAATCGTAGTAATAGTGATGGCGACCAAATAACTTCTTTCTATATGAGAGCTAGTGGTAATGGTGGTAATGTATCTGCTCGTCAAATATTAAGAAATACTTCTAGTGGTTCTGGCGAAATTCACTGGCAAATGAGAGATGCTGCTCATACTACTACTACAAATGATAAGATGATTTTAAAAAGTAGCGGCCAGTTAGGCATTGGTATATCTCCAAGTGGCGCTAAGCTTCACATTCAAGATGACAGCGGAGTTCAATTAAGAGTTCAAAGCAGTGTAAGTACTGGAGATTTTTATAAATCTGGTAATGATTTAGTTATAGCCAATAATGCTAATGGAGTAGTTAAATTTTGGAATAATTCTGCTGAGCGAATAAGATTAGATGGATCTGGACATGTCAGAATAGGTGGAGCAGCCGCTGCAAATGCTAGTGGCTCAAGACAAACATTGCACATCGATAGCGTAACTAATGGCGCAGCAATAAGATTATCACAAAATGATTCTGGCGCATTATTTAGATATGACACTACAAATGGTTTAAAGATTGGTACTATTACTAACGAAATATTAACATTACAAACCAATGATACAGATGCTGTTCAAATTAATGCTGTTCAAGACGTAACGATATTCGGTAATGAACTTAATATACAAGGTGCAAGTCCTTATATAAGAGGTTACGGCACCGGCCCTATGAGAATTAAACATACAGCTGGTCAGACTATGCATATTAGGCCAGACGAAAATGGCGGAGTATCTTTCTTCGAAGGAAATAGTGGAAATCATGTTTACTTAATGACTGCAAGCCCTACTACGAATAGTAGTACTAATGACTCTTCGTATTTAAGTTTTCAAACACGTTCTAAAAAGGCTGATGGTACAAGTCAATCAGCAACAGCTAGTATAAGAGCAAGAACTCTTAACGTTTCAAATAATCAATCAGAATTATTATTTACTGGTATGTCTCAACATAGATTTGCAAATGATGTAGTAGTTGAGGGTAATCTAACAGTTAATGGAACACAAACAATTCTTAATACATCAACGCTTTCAGTAGATGATTTAAATATCACAGTTGCAGATGGCGCGGCTGATGCAGCTGCTGCAAATGGTGCTGGACTTACAGTTGATGGTGCAAATGCTACTTGGACATATAGTTCAGGCGATGATGCATGGGCTTCAAATAAGCATGCACAATTTTATACATTTGGTGGTACAGGAACTCTTTCTGTTGGTAGAACATCAGATCAAGCGATTAGATTATATGCTGATGATAACTATAATAGAATATTTGCTTACCAAGATTCAGATACCAATGGAGATCATTTCTTTGATTTAGTAAGGTCTTTCCAGGGGACTGGTAAAGCTGATATGAGATTTATGAGTGGCACTGCTGTTCATGCTGTATTAGATAAGGATGGTAATTTTGGTATTAATACTGCTGCTCCTTCTAATAAACTAGAAGTTAATGGTATTGCATCTATATATTCTGGTTTAAGATTAGGAAGCGCTTCTTCAGGAGAAGGGATTATTAGATATCAGGGTGGTACTGCTAACGGTATTGGAATAACAACTGGCTCGCTAACTTCTCCTTATATAAAACTTTATGTTGCTCATGCAAATGACGGTGGCGGTGTTGGTATTGGAACAACTGCTCCAGTAAGGCCTTTGCACGTTAAGCATAGTACGACTGATTATGTTGCTAGATTTGAATCTGAGGATAACAATGCCGGTATAGAACTTAAGGATTCTACGTCCACCGCCGCTATACGTACTCAAAATGGTCATATTGTATATATTGCTGATACTGGAAATGCGGTCGGAACTAGTTCTCATAGATGGAATATAGATAATTTGTCAACTGGCGAAAAGATGAGGTTAAACGCTACTGGCTTAGGTATCGGCACAACCAACCCTACGAACCATATTAATACAGGTAGTTTCTTTAAGCCAGACTCTAATGGTAAGTTTTTAACTTTAAATGGAGAAGCAAATGGTTCTTTCATTATGCTCGAATCTTCTACTACTACAGACAATGACCAAATTGGTGGAATATACTGGAATAGAACTCAAGGTCAAGGTGATGCTCATAAACAAGTTGCTGGAATTGATGTTGTGCAAACTGCTTATGGACCTAACAATGTATTAGAAGGCGGCACTCTAAGATTCTTCACTAAAGATTCAGGAAGTGGTGTTAATACTCCAAGAATGGTTATTAAAGATGGAGGCAACGTTGGTATCGGAACAGATAATCCAACCGATCCTTTAGTTGTACAATCTTCCGGTGCGAGTATGGGAGGGGGAGCAACCTTAACCAACTCTTACTTTACTATTACAGATGGAACAACAAGTATGTTCCATGATCCAAACGAATTATTTAGTAATATTAACGGGTCTTTTCATATTGGGGCAACTCACTCAAATGGATTATTAAGATTCCAAACAGGCGGTACTAGTACTAGAATGATAATCCTAGCTAACGGCAACGTTGGTATTGGAACGAGTTCACCACTGAGTAACTTACATGTTAATGCTGGTAGTGGCGGTGGTGTAATACTTGAAGCTAATGCAAATGTTGATATTGATTTTAGATATAGGTCAGGTGGTGTTAATAAATACAATGTTGCTTATGATGCATCTGCTGGTTCGTTAATTTGGTATGACAATACAGCTAACGCAACTAGAATGGTATTAGATTCTAGTGGTAATGTTGGTATCGGAACAAGTACGCCAAGCTCTAGATTAAATGTTGTTCATTCTAGCAATGCTACAAATGGTATCATAGTTCAAAATGCCACTGCTGGAACTGCAGCAAGATCAGTTATTAGACTTCTTTCAGATGCTGCTCAGTTTGATATGTATGCGACTTCTTCCACATATAGTGGAGTTGCTAGTTGGAGTGATTCAGGAGTTTTATCTACGAGTTCAAATGCTTCAGGCGGTTTAGTATTAAATGCTCAATCTGGTGGAATTAAGTTCCAAGATGCAACTACTGAAATAATGAGAATAAGCGATGGCGGAAATGTTGGTATCGGAACAAATGCTCCAACAAGAAAATTACAAGTTGAAGGAACGGGAAATACTGCTATAGCTATTACATCACCAAATACAGCTTATGTTCAATTGGCTTTAGGTGATACTGATGATGATAATTATGCTCAAATAATATTAGATAACTCTTCTAATAAATTACAAATTCAAAATGGTGGCGGAGGAGTTGTAGGTAACAGGGGAATTACGTTAGATAGTTCAGAAAACGTTGGTATCGGAACAAGTTCACCAGCATTTAAACTTTCAGTAGAAGGTCCAGCGCAAGTAAAAGATTATTTAAGAATCACTAATACTGGTGGATCTCAAAAGTTGTTGATGGGTAACCAAGATAGCGCTGGTGTAAATAATCCAGCTATGATTATGGCTGCAAATGGTAATTTACATCTTGGTGGTGGTACTAGTTGGTCGACAAGTGGTGGGACATTTACTGGGCATCTAACAGTAAATGATAATGGTAAAGTTGGAATAGGTGATAGCCCAAGTAATCCACAATCAACTTTACATGTTTCTTCTCCCGCGAGTGATGGCTCTGGTATAAGAGTTAGTAGAACTGGTAGTTCTGGGTATTTACAAATATATCCTGCTTATAGTGGTATTCCAACATTAATGAGTAATAACGCTGGATTACACCTTGGATATAATAGTAATACTGCTGGCATTCGTATACATACAGGTAATAAAGTTGGTGTTAATCAAGTTGCTCCAAAAGCTTCTTTTCAAGTAGAAGAATACGGCATTGATACAACAACTTCATCTACTACAGCAACAACTCAAGTCGCGATTCATACATTCCCAATTGCTGACTTTAGAAGTGCTAGGTTTACAATTCAGATTACTAATAGTACAGATAGTACTTATCACTCAACAGAGATATTAGCAATTCATGATGGTACTACAGCAAACATTACGGAGTTTGGAGAAGTTCATACAGGATCTTCTGTAGAAGCTACATTTGACGCTGATGTAAGTAGTGGTAACTTTAGATTATTAGCAACTCCAACATCAACAAATAGTATGGCATTTAAAGTTGTTTGTCATAGTTTGACTGTATAAAATGTATAAATAGTACTATAAAATAACCACCGTGGACAGTGAAACGGAGAAAACATGGCAACAGATCATAACTTTAGAATAAAGAACGGCCTAGAAGTAGGTGGCGTTTTAATAGTCAATTCAAGCGGAGCCTTGCAGGTTTCTCCTTCAACAGTATCTAGTAACATAACATTAAATGATAATGTAAAACTTCTGTTTGGTACTGATGCTGACTCAGAGCTATACTTTGATGGTAATAGTACTATATTAAGAAATACGGCAGATTCTACTGGATATCCAATTTATATTCAAGGTGGAGGTGGAACTGGGGCACCAATTTATCTACAAGCTATAAGTGGGACTAACGGAATACGTGTAGAAACAAGTGGTAAAGTGGCTTTATATTATGGAGTTAGTGAAAGATTACAGACAACCTCATCAGGCGTACAAGTAACAGGAGCTATTACAGCAGACACGGGTGCGACAGCACAAAACGCGCTTGATATTGGTGGTTCTTCTGCGACCAATTATACTATACAGCGTTGGTTAACTAGTGCACATAGTGGGAATGAGGCTTACATAATTGCATATGGTGCAGGACATTCTTCAGAGGCTGGTAACTTTGCCATTAAAAACGTTGAAGCAAGTAAAGATATATTCTTTGAACTTTCAGGTGGTGTTCAGCCATTACGACTTACATCAACTGGTGCAAATGTTACTGGTGACCTATCAGTATCTGGCAATCTAAACATTACTGGCGATATCAATTCGGTATCAGTAACAGATTTAGATGTTGTCGATAAAACAATTACTGTTGGTCAAGGTCAATCTGCTTCAAACTCAACTGGTTCAGGATTAATAGTATCAGGCGCTAATGCTAATATTCTATGGCATAACACAAATGATCGTTGGGAATTTAATAAAGACATTCATACATCTGGTAATATTGATCTAGGTAATGCTAGAATATACGCAAGTGGTGATAGTAATTCTATTCACATACATGCACCTGGTGCAATCATTGGTCCATCAACTACTACAACAAGTAACCCATCATTAGGAACATCGGCATATAGATTCGATGGTGTGTTTAGTAGTACTGGTGATTTTTCCGGAACCTTAACTGTAGGCGGTGATATATATGCTGCTGATAGTAATTCATCAACAACCCCAACGTATACATTTACTGGACATACAGATACTGGGATGGGTATTTATCATTCCAGTTCACAAGACCATTTAAGTCTTATTACTGATGGCGTACAAAGAGCATTCTTCAACAGTGCAGGTATTACTTCATTCGCTAATGTTTATACTGGCACCGGAAGTAGTTTTAGAAATTATGGAGGCACTTGGACAGCAACCACAGGTTTAACAGGAAACGGATTTAGTTTTATTAACAGTGTTGATGGAACTGCAGCAACTATTAGTGCGGCCGGTGATGCAGTATTTACTAAATCATTATTGGTAAATGGTGCTCATGATAATGGTGGTAAAGCAGACTTTGCAGTAGATGGTGGAATGCAAATATCGCTTTATGATGGTCAGGTTCAGGCTGGTGGCACAGATATGAATTATAATGCCAAGTTCTTTCATGACGCAAATGGCGCTCATATAACTGTATGGAATGATAATTTAACATTCTCTAGTAATGGTACTAATTCAGGAAGCGCAAGTGGTAGAGATATTATATTTAAGCCACAAATAAGTGGTACTGCTGTAGCTACAGAAAGAATGAGAATCAAAGGCGATACTGGTAACGTTGGTATCGGCACAGATAATCCAAATTATAATTTAGACGTTAATCCAAGCTCAGGTTCAGCATTTATTAGGGCTAAAGGACAACATGCTTCATTATCGCTTGATAGATCATCTGCAAGCTATGATTCTAATATTTTGTTTAATACCGCTGGAGTTATAAAATGGCGATTGTGGAATGATGGTTCAGATAATACATTACAAATTAGAGATGAAGTAAATAGTGCTAATGTAATGACATGGGAAACTGGTGGCCACGTTGGTATAGGAATAGATAATCCGACAGATAGACTTCATGTTTATGAAAGTGTAAATAGAACAACTATAAAAGTACAAAATAGTAGTCACTCTGCTAAATTTGAAGCTTATGGCTCTGCGACAGCAATATCTACAGATGCGTCAAATGGATTATTCTTAAGACTTAGTGATGTAAATAAAGTGCATTTAGATAGCACTGGTAACGTTGGTATTGGTGTTGACGATGCAAATGTTAAGCTTGCTGTTAATGGACAATTAAGTACGGGCGAGAGAAGACTTAGCTTAGGCATATTAGATTTAAATAGTGGCACTACGCCAACTCAATTTAAAATTATAACAAATATTCCATTCGCATCTGGATCTGCAGATTTTACAGTAAATATTAAAGGCTTTAGATATGGCACCAACGATATGGTTGACCTTTCTATTGGTTGGCATTATTATAATAGTACATTTTATAATGCTTCAGTAAAAAGTTCAGGAGCATATGCGCCCACAGTAACGCTTGGTGTAGAAAACTCTAAAGTAGTAATACACTTAGTTGGTCCTGGATATTGGCCAAAACTATACGTTGAAAGCATGTATAGTTCTGCGTACAGAGATTCGTATGCAAGCGGATGGTCATGGTCAGACTCTGCAATAAGTTCTGACAGTGGAACACCTACAGTATCGCCTAATTACTCTATTGATTTTGGTAATAATTTCCATATGCTTGATAATGGTAATGTTGGTATTGGCGAAAGTGGATCTCCATTAGGTAAACTACATATTAAAGCTGGAGATGCTGGAAGTGTAAGCGCTAATTCTGCTCATAATGATTTAGTAGTAGAAGGTGTTGGTAATACTGGTATTCAGTTATTTAGTCCATCCAGCACATATCAATATTTAGCATTTGGTGATCCTGGCGGTGCTAATGCAGGTTATGTACGATATCAACATAGTAATAACCAAATGGTTCTTAGAGCAAATGCGCAAGATACTGTTTATATCGAAGGCAATAAAGTTGGTATTAACGGGCCTGCAACATATCCGCTTGAAGTTCATGGTAATACAAGTTCTTCATTAAGAGCAAGAGTAGTAAACGCTGGAGGTGGACAATCAAGTATTGATTTAGTGAATAGTGCTCAAGAAACTCGTATTATTACACAAGGCACAAAGCCATTTTTTGTATTTGATCAAACTGATAATGTAGAAAGATTTACGATATTATCAGATGGTAAAACTGGTATTAATAAAGCTGCACCTACCGCAATGCTTCATGTTCAAGGAAGTCTTTCTAACTCTACGGGTAATGCTACTACTCATGCGCAAATGCGGGATCGAGCCGCACTTAGCATCACGCCTGTTACTGGTAATAGTGGAACATTACATTTTGCTCAAGTTGATAGCGGCAATGCTATTGGAATGCAGTTTACAAATGCCGCAGCTACTGCGACTTGGGATTTAAGTCTACAACCATTTGCGGGTAATGTTGGTATCGGAACGACCACTCCTATAATGAAATTACAAGTTGCTGGAAGTATATACTCAAACGGCGGCAGCGTATTTGTAGATAGTAATAACAAATTTATTTGGGGTAATTCACAGCAGTGGATTAGATCAGTTAATGATTCGTCAATGTATTTTGCCACTGCTGGTGTTGAAAGATTAGAACTAGAAGCCGATGGAGATCTTATTGTTTCTGGCGACATACACATGGCCGCTAATTATATTGATTTTAATGTTAATGGGTCATCAACAGTTCCACAATTAATTGGTGATAGATCAACAACTGATTTAAATAGTAGAAACTTTACAACAGAAGGCGGATTTTCATATACAACATTTGAAAGTAGTACTAGTAATAGACCATCGCACTCAAGTAATAATGCAAATGGTGTTATTACAATCAATACACACGGTGGTTCATATAACCATCAATTAGCATTTACAAATCAAGGTAATATAGCACAGAGAAATAGAGACGGCGGTGGATATACTTCTTGGTATAATTTAATAACAGATCGAGTTCCAAATAATCCAGTAATTACATCCACTGCAGTAGTAAATGAAACGATAGAAATTGTATTTGCTGCTTCAACAAGCAGTGGTCATGTTGCTGCGACTTCATATGAAGTTTGGAGTGATGGTGGTACTGGTGACTTTTCATTAATTGCTAAAATACCTTATAACGATATTGCTTCGTCGATGAGTGTAGTGGATTCATCATTTGATGATAGTGGAACTATTAATTATAGAGTGTACGCAATTAAACATGGGGTATATTCAACTGCATCAACAACATCAAGAGCATTTAGTATGCCTTCGCTTGATGTATCGGCTATGTCGGTAATACCAGACACTAATAATTATTATATCCAATATGAACTTCCTACAACAAGGTTTATAGACCATATTGAAATATATAAAGATGTAGAAACTACATCAGCGGCCTTAGCACGAAGTGGGGCTGCACTCGTATATAGCGGTAATAATACATCATATAAATATAATATAAGCAATTCAGATATGGAAAAATATCACCAATTTTGGGTAGAGGTAGTAACAGTATAATGGATGAGACAATAGAATATTGGACAATAAAGAAAGCCGAGTTTACTGAAGCTCTTACGGCTGAATTTGCCATGGATAATATTAATGAAGATATGATTAAAGTATTAAAGTCTGAAATAACTTTATGTGATAAATACATAGAGGCATTGTCATGAGCATAAAAATAGAAAAAATAGAAAAGGGCGATATAATTACTATCACTGGCGCTGCTATGAATGATTATCAAGGCCATCAAACAATATTTCCAGTTACAAAAAGAGGTATGTCTAACCTTACTACTAATAGTGGTTCAGGTGAATATAATGGTGGTGAGAGAGTTATTGGGCAGGGTGGCTATGATGTAGATGGAGATTTATTGCTTACCTGTGGTTGGGGTGATGGTGCAGCAATAAGAAGATTAAATAATGATGGAAGTATGACAAAGCTCTATCACGACAATAACGCACTTTATAGAAATACTACAGCTACTTATAATCATATGAACAGTTTAACGGTTGACCCAGATACATCAACGATGCACATATCGTCCCATAATGTGGATGGTTACTCAATGATTGATTACAGTGACTGTAAAGATGCAGGAACTTCTACAAATAATGCTGTAAATACTAGGCCTTCAAGCCAGTATATGTTTAGTAATGGTGTTAATATCGATAGAAGTGGTATTGCATATGGAAGTGGTGTTGTAACTGCAGGTGATTGGTTATATGTAAATGACTATTCAGCAACCCATTATAAAAAGTTTCCAAGGAGAAAATACTCAGATGGAACAGAAGAATTAATTGATGGTACTTCATCATCTTACATATATTCATCAGGAGGGAATACTGCTGCGACCATAGATAGAGATGGTTATCGTGGTGCAATATTCTATGATGAAGTAAATGATAGAGTTTACTATAATACATTTTATAATAGTAATCTAATGGTTATTGTTGCTGCATCAACTGCTAATCCAAAATGCGTATGGTGTGATTTTGGAGATGCTGGTTATGGTGATGATGGATATGAACAAGGTTTAATGATACCTGACCCATCAGGTGAACCTAATAAAATATATATTGGTGGTTCAAGTAGAGTTTTATGGGCAGATATTACTCCATGTTTTTCTGGCAATTCACCAACTGTTACAAGTCAAATATTAGTTGAAGATGCCGCATCTGGTTTTGTTGCAGGTTCTCAGTTAAGGCATGGTGCAAATAGACAGGGTATCACAAATGAATATTGTGATAAAATGCCAGGATACACACAATGGCATACAAGTCATGCTGACCGCGGGAAAAATACGATGGGTGGGTGGTTTGATTGGGATAATTTCAGGCATGTTGGTACTATAAGACATGACGGTATTGTAGAAGATACTACAACAGGTGGAAGAGGCAGAAGCTATAGAACAGATTATGGTCATCCAATTTTTAGAATGTCAAGTGCTAATGGAACTAAATGGTGGATTCAACTAGGTTATGGATTAGACGGACATAGTTTTAAAATATGGCCTGATAGTATTGGTAATCAATTAATAGGTAACTGGACAATAGAGTTTGGTACTTGGACTTCAGATAATAGTGCTAATATAGATTTTTGTCACTTAGGATTAAATGACCATTTTGTTCCAAGCGCGTGCAGTATTGCTTACTATGTTAGTAATAATAATGGTAGTACATGGGAAGCTTATACATTAAATAGTATTCATAACTTTTCAAGTAGTGGAACACAATTAAGAGTAAAGTATGTTGCAAGTGGTCAGCCAAATAAGGCACCGTATAAGACATCATTTTTTGGAGACCAAGTAACATTTGGTTCATTATATACAGGTTTATTAGATAATACAATCCCTACAAAGGTTGTAAGAAGAAAAATTAGAGGGAGAAAAAGCTAAATGGCTACAGTTGCAGGTTCCTTAAGGAACAAAGTATTAGTATTAGATGATGTCACGACAGGCGATTTGACTGTAACCGGAAATTTGCAAATTTCCGGCAGTGCTACTACACTTAATTCTACAAACACATCAATTAATGATTCGTTAATCGAGCTTAATGCTGGATTGACTGGCACTAACCCAAATGACTTAGGGCTTATCTTAGAAAGAGGTACCTCTGGTAATAATGTATTTATTGGTTGGGACGAAAGCGCAGATAAAGTTGTTGCAGGTTTAACAACTTCTGATGGTACAGCAACTGGCAATTTATCATTAACATATGCCAACTTCCAAGCAGCTGCAGCGACATTCACGGGTCGTATTAGTGGTGGCGAACATATTATGGCAGCGTCTAATGTATATGCGAATGGCGCTCAAGGATTTGTGTTTGGTACATCTACTGGAGAAGGCGAGTATATTAAGAGAAGTGGTAATGACATTCAAATGTATGCTAATGGCGGACTCGCATTAACAGTTGCAAGCGGTAGTTTAGCAGCAGCTGGCACTATTTCTGGTACAACAGGAACATTTACTACTTCTTTAGATGCATCTCTTACAGTAGTCTCATCTGATGCAATCACTGGTATTGCGTTTACCGATCCAGGTGCTACTGGCCATATCCATTATGTCGGAGCTGAAGATAAGTTTTATAGCACTGGCAAATTTGCTGTTAATAGTTCTAGTCTTGGTAGTAATATGGAATTCCAAGTAAATGGAGATGGTGCATTTACTGGGGGAATATATTTACCAAATAATAATAGTAGAATCTATAGTGGATCTAGTAACAGAATGCTAGAAGGTAATACCGCTGGAACTCAATTAACACTTGGTGAAAGCTATGGAATTATTAAATTATTTAAAACTCACAATGGCGTAAACGAATTAAAGCTTTATAATAATAGACAAGACGCTGGTAATGTAGGAACTGCAAAAATATCAGGGCAAAATGGTGGTGAAGTTTCTAATATCACATTCCTTCGTGGTAGCGGTGGATCTACTGGTTATCTTAGATTTGCTACTAAGTATGATAATAGTGCAAGTGTCAGCGATGTTTTCCAGATTGGTGATAACACTCAAAGCTATGGCGTTAACGTTATGGACGGTAGTTACCGAGTTGGTGGTAACGTTGCAATTGATGCTAATAGATCATTTTATGCTGGCACGCAAGACGCTTATAATATGCCATCTAGCGCTTATATTGATTGGGCTAATGGCGATGCAAGAATACGAGAGGGTCTAGTTAATAATTATTCTTTATCTTTTCAAACATATGACGGTACTAATTTAACAACAGCATTAAGACTTGATGGTAATAACCATGCAGCCTTCGAAGGAACTATACAAAATGGATCTATTTGGATAAATGATGGAACTGCTAATAATAGCTATAATGAAAATATAAGATTATTTAACGCTCCAAATGGAGTTTCAGTAATCGGATTTAGTGCATCAGGTACATCTGGAACTACTACTACATCTATTTTAGGTTATTCAGATAGATTAGAAACTCGAGTTGGTACCACTTGGAGAACAAGAGTTTATGGGGGTTACTTAGATGTTAATGGTACTGTGTATGCTTCTAAATATTATACAACTGGAAGTACTACGTATTATGCAGATCCAGCAAACACGTCTGTATTAAATAGTGTTACTGTTAGTGGTACATTAGACGCAAATGGTTCTGTTGCAGATGTAACAGACAGAAACTTTATTGAAATCTATGTTCATGGTTCAAGCGAATCAACGTATTATCCTGTTGTCGTCGTTGCATCAGGAGAGCATTTTGCATATCAAGATTATTCAGTAAGTAGAAGATATAATTGGACTGCTCCATCTTCTTGGAATAGTTCAACTCACAAGGGTGGTTTAACATTAACATGGCAGCATTCAGGCGATACTAATTGGGGTGGAAATGATAAATCTTGGCGTGTAATTCAATTTGATGAAACTTATACTACAGTTTGTAGTGGAATGAAACTTGCGCGTACTGGTGGAATGGTCTTATATTTAAGAGGTGGTGGTACTAGTGGAGCAAGATATAGAATTCAAACGCCAAGAGGATCTGCATGTACTGTAAATATTTACGATGGAACAACATCTGGAACTTCAGGCTCAGGAAGTCATCAATCAAGTACAACATTTACTGATGGAAGCAGTGAGGCTTTTGCTGCTAAATCTTCTCATGATAGCGCATACGTTAATAGTACAATTAACTATAACTGGCCTGTAAGAGATCAAAGAAAACTATATCATGCTAATAGCCAGGTTTTACATGTTGGCTCAGATACGCAAACTAAATCTGGAATATTACAAAGTAGTGCTTCAATAAAAGCTCCTATCTTTTATGATACTTCTACAACTTCATACTATTTAAACTTAAATGCCACTGGTACATCATTAAATATTCCTGGTATTATTAACACTACAAGTCAAGGTACATCGAATAATTGGAAAACTGCATACGATCGTTCTATTACGAGTGCATCTGTTTCAGGTACAACGTCAAAAACAATTACTTTAAACAGGCAGGATGGTGGTACAATTACCGCGTCATGGACTGATTACGATAGTGACACAGATACAAACAACTATGTAAGTAGTGCGGCGTTTAGTAACAGTAGTGGTGTTCTTACTTTAAATCGACAAGGTTTAAGTGCTCTTACTGTTGATATGTCATATAGAAATAAAGGTAGTGGCGTTAATTATGTAGCATCGAGTACTACTAATAACTCTA
>Ga0209092_10003509_pt1 | contig 13579 bp, 13 predicted proteins | sample FraStrMetagenome_FD_187446 | JGI IMG/M metagenome (GOLD analysis project Ga0209092, IMG submission 187446) | Marine eukaryotic phytoplankton communities from Arctic Ocean - Fram Strait ARC3M Metagenome (SPAdes) (version 2) | ecosystem: Environmental > Aquatic > Marine > Oceanic | place: Fram...
CGCTGAAAACCTAACGTTAAATAAAAAAATTATTAGTATTGCTTATGCTCGCAACCCTGAGAGTATTGTTTGGTGCTTACTTGATGATGGAACATTGATTGGTTGTACTTATGATCCTTATACTGAAACTATGGGGTGGCACAAGCATTCAATTGCTAATGTATTAGGTATTAGTGTTAGTGAAAAGTCAGGGTTTAGCATTTTATCCATGACCGTTCAGCGCGTTATTAATGGGCAAGCTATTACATACGTTGAAGAGTTAGGCTCTGATTATATGGACAGTTATACCACTATTGAAACTGATAGCGTAAATGTAAGTATTCCACACCTAGCAGGGCAAGAGGTTATAGTTAAAATTAACGACAACCAACACCCTAATATAACATTAGATAGTAATGGTGATGGGGTGTTGAATTACTTTGAAGATAAAGCTGTTATAGGGCTTGAAATGCCTATAAGTATTACTACGCTAGAAACCGATTTAGGATCACAAGCAGGCTCAAGCATGGGATTTAAAAAACGCTTTAGCGAAATAACAGCCAGAATCTACCAAAGCGCTGTACCACTTATTAATGACAAGCGTGAAAAAGTAAGGTTTCCGTCTACGCCTATGGGGTATAGACAGCCAGATTTAACGGGTGATGTAACAGTAAACAGCTTAGGTTATGATAAAGGAAGTATAAAAGTTACTCAATCATTACCATATAAATTAACAATAACAGGGTTGTTTGGTAAAATGACTCAAAACAATCTTTAAGGGGTTATTATGTGGGGCGAATTAATAGGTGGTGCAGGTTCTTTATTTAGTTTTGGTAGTGCAAGAAGCGCAGCTAAGAAACAAAAGAAGATTAATGCTATGAATATAAAGTCCATGAAGGAAACCAACGCAGAAGAAGAGCGTAGACTTGAGTCGGGTATAATTGATAGTGAGTCTTTAATGGGTGCTATGAGCGCGGCTAGTGGCGTACAATCCACAGGCTCGCGAGGTTTAGCGATTGCTGATACCAAGAAAGAGAACGCAGCACAACTTGCTTGGCTTAAAAAGTCAGGAGCGCAACAAGTCAAAGCCGCTAAAATGGGCGGGCAGTTACAAGTTAAACAATTACAAAATCAAGCTATCTCAAGTTTGTTTTCTGGCGCTAGTCAAATTTCTAGCAGCGGCTTATTTAGTAGCGCACCTGCGCCAAAGGCTCCTTAAATGAAGTTACCAGGCTCAATTAAAACAGGTGTAAGAGGCTTGGCTATGATGCCAAGTATCGCCGCCTATGAATCACAAAAAGCACAAACCTTTTCACAGATAGGTCAAGCCATTGGTGGCGCTGTTGATAAGATAGAGCAGCAAAACATAAAAGCTAAAGAAGATAAGGCGCGTGACTTTGCTATTGAGCAGAACAACCAATTTTCGCAAGACTTTGCTATGATGGATAGGCAACTGCGTCAAGATTCAAAAACGGGTGACGAATACGAAAAAGGCATGACCACCTTCATGGAATCAGCAAGAACCTACGCCGATGAAATAGCGGGCGACGAATACCAAACAGAAGCCGCACAAAGCTTATTCTCAGACCTTAAAGCAAAAAACTACAGCTATATAACACGAACGGCTCAAGACTTAAATAAGGCTTATTCAACAGGTTTGGTTAATGACTTAATAAACACAGAAGTAAGTAATGTTTATAATAACCCTGACTTGTCAGAGCAGAGCTTAAAACTATCTATTGCTGCTATTGATAGCTCGCAGTTAACTGAAATAGAGAAGCAAGAAAAAAAGCGCATGGTTCGAAACGATATAGGTTATATAAAAATAACTTCTATTGCTGATGCAGACCCAGACAAAGCATTAAAAATGTTACAAGAGCCAAGCTACATTAAAAACATGCAACCACAAAAGTTGTTACAGTTAACGCAGTACGCATCCAGAAAGGCTTCTGAGCAAGATTCCGCATACATAGCACAACAACGAAAGTTTGATAAATTGGCTGACGATAGAGAAAAGCTTATTGAAGAGTCAACCGCTAAAGACTTGTTTGACAAGCAAGCAGCGAATGAGCTTACCTTGGATGATGTTCAAGGCAATAGAGATAACCTATCGCAAACAGATTACAAATACTTTTTAGGTGAAGCAAGCGGCACTAAAAGCGGTAAAGCTACAACAAATATTAATGAGTATGTAAGGCTTTATAGCTTAGCTGAGCAATACCCAATACTAGCAAGAGACTTCGCCAAGGATGTTTTATTGAAAGGTGACTTAACTCTTCAAGACTTTAATAAAATAGTTAACTACGCTGACGCACAAGAAAAAGGCGAGATACCAACGCCATATAAACAGGCCACTAACTACCTTAGTCGAGTATCGAGAAGTAATGAGCTTAACCCGCCAATAGGTGCAGGGGAAAGATACGCAAATGCGAGCAATGATTTTAATCAGTGGTTTGCAGAAAACCAAAACGCCGACCCTGTAGAGACAATAAACAAAGTAGAGGAAATATGGTCGCAGTACCAAATTACAGAAAGTCCTATCGTTGTTTCAGGCAAGCTACCTTTTGGCATAAAGAAAGCTAGAAACAAGCTAGAAATGTCAGATATAATCGAGGCTAAAACAAGCCTGCAAAAAGAATACGAGAGTGGTAAAATTAGCGAAGAGCAATACCAAAAAAGCAAACAAAACATTATAACTTGGAAGAAATACTTGGAGAGTAAGCAATAATGGCTAAACCACTTACGCAATTAATAAAGACTTTAACTGATTCTACAGATGAAGCAACAAAGGCAGGACAAGCAACTGCCGACGGCTTTACTGATGATGCGCTTGCCGAGATATCTAATCAAGTTGATTTGCCTGTAAATGAATCTATTAAATTAAGCAAATCGCCTTTTGATTTAGGCGGCAGTATTAACGATAGGCTTTCTGTTGATGGCTCTCACATTGATGTTGTGGAGTCAAAATGGTCGCCTACAAAATTCAGTATTGTAGAGTTTTTGACGGATGAAGCAGCAAGAGGAAAAGGCAAAGGCGGAAGGTTACTTGATGAGGCTGTCAATAAATACGGAAGCGAACTGTCGGGGGCTTTTTCTAGTAAGGAATCTACAGTAGCGGCTTATAATAGAGGGTTTAGGCCTACTGTTGAAGAATATAAAAATCTTAGCCTTGAAGAGATACAAAAAAAGGTAAATGAAGATGGCTCTGTAACCATGAGTTATCAAGGTAACCAAAGCTTACCTATGGATGAGCCATTAAAAAAAGGTATAGATGGTCTATCAGATAAAATAAAAAGCCAAAAAGGGGTGAAGACTTTATCTCTTTACGAGGACAGAAAAGGAAATATAAAACTAAACTCTATAATTATTGATAAAGAAGCTAGAGGCGAAGGTGTTGGATCTGACGTTATGGAGCAAATAATTAGTTACGCAGATAAGGAAGGGAAGCAAGTTCAGTTAACGCCAGCACTAAAAGATGATTATCAGGGAACGACTTCACAATCTAGGTTAAAAAAGTTTTATAAAAGATTTGGTTTTGTTGAAAACAAAGGGAGAAATAAAGATTTTTCTATTTCTGAATTGATGTATAGAATCCCTAATAAAATAGCTGGCGTAGGTGGTGGCGCTTTACTTGTTGGCATTACGCCAGAAGAAGCAAAGGCAGCACCACTTGAACAACAAATGTTGGAAGCAGAGGCACTTGACCAAGAAGGCTTAACCGCTGACGTTGAATACAGCCAATTACTAAATGAAATCGACAAGGCCACAGAGCAATCAGAGTGGGATAGTATAGCTGTAAACGAAGAGCCAAAAGAAAAAGAAGAAGCGCCAAAGGTAGACGAAGAAGATGGCGGCTTTTTAGCTGATGTTGGTGAGGGTATCATTGAAATGCCTTTACAAGCAATAGGTGGTTTTGCTGATGCTGTAAACGAAACATTAGATTTAACAAAAGAGTTAGGCGACTGGCTTAATGAAAACGTTGTTGATTTAGGTGGTGTTGTAATAAATGAAGACGGCATATCACTAGCAAGCGGTGAAGAAATAGCCAAAGAAAATAACATACAAATACCAACCACGGATAAAGCTGACAGCGTAACAGGCGGGTTAATTCGCGGCATATCTCAATTTGTTACAGGTTTTGTTGGGGCTGGTAAGTTTAAAGCTATGCAAGCGCTAAAGCCAACCACTACTTCCGGTAAAATTGGCAAGGCAGCTATACAGGGCGCAATGGCTGATTTTGCAGCATTTGACCCGCATGAAGAAAGATTATCAAACCTTATTGAATCGTCACCCGCATTACAAAACCCGGTAACAGAATTTTTAGCATCTTCACCAGATGATAACGCAGCAGAAGGCAGACTAAAAAACGCTGTTGAGGGTTTAGGTATAGGCGTTGCTGTTGATGGGTTGCTAACAGGCTTAAAGGTTTTACGTAACGCAAGGATAGCCAAGAAAGAAGTTGAAAGCGCAGCTAAAGAATTAAAGAAAGCAGAGGCAGTTGAATCTGGTTTTGGCTCTAAACAAGGCGAAGCTTTTGACCCAGAAATAACACCAGAACAAATACAAGCGGCTATTGATGGTTTTGAACCTAAACCAAAAGACTTAACCGAAGTTGACGTATCGCCACAAGACTTAATCAACCGACCTAATGTTGACGTTGACGAGGGTGAAGTGTTTGTCAATTGGTCTAGGATTGATAGCCCAGATGATGTTAAGGCTTTAATGCGCGATATGGCTGACAAGATGCAGCCAGAAATTGACGAAGCCAGAAGAGGCAAGCAAAGCTTTGAGCAAATGAAACTCAATGCAGAAGGTGTCGATGCATGGGAAACATTAAGTAACCGAAGACAAGGGCAGCCATTAAATGCTGAGCAGTCAATAGCAGCGCGTGAATTATGGGCCAGAAGTGCTGATAATCTTAGTAAGGTATCTAAGCAAGCAGCATTAGACCCAACGCCAGCCAACCTAATGGCATTTAAAAAGATGGCCGCAGTACACAACCAAGTGCAGCGAGAAGTTATAGCAGCAAGAACCGAAACAGCTAGAGCTTTAGCGTCGTGGAGAATCCCCACAGGCAGCATGAAGATGGATGAGGTCGAACAGATACTAGCAATGGGCGGGGGTAGTAAAGGCGCTCAAATGATGGCACAGCGAGTTGCAGACTTAGCAGAGCAGGGCATGATAAAAGAAATGGATGCCTTTATAGAGAAGTCAGCATGGGCGAAAACAGGTGACGCCATAAAGCAAGCTTTTTACTTTTCTATGTTATCAGGACCTAAGACGCATTTACGTAACGTTGTTGGCGCTACTTCTGCTATTGCTCAACAGGTTTACGAAAGAAAAGGCGCTAACTTATTAGGTCAAGCTTTAGGTCGTGAAAACGTGGCAGCAGGTGAAGCTATGGCAATGGTTAGCTCTTTACTTAGAGGCGCAAGAGAAACATTTGTAACATCTAGTAAAGGCAAGCGAGTATTAAAAGAATCTAAAAAACTACGTGAGCAAGGCGACATTGTAGGCGCTGAAAAAGCTATTGAAGAAGCTGGCGGGGAAATAGGAACAGCCAGAAAGTATATGGCAACCGGAAAGTCTGGCTGGGGTACGGGTAAAGTTGACGAGGCTATGCTTGGGGCTTTTGATCCAGAAGTATGGAACGTGCAAAAAGAATCTATGCTTGGCCGAGGTTTGTCTTTTATAAACTCAGTCACTATGACGCCAACTCATGCGCTTGGAATGATGGATGAAATTTTTACAACCACAGCTTATAGAATGGAAGTTAATTCACAAGCTATAAGACAGGCTAGTAATGAAGTTGCTGACGGTAAAATAACAAAAGAACAGTTTAACGCTAGAGTTGAAGAAATAGTTGACAGTCCACAAGAGGCGGTCAAGGATAACGCCAGGCAACTAGCTAAACAAGTGGCATTTACTGAACAACCAAAAGACACACCTGTGTGGGAGTTCTTCAAAAAGACAGGTGCTTTGCCTTATGGTATCGGTACAATAATAATGCCTTTTGTAAGGACACCATACAATATAGGGAGGTACACTTTTGAAAGGACACCATTAGCACCATTAGTTCAAAGGTGGCGAGAAGATATGCAAGCGGGTGGGGCAAGGGCTGACATAGCACTAAGTAAAGTTGCCACAGGCTCAGCTATTATGCTGGCAATGGCTGACTTGGCTATGAGCGGACAGATTACAGGTGAAGGTCCTAGTAACTGGAAACAACGCGAACAGTTAAAGCGCACGGGCTGGCAACCTAGCAGTATAAAAGTTGAAAATGAAGACGGCTCAACTAGTTACTATGGTGTAAGGGGTATGGAGCCATTCAGCACACCTATAATGTTAGCGTCTAATATGGTTGAAATATTAAAAGAATCAGACATTGGTGACGAAGATAAAGCGGCAGAGTCGGCATGGATGGCTTCTATTATGGCGGTTGCCAACCAGGTAGGCTCACAGCAATACATGAGTGGTGTATCTGGATTCTTTGAGATGATGAGCGACCCGAAAAGACATGGGCAAAACTGGGGTAATAGACTTGCTGGCTCAGTTATTCCAACAGGTGTAGCAGAAATAACAAAAGCTATGGATCCATACGCAAGAACAGCTTACGACATGGGGCAAACCATACGCAGAAGAACACCTGGGTTATCAAAAGACTTACCTTATAACACTGACGTATGGGGTAGACCTATAAGCTATCGTAGTGATATTGGTGGTTTGTATGATGCGCTAAGTCCTGTTTATGTTAGTAGCGACAAGAAGCAAGAGCCAATTGATAAAGAGCTAAACAAGCTAGAAAAGTATATTTCCAAACCGTCTAAAAAGGTTAATTTTAAAGGGGTATCTATAAACCTTAAAAAATACCCGAAAGCCTATGAAGAATACGTTAAACTATCAGGTAACGAGCTAACAGAAACTAAGTATGGCGCGCCTATAGATATGGGTGGTAAAGGGTTAAAAGATACCTTAAATGATTTAGTTACTGGTAAGCACCCATTATCTGGTTTTTACGATTTAGGTTCAGGCGGATCAGATGGTAGGAAAGCTCAGAAGATACAGGCAATTGTCACTAAGTTTCAGCAGGCAGCAAGAGATGTTATACTTGAAAAGCATTTTGACGTACAAGCAGAATACGAAATCAAGAAAACAAAATCTACTCAAAAATATGATATAGGGCTATAAGCATGACAGTAGAAAACACGAATAACACGATAAGTTATACAGGTAACGGCTCAGTTGATACGTTTGCTTATAATTTTTTAACTTACAGCGTAGAGCATATTTTTATCTACCTTAATGATGAGCTACAAAATTCTGGCTTTAATATTACAGGTGTTGGTGATGACAGCGGGGGTGACGTTGTATTTACTGTAGCGCCAAGCTTAGGCACTATAGTAAGAATAGACAGGACAGTGCCAGAAACTCAATTAATAGAATATCAAGAGTACGGCCCATTTCCAGCCAAAACAAACGAGCGCGGACTTGACCTTTTGACAATGGCTGTGCAGCAAAATTTTAGAGAAATAACAAGGGCGGCAGGTGGTAGTACCATAAGTGAAGATCCACCAGAAAATCCAAGAAATGGTCAAAGCTGGAAAAGATGCTCGGACTTAAAAAACTTCATTTGGTATGTTGATCAAGACGGTGGTCAATGGGTTGAGGATAGGCCGAGCTATTCAGAGGGCGGTACAAGCAGTGTAATAGTTAGTGAAGATCCACCACTACAGCCTAATGATGGAGACAAATGGAAACGTTGCACAGACTTAAAAGAATTTACATATTATGTTGATCAAGACGGCGGCCAATGGGTAGAGGATAGACCTAGCTATGCTGTAGGCGGTGGCTCAGGCGGCGCTGTTGATTCTGTTAACGGTCAAACTGGTGTTGTTGTACTAAGTAAAATCGACATAGGTTTATCAGATGTTGATAACACTACAGATTTAAATAAACCTGTAAGCACCGCAACACAGGCAGCCTTGGATGATAAAATAGAAACTGTTTTAACAGATGGTGTTAGTGTCTTTGGTGACGGTGTTAACACCCCTTTATCTGCCTCTGGCAGTGGTGGCGGTGCGGTTGATTCTGTTAATGGTAAAGTTGGTATTGTAACTTTAGATACTGACGACATAAGCGACAGCGGAGCAACAAATAAATACACAACAGCAGCCGACATAACAAAGTTAGCAGGTGTTGAAGATAACGCTACAGCCAACAGCACAGATGCAACTTTATTAAATAGAGCTAATCACACTGGAACACAAGCAGCTAGTACAATTAGTAACTTTGACTCAACTGTAAGCGCTAACGCTGACGTATCAGCAAACACTGCAAAGGTAAGCTTTCCAGAAGCTCCTAGCGATGGCAAGCAATATGCTCGTAAAGATGCAGGTTGGGAAGAAGTTACAGGCGGAGGTGGTGGTAGCAGCTTTACTGTTACAGCCTTTACTGGTGGCGGTGAAATGGTACTAAGCGCAGTTAATGAACTTCAAGATGGTAATACAGGTTATACTTTACCTGCTGCTAATAGCGGCAGCGCTAACGAGTATTTAATTGTTACACAAGCGCTTGAGTATTCTGCTTTTACGCCTGAATTGGTTGCTGATGGTAGTGACACCATTACAGACGAATCAGGTGTTATAGCTGATATAGTTTTTGACCAAGGCACTTCAATAGATACTAGGCTTACAACAGATGGCGTTAGCCAGTGGAGGTTAACAGTATGAATCTAAGCAAGTATGTAACAGGTGGTGATTTTGTTATAGAATCTATGGTATCTGGTAGTCTTACCCCAAACACAGTAGGGGTGCTTTTGAATGTGCCAGAAGTAAGCGGCAAAGTTTACAAAATAATATCACTTTATGGGTCAACAGGAACAGTGGACTCTATAAGATTTACTGTTAACGGAAATATTATGGTAGATTGTGACGAGATATCGCAGGGAACTTTTTCGCAAGACCCAAGCAGTACAACCTTTGGAGTTAGCAAAGCTTTTGGTGTAAATAATACAGAAACACACAGTAGGATATTTAGAGAGATATATTGCAAGTCATTTGAGATAAGGCTTTTGTCTGTTAATAGTTCTTCATTTATTCCATACGCCTATCAAATAGGTTCGTTTTCTTAATTAAGGTTTTAGTATGAATTTAAACAATAAACTACGAGGTAGGTACTTTACCCCCACAGGGTTAATTAGTGGTGAAATAGCTGCATCTAGCAATGGCACACTAATAAGCTTGCCAGAAGTTGACGGGGTTTTTTACAAGCTTATTTCTTTATGGTCAGCAAATAACACAACAAGAGTAAGTGATTTAACTTTAACTGTGGATAATGTAAATATACACACTAACGAGCAGCTTTGCGGCTACACTACATCTGGATCAAATGCAACTAGTCAAAATACTTTTATAGTTGCATCATGCTATACAGGTGACAGTAATGTAAATGGTCAAGATAGGATATACCACGAAATACTATGTAAATCTTTTAGCTTGACCGCAGCATCTTCGACTAACTTACCGATAATTTACGCATACGAAATAGGAAATATAACAGCATGAATACAAAAATATTAGTTGATGGTGAATGGGTTTTAGGTGAGCCGATAGAGGGTGAATACTACAAAAAAGAGGTTTACACTGACGTATGGCAGAAAGAGCGCTACATTAAGCCTAAGCCTGAGCCAGAGTTAATTGGCATAATTGTTACATCTATTGATAACGTTATACAAACAACTGACAACTTCTCTAGCACCATCGTTGAGCAAGGTACAGTTTTTACTGTTAATGGTACACTAGCAATACCTGATAGGGTTTTTACATTGCCTATTAAAAATGTAAACACTGGCGAAGTGTTATTTTTTACGGCTAAGGTTACTAGCGGTGTGTTTAGCGTAAAAATACAGATAGACAAAAACAGTCAGTATCAATACACGAACAATGAGTGCAACTTAGATTTAGACGAAAATATGTTTAATGTATCACCAATGAAATTTAATATAGTTAAAACAATAGAGGGTTAAAAAAATGGCTTGTGTAGATTTTCCTAGTACGGGCCTAGTGCCTAACGTCACGACATTTGAAGTTGATAATGTTATTTACTTATGGACAGGAATAGCCTGGGAGTCCCAAGTTTCAGGGGGTGGCGATTCTGGCATAAAGATGGATAAGCGGCTTGGAGCACCAGAGGATAACATAGTTGTTTTCGATGATTTAGGCAACAGTAAAGATAGTGGAGCATCTATTAGCTCACTTACTGGCTCTGGTGGTGCTGCCTTTAATACTATTGATGATGCCTTAAATTCTATTAATTTATTGCCTTTAACTACAGCAATAATATCTGATACGCTGGCTGGTGTTGCTGGTTATGGTGGACAGGGTGGCTCGTTGTGGAAAGTCGTTCCTACAAGCTCCGTTACCCCTAACGGATTCAATATAAGAGCTAGTATTGCAGATCCGACACTATCGCTAGTTTATCAACAAACAGACTCCCCAAAGGTTGCTGACTATTCTATGACGGTTAACGCTATAGACGGATTACTTGATAGTCTTGATACTGGTAGTGCTGAAATATCAGGGGGAATAGTTGATTTTCCTGTTGGTAGAAGTGTTTATGATAGAGCTTTAGTTGTTGATTCAGAAACGACCAACTATTTTACAAACAAGAAGTTACATGGTTACGGTAAAATGTCAACAGTTATGGACTTTACTAACGCAGTAAGCACAAACGGGGTGGAATTCTCAGAAGGTAGGTTCTACGAGATTGACGGTGTTAGTATATGGAAGGCTGATCTTGATGGCTTGGTATTTCATGGTGAAGGTAGCTCTGGTGGTGTATCTGTTGTAAATTCACATACAAGAGCAAAAAATCTAAGGTTACACTTAAATGGCGGTAACGGTATGACACAATACCGAGGTTTTATGTCTAGTCTAGATAACTTATGGTTAACAAATAATGGTGTTTATGGTTATGAATCAAAAGGGCCAATACATACTTCAATATTTCAACATAACAATTACGCAGATGGAAACAGGACAGGCTATAAAATATCAGGTTATAGCTATAGCTCTTTTAATAGTTGCGCGTCAGATAATAATACACAACATGGCTATATTGTAAACTCAACACATAGCACATGTTTTACTGGGTGTGGTTCAGAGTTTAACGGCAGGGCTGGTTGGTTTCAATTGGCTGGCGATGATAACACAGAAGGTAATTTCGGAAGAAATAAAAACGTACAATATAATAGCGTTTTTGCATTCAATAACGGCGGTGATGGCGGAGGTTTTGGGGGATTACTTCATTTAAGAGGCTATCAAGACGGATCTATAGAAGAAAACTCAGCAACTTTATTTAATAGTTGGGGGAGAGATTCTAATGTTGCCAGTTATGATGTTATTGTTGAAGGCGAAGGCTCGTATCTTGTTGAAGGCTACAACACTATTGAGAATGGCGTACTTTCTAAAGACGAGGGTTACATACAGCATGTGCCTAAAGTATTTGTAAAACGAAAAATAAAAGTAACCACACAAACTGAGCTATGTAATTTAATATCTTCACAGGGGCATACATCACACTATCACGGTGAGTTATTGATAGGTGCTGGTAATGTTTCACCAGATGATCGTGCAGCATCAAGGAATGCGTGTTATAAGCTTTTAGTATCTGTTGGTGAAAGTCCTGATAACATATCAATTACAGAAATAGGTGCTACAGGATTAAACGAAAGTGCAAGTATTGGTTTTCCTAATTTCAAATTTGATATAATAGGTAATACTTTATATGTTGATATCGGCGCAAACGGAGTACCATCAGCATCACAGGATTGGTGGTTTGAGGTGTACGCCACTGGCTTCATGAAAATACAAGAGATAACTCATGGCTACACCCCAAGATAACTACCTTAAATAAAACCTAGATCGCTTATTGAATATTTTCTTTAAGCGCTTTAGATATTCTATTGTGAACTTTTTAGGCTCGTTATTTGTTTCTATCTTTTCAACGTTATCTAAGCCTATTCTTTTTATTAACTCAATACGATAATCAACAGTATTACCTGAATTGAATCGATTACACGTAACGCACTGCTTATGTATATTCAAAAGATTAAACCTAAGATGGCCAGCACTACCCCTAGACCGATAATGACCAGCATCGAAGCGACTACCTGTCATTAAGTCACTATCACTAGGGTTTGACCCACAACTAACACAAGGCTTATATCTATCACGCGCCCGGATGTATTTATTAACAGCAACTTGCGCCTCTTTTATATAATCACCAACAGTCTTTAGCTTCTCTTTTCTTATGGAGTCCTTTTTGCGCTGTTCCTTTGCTTTTATTTCTTTACCCTTGTGTTTGTTAGCGTAAGCGTATTTAACGGCAACCTCGATACTACAGAAGGCGCTATTATTAATTACCACGTAATCACGAACACTATTACCGCATGATTTACACTTGCGCTTACTATTCGCCATTAATAACCCCTACATAATTGAATAACACTACAAGCATTAATACTCATTACAATAGTAACAACAGTCACATAGTAAATACCTTTCAAACTATCTTGATATAAATGCCGCATTACTTCCCCTTTATTTGTATTGTTAGTTAATTTGTTTTTCTTTTAATTGCTGATACTCGCTGCTATCGGGTATCGTTATTTTAAAGCCTCTATCTAAGCAAAATATTTCAATCTTGTTTAAATAAAAATGCATTTCTCCAACGTCTAGTTTTTTTGTTGACTTAATACTTACATGCTCATTAATTACCTTTTCAGGGCAATAATATTTTTTGAATATTTCATGAAGTATTTCAGGGTCGTTTGATACATCCCACTGTTTTGCTATTTCAGTAAGCCAGCGCCAATAAAGATTATTCTGGCTAAGGCTACGAGACTCACGCCAGAGCTTTATACTAATCCTGAATGATTTATTAGGGCTAGTGGTCACAATCTTTGTTAACTCTGCAACTAGATCGCCTAGCGAGCTTATATTGAACTTAAACTCTTTCATTGCTCATTTATAAAAAAAGTGGTTAACTTGCGGCCGTTATATAATTTTCTTTCGCCTCGCTTTATCTTTTTTTGATCTACAAGTTTTTGAGTGATGTCAGTTACCGCCCATAATTCCATATTTAAATTCTCCGCTAGCTGTTTGTTGTTTAAGCCAGGCTTACGTTTTATGTAAGATTTAACCTTCGCTCTATTTGTTCTCCCAGCTTCAGTGAATACAGTTGTTTGATCCATTATAAAAGGATTGATTTTTCTAAAGGCTGCACAATCTAATCTTATATTATTCATTTTTGATACTCGTTAAAATAGTTGTTTTGAAATGCTGACACTCTATGTATTACCCTGTTGTAATAAGATTCAGAAGCATCATTTATAATTTTTTTACATTCAGAATAAAGCGCCTTATCCTTGGTTCTGTCGCGTATTATTTTACACGTTTTAGATATTTTCATAGCTCGCTGTTTATCAGTTAAAAACTTGTGGACTTGGTTACATAGTAATATTGTTAACGTGTCGCTTTTTATTTGCTCGGCATTCATTACTTACCTACCCATGTAAATTCACAGCCATAGCGGTCATTAT
>Ga0209092_10003510_pt1 | contig 13573 bp, 9 predicted proteins | sample FraStrMetagenome_FD_187446 | JGI IMG/M metagenome (GOLD analysis project Ga0209092, IMG submission 187446) | Marine eukaryotic phytoplankton communities from Arctic Ocean - Fram Strait ARC3M Metagenome (SPAdes) (version 2) | ecosystem: Environmental > Aquatic > Marine > Oceanic | place: Fram...
TTAATTGTGAGGTTTAGGAGGCGATATATGCAGGGTGAAATAGAAAAGCGGGGCTCAATTGGGATTGTCTGGATTGATCATCCACCGGTCAATGCGATTTCTCAAGCGGTGCGCATCGGGCTGGTGTCGGCGGTTGAAAATGCCGCGTCTGACGATGAGATCAAGGCGCTTGTATTAGCCTGTCGAGGACGCACGTTTATGGCTGGCGCCGATATCACTGAGTTCGGTGGTGGACCGAAACCACCGCCGTTGAGCGAGGTCATCGACGCTCTCAGCGCCAGCCCAAAAATTATTGTTGCGGCTCTGTTTGGGACCGCCTTTGGTGGTGGATTAGAAGTTGCCTTGGGCTGTGATTACCGTGTTGCACTGGCCACCGCTAAAATCGGCCTGCCCGAGGTGAAACTTGGCATTATCCCCGGTGCACAGGGAACGCAGCGGCTGCCAAGACTGACGAGCGTTGATTTTGCCTTAAAGACCATGACCAGCGGTGATCCGGTGCCTGCACCGGCGGCGCATCGCGCGGGTGCTATCGATCGCCTTGTCGAGGGAGATGTGGTTGACGGAGCCGTTGCTTATGCGAAAGAACTCCTCGCTGACAACGCACCTTTGAGAAAAATACAGAAAATGACCATTGATGCGAAAGCGTTTGACAACGACTATTTCGACGCATACCGAAAGTCTATTGCACGTAAAACGCGGGGTATGAACGCGCCGGAACGCGCCATCAAAGCCGTCCAAGCGGCGGTTAATCTGCCGTTTAAAGACGGGGTGGCATTCGAGCGGGAAATGACTCGAGAAAGTGTGGCTGACCCGCAATCAAAAGCCTTGCAATACGTCTTTTTTGCCGAACGACAGGCGAACAAAGTGCCGGGGCTTGCGAAAGATATTGAGCTCTCTACTGTCGACGCCGTTGGCATAATCGGTGCGGGCACGATGGGCGGTGGGATTGCTATGAACTTCGTCAATGTAGGCATCCCTGTGAGCCTCTTAGAGATGAGCCAAGACGCCTTGGACAAAGGGCTTGGCATTATTCGAAAGAATTATGAGGCCTCTGCTAAAAAAGGCCGTATTACCGCCGAGCAAGTAGAACAGCGTATGGCGTTGTTGACAGGCACCACCCAATACAGTGACTTGGCGAATCAAGATTTGGTTATTGAAGCTGTGTTCGAAAATATGGCTGTTAAAAAGGAAGTTTTCAAAAAGCTTAGCGATGTGGTCAGACCGGATACGATTCTCGCCAGTAATACCTCTTATTTGGATATTGACGAAATTGCGACGGTGGTCGATAGGCCAGAGCGTATGCTCGGTATGCATTTTTTCTCGCCGGCCAACATCATGCGGATGCTTGAAATTGTCCGTGCCGAAGAAACTGCGCCTGAGATTTTGGCAACTGCATTGAAACTCGGTAAGCGCATCAATAAGGTGGGCGCGGTCGCTGGTGTTTGTTACGGCTTTATCGGTAACCGTATGCTTCGAGGCTATGCGCACGAAGCCAACATGTTGGTACTGGAAGGCGCGACTCCGGAGCAGGTTGACGGCGTCTTATACAATTTTGGAATGCCCATGGGAGTCATTGCTATGGGGGATTTGGCGGGTCTCGATATCGGTTACGCTATGCGCCAAAATCTTGAGCCAGGCGATTATGACGAGCGGGCCTCCTTCGTTTATGACCAATTGGTAGAGTTAGGCCGCTGTGGTCAAAAAACCGGGGGCGGTGTGTATGATTATGAGCCGGGCAGCCGCACACCGATTCCCTCGCCGATTACGCAAAAACTGATCGTCGAAGCAGCCGAGAAGTTTGGTATCGAGCAACGCGAGGTTAGTGACGAAGAAATTATTGAACGTTGTTTTCTATCGCTGTTCAATATAGGTTGCGATGTTTTAAGTGAGGGCATGGCCTATCGGGCGTCGGATATCGACATCGTTTACTTGAATGGCTATGGCTTTCCAGCCTGGCGGGGTGGCCCGATGTATTGGGCTGAGAATACCATCGGCCTTAAACGTGCATTGGATCGAATCAATGAATTCGCTGAACTGCATGGTAGAGAGTATTGGACGCCATCGCCATTGCTTGAGCGGCTGGTTGCCGAGGGTGGAAGCCTTCGAGACGTGCAAAATGGCTGAGAGTTGGAGAGGCTGCATTAGCACGTCGCTCACTCAGTGCCCGATGCATGCGCATGGGTAAAGTTTAGTCGTTCAGCTTTGGGTGTTGGAGGGATTGGGCGAGCGACGGAGGGTGCGTTGATATGTGGCCTTGAAGCGTTGTTAGCAACCGGGCTTTGGGCATACAGATGTTAGAGCGGTGTGTCATACCGTTGTGGCGCCGTAAAAATGGGTGGGTTTTTAAACCTTGCCCGTTGACTTGAATTACAGTTTTGTGAGATTTTTGAATGATTTAAACACGAATCCCGCCGTATCTTGGCTTATGTCTAGGAGACAATAAAAATGAAAAATGCAGATAAATTCTACATCAATGGCGAGTGGGTTGTTCCGTCGAGTGATGAAATGCTCGATGTCATCAATCCAGCCACCGGAGGTGTTATTGGCAAAATAGCCATGGGCACTAAAACCGATGTGAACAAGGCAGTTGCCGCCGCTAAAGAGGCGTTCAAGACATTTTCGAAAACGTCGATAGAAGAACGCTCAGCATTGCTGGGTCGGATTGTTGAAGCCTATAAAAATAAAATGAGCGTGATAGCGGAGACCGTTTCGGAAGAGATGGGCGCGCCTATGAGTCTTGCCAATGCGGCGCAGGCGCCGGCAGGGCTTGGTCATCTCATTTTTGCGCAAAAGGCGCTTGAAAGTTTTGAGTTTTCACAAGACAAAGGCACCTCACACGTAGTGCGAGAACCGATCGGTGTTTGTGGATTGATTACACCTTGGAACTGGCCGGTGAACCAAATTACTGCGAAAGTGGGGCCGGCAATTGCAGCGGGTTGTACTATGGTGCTTAAGCCGTCTGAAATTGCACCGTTTAACGCCACGATATTTGCCGAGATCATGCATGAGGCAGGCACTCCTCCGGGCGTATTTAATCTGATCAATGGCGACGGACCCGGTGTCGGTGTGGCGATGTCCGGGCATCCGGACATCGATATGATGTCTTTTACGGGTTCTACTCGGGCGGGTATTTCAGTCGCACAGGAATCCGCATATACGGTAAAGCGTGTTGCACAAGAGCTTGGCGGTAAGTCTGCCAACATCATCCTTGATGATGCTGACTTTGCCAAGGTCATCGCGAGAGATACGATTGGTATGTGCATGAACACTGGCCAGAGTTGTAATGCGCCCTCCCGCATGCTGGTTCCGGCAAGTCGCATGGAGGAAGCCGCAGCTATTGCTAAAGCGGCGGCGGAGAAGATCAGTGTTGGTGACCCGAAGGACGAATCCACACAAGTGGGCCCTCTGGTTTCGGCGTTGCAATTTGAAAAAGTACAGGCGTTGATACAAAAAGGTATTGACGAGGGTGCCACATTGGAAACCGGTGGTGTCGGACGCCCGGAGGGGCTGGATCAAGGTTATTTTGTAAAGCCAACGATTTTCTCGAATGTTAGTAACGAAATGAGCATCGCTCGCGAGGAAATTTTTGGCCCAGTATTATCATTAATCGCTTATGACGATGAGGATCAAGCGGTGTCCATTGCCAATGACACGGTCTACGGCCTTTCAGCTTATGTGAGCTCTAACGACCTTGAAAGAGCAAAAAGAGTGGCATCTCAACTTCGCGCAGGCAATGTGCACATCAACGGTGCTAATCTAGACATCAATGCACCCTTTGGTGGTTATAAGCAATCGGGTAACGGCCGTGAGTTCAGCGAGTGGGGTATGGAAGAGTTCTTAGAAACTAAGGCTATTTTGGGCTATACCCCGGTTCAAAAGGAAGGCGGAAAATCCGGTAAGCTTATCGATTTTTAGTACGCTATCTACGCCAATAAATCAGGCGCGCGACTGCGCGACTGATTTATTGTGCAGGATGATGAGCCATCTTCTGAGCCACTCAACGGCGATGATGTAATTGATATGACGCAGCGGGAGATACTGCCATGTCACAGTATTTAACGGCAACCGGCATTGCGGTTAGCGATCTCGACATTTCAACCCAGTTTTATACAGAGTTGTTAGGGATGACCGTCAACCGAACTCTTGCGTTAGACCATTTAGTGCAAAATATACTAATTTTTGAGGGCGTTCGCGGCGCTGCCATAATATTGATTCAATACAACGAAGAGCGAAATTGTAAGGACCTTCCGGTTAAATTGGTGTTCAATGCACCTAATGTCAGAGGAATCATCGAAGCTGTTCGAAAGGCAGGTGGCGTGGTGCACAAAGAAGCCGTCGAATACGAAAATATGGGCGGATCGACCATTGGCTTTGTTAAAGACCCAGATGGTTATCTGCTTGAGTTGATTCAAAAACCCGCTAAAAAATAATGTTCTGGGGACACGTCATTGCTTTAGGCCCTGTTTGCGACATTCAGCCCTAAGATGATCCTGAATGATAATACCCCTATCACCGGATCAATCTGACAGATACGCATGAGTAAAAAATTTACTTCTCCTGCCCGACCTTTTGCCTCATCGTACCTCTTTACGACCGGTTGAAAAAAACAGTCAGCTGCAATTGCCAGGGCGAGATGAGGTATTCAGCGCACTGTCTCGCAATCGGCTCTGTCACACTGCAACATTAACGGCTGCGAATGAGTGCCATTTTCGTCGTATCCGTTGCTCAAGGCCTCGCCATTGGCGACCTCCTGACTGCCACCAACACGACACACATGTGCCAAGAGGAAAACCCGCGGAAACGTCGGTTCGCTTGGGATACACGATTTTTCGGCAGTAAAAAATGGGTGCATTTCACTGGGCGCCGTTAGTAGATTGATTGCGCTCTCCGCTACCATTAATCGATACTCAATGCCTAATCTGGCCGTTTATTTGGAGAGCATCGTGCGGCACCTCTTGCAAAGTAAAAATGCACCGCCAATTAATGTTTTTTTGCTATGTCTCCCCTTGTCATACCCAGCTTGGGCGCAGTGCTATGAAAAAAGAAAACCAACAAGTATTAATTGATGCGCTGCCCCAAGGTAAGTTACGGGCGGGTGACTTTCGGTTCGAATGGGCTTCCATCCCCGCAGTGGGCGACGATCAAGTGCTGGTTAAAACAAAGGCTTTTGCTATCGCAGCAGGCACTCGAGCCGGATTACAGGGCAGCGCGAGCTATGCCGGCGCGCCTATCATTGGGCGCGTTATGAATGGGAGCGGCGTTGGCGAAGTTATCCAAAGCCATTGTGCTCAGGTTCCTGTTGGCAGTTGGGTTAAAGCGGCAACGGGCTGGCAGACTTATTCTGTGCACAATTCTAGCGAGACCGAACTGATACCCAGATCGCATGATCCGATCGCTTATCTAGGCGTTCTGGGGATCACCGGCTTAAGTGCCTACTTTGGCCTGCTGGACGTCGGACGACCGCGCGATGGTGAGACTGTTATGGTGTCTGCCGCAGGCGGATCTGTGGGTCATATCGCCGGACAACTAGCTAAGATCAAGGGCGCTCGCGTCGTTGGGGTATGCGGCAATGAGTCCAAGGGAAAAATTCTCAGGTCGAAGCTAGGGTTTGACGCAGTTGTAAACTACAAAGACGATGATTTCCGTGAACAGCTCAAGGATGCCACGCCTGACGGCGTGGACGTGTACTTCGATAATACCGGGGGCATGATTTTGGGATCCGCCTTATTCCGCATGAATATCGGCGGTCGGATAGTGTGTTGCGGGGTGGTATCGCAATACGACACTGACCAGCCGGCGCCGGGGCCGAAAGGCATCCCTGGGTTACTAATCAACAAGCGTGTCAGTATGCAGGGCTTTTTGATCTATGATTATGCGGATCGATTTCAGCAGGGTCGCGCAGAATTGCAAAAGTGGCTTTCCAGCGGACACTTAAAAAGCTTAGTGGACCCCGTTCAGGGCATTGACGCCGCTCCCGATGCTTTTGTCGATCTTTTGCATGGCGGCAATATCGGCACGCGGATTGTTGAGTTAAAGTAAATTAAAAGTTTGGGAATCGTCTATGTCGGAATTAAAACAAAATTACATTGCAGGAGCATGGACTGAAGGTGTTCACGCGGAGGACAACATTAATCCGTCGGATACTACAGATATTATCGGGCAGTACGCGCATGCCAATGCCGCGCAGACCGAGCAAGCGATCGAGGCGGCCTATCGGGCGTCCGCGGGCTGGGCGAATGCCTCAATACAGTATCGTAGTGATCTGTTGGACGCCATTGGCACTGAAATACTTAGGCGCAAAGAGGAGATCGGCGAACTCGTATCTCGAGAAGAAGGCAAAACATTACCAGAAGGTATTGGCGAGGCAATGCGCGCCGGTCAAGTCTTTAAGTACTTCGCGGCAGAGGCTATTCGGCGCGGCGGCGAGCTGCTTGACTCGGTTCGTCCGGGTCTGGATGTGTCGATCACCAGAGCCCCAGTGGGAGTTGTGGGTTTGATCTTGCCATGGAATTTTCCTATCGCCATTCCAGCGTGGAAAGTGGCCCCGGCACTGGCCTATGGTAATAGCGTGGTCTTTAAGCCTTCAGAGTTGGTGCCGGCAACGGCGCATGTTATGGCTGAAATCATTGCCAGCGCCGGAGTCCCAGAGGGCGTCTTCAATCTGGTGATGGGTAGCGGCGCTGAGGTAGGCGCGACGATCGTGAATCACCCACGGGTCAACGCCATCAGTTTTACGGGCTCGGTCGGCACCGGTCGGGGCGTTGCCGCTGCGGCTGTCGCCCGCATGGCCAAGGTACAGCTTGAAATGGGCGGTAAAAACCCACTGATCGTGCTGGATGATGCGGACCTGCCGACCGCTGTGGAATGCGCGATCAATGGCGCATATTTTTCCACTGGACAACGTTGTACGGCGTCCAGTCGTTTAATCGTGACCGAGGGTATCCACGATAAGTTTGTGTCGGCGGTAAGGCAGCGCCTGGACAATTTGAAGGTTGATCATGCACTCAAAGCTGGCACCGACATCGGCCCGGTGGTCGACCAGCGTCAGTTACAAAATAACCTCGATTATGTTCAGGTGGGCATTCAAGAGGGGGCTCATTTAGTCTGCGGTGGTGAGCACGTCGCTCGAGATACCGAAGGCTTTTTCATGACCCCGGCGCTGTTCACAGAAACTAACAACAACATGCGAATCAATCGGGAAGAAATCTTTGGCCCGGTCGCAAGTGTGGTGCGTGTCAAGGATTATGAGCAAGCATTAGCGACGGCGAATGATACCGAATTCGGTTTATCTTCCGGCATCGTAACCACATCACTGAAGTATTCGAGCCACTTTAAGCGTAACATTCAGGCGGGCGTGGCGGCGGTCAATGTGCCGACCGCCGGTGTTGATTATCACGTCCCCTTTGGTGGAATGAAAGGGTCAAGCTATGGGTCCCGTGAGCAAGGTAGCTATGCAAAAGAATTCTATACAACCGTAAAGACCGCTTATACCTTGGCGTAAACTGTTCTAAGCAACCACAAATATCGCCTGGCGCATCTGCCTGAGGAGCTGTCCGGGCTAGGCGGCTGGGTGAAAACCTGCGATGTGGCGATTCGCGACGACGATGGTTACGTCTACATCATAGACCATGCTAAGGATATGCTGATTACAGCTGACGAGAACGTCTGTCTCGCAGCCCGGTGATCACTGGGGCGAATCGTCGCTGGCGGTGGTAGTGGTAGTAAGAGCCGACGGCGCTCTCGACGCCGAGGGAATTCTCGATCATTGCGACGGCAGGCTTGCCAAATTCAAAGTATCCGAGAGCGTGCAGTTGGTCGACGAAATCCAGCACCACCCTACCGGTGAGGTTTTGAAACGGATACTGCGTGGGCAATTTCCGGGCTTGGGAGACTAACCACGGGGGTGCACCTGGCGGCGAGACGCGCGCTGGCTTTCTAGCGGCTAGTCAACAAATCTGATGGGTTCGGTTCAGGGTCTTCAGTCAGCGCTCGATGCGTTTGTGGACCTTTTCGGCGCCGCTAATATTGGCATGCGGATTGTTGGGTTAAAGTGAATAAAAAGTTTGGCAATAGTCTATGTCAGAATTAAAATAAAATTACTTTGTCTGCGCGTTTTTTTCAGGGCGCGCGGGCCCAGGGCAATATCAATCCGTCGGATATAAGCGATGTGATCGAGCACTACGCACATGCCAAAAAACTGCTCTGATACTCCGTCACTGAAGCGTCTTCAACGTTGGATAAAGTCGAGCATAGCGCCTGTAGGCCTCGTCGTATGCAGCCTTTAATTCCTTGTGGGGCTCTATCGTAGCCGTCACCTTTGGCTGCGCCATCACCTCGTCTGGCTGCGCGCCGGTATGACCGACAATGGCGAGCCTAGCGGCACCGAGTGCTACGCCAAAAGCGCTCTTTTGAGGGACATCTATGGGCAAATTGAGGACGGTCGCCAGCGTTTCTAGCCAAAACTGAGATTGGGCTCCGCCACCGATGGCGATGAGCCTGGATGGGCGTGTTCCAGTCGATTTGAGCGCCTCAAGAGTATCACGGAGCGCAAAACTCACGCCCTCCATCACCGCTTGGGTAAGGTCGGCGCGACTGGATGTGATATCGATGTTGAGCAATGCTCCTCGAATGGCGCTGTCGTTATGGGGCGTCCGTTCACCCGACAAATAAGGCAAGAACTGCATCTGACCTGGGCCAGAGATCTGATTGCCGAGAGTATGTGCGAGCTCTGCGGGGCTCGCATTGAGATTTCGCGATAACCAATTCAGGCTATCTGTGGCCGCAAGTATGACACCCATCTGGTACCAGCGATTGGGTACGGCATGGCAAAACGTGTGCACTGCAGAGGCCGGCATGGGGACAAAATGGTCTTTAGCCGCCAATAAAACACCGGAAGTTCCTAGCGACACAAAGGCGTCACCTTCGCGTAATACCCCCACACCGCAAGCAGCTGCCGCATTATCGGCCGCGCCGCCGACCACCGTCACTGGCGTCTCGATCTGCCACTGGTGGGCGATATGGGTTTTTAACTGGCCTATCGGTGCACAGCCCTCGACCAGCTCAGGCATTTGATCGCCGCGCATCGCTGATTTCGACAGCAGTTGTTCCGACCACTCTCGAGCACCGCTGTCGAGCCAGGCGGTGCCAGCGCCATCTGACATATCAGAAATATACCGTCCGGTGAGCCAGAAATTGATATAGTCTTTGGGCAGCAGCACCTTGGCGATTCGGGCGAAAATGTCAGGTTGATGTTTTTTCAACCAAACGAGTTTGGGCGCTGTAAAGCCAGCAAAGACAATGTTTCCTGATAGTTCGCGGAAGCCCGGCATTGCATCCAGTAAGGCGGCCTCTGCTGAGGCGCGTGTATCGTTCCAGAGGATGCAGGGGTTGAGTACTTCACCGGTTGCATCTAATAGCACCGCGCCATGCATGTGCCCGGCCACGCCGATACCTGTAAGTTTGGAAAATTCAGCGGAATACTCATGACGAAGTTGGTTGACCACGCTGTTGCAGGCGGTAATCCAGTCGTACGGATTCTGCTCGCTCCATCCTGGGTTGGGCCGCGCCACCGCATAGTCTGCCGCCGCAGAACCGACCGCGTCGCCGTCCGCTTGAACCAATAATCCACGGAGCCCCGAGGTGCCTAAATCCAATCCTAGATACATGCTCATGCTCCTTTTGGAGTGTGGTTGAAACGCTGTTTGGCAGAGTATTTTATTCGATTACTTGCTTGCTAGTCCCAAGCGGACAAAGATCAAGGCTGTTCCAGAGATTTGAAATGCATGGCATACAAGCGTAGGTCCTCCAATCGAGCGCCACTAAAATCCGCAAGGATAGAAATGACGTCGTAATACGCGGCGAAACGCTGATTATTTTGCCTACCGGTTCAACGGTTCCTTAGTACCTCACATGTTCGCTGTCATGGGACCCTGTTCGCTCCCTGCCCAAAACGTGCTTGGGTTGATCAATGCCTGCCCGGAAACCGTTGAGGCGGCGTTGCACACCCCTTTTAAAATAGCGTGGCGTAGTCATCAAAAGGGGGCAAAACAATAGCGCGCGCAGTGGATAAGAGGTGCTGTTCAGACATCTTATGTCACCCTCCGCGCTTATACTCAATGGTTGTTATGTTATCTGAAAACTGAATCTGCCGCGATTTGCTAGCGTTCGACAGCTACAAAGAACCCCCCATTATTGACCTGACTTTCCGGCAGTGTCAGTGCGCCCGCTGGGCGGTGAATGCTTGCGTAGCATGGGGAGTCTGGGCAGTGGACGAACCTGATGGGCTGGCAGTCCTCGGTGTTAGCGTCAACCCCCTAATGATCGCCTGCTCGCCGAATGATTAATGGTCGCGATGGTTTGTATCCGCTCAATGGTCGACTCAATCGCGAGGGGTAATGCCCCGGTAAGGTATTCGGAGATGGCGGCTGAGGAGCCATAAAATTTGGGGGAGTACTTGGCTTAAGATCGCCGGTTAGATTGACGGTCGCCGCGGATATCCGCAAAGTACCATGACGAACAATCAATACCAGAGAGGGGCTTTTTTATCATGACCGACATGTTTGATCTTAGCGGCAGGGTTGCAGTTATTACGGGTGGATCGCGAGGTATCGGGCGGATGATCGCCGAGGAGTTTGTGCGCCGTGGCGTGCGCACCTATATCACCTCACGAAAGGCGCAACCATGCATACAAACGGCACAAGAATTATCAGAATTAGGCGAGTGTATTGCCCTTCCTTATGATCTTTCGACGATGGATGGTATTGATGCGTTCGTCGCTGAGGTTGCGAATCGAGAAACTCAGCTCGACATTCTTATCAATAATGCGGGCGCCGCGTGGACGGCTCCATTTGATGAGTTCCCAGAAAGCGGTTGGGACAAAGTTATGAATATCAACCTTAAGTCGGTATTTTTTTTAACCCAACAATTGGCGCCACTGTTGCGTGCTGGCGCCAGTCCAGAACAACCGGCGAAGGTGATCAACATCGCTTCCACAGATGGACTTAAAATCCCGCGTCTCGAAACCTATTCCTATGCCAGCAGCAAGGCGGGTTTGATTCAATTGACGCGGTTAATGGGCAGAACACTGGTAGCCGATAATATTTTGGTGAATGCGATTGCTCCGGGAGCGTTCGCGAGTGACATGAATATTGCAGCGCGAGATCAACCCGATATGATCTCAGAAAGAATCCCCGCCAAGCGGATTGGTCAACCTGATGATATTGCTGGTACCGCAGTGTATATGAGCTCGCGCGCGGGCAATTATCTGGTAGGTGCGACAATTTCTCTCGATGGAGGCATTGTCAATTCGCTGTAGTGGCCGGTTGAGGTGGCGGCAAGCACCGACGTCGCAGGCTCTGCTGGTGACTGTGTGACTGTGTGATCGTGCGATGTGCGTAGTCTGTTTGAGCAGGGTCTGGGCGACGTCCATCGTCGACTGTCACATCACACGATGATAGCTGGGCGTTGAGTTGGAAAGTCTTGATCAGCGGGGCCAATGTCGAGGGTTCAGCGAACTACTGGTGCATTTGAACGGTTGGATTGAATGTTCCATACATTAATTGGGGGCAGACTAGCAGCTGCCATGGCGTGAATTTAACGTGTATTTTACCGCTGCGGGTTCAAAGTAGGGTCGGATGAAGCCATGTTTTTAGCATCATTGGATTGGGCGAAGTGCTGTGGGATCTTTTTCCAGATGGCGCCCGTTTTGGCGGCGCGCCGGCCAATGTGGCCTGCGCTGCGGCCAGTTTATTGGGCGCTACGGGCGCCGTGACGTTGGTCAGCGCCTTGGGCGATGATCGGCGTGGACGTGAGGCCATCGGCTTTTTACGGCAACGACAGGTCGACGTCTCCGCGCTGCAAATAGCTGGCGCTCCCACCGGCACTGTCACCGTCCAGCTAGACGATTCAGGTCAGGCGTTGTTCAATATTTCTGACAATGTTGCGTGGGATCATATTGTTTGGTCTGAAAAATGGAGCGATCTCGCCGCTAGCGCCGATGCCATATGCTTTGGTAGTCTAGCTCAACGTGGTGATACTTCTCGCCAAACCATTCAGAAATTTATCAACGCTACCCCAGCGAGTACGCTTAAGGTCTTTGATATGAATCTCAGAGCGCCTTTTTACGCGCCTGACACTCTGATTCAATCACTCGAATTGGCCAATGTCTTAAAGTTGAATGACCAAGAATTGTGCGTTATCGCCAATATCCTCTCACTGTCGGGGGAGACTATCGATATATTGAAAAGCCTCCAAGATGACTATCAAATCAGCAGTATTGCACTGACACAAGGCGCAGCGGGCGCGATGTTGCTGCGCCACAGTGAAGCCGTCCGTGTGTCCAGTGTGCCGACAACGGTGGTGGATACGGTAGGTGCGGGAGATGCCTTTACCGCCGCATTGATGATCGGCTTGCTAAATGAACAACCTCTCAAAGAAATCGCGCATTTTGCCACTGGGGTGTCGTCCTATGTCTGTTCACAGCGAGGCGCTACCCCAAGCTTGCCTGATTGGATCAGGCGATAGTGGGGCTGGCCTATCGACACTGTTGATTTGCAGACAAATGTCTTCATCACCGTCAGGTATCCTTTTGATGAGGTATCAACGGGTAAAGATTATTTGGCAGCAGCAGAGCAAAAATGACGCGTAGCCTGCGAGCGTTGTTGGATCTGCTCAGGCGGTTAGCTTTAACAGCAGTCAGCCGTGTGATTGATTCTGCGGGTTCAGGTGTGGCATGCCGCTGGATTTAAGCCGCCACTTTGATTGATCACTGCGCAGAGCTTGACGGTATCGCAGGCGACGATCGTGAAGCAGCCACAGTTGCAATACTTAACCACTACTCGGTGCGCCTGGTAGGGTGATTTGGGGGAAATCAAGCGCAATACCGACGGATGATTTTTTCGATGCTTCACAAGTCTGCTACCATCGGAAAAAAATTATGTAACAGGTAGAGTTCACGAATGCATAGGAGTTAGTAATGGAGCTTAATGGAAAGGTCGGCATCATCACTGGGGGGGTCGGCGGTATCGGTCAGGCGATGGCTAAAAAGTTTTTGTTGCAGGGTGCTCGAGCAATAGTTTTAGCGGATCTCGATGAGGCACGGTTGAAGGCTTCGGCATCCGAGATAGGCTGCGATTGGAGGACGTGTGACGTGACAGATGAGAAACAGGTGCGATCATTGATTGAATATACGCTCCGCGAATATGGCTGTGTGGATCTTTACTGTTCGAATGCCGGAGCCAGCGGATCGCAATCTGGCGCACTGACAGATGCCGCGAATGATGTCTGGTATCAGCAGTGGGATCTGCATGTGATGGCCCATGTGTATGCGACACGCGCGCTGTTGCCAAGCATGATTAAGCGCGGCAGCGGGTATTTCTTAATCACTGCCTCGGCCGCTGGTCTCCTAGCAGCGCTTGGCTCGGGTGCTTATTCAGTGACTAAAGCGGCGGCTGTAAAGCTGGCTGAAATGCTTGCGATAAACCATGGTGATGAGGGTATTAAGGCCTCTGTGCTCTGTCCTCAAGGGGTCAACACGGCAATGGCGCCAAAAAGTCTAGGTGACGGTCAGACAGAT